>Ga0222712_10000812_pt1 | contig 39874 bp, 55 predicted proteins | sample C33_657DmetaG_FD_165043 | JGI IMG/M metagenome (GOLD analysis project Ga0222712, IMG submission 165043) | Estuarine water microbial communities from San Francisco Bay, California, United States - C33_657D | ecosystem: Environmental > Aquatic > Marine > Unclassified | place: USA: California... | reverse complement strand
TCCCGAGTTCGGGATTATGTTTCCACTACTGTTCACAATGAGCAGGGTTATAACAAAAAAGAAAGGCGGACGTTATGTCTGTTGTATTTATATCTGAACCTGTCGTTCGTGTTTACGTTGACTATCATGGTTGGCGTGTCATGTATGTGACTCACGAAGATGCAGATGGTTACATGGAGGGCGACATATTGCGTACCATTGGAGCCAACAAAGAGTCTTTGAACAGGGCTGCTGATTTCGTTGGCTACATTAATTACTGCATGAACAACAATGAGCAGTTTGTCGTTGAGCATTATGCTGATGGTTCAACAATTATGAAGTTGGATCGTTAGTAATAGTTCTTACTGATGGTGCGGTGACATAATCCCGAGTTCGGGATTATGTCCCCACCACTATTCGTAAGTGCGGGTAGGGAATACAAAACAGAGAGAGAGAAAGAAATGCAAATTGCACTACAATATATGGATAACATTGAGAAGAAAATCTCAGAGTTGTGTGAACTCAAGTTGGAGGCTGAAAGATTGTTGCGTGATCAACTTGAATTGCAACAATGGATTACTGACCAATTGTTTGGCGATAAGCCAGAGATCAAAGATATACATTTCAATATGTATTCTGAAGATGACGAAACGGTTGTCACGTTTAAGACAAGCAAGTTTTCTGATGTGTTGTTTCATTTGCTTAAAAGGTATGAAGATTGTCAGCCGTTTAAGTTGCGTCGCCAAATAGGTGCATTTGAGCGTGACATCAAAGAGTTGTGTCAAGCGTGGGAAAAGTTGGACAACTATAGAGATAAGGGTTTCGCTGACATAGGTGAAGATACTGTTAATGAGTTCGGTAATAGAGTGATGGAAAATATTAACTTTATGAATGAACGTTAAATAGTATTGTTGATGGTGCTGTCACATAATCCCGAGTTCGGGATTATGTGGCGACCACTATTCACAATCGGATATTGTGTCTAGTAGAAAAGGAAAATGAAATGGATAAGAAACAACATCTGCAAAATATTCGTGAAGCCTACAGCGAAGTTAATCGCACTAGGATTGAACGGAACACTAGTGGCTACGTATTTTTTATGTGGCTTATCTTGTGGGCTATGACTACGTTTGTAAACTATCAGTTCTTGATTAAAGAATATTGGGGTTCGCAAACTCTCGGTGCGGTTGTGATATCTGCTGTAGTGCAGACTGGCGCAATTGGTATGACTGTGATTATGTATAAAGAATGGGATAACGCTATTGAGGAACATTATTATGCAACTAGAAACTTCAATCGTCTTACTTATGGAATGGAGATATAGAAATGAATGCTGAACACAATCAGATTACTATTGCTCTTAGCAAGAAAAGCCATTGGCTTTCCATTGTTGAGTACAAGTGTGATGGTTACCACACTAAAGAACTTGCTTTAGTTGCTAATAGCCCGAAGAGTTTTTTTGGCATTAGGTTGGTGCCGTTAAACGAATGGTTTGATATGAGCGAATATGATGAAGAAACAATCATAAACCTTTTGCTTGGTAAGGAAACTGAAGCAGTAATTTTGCATAAGGCAATTGGTAGAGCGGAAACATATCTGTCGTTCTTTGATGGCTTTGAGATTGTTCATGAACCGAGTGAAGATAGTGAGACTGAATAATGTATTACTATAACGACAGAGTGCGAATGATACATTCTGTTAACTCAACTCCAATTCAAGAAGTTTCTTGGTTCATTCAGACGCTTTACATATCTAATGGCGAGTTGTGGTATAGAACAGAACCAAATGGTATTGGTATGACAGAAATTGGTGTGTATCGTTCTGGTGAAACAAAAAAGAATTATTTGTCTGCTATAAATAGTTTTGACAAGGATACGGCTAAGGGTAAAAAGTTTCTTTTCCTCCAATACAAGAATGGAAACAAAATATTGGTTGATGGAAGTGAAGCGTGGAAAGGGTGGACACTTACTGGAAAAGTTCAGTTGATTGGTTAATGGTGAGAGCACATAATCCCGAGTTCGGGATTATGTGTTCAACTCCACTAATTAATACCTAGTGGTAAACAAATATAAACAAACAAACAAGGAGAATAAAATGCCTAACGGAATAACAATGCCCATTGCGGACATGATCATTCAACACCATGGTCATGACGCTTATCGTAGGTTCAGGAGTCAACACACTCCAGTGAACGGCTATGACATTCCACACTTCCCACAGTACGCTGTGGTTCAGTGTGCAGACTGTTCTAGTGCGCTACACCATGAACGTATGAACTACCTGCCGTCTTGGGACACTAGGTACTCGTTGCGTATCCATGATCCCGCAACAATCACTAGTGTTCCTGTTCTTCAGGGTAATAGGGAGTACGTGTTCACTTCAGTGTGTCCTAGTTGTACTGATGAGTGTGAGTGGTGTGAAGAACCTGTGCGTCTTGTCAATACGAACTACAGCAGTATTGTGTTGTGTTCTAGTTGTGAGGATAACGCCAGAGAGTGTGCTGGGTGTGGTGACATGCTCGACATATCTAATGGCGACTACTACACCTTTGATGCATACCACCGTAGGGACGATTACTATTGTCATCACTGTTACGAGAACCGTGTTACGGTTTGCGAGAATTGTGATGAGTGTTATCATGAAGATGATGAGGCGCCATGCGATTGCAATGACCCTAGTAGTCTTATCCTGAATTACAGTGCAATGCGTGATGCTAATGATCGCATCTTCTTTGTTGGTATGACGGGTGACCGTGATACTGATATGCCAAACATGATCCATTCTCAGTATCGTTTCAATCGTTCAGAGTTTGTTCATGAACCCATGATGGGTTTTGAGTGCGAGACTGAAGCGGAGCGCAATGATCTGTTGACTGGTGCACAGTTCTTTCAAGATGTTATTGATCAACAGCGTTTGTATCTCAAGGAAGATGGTTCACTGAATAATGGCTTTGAGATTGTTACACAACCTCATACGCTTGACATGTATCAGAACCATTTTGACTGGTCACCATTCAAGCAACTGAGTGAGTATGGTTTCCGTTCATACAAGTATCATGACCCTAGTTACAATCATGATGTTGGTTTCCATATCCATATCAACCGTAACGCTTTTTACACTAAGCGTTTGCATGAACGTACTAGTTCAAGCCCGCATCTTTACGGGTTCTTGTCGTTCATCTACCACAACGTGCCATCTATGACACGCATCTCATCACGTAACAGCCATTATGGTTCTATTACGGAGAATGAGTTGGACAACATTTATGGTTATGCTCGTCACCGTTCGTATGGTGATCGTAGTGTTGCTGTGAACTGTCGTAACCAACACACTATTGAGTTGCGTTGTTTCGCTGGTGCACTTAACCCTAATCGTGCTCTGGGCTATCTAGAGTTCACCCATGCTTTGTGGGCGTACACTAAGAGTGATCGCATTGGCAAGATGAAAGAACATCACAAGATGGACTTCAATGCGTTTGCTGATTGGGTTGAGCATGACCCTAAGTACAGTCATCTTGTGTCACTTATCAACCGTTCAAATGCTCGGTTGCTTACTAAATAATTTCAACAAACAAAAAACAAATGATAATCCCGAAAACGGGATTATCGGAAAGAGGCATATTTAATGTGTTTATTAACTTTTATTCCTAGTGGCATTGACGTAGACATTGAAGATCTGCGCAATGGTGCTAAATACAATGATGATGGTTTTGGTTTCGCTGTTCACATGGGTGACCATATCATCACAGGAAAAGGCATGAACTTTGAGGAAGTGGTTGATCGTTTCTATGACGTTCGTTCACGAGTCAAGGGTCACGCTATTTTCCATTCACGTATAACAACTCATGGTGTTACTGACACCACGAATTGTCATCCGTTCAGGGTTGGTACTGATGACTTAACTGTTGTTGGTCACAATGGCGTACTGCCAATCAAGCCTGCTGTTGGTGACAATCGTAGTGACACGAGCATCTTTGCATCAGAGTATCTGCCATCTCTCGGTGGCGTGTATGCACTTGATGATCTTGCTGTCCGTAAGTCTTTAGAGAATTGGGCTACGGGTTCCAAGTTGGTTGTGCTTACTGCTGACCGTCATGCGAACTCTGAGTACTATATTCTCAACGAGTCTCTTGGTCACTGGTCTGATGGTGTGTGGTGGAGTAACTATTCGTATTGTTACACGCCTGCACCAGCACGCAACACATACAACTACGGCTACGGTTCGTATGGTTCATGGACTGGCAACACGTACACGACACGTTCGTATACTCCTGTTGACAAAGATCCTTACACTATGGATGACGATACTGAATGGTACGGTGACATGTATGAGGTTGAGTGTCCGTTCTGCGGTACTAACGAGGTTTACGATCTTGTTAACGAGGACGTTCACGCATGCCGGCATTGCGAGTCATGTATGTGGTGCGGTTGGTTTGTTCAAGATTGCAAATGTTGGGAGAACGACTTTGATGAGGACTACGAACCGTTCTATCGCAAGATGACTGAAGATGAAGTTGTCTTGTGGTGTAACAATCAATACGAGCCAACACCACCGAACTATAGTTCGCTGAAGTTCTGTGGCGTAGAAGATACGGAGCAGTATGATGCATATCAAGTGTAATATGCAGATAGCCACCCGTCGAGGTCTTGTAACGGTTACAAACTATGAAGAGACAGGGGTCAATCTCATGGATCTTCAGGTAGTTGTAGTTGATTACGAGGGCATTAAGTGGAGGGAGACATGGCACTATGTGCCATTCTCCACCATTGAAATGCTGGGGTTAGGTTCCATAACAAAAAACACAAAGGAGAAAGAATGAATAAGAAACTAGTAATGACAGACGATGTTGAAGGTTTTGCACATGGTTATGCGACACGCATCATTCATGAGATGAACCCTAAAGAGAATTGGGAGGATTGGGAAACATGGCATGGTCGTGGTGAATGGGATATCAACTTCCATGTCCGTGACGGATACTTGTATGCCGATGCTTACCCTTGGGATAATGTCACTGGTTTGCGTACCGACGAGTGGGTTCGTGTGTTTGCGGAATGGATCAAGTAGCCATGCCGTATGAAGGTCAGCCCATCAATCTGCATCATGTTGCTGTAGAAAAAATCCGTGAATGGCTCAAGGACTCGCAGTTAGAGAATATTAAACTGCACCAAGAGTACGGCAATCTTGCTTTAGATCTACGTTATGCGATGGATTTACTGGAAGATATCTATAGACTAGATTATCCACAGAAAAGTGGTTTACCAGCAGACATTTATGACAGGCTTGAAGCCCTGTTCACTCAACCGTTCTAGGAGAACAATGGAAAATATTGTAGAAGTTCAATTCAGTGTTGATGAGTTGTGTTCAGTGGTGAAATCTCTGGGCATTGGTACTGATCAACTAGCAAAGAAGTTAGCCCGATTTCCGAAGGGGGGTGGAAAACATTATGCCGAACTATGTGACGAGTACGAGTCTCTCACTAATGCTTTGGGCGAATGCCAAAGTGTCTTAACAACCGTTCTAAGGAGTAATAATGACTAAACGTATATCCAAACTTGCAATGGCAGTGGTGGTTGGGCTAACAGTCCCAACCATTTCTGTTTCTACCGTTAACGCAAACAAACCAAAAGACAACTGTCCGCAGTGGCGTAGGCTCGCACTTGATGTGGGTTTCTCCCGTAGGGACTGGGTCAAATTGGACAAGATCATTTGGCGTGAGTCACGCTGTATGCCCAAAGCGATCAATGAGAACAGTCGTAGTGACGGTTCTACTTGGTCACGGGATTGGGGCTTGGCTCAGATCAATGACTATAGTTGGATTACGTATTTACGTAGCAAGAAGATTGTTTCTAAGTCAACAGAACTGTTGAACCCTAGAAACAATCTTGAGGCTGCATATGAGTTATATCAATATTCAGATGACCGCCATGATGATCCATGGCTACAATGGAAAACAAACTAAGGAGAAAAATGTATTTTACAGTAACCGCAACAGTGACAACGTTCGTCAAGGCTGACCATGGTGCTCAGGCTGAGGACATAGTGTACGAGGCATTGCTTGGCAATGACCCGAAGCATGTTCTCAGTGTTGCTGAAGTTCACATGCCAGTCACCAGCCAGAGAGGAGTACACAGCACTATCCCCGTCAACGAGGAAGTGCAGAACTCTCATTGGGCGCATCAAGATGCGTACCAGCGGATTATCCATAAACCGAAACAACAAAAGGAGACAGAGTTGGATATTGTTGCAATGCAGTCAGCCACGATCAGGGCATTGACCAGTGACCGTGACAAGTGGAAGGACATGGCAGACTGTTTGGCTGACGCCATTCAAGATCTGCACCACATGATCCCCACCATGCAAAAAGTCACCGAGGAGTACTTGGATCTCTGTGACGAGTTCTTTGGGACTGACCGTGGGTAGACCTCCAACCATAAAGAACGCAACCCTATGGGTATGCTCCAAGTGCAAGAAGGCTGTCACGACCTTTGTACGGCTCTCTGAGCCTCCCAAATGCTCTAACAGCGGTAAGCACCCACCTACGGAAATGAGGGCATTTGAGCGGGAGTAAAAAAGAACCGTTGACAGATGAAACAACCCATGGTCTAGACTCCCCTGTGTCGTCACGGGGGAGGGGGACTACAGGGGGTGGGGGTAAAACCGTAGACACCGAGACGGCGAGATCCCTCATGGGATCACGCCTAGGAGTGGCACTACATCCAAAGGCAATGTGGATGTTGAACAAGCCGGGTTGTGGTCATAAAGACCACGACCTTGATTGTTTGTGCGATGTAGTGCTGAAAGGTAAAACTCCTGTTCTTGTAGATCTACCGAAAGACATGATGTATGCGTCAGTGATCTGTGAACACATGGGTTACTGTGCACCGTGGACTACGGAGAAACTATTAACAATGTTGGGCATGTGTGCGAGAGCACACGACATGCTTAACACTAATAATATTAAAACGGGTTGGACAATGAATAACAAAGTCACACCCGAAGCAAAAGAGTTCATACGTGAGTCAATAGATGCAGGTGTGAGAAATGCAACAGTAATAAAACAAGTAAAAGAAATGTTTGAAATAGAAATATCACAGTCATATATCTCCAAACGGCGATATATTTATAACGGAACGAAAGGTTCTAACAAGTGAAAATAGAAGAAGATAACAAACGTATTTATGTCCGCCAATCATGGCTCGGTGACACACTCATGTGTATGCAACGAGGCAAGTTTCAAATCACACACCCCGAGTTCCGATCAGGATCAGATGCAACCATCATGGGTACAGCGGTACACGCTGCTATTGAACGTGTGCTAGTTGGTGACCTTGACCCCAGCAAGATCGCTGGTGTAGCGCAAGAGTCACTAGAAGCGTTGATGGCAGAAGATAACTGGAAGCAAACCAACATCAAGCCCGACACCATGATGCCCCACACAGGGTTGATGGCAGAAACATGGGTGCGAGACATCATGCCTCACGTTACGTTCGGTGGTGAGGTTGAGTACAAGTTCAAAGTACCAACACCAACATCAGTGCAAGTCGGCAACGACTTGTACGAGATTTGGTTTGAAGGCACAATGGACTACCTCAGTCCCGATGGTGTGTTGTGGGATTGGAAAACATCTTCACGCAAATACTCACAATCAGAGAAGCAGAAGCAAAACGTGCAATCAAGCGTGTATGCTTACGCTGCTGTGTTCAACGAATTATCTAAGTTCCCTGTCACGTTTAACTTTGGTGTAATGACCAGAGCGAATAACTCGCAGGGACAAATCGTTCCAGTGCAACGCACAGAAGCACATGGACAATGGATCGTAAAACAGACTGCATCAATCGTGCAATCTGCAATGCGGATCGGCAGGGAATCAAACTGGCCGATAAATGATCAACACTTCCTATGTTCAGAATCATGGTGTTCGTGGTGGTCAATATGTAAAGGCTCACACGTCTCCGACGTGGAGCAACAATGGAGTCAGGAGGCTCAGTAATGGATAAAGATAGGTCAATCATCACACAGGTAGCAGCAAAAATTGCTAGCGAATTGACAGGCAATACAACAGGCATGAATGCAGAAGAGACAGTGAACCGTTTCACTTTGATCTTCGTTGAAGTCAAGGATGTTCTGATGGAAAACATTTACGGTGAAGCCGCAAATGTTGAAGCAGCAACACAAACACTTGAATCAGCATTCGGTGCAGTAACTCAAGTTGAGTCAGCACCGTCATCAGGGTTCACCATCAAAGTACGTGGTGATCAGCACGGCGACATTCCGAACTGGCTCCTTGCAGAATGCAAGAAGTCAGGTGTGTCTGAAGTGTATGACAACCGTGATGGTCTAGCCGCAAATCCGAAGCGTCCTTGGTTCAAAGCAACCAGTGGCGACAAGGCTTTCTGGCCACCAAAGGGTAAGTAACTTAGATGCCTAGATTAACCGCAGAAGAAATAATTGCGGGATGGGATACGGTAGAACAGGGGGCAGCAATGCCCCCTGTTTCCGTTTCCCTACCCGAATATCGCATGTACTCGCCACTCAGCGACGCTGCAGAATCTTTTGTTCGTTGGGCACAGTCGCCTAACGAACGTGTCTACTTGGGCATTGACCCACTTGACAAAGAAATGCGTGGTATCGCTGCAGGCGAACTAGCATTAATGATTGGTTACAGCCACGGTGGAAAAACGTTAGCGTTGTTACACACACTGCTCGCTAACCGTGACAAACGGATAGCACTGTTCATCCCCGATGAACCACGCACCTTGGTACTAACCAAACTTGCATGCATGCATCACGGCGTTGACGCAAGAGACTTAGAGAACCGTATTGCCTGTGATGACGCAGACGCAATCAACCTACTGAGGCGTACAGCCGAAGAAGACTTCCCTAACCTTGCTGTCTTTGACCAGCCACTAGTACCTAGCGATATGGAACGTGGCTACAAAGAAGTCTGTGACGTATGGGGCGACAAACCCGAACTCGTTGTAGTGGACTATCTGGAACTTGTTGAAGCAGGAGAAACAGTGCCGGCAAAAGCACAGTTCCTAAAGTCATTCGGACGTAGGCACGACATCCCGTTAATGGTGTTGCATCAGACATCACGAACATCAGGAGCCGACGGTAAAAAACTAACCATGTCATCAGGTTCGTTCGGTGGTGAACAACAAGCAACAACAGTGATTGGTGTTCGCCGTAAGAAGTACGAGATCGCATCAGAGATCAACGAACTTCAAGAGAAACTGGAACGCAACCACAGTGAACGTGCGCAAGAACGTCTCGACGAACTGAAGCACGACCAACGTATCCACGAGTACACGCTAACAATGTCACTACTCAAGAATAAACGTCCAGCAGGTAGCCTTGTTGATGACGTGGACTTTGAGTTGGATGTACGCACAGGACGTTTGTGGGAACTAAAGAACGGGGAACTACCCGACCAATACCTGCGTCAGCAAACATGGAAACAAACGGAGATGCTATGAGGACATTTGTTGTTATTGCCATTCTTGGTTTGGTCATAGTTGGCATTGCTTGTGCAACTGTCTTGAATACTTGGTTCAAGTATGACGCACCAGAGTTCCTTAAAGAACCCAGCACGTTAAGACAAAAACCATTGGATGATCATGATAGAGACTGAAGATATCTCAGGCGACTTCATGACCTTGTTTCGTGGACGTGGAGACGCACACGGAACTTGGGAAGGTGGATGCATCAGGAAACCACTTACACAAGAATCATTCTGGCGACACCTACATGGTGTGGAACTAATCGGGGTCTACCCTGTAGTGCCAATGCAAGACAGTGAACGGTGTGTGTGGGGTTGCAGTGACATTGATGTTGACGATCTAGATGCAGCATTAAATCTGCAACTAGCGTTCAACATGAAACAGATTCCAGCATGGGTAGAGAAAACTCGTAAGGGCTACCACATTTGGGTGTTCACCAACAAGACTGTTTCGGCCCCCACAATGAGGCGTGCGTTCCTTGCAGCACATCAGGTCATTGACTACCCCCCAACCGAAGTTAATCCTAAACAGGAGGAACTGAGGGGTGGATTAGGGAACTATGTGCGCTTGCCGTATCCGAGTGCCCTGAACTTTGATGAGGAACGAGTGGAAACGAAGTTCCGATACATGCTGGATGCCGAGAACAAACAAATGCCTTTGCATGAGTTTGTTACTCAAGCCTTGGCATCTCGCACTACACCCGAACAGTTGGAATCCATAGCGTCCTTGTACAAGCCACCCGTCACCAGAACTGTTGTCATAGACAATGTGGACAGTGCCGATGTGGAAGAACTGATATCAATGCTAGGTCCATTTCCAATGATGGTATGGCGTGACGGACCTAGAGTTGGAAGTGACAGATCCATCACCTTGTATAAGTTTGTTGCGCTAGTACAGGAGCAAGGGTTCACACCTGAACAGTGTTACAAGTTGCTGGAGTCAGCAGATAAGCGTTGGGGAAAGTTTCACTTACGTCCCGATGCTGAGAAAGAAATGATTAGACTGATAACAAGGGTTTACGGAGAAAGGTTTAGTGATGGGTAAGTTCCATAAAGGTCAAGGCGCAACATCAGTAACAAAAAAACGCTGGCAGTTAAAGCCAGAGAAAAAAATGTCTGATGCAGAATTTCTTGCGGATGCTCAAAAGCGTTTTGAAGAGTCACGTAAAAATGTATGGCATTAAAAAGTCACACACAAAGATATGAGTTTCGTGCCAAAGCAAAACAACGACCACGAATGTCCAAACGAGGAAGAGCGTACACGCCTAAAGCAACTCATGAATTTGAGACTAAGGTTTCCTCAGGATGGAACAAACGTAAACGATTCCGTGATAAGCCAGTCTCCGTATCCATTGAACTCGGCAAAGACTACTTTGTCGTACACGTACAAGAACTGGACATTCATACACCAAGTCCCCTCAGAGGAGACATAGACAACTATGTCAAGTCAATATTAGATGGGCTTAACGGTGTCGCATGGGATGACGACATTCAAGTCCGTGAACTGAAAGCAACTAAACTATGAGCCATAAACCATTTGATGAAAAGACTTACGCAGAAGATGACCCTGCAAAAGAACTCGTAATCAAGTGGCTAAAGAAACATGGTGTCATTGCCACAGTAAACGAAAACAAATATGGCATTGACTTGATTACATCTACAGGAACAGGTGTAGAAGTTGAAGTGAAACACAATTGGAAAGGGAAAACATTCCCTTACGATTGTGTTCACTTCTCTGCACGTAAAGCAAAGTTTGCTAAACCGAATACATTCTTCGTCATGTTAAATGATGAACGTGATCACGCTTTGGTTACTACGGGCGAAGCATTATTTGCTAGCCCGATAGTTTCTAAACGCACCAAGTACACAAGGTGGGAACAGTTTATAGAAATACCAATTGACTTATGTACCATCCACGAACTGAATGCGAAAACGGACACAATTAACATATCATGAATGAAGCACAACCAATTAGGGCAGTGTCGCTAGACGCTTACCTAGATAGTCATGACATTGGTGCTGGCAGACCATTAACGCCCATGGAGGCGTTGATGGCTGCTGCACCATACAATGAACCTGAAGAATCATTAGAAGAACTACAACCATTCCGTGAGGCAGTAGCCGAATGCATGGAGCAACTATCCGAACAAGACCGCTACATAATTGATGCAATCAATTCTGAGCGAGTGACACTACAAGTTCTGGGTGACCGACTCGGCATATCAAGAATGCACGCTTCACGACTAAGAGATGCCGCTTTCGGGCAACTTAGAGATATAATGTTAACCAACCCCATAATACTTAAAAGACTAGGAATTGGAGATCAAATTGACGAATGACATTACACCACAGGAACCGCAGACTGAACAAGAAACCCCAATGGTCATTGATGCACCATGGCTTGCATCACAAGTGATGGCAATCCTGTACTTCATTGAATTTAACTACGGTGAAGAATCAGCCAGAGCATTAGAAGAAACCGCTCTTAGTATTGAGGGGCAGATGCGGTCATCAATGAACGCAGGTCACAGTTGAAAACAACACAAGTCACTATTGGTTTTTCTAAACCAACAGCGATGTACTCAATCGTTAAAATGTTAGAACTAACATACGGTAAAGGTTCCGTAACAGTTGGAGAAGGTCAGGTATCTAATGGTGTACCAGCAAATTGGATCGTTGTAGATAATGAACGAAGAAAGTGACGACTGGATCTATGACATTATCCCCGAAGACCAAATTGAATCAATCCAAGAATCGTTCCGCAACATCAGGGACAACGAAGCGACCCAGATCAACCTCGTTTTATCTGCGCCACGCTCATCAGCGATTGACTTATGCAAAACATTTGAGAAATCAATGAAAGGTCACCTAGCATCATCAGTAATAATCATCAAGTTTATGGCAAACATTATTGACATGATAGAAGAGGAACTCCATGCAAACGGAATCAACCCCTACGAAGACTGACACTGTAGTGGAAGTTCATTGGGCTGACGCACACGCAGGTGAAGGTCACTGGGCAGAACTAGAAGACGCCGACAGTGGCGAACACATTGTTCGCACCTGCGGCTACCTGATACCAGAAGAAGACGGTGGAAAAAAACTGCATCTAACAATCGCACAGTCATCAACACCCGACGGATTCTACGATCATGTCATTTACATCCCCCTAGGGATGGTACGACAGTTAGTTATGCACCAACCCCACAGTACTGCCAATGCCACGCCTCAAACTCTCGTGACTTAGGATCGTCAGACTGTAAATAGAAACCGTAGGTTGGTGCGTTAGCACACAACCATTCTAAAGTTTTCCTGTTAGTAACATCAAGGTCAATTGCTAGACCGTACCCATGATTAGATTTTTGTGGAGTAGAACATGGAGCGAACCCATTCCGAAGCAACCACGTCTCGCCATTGTAAACTCGCTTGACACGATCGGTATCCAATAAGATACCTTTCTTCTTGTCTTTCCAGTCACGATCCTCAGCGAGACGGTAGCGTTCTTTGAAGAGTTTCAATTGAGCATCAGCCGACCGATAGTCGCCTACGTTCTTGAACTTAACCCCATCTTTTTCAGCAGCATCATACATTTCGTTGAACTTGTTTGCAGCGTCAACGTACATGACGCCACCACACTTAACTTTCACCAGAGTTTTTACGTCCAGTTTCCCGTTCTCAACTTTTGCTAACGCTTTTGGCAATACCAATTTTTTGTATGGATACTTCACTACATCCCCTGACTATTTTTTAATTTGGTTAACTTATTTAATTCTTCAAACAGTGCTGCTCGTTTCATTGATTCCGAATCTCCACGCAAAGGCACACCGAGATAACCCAACAAGTTTGACTTTCCACTAGGGCTAGATGGCAACAATCGTTCAACCTGACCAAACGTAGGGAGTAAAGAACTAAGTGCGTACAATGCTTTTTCATCAGCAACTTGTTTACCCTCAGCGTTGACTCCACCCTTGCCTAAAGCCTCGAGCAGTGGCAACAAGAAGTTTGCTGCACCAGCATCAGAAATATCTTTAGGTTTATCGGAGAACTCACGGTTATTATAGAACTGTTTATTAGCAGCCAATTCCAACGGAACCCTGAGCGCAGGGTTCACGTTGGCCAACAGTTTTGCTGGACTACTTAGTTGAGCAACAGTTTCAGGGATTCTATTGAATCCAAGATCAGGCATCAAGTATGTTCCTTGTGTAATCTTGAAACCACCAGCCAAATCAACCCAATCAGGGGTCAAGTCAAGTTTGTCCTGAACTTTAAAGTTGCGTTCAAACGAACGATACATCTGATATGGCTTAGGATTAACAATCATGTTTGTTAAATGCATTGGCAACGCACGACTAGTCCACATCCAGAACGGAACAATTGTTTTGATTGCCTTGTCAAACTGACCAACATCTTCATAGTCAATCAAGAAACGTTTAGTTCGTGCTGCAGCAACATTCAAATCAAAACCCTTAACAGCACTATCGTAACCAAGTATGAAACGTGCAGAGTTCTCAATCTTGCCACCAATAGAACGACTCTTACCTATAAAATAGTTATCTTCAAGCAGACGCTTAGACAAAAACTTGCCAATCGCTTCTTCTGTCTGACCGCCACCAGCAGCAAACATTGAACGTGCAGCAAGATCGGCATAAACACGTTCAGTAGGATCAATAATAGATCTAATCCAGTTGTCCAATGTAGTGCCCTTGTCCAATGCTGTTTGCATTTCACGATACAACCTGAGACCTGTTGGGAAGTTTCTTAAATCCCCACCAGCAGCAACCAACGCAAATGAGTTACTCATTGCGTTACGTATATGGAAACCGGGGCTAAGCGTTGCATAACGTTTAAAGAACCTTGTGTAACCATCAAGAAACTTAGCAAACCCTTTAGAGAATGCTGGCTCTTTAAATCTGCGCAGTTCAGCAAACATGTTGAGAACCTCTTGCGGTGCCTCCATGCCTTTCAAACCAACCTTTTCCAAAGTTACATACGCTTCATTAGCACGTTTACTAATCTCGTCCATGACGTTTTGGTCAAACGCATTGACAATACTGCGGTTGTTGAAAAAGATTGCATCTTTTTCATCTATCAAAACACGAGCGTAAACAGTTTGTGCTCTAGCAACCTCAGCCAAAGCAACATTCACAGCATCATCAGGTTTCAACGCTGCAGCATTTATTGCATCAGCAGCCTCTTTAAGCCAAGTTTCAAACTCTGCAAGGTTTGCATCTTTTACAGTCGTAACACCTTTGAATTTCGAAGTAGTAGCCTCTGGACGAATTTTAGTACCAAGATCTTGCTTGTTCTTTATCAGACGTTTCAACTCAACAATCTTAGGCTTCAACTCTAACTCTACAGCAGTAGCAACATCATCAGCAATCTGAAACCTAGGAAGAATACTATTGAACTCTGAAGAAAGATAGTTATATAAACTTTGTGCTGCAACTACACGCTCTTCAGCAGTAGCAAACTTACTTGGAATTTGCTTTGCATTTTTTGCATTAGAAATATTACCTTTACTGGTAATACCGTAACCATCAATCCATTCACGTTGAATTGTGGCCCTAGTTTCTTCACTAAGACCAATAAGATCAGCAATAATTTTCAGCAACGCTTCCTGTTCCGGCAACTGTAGTGCTTGTGTCTCTGTCAACGTAATCAAACGTTTACGAAGATCAACAATCTGCTGATTGTAAGGACTGAGGGCATCTTTAACACGCAACGTTTCTTTAGCCACAACAAAGTGAGAATCAAAAGCATTAACTTGAGCGACGCCTATAGCGTCCTCAAGTTCTTTAACTCTTTGAGCATCAACAGTAAACGTAGGTAACTTTTCAGGGAAAGTTGCTTGTATCTCGGCAATAAGGTTCCTAGTAGCCTTAGGAACTTCTCTGCTAAGACCTTCATACTTTACAGCCTGAACAACACCATCTGCACCAATAACAAAAGCATTACGCAAAGAATCAACAAGAGATTCAGCAGTCTTAACATCAGATACATCAAACTCGTTAACAGTGTTAATAATTCTTTGAGCAGACTCAATAAGATCTTTCTCGGTATAAGAAAGATTTCCACGAGAAATCTTAATCTTGTCATCAACGGCTTTTTTAGCAGCCTGAAGATCACTGATCGTAGAACGCTTCTGCCTATAAGCCTTCATTGCGTCACTCTTGCCAATATCTTCAACACGTTTAATCAAACCATATGACTCAGTTGACTGCCAAGAACGTTGTAAACCTGTCCTGCGGTATTGGACAGCGTTACCATCCGCTGTAGTGCCACCACGACTAGCAACAAAGTTACTTACAGTATCGTTCAAACTTCTAGCATTAGTAGAACGTTTCTCTAAACGTTCAAGTTCCACGGAAACTTTAACGTTTCTGAAGCCACCCTTACCATCTGGTACTTGTACTGTTTCTAAACCTTGATCAGCCCACACACGCCACTTGGCAAGTTCATTCTCTGCATTAATACGTGCAGAGTCAAACTGGTCAAACAACTGTTGGAACTTAACCAAAGCAGCACCCTGTGTTGCTTTGGATCTGGTTTTTATTTGCAATTCAAGATCAGCAATTTCTGCTTCAATATCTTTAATACGTTTCTGAACACCAAGACGTTTACCCTTGTACTCAACTATCTTGCGATCTGCTTGTGCAAAACCTCTAAACTTTTCCAACTCTACATTAAGTGTTCTAATCCTATTGGTTGCATTTAACGCCTCACGACCAGAGAAAGGTGTTGTAAACAATGCACCCCATTCATCCTCTGAAAAAGATAAACGTCCCTCAAGACCAATTAACTTTGAAACAGCCTCAGATTCAAACTGTTCAATAGGAACAGTTGCATTTTTGCCCAACTGAGAGTATTCCCAGTTCTTTATAACATCACTCAACGTAATTGATGAATTGTCAGGCAACTTAATCATTGTTTCTAACACTGTAGAAATTGGTTTGTTTGATATAATCATTTGATGCATTTTTTCATCAATAACATCACTAGCAAGCAACCAGTCTGCTGTCTGCCTTCTAACCTTAGTAGAATTAGGATCTATAAAAGTAGCAAACTTATTTTCAGTAGCAGTTTTTATATCTGTAAAAATATCTGCAATATTGATTGCAGTTTGTTCACCAGTAATACCACTAGACAAAACTGTTGAAGCCAATGTTTGACCCTCAAGCAACATTGTTGGAGTCTGATTAGTTGTTAACTTAAACACTTCGGCAACATCAACTTCGTCAGATGCAGCCAACTTAGTTAATTTAACATGACGCCAATTTTTAGTATTCAAATTATTGTATTCATCCAACAAGTATTGAACCCTAGGATCATCAGCGTTATCTGGGAAGAATGGTTTCAATTCTCTTTGAATCATTGCACGTTTATTACTTACAGCCGCAGACGACTGGTCAACGTTAATAACTCGCAACCCATCAGGGCTAACCAAATAACTATCTGGCGTGTAGTCGCCAGAAGCGTCTTGAATGCGATAGTACATGCTTGCGCTAGTATCGTCCATCCCGTAATCAGCAAGTTTAATCTTGCCTGATTTTGGCGCTACAACCCAGCCTGCTTCACCAGTACGTAGATCGGTCATAGTATGACCATCTACTACAGCAAGTTCACGAAGAACATTAGTGATTTCTTGATCTTGCATTGCAATGGCATACTCTGGTGTGGAAGTCAATCTTTCATGGTATGCACGCATACCCTGAATAGATTTAGCAATATTTTGTTCTTCTTGAGGAGTCAAATCAAAAGCACCTCTTTGTGGGAAGGTGCCAAACTCGTCATATCCTAAAGGATTAGTTTCAGCAAGAATTTCTTCGGCAGACCTTATGGTACCACCAGCCTTTAATGATTGCTTTTCACCAGCAATGATTCCTTTAACAGAATCAAGACCTGCAACTCTTTTGATTTGATGATCCAAAGTATCACTAAGGCTTTTCAAACTTTCAAGATAAGAGAAAGGTCCAGTTTCTAAACCAAAAGGATTAGCAAAAAACTGTTCCTTTGTTGTTTGTGGGTCAAGGATGTTAACCATGTGACGACGCCTACTGCGGATAATAGACAACTCTGATTCAGTACGACCATTCACCCTGCTAATAATCATTTCACCAGCAGGACTCTTAGATACCATTGGACTCTTTTGAGCACCAATGGGGAAACTACCTAAAATCTTTTCCTCAGTGCTTGCAGGGTTACGCCTAATACCACCAAGTTCGTCAATGAAAAATCTCTTAATAGAGTATTCATTTCTGAATGGTACGTGTACTGATGCTGCTTTTCTTGCTGCTTTGTCATCATACTTTGTATAAGGTTGCACTTCTTCAAACCAAGGTTTCAAATATGTTTTTCTAAAGTCAGCAACACCCTTAGCGGTTTCCTTATCTAACAAATCAAAATTGAATGCAGCAGTTCTAAGTTCCTCTAAGTATGCAGGAGAAATATCACCAAGAACTGTAGGGTCAAAATCATCAGATAAAAGTTCTTTAATTAAATATTTTCTGATGCGTGCAGCAGCATAAAATGAATCATCTGCTAAATCTTCTTCACTAATAAGGTTCATCAACACTTTATTTTTTGCAACAAACTCTTTTAAAGGTTTAGAAAACTTTTCAGTTCTAATCTCTCTAAGACTGTCAAATCTACCTACAAGTCTGCTTGAATCAGAATGATATCTAATAATAGAACCAAATACTTCGTTCATTATTTCCGGTTCTGATTCATATGCTTCTATAAGTGCATTATCTAAAACTTCTATAGGTTTAACTGTAGATAATCTGTTTCCCCTAGATAAGCCAAGTGCTTCTTCGTATGCTTGACGTACTTCAGTCATTTTTTCGTATGCTCTAGAAACGCTTGCTTCTCTAAGTGAAATAGCCTCTAGGTGTTCGCTAGCAACCTTACGCATGATGCCACCGTACATGCCGTCAGTCGGGACATGGTACAGCGGAGCAAGTTCCATTCCCAATGCTTTAAATCTACGTTCAACTTCACTGGTCAATGCGTATGCAGCAAGTTTATCAGTAAGTTCTTTTGACAATGTTTCAACATCTTTACCAAAGTTAATAACATCAGTTTTGGTGTATCTAAACTTCTTGCCACCAGCACCAAAAACTTTACTATCATAAAGTTCTGGTGTTTCACCAATAATCTGTGCTTGTCTAGCATTCAACTTTGGAAGTTCTTCAAGACCCAACGTAGTTGTTTCTTTTTTAAGTAAAGAATCATAAACAGTTGTTGTCCTAAAATGGGATTCATAAACTTTTTGTGACTCGTCCAACACCTGACGTAGTGTTGCATCTTCAGGCAAGTTAAGCCAAATGTTAACAAACTCTTCTTCGTTGGCTATATCATCTGGAAGATTGTTGATGAAATCATCAAATCTTTCATTAAGGTCATACCTAGTACCAATGCCATCTAAGGTTTCATCAATGAAACTTTTAACAGCGTAAAGTTGGTTTTCAGTATCTTGCAAATCTACGATTTGTTTTTCAATAGAAGCAATTTCCCTTTGTGCTTTCATAATTTTGTTTGCTGCAGGATCACCCATACGTGCACGTTCAAGAAATCCAAGAACTTCAGATTGTCTTTTAACCACATCTATAAGATCTTCACGCAGACCAGAAAGCATGTTTGCTCTTGCTTCCGTATACACACCTGTTACTGGGTCTACAGAACCATAAAATTTCATGTCTCTTGAAATAAAGTAAACAGCAGCGTTAATAGCATCAAGTTGGCTTTCGGGATCAACCCCACCCTTAGCAGCAATACGGAATACTTCGTCAACTTTCATTCGTTTGACACCGTTAACATTAAGCAAACCTGCAGTTCCAATTGCTTCTTGTATCTCTTGAAAGAAAGGCATCTTCTGCAACGAACCGTCCATCCAAGCGTTCAAAGCACCCGGACTGATAGCAAATGATTCTAAACTTGATGCACCTCTGCCACCACCAGAAACAATAGTTCTAAGTTTTTTTGCAAGACCAGAAGGTACACGTTTGCCTTCAACAATATTTGTAATATTATTGGAAATAATATTACTTAGTTCAGTGAACTCTTCATGCCTTCTTACTGCCAGTTCAAGTTCGCTACTAACTTCATCAGCAAGAAAGTTAATCCTACGAAGTTGACGATTTGCTTCTTGCTCAGCCCAATAACCTGCTGTCTCTGCTCCAGCCAAAGCCTTCTCAGTCTTAGTGATTTGACCCTTGGTTGTAGAAATACTACGTTCTAAAACTTGAAGTTGTTGCTGGTATTCAGCAATAGCAATCTCGAGATCATCAATGTTAGATATTTGCCTATCTAACATTTCATTAGTCGCCACAGCAAGATGAGGAATATCTCTCTCAAAAATAGTGTCATACTGAGTACGTAGATTTGTTAATGCCCTTTTAGCATTAGCAAGTTCTTTCTTAGCAGCAGCAACGGTTGTAGCGTCAATGACAGTAGGAGCATTAGGCATTGCTTTAGCCAACTTGGGATCAACTGTTGCACCGAACACTCGGGCAGCAGTTGCATCAGACAACTCTTGCTCCGCCCTTGACACTACAGACTCTAGACGTTTGACTTCTGCTGGCAAACGACCGTTCAATTCTTTGGTAGCGGTATCAATAGCGTCAATAACATCTTGCATGGCCTTAGTGCGTGATTCAACAAGAGCACCCATTGCAGCAGCATGAGCCTCAGTCATCTCAGCATGTTGTCCTGCTTCACGCAAAACTTTACGTATAACACCAGATTGGTTCATGTCATCGTACATTGCCAACAAGCCCATGTGCTTGCTGGCAGAGTCAAGATAATGTGTACCTAATACTTCTGCTGCATCAGTTTTCCAAAAGTCAACACCAATAGCATTACGAGAAATCTCATTCAGACGTGTAATGTTCAAGTCATCTGCTTTAAGAATATAATCTGTTCTTACACCATTGTCTGTTGTCCAAAACCATTTAGTTCCCTCTTTAAGAGTTCTGGATTTAAACGAACCCTGAACATCCAAAGGGTTAGGGTCAAGAATGGTTTGCAAATCTTTAACCCAAGGTGAATCTAAAAGATCCGTAGAGATTTTTCGTGCCTCATCAGTAATAACCCAAGGAAAATATTCTTTAACAAATCCTACACTGGCTTCAGGATCAACTTGTTTAAACTTGGCATCAATCGTTGTCCAAATATCCTCGTAGATAGAAGTCAAATCTTTAGCAAGTTTTTCTTCAGCAGCATTAGCAGCAGGTCTAGTACCCTCTATAACTTGGTAAACAGTATTGCGGTATGGTTCAAGATTTTCTGGACCAATCTCATTCAACTTCATACCAACACGAACACCAAATTCTTTTTTAGCAATGTTCTGTGCGGTTTCTCTAGCAAGGTTAGCGTTTAGGAATTTTACAGCAACGTCACGAGTTTCAATACCACCAATTGCTGCGGCACCATTTAACAAGTTAGTTGGGATTGGTTCGTTACGTGCCAAAGCCATACGGAAACCACGAATCCATTGTTCTTGGTTCTTACCCATACCCATAAACCCACGCTGTAGTGTCTCACCAAAACGTGTTCCAGTGAAACCGATCCTAGCCTTGGATGTCATAGCGAGCATTGATTCGCCAATAGGGCCAGTCAAAGGAACACGCAACTTGGAACCAAACATGTAAACGCCAGAACGTTTCAGACCCATTTCAGCCAACTGTTCACTAGTCACACCAGCCCTAGTCAAAGCAGTCTTTCCTCGTTGTAAGAACTGTCCAGCAACCTCACTGGAAATACCTTTAGCCCTAAGAGTGTTGTACAGTGCAAAACGTTCACTGAACGTTACAGTACCCTTAGCGCCAGCAGTAGCGTAAGTCAGAGGGTCTAAAGCAACGTCGCCAATAAAACCAACAAAACGACCCCAGTTCCCCTTCATAGGGAATGCCGTACCAAAACCATACATAGGGTTTTTGGTTTGTTTAGCCCAATCCGAAAGGCTACCTTTCGTATTGGGATCGCTGTCAAGAACGTCAACAACTTCACGAACACCAGAAATAACAGCACGTCTAGGTGTGTCTATTACAGCGATTGCACCCAAACCAGCATGAAGCAACTTGCCAAAAGAACCAGTAGGTTTACTTGACCCTACAGCACGAACCTGTTCAGCCAAATTGGGGTTTTTTTGGGTAATGCTAAGTTTCTCGTTAGCAACCTGATTGTAAAGACTCCTAGTTTTAGGGTCGGTTATACCAGTAGTAGGAACAGAAATCTTTGTCCCCAAATTAAGGGGCGTATTAGTTCTACGGCTATTGGCTAAGCGTCGGGCAAGTTCAAGACGAGGATCATAATTAGTCATATACTATAAGGCTAATTGTAACTTACTTGCCAGTAGCAAGTCTGGTCGCAAACATGCGCTGGGCAACCTGATCCATTGTAGGGGTACGACCAGCCTGTTCAGCCTTAGCAATTGTGGCGTCACGGTAATCATTAGCCTGTTTTTCCAATTGGTTAGCAGACTGAACAGCACTTTGCCATTCAAAATATTTAGCCAAATTCTTGGGATTAGACAAGTCACCATACTGCTGTTTGGCTGTTTTTGTATAAGTCTTAGGATCAGTTGAAGAAATAACTTTCATCAATTTCTTTTTAACCGTTTCCTGTTTTTTGGGGTCACGACTAGAACCCATTTCATTAACAAGTTTGATTGCTGTAGCCTTATCAATTAATCCAAATTCATTCTTCTTTGCCTTAGCAATAGATTTGGTTAACCTACCCGGCAAATCCACAGGTTGCAAACCACCACGTTGTATAATGTTAGCAATAAGATTCTTTGGGTCTAAACCACTGCCACTAGTATTAGTGACAAAAGATTTACCTAACGATTCACCTTTAGCCCGTGACTTAGAAGCAAGATCTTTCAGATTAGAAACATAACTACGAGTCTGTTCATCAAAAGGAGCAAGATCAGGATTGTCAGAATATCGTTCAGTAATTTCTGGTATTCCAGCCTTAGCAAATATGCTGTTCTTATTTACATTACTTTTTGCTTTATCAACGTCAGCCTTTTCTGATGCTAAAGTATTGGCAAGACTTTTAAGTTCGTCAGCAGAATATTTATCGTCAGTAGCCATATTATCAATTTCATTACGAACTACGTGCATTGGCAAACCTTCTTCAACAACCATTTGCGCTACACGTTTAGCAGTTAAAGATTCGTTAGGATCATTAGCAATATAGTCATAGTTAAAAGACTCGGGAATATCTGCCTGTTGAGACAATGGATCATACGTTCCAGTAAGAACACCAATCCAAGGGTTGTCAAGAAACCCAGCCATAGACGACATGTCGCCAAGATTGTTTTTGCCTTGCTTGCTAAGAAGTAACATTCTCAAAAAATTGTTCATATCATTAGATGGAGGAGACATAATTATCCTAACTGTCCACGTTGAAGTTTGCCTGCCAAAAGAGCCTGCTTCAATTTCTCTAAAATGTCTGACTGTTCACCCGATAACTGCGACATTAAAGCAGCCTTATTCAAATCAGCCTGATTACCAGCATACGTTGAACCCTGCCTAGTGTTAGCCAAACGATCATCCATAGAACCCTGATACACGTTACCCAAAGTATTCATAAGGTTCTGAAAAGCACCAGCCTGACTAGTGTTCTGCTGTTGCTGTAGTGCAGCCATACGTTGCAACGGATCAGTACCAACTTGACTATCCCTAAGAAGTTGTTCAAGATTACTGGTGTTAAATGTTGGTGCAACCTGAGCCTGATAACCAGCAAAAGGATTAACCATCGCAGCCAAAGACTTCTCTAAATCAGCCTGACTAGAACCAATAGTTGACTTGGCGGTATCATAGATGCCACCAAGTTGAGTTTTCAAAGCCTCTTGTTTCTGACCATAACCACTAGGACCAGCATCAATCTGTGCCTGTATACCAGCAAGATATTCATCTAAACCTGTACGTTGATTCTGCAAAGACTGCGCATTTCTATCAGTCTCGTTTGCAGCAACTTGACGATCATACAACTCCTGTTCCCGTTTGGCGTTCTGTTCCATAAGGAACTTCTTACGATCCCAAGCAAGTTGACGAGCAGCGTTGACCATGCTGGCTCTAGAAGCACTACCACCACTACCGTCACTACCAGTATTAACATTAAAACCTAGTTCTTTTGCCAAAGTCATAATATCATTAGCACTAGGAGTAGAAAAATTTCCACCAGTAGGACTTGGTGAAACAGGACCACGGTTAACAACAACTTGATTTTTACCTGCATTTCTGGTTGCCGCTTCGTCAGCCATGCGGAAGCCAGCAGCACTGGTAGGAGTTTTCTTTTTACTAGCCATAATTACCTCACGACATGAACGGTTTGAACGAATTTAAAGTGGCAGCAACCTGAGCAATCTCACGGTTCTTCTCTGCATCAATATCAGCAATATCGCTACCATAATCAGCAGCAGTCTGACGGTCAGTCAAATCAAAACCATACAAATCAGTACTAAGGTCTTGCTGTGCCCTAGACATCTCAGTGAACTGCTGATTAGCATAATCCTGTAAACCTTTAGTGAAAATGCCCGACCTTACACCCGGTCCAGCAATACCACGTTGCCTGAAAGATGAAACAAACGCTGGGGTTTGTTTCTCTTGTGCTGTTTGCATGTCAGCAAGATTACGGGTACCCCTAGTTTGACTCAGGAAACGGGAATACGCATTACGTGCCGTGGCGGCACCGTACTGCGCTTTCCTAGCGTCCTTCTGTGTCTGGTAAGGACTGTTGTCAATCATGCTCATATTATTGTTCCTTTTGTCACCTATATGCCTGTTGGCTTGGGATAGGTTTCCTTGACACTACGCAAAAGATCTTGAAGTTCTTGGGGTAAAGCATTGGCGTGGTACATCATGTCTAACTGGTCAGTAACAGACGGGTAGGCATCAATCCTGTCACGAAGCCACCGTGTGTCATCGTGTTTTTGTTGGTTGATAATCATCTGAGCCTCAATCTCTTCTAGAGATGGAGGCTCTATATCTGGTGATTCCCAAATTAAAGAACTATAATCTGGTTGCGGAAGCATCCAGTCGGCATCAGGACATAAATCATTTAACGACTGTGCCATTAGGCTAAGGATATGTACTTCTTCGCTATTAAATCCTCGTGCCATGTTATACCTTAATTATGTAGTTAAGAATTATTGTTGGTTGTACGTTTTGTGAAGTACCTGTGCCTGTTGCAATGTTTACTGCTGTAGTGTCAGAAAGGTTTGCTGTAGTACCAGCATTAGATATACTAACGTTTTGCGTTGCTGTCGGTCCAGAGGTTTGACCATAAACAGGTGTGTTGTGGTTAAACGCTTGACCAGTAAGAACAGAAGTGCCTTGAACAGAATATGTTGAAGCACCTGAGGCAACACCACCAGCAATATAACCAATACGGTTGGTGGCAGCGTTAGTAGCACCAATAGCGGCGACCAAACTACCCGTGTTGTGAACGTGACCATCAGTAGCCATGTTAGTTCCACTTAAAGTGTTTGCGTGAGTATGGTTTGTTTGAGAATGGTTATGAGCACCCTGCGTATGGTTGTGACCATGCAAATTTTCGTTACCACCAACCTGCCCAAGACCAGTACCAGTAATACCAGAAACACCAACAGTAATACGGTTAGCAACAGTACCACCCATGTTATCTCTACCAGCAGCAACACGACCCCTAAGGTCGGGTACGTTAAAAGTTGTTGAACCATCACCAGCACCATACGTAGTGCCAATGACAGCAAACAACGCAGAATACGTTGTTCGCAATACTCCAGTAGAACCACCATCGCAAAGAAGCCATCCACTAGGAGCAGAACTGCCAGCGAAGGCAACTACAGTTCCCGTTGGTGTTGTTGCAGCAGTAGCACTAGCAGCAGCAGTCGTATTAGCAATAGTTACACTGTTATTAATCTTTTCTAAATAGTTAGACAAAGACTGAAAGGTCTGTTGCAATGCTATTGCATCAGACCCAGTTAAACTAGAATAGTTAGGAGCAGCCCAAGGGCTAGGAGCACTAGCGGTCATTGATTACCAGAACGCAATCCAGTTAACACGAATTGCTGTGTTGGCTGTTGTGTTAAGCATTTTACCATAAATATATGTTCCATCGGCAGTAGTTAAAGTAAGAGCCTGAGCAACAGCACCGTAGTCACCGTTAACAGCAATTACGTTGCTGGGTGTAGTGCCAATACCATGAGCAATAGCAAAAGAACCATTACTGTTATACATTGTTGTTGTAGAACTGAGTTGTTTCATTCCAGTAATACCTGACGCAGCAACGTTAGTTGCGGTCGCAGCATTACCAGTAGTGTTTTGGTTCCAAGTAGGAACACTACCAGTAAGACCAGAATAGGGAACAGAACCAGCGCTACCCGTAGTGTTCTGATTCAACGTAGGGAACGTACAGTTGGTTAAAGTACCACTAGAAGGTGTACCCAACGCACCACCAGAAACCAAGTTACCTGATGCAGTACCCGTCAAAGCAGCCGTAATAGTACCAGCAGTAAAGTTGCCAGAACCATCTCTAGCAACAATAGCACTAGCAGTGTTAGCACTAGTTGCCGTGGTAGCAGAGTTGGACACTTTGCCGGCAGTAGCAATAGTAGCCAACTTGGTATCAACAATGCCTGCAGCAGAGTTGATATCGGCATTAACAATGGTGTCATCAGCAATCTTTGCACTGGTAACAATACCAGTACCCAAAGACGCTGTAGTTGCTTGAACAGTACCGTCAACTTGAACCGCACTAGTGTTGAACGCTGCTTTAACATCGTTAAAGTTTGTGTTCATTTCAATTGCGTCAATAACGTTAGTGTTAGTGAATGTGTATGTCGTGGACATTGAAGGCATTATGCTTTCACCTTTCGTGGATTATATTTAATAGTAAAACTGTCAACACCCCAAGATAAACTTTCTGGACCAGATATTTTTAACTGCACACTTCTAGCCAACCCAAGATTGGAACCTGCTAGCACTACAGCACCTTGGTTAGCGGTACCCCAACGAGAAGTTCCCCATATCGCTGATCCCCACAAAGCGGCAGAACCAGAAGAGTCCAATTCAATATCAAATTCTTTTTGTTCAGAAGCCTCTTCATAATCATGGTAAACACCAATGGTTATGCTGCGTGCAGTAGCCGTCTGTTTCAAAACAAAATCAGGTCTACGAAACATTTTTTTCATAGAATAGTTGCGACCATCAATCCATCTAGTCCTATAGTAACTATCAAAAGATTCATCAATACCAGAAACATTGTCCACTTGATTTGCCTTTATATCAACATTCAAAACAGACTCAGCAATAGGATGCGCTGCAGCGTTGATGACGGTGCCATCACTCTTAGTAAAAGTGCAGCCACCAGAAACACCGTAGTCATCTCCTGTTTGGAACATAGTCCAACCAGCAGTCCCCAAAGTAGGGTCATGAACAAAAGAAACACTAGGGTAAGTTAACGTTTCCGTTTCGGAATAAGGTAACGAAACCCACACACGATCATTAATACTATTAACAAAAATCTTGTTAACACTACCGGAGTTAACTCTAGACGTCTTTAAAATGGGACGAATATTCTCGAATACGTCCATAATCTGTTTGCCGTTATAGAAATATAGTCCGTCAGGCCAAGAGAAGAAATACACTCCACGTTCAGTAGTACAAACAGTGTTCTGGTTTATTGTTCCCACTTTGTTTGACAACTGGATAACTTGAAAGTTATCCGAGTTGTAACCAAGAATAGCGTAAACACCAAACTCTTTAAACACGATAAGAACACCATTGAACGAAGCCAAAGCAGTAATGTTTTGACCACCATCATTAATGTCAATATAGTTTGCAAACGTCCAACGTGTAGGGTTAACAACTTGTTCGTCAGTCCAACGAATACGGTTGGGGAAAGAAGTTAGAACACCCGCAACATATTCTTTAGTGTTGGCAACAAACAGTTTGCCTGCATGCGTAATAACATGTTTAGCCTGTGGCATATGATCCGAGGCTGTACCCCACACAACGGCAAGACCACCAGCGGTAGTGTCACCACTAGCCAGCAACGCTGTAGCCGTAGAACCATTCCAAGAATATGACTGACCACCAGTAGCAACAAACAATGTGGAACCCCAAGAAGCAAAAGTAGCACCATCAGTATTTGGAACAGGAATAGTTGTGCTGGTAAAGTTTCCGCCAGTACCTTGATAAACAATACCATTAGATGTATCAAAACCAGTTGACAACATCAACTGGTGAGTAGAACCATTAAAAGCAAAAAGATTCTTAGGGTTCCAACCACTGCTTGCATCGGTGGCAAAAAAATCTCCACCCTCGGTAGTTAAAAGATATTCATCTTCAGTAGTGATGGTTAAACCACTAAAAGTTGAAAGACCAGTAACAATGTTAGTAGAAACAATTTTGCTCATACCACCACGGCTAGCAATACCACCCCTAGGATCAACCTCAACGTTCAACATGCTAGGTGACTCGTTGGCACCCAACTGGAACTGGTCGGCACGAAGGTTTAAACCACCCGTGAAATCGTCTTGTCTAAATAACTGTAAACCTTTAGCCATAAGAACCTACGGTTGATAATTTCTTAGAGTTCTACCAAGGTTCTGTGTCCAACGATCATAACTGACGTAAGGAAAACCGCCAGACAAAATGGCAGGACGAGCACTAGTGATACGCATGATCTCTTTGCGAGCCAACGTTACAGCCTCATCAAAAGATTGTTTATACATCGCAGCCATCTCAGCATCTTCTTGACGCTGGTAAGCACGAGACAAAGCATAATACGCTAGGGCAGTGTGTAGACGGTCATCACAGTCAACTTCAATGGTGCCGTCGTTTACCCAAGTATAAGTTTGTTTACGATAACCACGAACATTAATCGTATATACCTGATCAGGTTTAGGATACAAGAACTGTGTATCGTTCCATTCAACAAAATACATTGGGCGAGCGGCAGTGTCCAAACTGCCAGACCAAATACGTTCAGCATCCTCAAGAGCAATTAAACGTAAACGGTTACCAGAAATACTGGTATCAACCATGCTGGTAACCTCCCTGAGATTCCCTGCACCAATACCACTAATAGGGTATTCTCGTTGATTAACAACAGTGTTGAATGATGTAGATGTTTCCAAGAACGGCCAAGTGCGTTCAAGGTTGATTACACGATCATACCCATCTCTCAGATAAGTGCGTATCAGAGAGATGGGCAGATCTGCTTCATCAAGGTCAATGATTTCTCGGACTAAGTTAACCAGTTCTGTTGATGTACTCATCCGACGTCACGACCTTTCTCTACAGCCCTGAGGTGACCAATGCAATGTTCTGTTCCTTTAGCCTGCGGACCCTCACAAGTATCATTGTTGGCGATACAGCGTTGACGCCCCGTGTAGGGCGCACTTGCTGTAGCCATCTTTGATCCCGGTACGTTTGATGCAGGGCGAATCCCACTAATGGGTTCGCCGTACATTGCGTGGGCTGGTTTGGAAGTTTTAATATTACTCATCACCATTAGAGTGATTTGTAACCAAGACTATTTTATTAACGCCAGTTTGTTTTTGCTGATGGCGTAGGTCGGCTACCAGACTTAGGTGCAGTTTTAGTCGTAGTGGACTTGGTTGACTTTGCACGAACTTGTTTAGTACTAGGATTACCTAAAGCAATAGCAGCAGAACTTTTCATATCTGCAGCACTCATAGGCTTTGCAGCAGGTTTTGCAGAACGACTTCCAGCAGAAACGTAAGGTGAAGTAAATGCCTTATTTTTAATTGCCGTAGCCTTCAAAGAAGCAGCAGTTACATAAGGAGAACTAGACGAACGAACCTTTGATACTGAAGAACTAGAAGAACTAGAAGAACTAGAACCCTTGGAGCCAGAACCCTTAGAACCAGAATTTTTTCCTTTAGAGTCTTTACCTTTTTTACCAGCAGGCTTACCAAGTGCTACGTATGCAGCATTCTTCATACCTTTGGCTTTAGCCTTCTGACGGGCAGAAGCACTCTTCTTTTTAGGCATTTTTCCACCAGCATTGCTGTTGGAAAACATGCTAGCAAATGATGCCATATCTTCGTATTCACCCATTTTAACTCCTAATTGTATTTGGAAAATAATAGTGGTGGTGGCTAGTTGTCCATACTCCGATGTTACTAGTCCACCACCACCGATTAAACATTACTTACGGTAGATAGAAACCGTACTTGCAGCAGTGAATACACCAATGAATGAACCTGATGTTGCAGGCTGTACAGCAGCAGCACCCACAATGGTTACACCAGATGCACCAGCGGTCAACGTAATGGTGTACGTTGATGGAGCAAGGTTAACGATAGTAAATTCAAATGATGAACCAACAACCTCATCAGTAAGACCTGCAGCCAACTCTGCACCAGTTGGTGTAGTGAAGGTACGGTTTGCTGTTGGGGTTTGTGTGAACAGTTTGCTAACAAACAGTTCTGCTGCAGTTGCTACACGAGCAGCGTCAGTTACAGCAACAGGAGTTACTGATTCTGATGCAGCAATGTAATCTGCGATACGGGTACGGGTGAGTGCGCCTGATGTGGTGTTTCCTACGAGTGGCATTTTGCCTCCTAATTAATAGATGATTTGTTTGAAGAATAGAAATAAGAATGTGGGGGGTTTCCCCCCCACTTTCAGTTATGCCGTTTTACCGGTCAACTTGCCTTGCTTCTTGCAGTTGCGGACAGTCAAGTTGCCGTAGCACATGATCAAAGCGTAACGAGCATCCAAGTCTTCTGGACGGATGAACTCGGTCTGCTGGAACCACTTGGAACTATGACCAACAAGCGTGATGTACTTGGTGTTCAAGAAGAACATTGTTCCTGCAGTACAATGCACATCGTACATGATTGGAGCAGCCTTGAACAACAAGTTCTGGAAGCCTGCATCAGCAGTCTTAGTGTCGGTATAGCGCAACTGTGGTTGCAACAATGCTTCATACTTTTCAAACAAAGTTTGGGTAGTGAGGATTGTGTCTGGGTGATCGTTACCAACAGAAACGGTGTTGTAAGCGGTAGCCATTTGAGCAAGAGTCAAAGCGGCTACAGTGGGCTCTTCGTATGACTGCCAGAAAGAGTTACCTGTTCCTGCACGATCAATACCACCAACGGTACCCGAAGAATCAACAAGGTTTGCAAGACCGTTCCAGTTTTTGCCACTGTTGCCAGTGCCATCAGCAAAGAACATTTGGTTGAAACCTTCACGCAATGACTCTTCAGCCTGCATGATTTTTGCTTCCAAAAGGTTGATGATTTCTTGCTCACCATTGTTCTTGGCTTCTTCAATACCGCTGATTGAGATTGAAGCAGCATACTGCTTCCACTCGTATTCAGCAGCCGAGATACCCGTCTGAGGTGTGAGGCTGATTGAATCAAAGTCAGAGTACGATTTAACAGTATCGTTTTGACCGTAGATCAGTGGTTCAACAATTTTCGTTCCGCCGTTAAGCATGCGGATACGACCCTTGTCCATAAGGGTGTAAGTAAGTGGACGAGCGGTGAACACGTTGTCAGTAAGTTGTGAACGGTAGTTCGCAAGCGTGGTTGACAAGAGTGCATCAAAGTTAGCATTTCCCGGCATTGTAGCCTCCTATAATAGATGTGATTAGTTTGAAATTCCGAGTTGGCGTTTAGCCAAATCAAAAGCGTCTCTCAAAGAAGAGACAGGTGCAGCAGATGATGTAGTTGTTGCTGCTGAAGTACCAGCACTAGAAACAATCCCTGTCTGCCGTTTAGATTCAACAATTTGCTTTTCTTTCTGACTTTTAGCATTCATCTGTTTTTGATTCTCCCAAAGTCTGTCAAAAGCAATTTGTTTATAAACGGCTTCCAAATCGTTATTACCAGTTGCTAATGCTTTAGCAACAACTTCATTAGGATCGAAATCCTCACCATAGTTACTCTGCAACCTAGAAACAGTTTTTTCAATCTCTTGCAATGCTTGTGACTCTTCAAAAGACTGCAAACGTTTATTGACATCTCGGTACTGTTTTTCCCAAGGGTCCATATATTCGTCTTCTTCAACAATCTCGTTATTTAAACCGTAATGGTTTCGTAGTAACTCAACTGTAGATGCAGGATCTTTATCTAAAGCCTCTTGCAAGGCACTAGCAAACTGTACTTGTTGCTTTTGTTGACTGAGTTCCTGCGTCTTACGGGTATAGTCCGCTTGACGTTGATAACCAGCCAACGCCTCCTTTAAAGGTACTTCAATTTCTTCTCCACCGACAGGTAGTTTGACTTTACGGTCAGCATACTCGTCCCAAGAAAAGTAATCTTCAGTACTTGAAGAAGGTTCGCTTTCAACACTTTCAACTTGTCCATCTAATGTGGGGTCTACTTCAGTGATTGCATATTCATTTGTATCGCTCATGGAGTCCTTACTCGGTTGTTCCTATAGATAGATATTATTTGTAACATTTATTGCATCGGTGCGCCACCACCCAGAATTGCTGCCAATTCTGGTGGGATACCACCTTGTTCAGCCATAGGTTGTCCCTGTGGCATTTGTGGTGGCATCTGTGGCATACCTTGTGGTGGCATTCCACCCTGTTCAGGTGGCATACCACCTTGTTCGGGAGCCATCTCCTGTTGAGGTGGTGGACCAGCAAGGAACGCCTCAGGAGACTTAATACCAAACCCAAACTGCAATACGTGCCTAGCCAGTGAAGCCATGTCCACTACACCAGCACCAACAAAAGGTGCCATAGCGTCAACCATTTGCAAAGCCATCTGACGACGGAACGACTCGTTAACAGGGGCGGTAGAACCACCCTCTACCTCGTAGTCGAAGTCACCCTTAATGTAGTCACTGTCAAAAGTAACCCACAATGGAATTGCGTTAGAACCAACAACACGAGCAACCTGTTCGCCAGTCATATATTGTTGTGCCAACGCAACGAGACGTTGCGCTGCAGCACCAATATATAATTCAATAGCAGCCAATTTATCTGATGCTCTAGCGTTGCTAGCATCTGCTGCAATACCTGCTTCAGTAGCAGTACGACGGATCTCAGGCATTGAACCACGCATGTAATCAGAAATACCAGACACACGGTCCATGTCGCTAGAAATAAGGCTTGACTGGTTATAGAATTCTGGTGGGCTAATAACTGCTGGCATTGGAACAATGACACCACTAAGAGGTTCGTCACCTGATACTGGCACCATAATGTTATCTTCGTCAGATTCTAAAGCAGAACGACCATCAGGATCAAAAGCAGATTCCTTATACAACCATTTGCGTGAGAATCGTTTACGATGATTCATCATCTGTGTACGTGTAGCGTTCAGTTCGTGCTGTAGTGATTCAATTGCTTCTAGTTCACCCATTGGGTAGAAATGCTCTGGAACCTCATAGTTCCTGAGCATTGTAAAAGGATGACCGAAAGAGAAAGGAATTTTTGTTGGTGCAATTAGGAACTTGTCTGGACCGTTGCAGAAAACTGCCATAGTTTTCTTTGGAATGTCATACCATTCCCATACTTCAACATAAGAATCAAGTTCTTCACCATAAGGTTGTTTAGCCTGAGTATCTTCACCGTATTTAGAATAAAGTGAAGGTTGTGCTTCTGAACGTGCAGCAGAGTTGTATCTACGATCATTCTTAACGTCAACCAGTGGTCGTTTAATACGTTGTGCAATCCAGCGTACATCGTGCATGGTTGTAGCGTCTGGGTCAACAAACATGTCAAATGGGCTGATACGTTCAATGAATGGACGATCTTCAAGTATAACTAGTTCTGTTTCCATATTAGATTCAGGTACTAGATCAACCACATCGTTTTCTTCAACGTTAGGGTCAGCGTTCTTTACTCGTTCTTCTTCAACAAAACGGTAACCAACTTTAACCCATCCATGACCAAAGATCAGGAAGTCTTTTACTGCAGAACGGAACTGCGGTTGACAACCATAGTGTCTCCACCAGTAGTTTACAATTGCTTCAGTAACAGTAGCCTTGTCAGCGTCCTCTGGACGCCTAGCAGAAACAGTGATCTTGGGATGGTTAATAGAAACGCTAGGTGCAATAACGTTGATGGTTGAAAATGCCATGTTAACCAATAGGCGGTCTTCATCTGAATAGTTTTCGTAGTGACGTCCACGATATAGATCTAGCATACGTTTCCACGTATCGTCATGTTGCTCTTGTTTACGCATTCGCCTAGATTGGCTAAGTTTTGTGCGATAATTTTTGAGCAACTCTGTGTTGCTGCTACGTGCCATTATTTAGTACCGCCAATGCCGAAAGCACCATCTTTAGGGTTAACGAAACGCATCAATGGTGGCAACAATGCTGCAATAGCAGCCTTTGCCAAGTCACTAACATTGTGGTTTCCTGTAGCGTATACAGCCACTATTGCACCGACGGCCGAACGTGCGTATGATGCGACCATTGCTTTTTGTTGTTCACTTAGTTTGATTACCATTGTTGTGCTCCTTAATATGCTTGTTTAGGTTTTCATCCACACGGTCCACTTTGAGGACCATGTGGTGTAGTAAATCTCGAGACTCGCCATGTTGTGCAGTGTTCTCTCGCCTCAACATTTGTAGTAGCACTACAACTGGACCAGTGATGATTGCTACAACAATAGCGACAGCCCAATTCATTAGATCCAACGGCTCCCGACTGGTTCGGCATTAATGCCGGCTGCTTTTGCTTGCGCTACCTGTTGACGTGCCTGTTCCCCAATAGTAGGTCCGTGGAATTGTTCTTTGCCATAGGTAAAACCTAAACGGATGCCTTTTAGGTGGCATTTAAAACAGTATTCTCCACGACGAGGTAAATCGTCGTGTTCAAACTTTGATGAGCAGTCTTTGCAGGTATAAATCGCCATAGTATTAGATTAGTTTGTCACGTTCTTGATGCGAATGAACCTAGGATAAACTTTGGTTCACTTTTATTAGGAATATGCCTAGACCACCAAGCCATACTGTTTTTAGGTGGCTCTTGAGAAATCTGGTATTCAGGCAACCAAATGTATTTCAACATTTGATTTGTAATAGCCAAAGACATAACACGGTCGTCATGAGGAGAACCGTGTGTCTTGCCGTTAGCCTCACGAATGAACGTTCGCATCTCAGCAATAGTGTGTTCACATTTTAGATCAAGCAAACCGTCACGGATCGTACCGTTTAGTTCGTCAATAGCCAAAGGTTTAGACGCTGCCGTGGTACGCCAACCCAAGATCTCTGTAGCAACAGGGGTACGTTGAGCCAAACGTCGTTGACGGAAAATGTTTTTATAACCCGCTCGTTGTAGTGCCTTTAGTGTGGTTAGCCCGTGGTTGTTGGATTCAACACCCACTAGGGCACCATGGTAAAACAGTCCTAGGTTGTATAGGACGTGTTCGCCAAAAAGGTCAGGGTCAATGTGACCATGCCAGTGCGCTACAACTTCCTGTGTGTAACCGTTAATAATGTGTGCTGTACTGTAGTCTCCATGACCTAATCCTTCTGCAACGTCAGCACCAATACAGTAAATACCACCAACCTCAGGGAACTGCCAAATGGCTAGTTCCCCACCATCTTCACGGAACTCAATATGTTTATCCGAGTACACATGCAAATAGCCCCTAGCAGGTTCTTCTACTTCCAAGGCTCGTAGTGCGTCAATGTCAAATACGGGGCGTCCAGAGCGAATAAAAGCCTCATCAGGGTCACTGGGGTATTCTTGCGCTAACTGCCAGTCAGGCAGTTGGCGTTTCTTAGACTCATACCAGTCATCGTCACGATCTGATGCTGACCAAGGAAAGAAAATACCTTTGAACTCGTTGTTCCCTGTTTGGGAACCAACCCACAGTTCGTGGAAAATGTTTCCTTCGCCGTTGGCGGTACTTAGGCAGATGACTCGTCCACCAACGTCGGCAATTGGTTCAATAGAAGCCCATGCTTCGTCACTGTTAGGCAAGAACGCCATTTCGTCAACTACAACCAAGAATACTGATTCACCACGGGCAGGGTCATTACCTGATGGTAATGATTCAATAGCAGATTCGTTGGAGAACGACATTTTTAGTTGGTTGTTGTCAATAATACTAGGGCCACGCAAAATCATCCACTTGGGTAGGAATTTAAATCCGTACTTTGATTTGGCTAACAGTTTCATTGCCTCACGTTCAGTACGTGACAACATGATGACAAAGCGATCTTTCCAAAAAAACGTGACCCAGAACACGTATGCGCTAGCGAGTGTAGAGAAACCGATCTGACGAGCCTTGAGAACGATGCTGTAACGGTTATCTATCCATGCAGCAACAGTTTCAACCTGTGCTTCACGCATATCAAACTTGATGCGACCTTTTTCGGGATGTTTAATAAACCAGTAGTTTGAGCAGAAATAGACGAAAGCATCAACGAGTTCTTCGTTGGTAGCGTTTTCTGGACCTTTGCAGATCCTCCATTCCTTCTCGTTGAGAAGGTCATTGAGTTCCATTATTTACAGTTCGGCTCCAGTAAAAAGAATTGGTTGATGTGTAGCAACGTAAGTAAATTGTAAATAGCCGCCCTGTCCAGCAGTCAATGTTGGTGATGCTGCCGTTGTGGTTACCGCCAGCATTCCTTGTTGTTGTCCAGATTGGTTAACGTAAGCAATTGCGGTTGGAACACCGCTAGTGTTTGAACCGTTAAACAAGTTGAAACTACCGTAAGATGTTGGTGTAGTTATTCCCGTTGCCCTAACTCTTAACGGCACCGCAAAAGGAACAAAAACATGGGTGTTGGTTGTAGATGTTGAATAACCAACACCTACGGTATAACCACCTGCCGTGGTTCCCGGGTATGTGCTTGTAGTAAAGCCGTTGATATAACGTTGGCATAAAGCCAACTCTGTTTGATATGGGCGTGTTTCAAAATTAGTAGCAACAGAACCAGACTCAAGTTGAACATCAGCCAAAGTAAAAGTTTGCGAAGCAACTAGTGCACCACCAGTAAACAATATTTCAACACCAAATGCGTTAGCAGGCATAGTGAAAGAAACTGTTTGCCTAGTCAAAGTTGCTGTTACCGCTACGGAACCAGTAACAATAGTTGTTTTTGTTGGAGAACCAAGCGTTCCAAACGTGTCCGCAGTGTTTGCATAACTAATGGTGTAAGTTAAAGTTGTCAAAGAACTGCTGGCAACCTTGAATTGCAAGGTTGCTGTAGATGACGCAAGATGACCAACGTTAATTGATTCAACACGTTGTCCAATATTGAAACCCGTATTGGAAACAATACCAGTTAAACGGTAGTTGTATCGGCTAGTTCCAAGACCAGTAATAAGACTTCCTGTTAATGCTGCGCCAGTAGAGTTAGCAAACCAACGATCAACATAATAAGAAAATGCTGAAGTAGATACGGCAACCGAATGTGTTGTACCGTTACCACGCTGGTCAACAGAAAAGTTGCCGTTATGCAGCAAGTTCTTTAAACCCGGTGGTTCAAGGTTAAGAAGATCAGTAACAGTAGCCTTCTTCGTCACACTAGATTGTACAACAGGAATAGTTTCAGCACCAGTCAAACTTGTTACTGAACTTAAAGCCGATATTTTAGTGTTCGCCATTAGTATCCTTATCTTTCTTATTATTAGAATTAGAAATCATCACACCAGACAACGTTCCAACAAGGAACGTTGCAATCGGTGTGATTAAATCAAAAAATGCTTTATCGTTCGGTGACTGTTCCATAGGTTGAGTCACATAGATCAAAGAATATAATACCGACCCCATAGTGCCAGCCAACACAGCAGCAAGCACTACACCGATCACGAATCGTAAACGGGTATTCAGTTGTTCTTCTGTTAGGCGTTCCTTACGAGCCATCAGCAGTTTACTCCACGAACACCATCAGTGGTAGGAATCTGAACAGCCCCAAGAGCCTTATTCTTTGTCCTAGGAGTGCAAGAACACTCTGGTGTCCTAGCCTTGGCAGGATCTTGGCAAGGATAACGGTAAGAATCGCTACAAGCAGCCAAAATAAACATTAACAGAACAGCCAATTTAATATTCCTCATCATCAAAACCCCCTACAGTGAGATGTTCACCCGAATCACAACTGGGGCATTTGCCCCAATTGTTCGGGTATTCTTCCCCACACCGATCACATTCAACCAACTGCACTAAACAACCTTCAAACCTCGAGATTGCTTCTCCCTAGTAGCCATAGCAGCAATCAATTCATCCAACTCACTATCAGTCAACTCGGCAGAACGTTTCTCACTCTTAACCTCAATCGTGGCAGGAGCCATACGATTAGTAGCCTGCAGATACAACTGGGCACTCTTGGTATCGCCATCTAAAGCCTTGTTGTACAAAGTGTCCAACAACGCTTGAGTACGCTCAGGCGACCCTTGAAGGTCGTCCACACGGGTCTGCCATTCTTGTCTGAACGCTGGTTTCTTTTCCCACCGTCGTAGAGTTGTGACATCTACAGACGCAAGGATCGCATACTGCTTCTTAGAAGAGGGTACACGCTCAGACGGGGCGGTGCATAGCCAGTCCATGTACCGTTGCTGATCGCTAGTTAATAGTGCTTCTGTAGATGCCATACTAACTGTTGTTTTTGTAACTAAATCCTTTATGTTACAAATGGGGGGGACTATAGGGGGGGAAGAGAAAAAACTGTCTTGAAACTGTAGGCACTACAGTTGAAAGACATTGGCACTACAACCCAAGAGTACAACAAGGAGTAAAAATGGCTACAGGAACTACAACAGGAACACTTGGTGTTCTTAACGCACAAGTTGATTATGGAACCGCTGATTCTGATATTATTGCAATACAAGTATCTGGTACATGGGTAGGAACTATCACGTTCAGTGCTTCACTGAACGGGACAGATTATCTTGTTTTTGGTATGCACACCGTTGGTCGTACAAACAACTACGACCAGCAAACAACAACCACTATTAATGGCATCTTTACACACGAAACACACGGGCTACCGTTTGTTCGTGTGCAAATGACCTCTTACACCAGCGGTACAGCAACAGTATTAATCAGCGCATCAAGGACGGTAAAGTAATGCCAAAAGTAGGTAAAAAAGAATTCCCATACACCAAAAAAGGAGTAGCCGCTGCAAAGAAGGCTGCCAAAAAACAAGGTGTCAAAATGGTAAAAAAATCAGGTCGTGGCTACTAATGGCAAGCAAGAAGACAGCAGCATGGACACGCAAAGAAGGCAAAAACCCTGCAGGCGGACTAAACGCCAAAGGCAGAGCCTCATACAAAGCGCAAACAGGTGGAACACTAAAACCACCAGTGTCAGCAAAACAAGCAGCCAAGTCACCCAAGTCAGCAGCACGACGTAAGTCGTTCTGCGCACGAATGGGTGGCATGCCCGGACCAATGAAAGACTCTAAAGGACGACCAACACGCAAAGCCTTAGCATTGCGTAAATGGGACTGCTAGACACTACAGTGGGCTGTGACCTAAGTCACTTCACCTATCCACAATAGAAAAGAAAATAGATCCAGACACGCACGAGTCGGGACTCCTTTTAGAGAGCGCACCCCCACTCCCCCATGCCCCCCGTCTGCTGTAGTGCAAAACCGCAAACCTTTGCCCCATATTGGGCGAAAAGCGAAAAGCGCCAAACAACGGCACAACTATTAGTAGACGACAGCGCAAACAAACGGGCTATAAGCCAGCGTGTTTGTGTGTGGCGTCTATCTAACCCATAACATAATCCCGATATCGGGATTATATATCTAAGGAGAAAAATAGAAATGACAACAACAACAGCAACAACAGCAACGGCAACAGCGGTCGCAAGTGGCGTGGAATACATCGCTTGCGTTGAACGTGGAGCAGTGGCATTGTTCAAGTTTGGCAAAGAACTTGACAAGGCGCTCAAGGGTTCAAAGAACCGTGACGGCATCAAGTTGGAGATCGCAACAGCGATCGCCAACAAGACGGGACGTGCTGTCAAAACCATTCAGAACAAGATCACTCTTGCCCTTGAGTGCTTCGCCACTCACAAGGACATTGAGGCAGTGAAGTATTGGGTGCTTGCGGAAAAGCAAGCAAAAGCAAAAGCAGTTAAGGAGACCCGTTACACGAAGCGTGTTCGTGATATGCAGGACAGTTTCAATGGGTTGAGCGATTACGAAGTGAATGCGTTGCTTCAGGATCGCAAGGCTTTCTTGAAGGCTTCTAAGTAATACGAATTGTTAGCGGTACGGAAACATAATCCCGAGTTCGGGATTATGTTTCCACTACTGTTCACAATGAGCAGGGTTATAACAAAAAAGAAAGGCGGACGTTATGTCTGTTGTATTTATATCTGAACCTGTCGTTCGTGTTTACGTTGACTATCCCGGTTGGCGTGTCATGTATGTGACTCACGAAGATGCAGATGGTTACATGGAGGGCGACATATTGCGTACCATTGGAGCCAACAAAGAGTCTTTGA
>Ga0222712_10000811_pt1 | contig 39888 bp, 54 predicted proteins | sample C33_657DmetaG_FD_165043 | JGI IMG/M metagenome (GOLD analysis project Ga0222712, IMG submission 165043) | Estuarine water microbial communities from San Francisco Bay, California, United States - C33_657D | ecosystem: Environmental > Aquatic > Marine > Unclassified | place: USA: California... | reverse complement strand
AATTCACTTCTTGCTCAAAAAACCAACGGATACATTGGTTAAGAATCCTAATTTTGAGCCAAGAGGTTTGCAATTTAGTTATGATGGACTTGAAAATCTTACAGACATGTTTGTTCAAGTTCCAAGCACAAATCTTGCAATTTTAACTTGTGATAACCTTAAAAATTATAATTTAAAGTTACCATCTGCTTCTAATTTTGAAGTTTATCAAGAGTTATCGTTATTATGCGAAGCCATAGATCCTAATATTTCTGGCAATAAAATAGGTTTAGATTACACTTTCAAACTTTCTTTAGAAGATGAAAATCAAAATACTCTTAAAAAAGATTTGTATGTAAATGCATCAAAATTTTTCCTATCTGATGAAGAATACAATAAAAGAGTGTTGAAAGGTCAATCTGTTACTGGTTATTACAAAACAGGTACTGACGAGGAAAGAGCCGCAAAAGCTGAAGGCACATTGGAAACAATACCAGACTACTATCTTTATGGATATGCTGGTTGTATTCCAGACCTCTCTATGGAAAAGGCTAAACCTATCCAAACTAGAGTAGTTGGCAGCGATAAGCAAGATGGCCAAACAAGGGAAGAGTTTATAGCGTCTCTTCCGGAAGGCCAAGATGTTGACGAAGCTTTAGCTAATTATGAAGGCGAGTTTATTGAAATTAATTTGAATAAATATCCTGAGACATGGGTATCAATCAAAGAAATTGGTATGACAACTTCTAAGTTTACATTTGATACAAATCCTTATTGGAATGTAAACTATTATGGATTAATTGGTGGGGATGGCAAATCTCAAAACTTGCAACAAGCAGATGACTATTACCCATATTCTAGAGACAATGTAGTAGCAGATTCATTTACAATTTCTGATAAAGGATTAGACACTGCTGATAACTCGATTCAAGTTATAGAAAATATTTATAATCAAGAATCTGAATATGATAATACTTACTACTCTCAAGTTGCTTCAACAACAGGTTTGGCAGTTACCCATAGTACGTTTGCAATAAAAATTACACCTTTAGCAGATAACAATTCTCAAAGTTTTAAATTAAGGCTTTCCAATTCAATTCCTTTTTTAAGCACTGGAAAATTGAAAGTAGATTTGTATTCAACTGCTGTAGGTTCGACCCAGCCTCAATCGATCATAAAATCAGGGTCAAGTATTAATCTTACTGATATAGGAACAGAAATATCTGAACATAAGTTTGGATTAAATGCAAATCTTTCAGCTGGAGATTATTGGTTAGTATTCAATTCTAATCAATCATTTAAAGAATATGCAACAAATATGTCAGGAACAGTTCAAGCTTCAGGAACTAATGTCACAGGTACAGGGACTACCTTTACAAATTATTTAGTCAATTCTCAGATTGGTTTCGGTTCAACGCTACCAGCAGATATTTCTACTTGGTATACAATATCTGATATTGCAAGTGATACCTCTTTAACATTAACTTCTTCTGCTGGCTCTGTTTCTTCAGGATCAGATTACGTTATAAAACATCAATTTAAAGTTTGGGGAGTTTCTACTGGGTCAACTACTCTTTACGGTCAAGAAAGAGATACAACATGGACTCCTTTAACATTCAGACCTTACATTAGATTTTATCAACCGTCTGGAGAAATATATGGTGTTTTTAATAGAACTGACTATAGTATTGACAGCGTTTTACCTCCACCAAATATGCAAAGAGAAAACTTGCCTATTTACAGATTAGAAGGTTATTATTCATTTACATCCAAAGATATTAATCCACCCAAAAAGTTACAACTATATCCAAGAGCATTTTATGGCGGTTTGTTAAAAGATACTATTGGTACCGTTTCTGTAGTATCAGGAACGGCTGTAACAGGAATTAATAATACAGACTTCACATTGTTTGAAGGCGAATCTGTCCAATTAGGTTTTGGTTCTAGAAATCCGCTAGATATTACAAATTGGTATGATGTAGCTTCTATTGGCGGAACTAATACACTTACAATTTCAGGCTTTGCTACTACAGTTTCTAATGTTGAATATTTATTTAGATATAACCCAGAATGGCACTATGCAAAATATAGTAAAGATATGTATGTGTATGTTAAATATTATTCTAAAGGGGTATTGAAGGAAAATTACATAACTTTGAACAGAAACCCTTCGTGGGAAACTTGGTGGTTTATAAAGAACTCATCTAACATTAACGACATAAGTAGAACTGTTGAATTAGAGCAACAATCTGATATTGCTGTGATAACAAAGAATCTTAACTTCAATAACTTTAGCGTGTCTGGAACTACTGAATATATTCAGGCAAAGTCAAAAGGTGTTTTTAAACCTCAATCAAGCGGTACTTATAATTTTAGATTTTATTCAAGTTATGGTATCAAAGTCTTTGTTAATGAAGAATCTTTGCCTTTAATTGACGTGTTAGATAATACAAATGCAGGTACTGCACATACATTCAATTTGACATTATCTAGTGATGAAAGCACAACGTTTGAAGTTTTACATACTCATAAAACAGACACATTAAACTCAGTAGATCATCCACAACTTCTAGTAGGTGAATATAAATTATCATCATCAGTTACTTGGAATAACATTGATGATACTTTTTATAATTTAGCATCTCAAGCACCAGTAGACATAGACCCAGATGATGAAGTCATTGATAAAATAGCATTCTTGACTGTAGGAAAAACACTTGAAGAAATATCAACTCCAACTCACGGTGTTCCTCCTGGAGATAGAATTGTTTTTAGGAGCAAATAATGGCAGCACCTAACCCTAATTCTGTTTTTGCAATGAACAATTTGGTTTTGAAGATTAATTTGTTAGATCAAATTAACGACCTTGCAAAATCCATAAAAGAATATTCTATAGGTAAAGCAGACACAACAAGAGATATAGATTTGTGTTATGGTGCTTCTTTTGTTGAAACCACTGATCCTGATAAATTACAACAACATATTGTAATTGGTAAAGGATTAGAAAAATCAGCAATAAATGATATTGCTGAAGTTATTGCTTCCGGTGATTTAAGTGAAGATGAATTTGGTATTTCAATTTTATACTCAAATCCAAGTACAGATGTTATAAGAAGACAACAAATAAGTGGTGAATATGAAGTTGTTTCTAACTGTTATGCTTTTGGTTCTGTATTTGTTGAAACCGGTTCTGTTGGTGGTAATTTTACAAGTTCTTTTTCAGCAGCTACATTGTTAGGCGCAAATAATAAAACAATATTTATTTCCAAAGATATAACTTTAGAAGAAGCTATTGACTTAGTCAAGAATAATATAATTGAAGAAGTAACCCCAATTTCTGATGCTTCATCAAATTATGATGATTATGCTTATCTCAAATTGTATGATTTTATTTTAGATATAACTTACTACGATGGAACATTTCAAAATAGTAGAGTAGATATACTTCCAATAGACAGAAGAAAAGTAAGAAGTCTTTTCTCATTTTCTACTGAAGAGCTTGCTGTTTTTTTGACACCTAGATTAATCAGAAATGAAAGAAATGTAGCAAGCAGGCATTCTACTATTAGGACTGAAATTAAAAACATAATCAAAGAGTGGGTTAATATTCCAAATTGGAGTCCTAATTTCATTAATTATTGGAAAACATCTGCAATTGCAATGCCAGAACCACTAAAATTGTTCTTAAAAAATGAATTAGGTATAATTATTTAAAATGGCTATATCATCAAAAATAGAAGAAGTTGTATATGAAGTTTCAAAAATAGCTGGCGAAGTTTATGAAACATTGTCAAATAGCATAGGGTCTGTTGATACTCCATCATCAGCAATTTTTGAAATAAACAATTTACTTAACTTAGCCAATTCAGAAGCTCCTTACTTTTCCGTATTAGAAACTACACCAGCAAGTTTTGAAATTACTTATGATACAAATAATCCATATTATGTTAATGTATCAAGCGGTCAAGTTGTTTATAATGGTAATGTAATAAATATTGTCCCTCAAGAAATATCCATAAGAAGAAGTTTTAGTCAATTATATTCTGACCTTTATGTTTATGGAATGGTAATTGGTCTTCCTATAGACGAAGTGCAAAAAGCAACTCAGGCTTGGTTTACTGAAACAACTACTACAGCGTCAATTGGATCTACATTAATTTATATTGCAGATTCGTCAGTTCCAGAATCATTAGGCTTTCCATTAGAAGCACAAGTTGGAAGATTTTATTTAAGATTTGTAGGGTTTAACGATGACAAAACTGCATTATTGATAGATCCAGGTCAAAATCTTGGCACAATTGCTTCTCCTGTATATGGCCAATTGCAAAGCTCAATTACTTCAGGTTCGGCAATAAGATTTAATTACCAACCTAGATTACAGTCAATTTCTGGATTTCCAATTTTAACAGGCGATGGAACTGCAATGCCTGAAGATTTTGGTTATTATCCACCTCTACCAACTTCATGGCTACCTATTGGAAAATTATTAGTTACAAACCCTGGAGATCAAAGTGTTGTTCTTAACTCAGGTGAACCAGCTATCCTTTCTACAGTAGTTGCTTTGCCTTTAAATAATTCTTCAAACCCTATCTTTGGTGATAGTGAAGACAATGACAGAGTGATATCTGCTTGTGAAAATGCTTTGACAGATCTTTCTCAGTTAAAATCTAGTTCTATAATTTCTGATGTAGCTCAAGGTTTAAAATCTTTATCTTTGAAATTAAATACAACTGGACAAACAAGCTTAAGAAAGATTTGGTCTGAACAACCTTTTAGACCAAAAAGTAATTTTTCTAAAGGTTTGTCATTTACAGGCTTAGAAAGATTTGAGTTTCCCTATTCGTTCTGTCAAGCATATTATGAACTCACTAATGAAGATTTACAACACACCTTTGCTATTTTTAGAGGTGATTTAGTAGCTAACAATTCTAGATTGATAGGGTCAACAGGTATTGATAGTAGTTTAGCAGTTTCTTCTCTAAGTGCACCTGGGAGTTTATCCAGCCTTGAAAGAGGTACTCATATTTATGGTGGAAGTGTTGTTAAAAGCATAACTGGAACAACTGCTGGAGAGACAGTTCCAAAATATATAGACATCACAACAAATACTGTATCTAACAACAACTATTTAATCGAACTCAACTGGACAAATGTTGCTGATGCTCTTTTTTATCATGTGTATAAAAGAGGCAATTTTTCCGCTGATTTGATGGAATATAGATTAACTGTTGCAGACGAGATTCAAAAACAACCAAAGTTTGACAACACAACAATAAGTGATGATTCTAATGTACCTATGTCTTTGTCATACACTGCAATTAAAATTGAACCTGACAATGATGGATTTTGTGGTGGAATATCTGTCAAGCATTTATTTGGTCCAGAAACCTATACTATCAAAAATACATCAGCATACATTTCTGCAACTCTTTATGATTCAGTAGCAGAAACAGTAACTTCAGCAGAGACAGATGCTACGCTTGATGATGTTGACACTTTATACGTTCCTAATATTTCAGCACCTTTAACAAATGAAGTTAAGCTTTATCTCGGAGACATTACTGATCAAAGTGATGAATATACTTTTAAGTTCAAAAAAGGTGTCAATTTAACAAGTGGACATATTTATTGGCTAGTTCTTTATAAATCTGCAAACGCTACTGTAATTGATCCAGACACATCAGCTGAAAGCACTGGAACACTTTATCTTAGAGGAGAAGATAGATCCGGAGAGGGAACTTTTGGTGAAATTAAACTTTGGAAATCAGCAACTTTAACTACTGGATTTGACAACTGGACAACATATGATAGTGGTGGAGATGAAAATATCTACAACCCATATTATAAATTGAGAGGGTATCTTGATAATGGATTGGCTGTAAAGTATCCAGTTAGAAGAGGACTTAAGTTCACAAGCAGAATAGCATTAACACCAAGAAGGTTATCAATTTATGTTCCTCCAGTTGACAATATTTCTGAATCTGTATCTGAATATTTTTCTGCTTCTTACGATGGATTAGAAACTGAAGACACAACTACTAAAAATGAAATGGTAGTAACTGTAACGGCTAGAAATGGTGCTTTAGGAACTCCAGTTACATTTACACAAACAATTCCTCAATATACAGAAAGAGACACTAGATTTACATTAGGAAACACAAACGATTTATTTGATCGAATTGATGATGTAACAGTAACTCCAGGAACCAACTTGCAGAGAACAAATAATGGTCCTATAAAATGGTCTCTTTATGACTTCTTTACTGTTGAAACTTTACCATAATGAATGATTTAAGAAGTCAATATTCAAGCTTAGGGTTTAACCCAGGATATTACGATCTACTAGTAATGGATCGTAATGTTTCGATAGAGCCTGACTATAATTTTGATTTCAATAATCTTGATTACAACAAAATCTTAAATGTAGAAAACTTAGAGTTTTCATTTTCACAAGAAGCAACTAACTTTACTAGATTAGCAGGAGAAGGTGCTGATCCTAATAATTTTGGTTTAGGTAAGGCAGATTTTTCAGCTACATTCAATATGTTGTTGAAAGTTCCATCAACTGGGTATGTAGATTTTGGATTTGCTAATTTATGGGATTGTGCAACCTTAGCATATAAAGGCACTGGTAATTCAGCGACAGGAAGACTTATCAATAATAATAATCCTGTTGGAGTTGGTACGACATTTATTCATGTTGATAATATTGCTGATTTTGCAGCATTGCCAACACCATTTAACTTGCAATTTAAAAAGTTTAGTGGAACAGCTTCAACTGAAACTAAGACTGTAACATCAATTGATAAAGCAAACAGAAGATTATATTTCTCATCAGGTACAGCATACACTCACGTTTTAAGTAATACCTTTGTTTGGGCAAAACCAACTAATCCAGGAACTAATAGAGAACCAACTTTTTCTCTAGTTTCTTTGTTTCAGGGATTAATGAGTGGGTGTTTAGTCAATAAGCTAACACTTGATATAAAACCTGGTGAAGATATTGATGTAAACGTTGAGCTTAAGTTTACAAATGTCGATAGAAAATATCAGATAGATGCTTTTAACAATTTTGAAACATTAGATGCAAATATATCTAAATACAAAGTTCAAAGAGCTGCTAATGGGTCAGAAGTTAGAATTAACAATACTTCTTACACTGCAGGTGGATTTGGTTTAACAAATGCTTATGGACATCCTTTCTTTCAAGGTTTTGTTGGATTAGGTATGACTAGTTTCTTAGTCAAAGAGATGACCATAACTATTGATAATCAATTAGAGCCAGTTTACGGATTACATTCAATATCTGATGATGTTCACATAAGAAGAAGAGAAAATCTTAAACCTTATGCCTTAGTCTCAAATGGAAGAAAAATTGAAGGAGTTATTAAATATTTATCTCCTATTGCTCCTTGGACACTTGCTGAAAAACTATCTGGGCCTTCAAGTATAAATAATGGTGGTATTGAAGTTGATTTTGGAACATTCAAAATATCTTTTACTGAAGTAGTTTGGTCTGGTTCTAGGGCATCTTCACCATTATCAGATAACCAAACAAAAGAAATTAAGTTTAGTGTTGCAACTGAAAAGCTTGAAACAAATCCAGTTTTGAATTTTTCTAGTAGTTTTTAAGGAACCAGGATGAGTATTTTTGTTAATCCAGAAGAAACATTTCCTATTGTAGTGAAATTAAAAGTTAAAAATGAAGTTGATGGCGTAATTACTTCAATCAAAATATGTAAACCAGATGAAGAGGGAGATGACATTATTTCATTAATTTGTGATGCTAAGGGTAGAGATTTTGAAACAATGTCTCAAATATTAGAAGAAGCAACTATTATTAATGCAGTAACTGGCAACCCTATGGTCAGAACATATATTTTGTGCAAATTAATTATTTTAAGTTTCTTTAAATCATGGAACTTAAAAGACTCTGAAACTGGAAACTTAATTCCTATCACAAATGAAAATATAGGTAAAACAAGGCATGAAATCATTAGGGCATTAGCTCAAGAATGGCTTAAGCTTACAAGTGGAAAATAATGTTAGAATATACAAATAATGTTTATAATGGGGTGCCAGCAAAAGGACATAGCTTATATGTTATGGCCTTTAATGACTTTAACCCTAGAATAAACAATTTGTTCAGAATGTCACTTGGTTCTGGTTACACACTCAATACAAGCAAAAAAACTATTCCTGGTTTTGTACTCGATTTGTATGACTTGCCGAATAGAATGCCTGGTGTAGAATTACGACAGATAGATCTTGATGGAGTAAGTACCCAAAGAGCTGCTTTCCCATTTGATACTGAAAAATATCATAGATTATGGGCAACTAATTTTTCAGATGATGCAGGTTCTAAAGTGTATCAAAAGTTAGAATCTTTTTGGCCTTTTGCTTTAGACAATAAGTTAAAGTTTTCAGAACAATCTTACACAATTCCAAGTATTAAGTTTTCTCCTTTGATATCAGAAGATGGTGCAAATCAACAAGCATCAGCAGAAAATGTAATTTACAAAGCTGCTATCATTCCAATGTTTCCCTTGATGTTTGTTACCAGTGTTTCAAATCACTTTACTTATGGTCCTGTGTTTATGGACTCATTTTCGATAGATTTACAAGGATTTAATTCTTTTAGAGAAGTTGAAATATCTTGTAGATTTGTAGGTGGAAAATCTTTTATTAGTCCACCTGACATTCCTATTATCGAGCCAAATAGAGCTATTCCAAAATCAGTTTCTTATGGTGGAAGCGAACCTGAAGAAATACTCGATTATAGAAATTATAGAGTTGCTTCATTACAAGATTGTTTAGTAAGCACTACAATTTTTGACGCTCCTCAAAGTTTCAAAGCATTAAAGAAACTATTATTTGAGAAAGCTAAAGTCAAAGCTCCAACTTCTCTAACTAAAGATCAAAAAAATATAGTAATATCAACTAAAACAGTTTCAAGTAAAGTTGTTGCTATGAGTTTAAATATAAGCCAAGGAATCGATTTGAGGTTCACTACGCCTTATGCTGAAGGTAATTATTTAGGCGATTTAGTTGGACCAAAATATGCTGCTTTAAAAACAAGAACGGTTACTGGAACTATTTCTATTTATAGAGCAAAGACTTCCAATTATCTTGATATTTATCCAGAATCACCATTGACTATGTATTTTGGAAACAATTTCTTATTTCACTTTAGGAATGTGGACTGGGGAAATCCAAGTTTTTCATTGAGTCCTGAAGGTGGAGAAATACACACATGGTCTTTTACTGCTAGAATCCCACAAGGAGCTGGATTCTGGGGAAATAGAAGTGGCGGACCGGTTTCAGAAATTGATTTAGACCATGCTGAGATTTTAAGATTACCATGACACACGAAGAAGCCTTAAAAGTAATGATGGGCATGGGTGAAATGATGCAAAATGACAATGCACCAATGGAACCCAAAGATGAAATGCCACAAATTGAAAAAGATCAATATATCTTCAAAGTTAAAATTGGAGATAACTTGGCAATATTTTGTGTAAGAGATTTAAAATGGCATGAATCATTATCTATCGAAGCTAAATCTTATCGAATTGAAGAATCTGATTTGTATTTTTCAGGAGAATATCAAAGAAGAGAAATACTTAAAAAAGCAATTGTATGGGTTTACGATTTAGTAAATGAAAAGCTTAAAATCAATGACGACACAATTCTTAATCATTTAAATCAAGAATATGTTGATGAGCTTTGGGCACAATATTTTAAGTACACAAACATTGATGCAAAAGAAGCAAACTTGATTTACACATCTGCTTTGAAATATTTCAAAGGAGAAAGTCAAAACTCTTATCCTGTACTTCCATTGATTATTGAAGTTGACTTTATGCTTAAGGGTGTGATTTCAATGTCCAGAGAAGAGTTTAGAACATTATCTTCTAATGACCTTGAAAGATTGCAATTAATTATGACTGCAAGAGCTGATGCATTAGGTTTGGCATATCAACAAATAGCTCCTCCTAAGCCACCAGAGCCAGATGGATTTGAAAATGAACTTATCAATTCATTGCCACCCCATTTAAAAGCAGCTATGAAATACAATTAGTTCTTAAAATATTTTTCTAAATGTTGATTGTCTTTCTTTAGCTTAGAAGTTTTTATAATTGCAGAATAAGGCTTTGCCATATCTTCAATTTCCTTTCTAACACTTTCAGTTATGTCAGACAATTCATCAACATAAACAACAACTGCACTTTTTGCTTTACTCGGAGTGATGTTATGTATTCCATAACTACCCATAAACTTTTCAGAAATATCATCAGCAATTATATCTAAGTCGTCTAAATCTTCTTCTTCTTGATATTTATTCTTTTTAGATAAAGATTCTCTATGCTTTCTATTGTTGTATCCATCAAATTCATCGTAAAATCTGTTCATTACCAATCATCCAAATTAAATACCGCAGTGAGTATGTAACCAATTAAATAATTTTAAATCTTCACTACTTCTATTTACAACATCAAACTTACTGAATGTTGTTACTCCAGTCAAACCAATACCAACTGAAGAACCAATACCGCTTAAAATAATTCTTCTAGCTTCATCTGCAAAAACGGTCATTGTAGCTGAAGTTAAAGATAAAAAGTTAGATTCAATTAAATCTTCTCTATCAGATGTAATTGTTGTATCTCCAAGACCAGAATATAAAGTATTTAAATCATAAACTTCCAAGTATCTTTTTGTGAGAGGTGCTTCGTCATTATCGAGAAGATACTTAATTTGAACCTTATTATCGTGAAAATCAAGGTCTTCTATTGTGTAATTTACTGTTACGCCTATAGCCATTAGTTTTCTCCAAGTCCATTGAGATCTTTTGCTAAATCTTTTACATATGATATTTGAGATTTGATATCCTTTAATTTCTCAAACAGCTCTTCATTTAAACCTTGTGGATTTTCAGTGATATAGTAAGGTTCAATTCCTACAGTTGCTGGCGAAAACTTTGGATTGATTTTAGTTACAACCAATTCATTAATTGTTTGTTCTAATGTAAATAAAAGGTCATCTAATGCTTTGCCTTGCTCGCTTAATTGTCCAGTAATTTCACTCATATTTGCTTGAGGTTGTTGCATAGAATCTCTTCTAATATCCAGTTCATCTTTTGAAATGTCATTATTCTTTATCCACTTTTGTTGAGCTGGAGTTGGTGGAGTATAAATTGTTACATTAACCTTGCCTCCAGAAACGTTAACTCTCATAGCTCCAGTCAGTTCAGAAAGAATGTGCCTATCAGATCTGTCAGTCAAAGCAGATGGATCAATTCCAAGCCTATGAACTAAAAATTTGTCAAACATAACATGGGATCTAAGATTTGGTGTTTGTGTACCATCAGGCATAACATAGAATGCATCTATACCGCCTTGATTTTGAAAATAAGAAGAAGTTTCAGCAGAAGGATCCGCCATGCTTGATCCAGTAAGCTTGTGTGACATTTGCACTATCGCTTCATTTATTGCTTGAACCATAGCTTCTTCAGAGCCATATTTTTCTATCAACTTACTTTTTATTACGCCAGCATCTTCTGTAGCAGGATCAACATAAGTGCCTGATCTTAACTCTGATTGTATGATGTCTTCTGCAGATTGTTTTGAAATTGCCGTTTTTAATCTCGTATACCACATATATTCTGCCTTTTTCTTACCAGCAGTAATAACTGGATTTTTCGGGTCGAATTCAATATTTTCTCTTGCATGTTTTATATTTTCAGGATTCCAAGTGATATAATGTTTTGTTGGTTTTGAACCTGAATACATTCTAAAAAATTGATTTGGATCCATGATAATACTGTCATGTCCTAAAGCATTGATAAATCTTTGAAATATTTCACCTTTGTAGTTAACCTCTTGGTCCTGATCATGAAATTCTAAAATCCCCTTCAATTTATCCATCATAACTGTTGCAGATGATTTTCCATCAACAGATCCGGTTGTGTATTGAATTAAATCTTCACAAATTTCGTATGCAGTATCAGATTCAAAATAATCAAGTAAAATATTGTAAAGTTTAGAAATTGCTGTTTTGTAAGAATTATTATCAGATTCATCAACATCATTATCATTTAAAAACTCCAACGATTCATTTGTATCATCGGTAAAAGTTCTTTCTGGATGTTCAGTATCAGTCTCAGATGTCAAATGCATAGGATTTTTCATCCTAACATGTGCTGGTATTACTCTGGGTTTATTGGGTCCTAAGACAGTGTCTCTAGCTATTTTTGATATTAGATAGTTTGGGTTATACGGTCTACCGTCTTCATTAAAATCTCGAGTATATCTTGGATCATCACCATACATATTCCATAAATAATATTCGTCGTCATCATCTTCCAAACCCAACTTGTATTCAAGATTATCTATGTTGACAATTTGGTCAGGTCCAGTACCAGTGTAATTTTTGTTAGCATCTTCTGGGTCTGAGGTGAAATAAAACCCTGGACCAAAAACATTAGAAGCTGTACCCTTATTAATATCAAATTGATCAAATTCGTGAGTAGTTCCATGATAAACAGGCTGATTTGGTACTACATGACCTCTAGCCCAATCACTGAAAAATAAGCTTGGTGTAGGCTTTTCTGTTTCAAGTAAATCCTGCTTTGGTTGTTTTTCAGTCTTTGGTTTTTCTTTAACTGGATTTTGTTCAACTGGATTTTGTTCAACTTCAATATCAGGTAATTGTAATTGTTGTGAATATCTGTACCACATATTAAATCTTTTACCGATTAATGTGTTTTTCACCTGTAAAAGAATAATATGCTTAAGAAATCATGCGTAATTGAAGAGCCTTTTTCTGCTAATAAAATGTATGCACCAATTGCTCGTGGGCAAATGGTAAAAAGCAAAAAATATAATGCTTGGATAGAAAAGCACACTCCAATTTTAAAAGAAACTATGGAACCAGCTATAGAGTTTCCGATAGATGTAGATATACTTATTATGGCAGATTGGACTTGGAAATATAAAAATGACACAGACAATCTTATTAAACCTATTGTTGATTTATTAAAGAGAGCTGAAATAATTCCAGATGACACTACAAGATATGTCAATTCAGTCAAGGTCAGATATTTGCAAGGATTTAAACAACCAACAATCTGTATTTCTTACATGACTACTGAATAAAAAAACCCTCTTTTCAGAGGGCTTTTTATTAACCAAGAAGTTCAATATAATCAGTAATCTTCTTCAACTTTTCAGCTGAAGTAATCTTTTGTTTACTTAGCTGCAATTCTTGAATTATCTTTGAAATATTATAATTAACAGATTTAGGATTTGTACCTTGAGGATGTATATAGCAAGGACCCAATAATGATTTGCTCGACACAAAAACAGTTTTATTTCCTTGTGCTACTTTTTGCACACCGTTATTAAAAAAGTTTTCCATAGCAAAATTCATATCAACCTTGATGTTACATGCTTTGGAAAAATTGTAATAATCTATATCGCTAAAAGTAATATTTTTAGACATACAAGTGTAGATAAAATTCCACAAAAATTGATTCTTATCAAAGCTCATTATTACGTACCTCTAGAAGAAGTATACCTATTAAACAAGAATAAAACAATAGCTCTCAACTTAAAAATAAACCTGGGGAGGTGCGTTATGAAGAAAGCTATTGTTTTATGGTGTCTTTTGTACATTATAATTTCTGGTTCTTACGCTCAAAAACCACCACAAGTAAAGAATTTTTCTTCACAAGTGGAATTGTGCTATTGCGTTGGCACTCCGTCAAATTATCATGTAAAGCTCAGATGGGATTTAATACCTAAATGCACTCGATATTTTATATACAGAGTTGGACAAGGAGTCAAACCTGATTATTACAAGCCTTATGTAAAACTTACAAATAATGAGGATATTTTTATTGATAGAAATGTAAAATATCAGCAAAAATGGGATTACTATGTTTGCGGTGTAGTGCCTAGTGGTTTTTTACAATTTTCAAATAAATCCACTGCAGTAATTCCTTTATTAGTTCTTAAAAATCCTGAAGCTCCCACAAATTTGAGAACATTTGGTTTTTGGAATAATGGTGCTTACGATCAATTAGTTTGGGATCCTAGTCCTGAAGCTGTCTCTTATAATATTTATAGATACAGTCAAAAAATAGGCTCTTCTAATACTAACTCATTTACAGTAACTCAACTTGTATTTGGAGAAGGTTGGACATATACAGTTACTGCAGTTGACAAAAATGGATTAGAATCTTTACCATCTGCTTTGAGTATAGCAAGAGGTGAATTCGCTCCTAATTATAATTTCGGATGGACTACTAAACCTCCATCAACCCCTGGAAAATATATTACTGTGGCTGAGTGGAATAATGGAAAGCCAAGAAACTTTATTAAATGGCAAGACCAACAAGTAAATGGCCAAGATACTCCTAACGCATATAATATTTACAGAGATGGAAAATTGATAGCTTCTAATCTATGGTCTCAATATTATATAGATAAAGATGTAATATCTGGCAAAACTTACAGATATGTTGTTGCCTCTGTAAATAGGAATAAATTTACGACACAAGAAACATTTGGTCCAGCAGCAGATATCATTACTAGATTTGGTCCTCCTGATCCAATTTCAACTCCTGTAAACATAACTGGGTTTATCCCTAACGATGACAGTGTGGTTGTAAAGTTTGACTTAATACCTGGTGCTGCTGATTATAGAGTTTATGTTGAAGGCAGTCCAAATACAGTTAAATATTCTTCTGGCTATAATATGATTGAAATGAATGGTTTGACTAGCAATCAATCATATAATCTTATTGTCGAAGCATTAGATAAATTTGGCCCATATCAACAAATTGACGGTGTTATTGGACCTGGTGCAAGCGGTCCAAGTGGTGAAGTTCATGCTGGAGTTAATGGTCACGGTGATCCATCTAACAATCCAATAGTACTTACAAAATCAGCACCATATAAAGTACACACTATTCAAAGAACTTTGACTGGAGAGCAAGTTTTCTTTGATAATTTTAGAGGCTTCCAACCAATCGTTCAAATGCCACAAAAGATGGATGTAGTTGAACAAAGATTTGGAAGAAATTGGCAATATTGGAACAAAAGTGATGTCATTTTAAGATGGTATGAAAATGACAAGTGGTCATTCTTTTTAGATGATCTTGATACATCTGCTTCAACCGTATTTTTGATGGGTTCTCACTTTATGGATACTATTTATGATGGTGGAACCTTGGGTCAATCATCAACTCCTTCACACGTTAGTAATGGCGTGATGCTGATGAGTCCAAAGAAAACTGCTAATATAGCTGGAGACAAAGTATTACACTTAACATTCGAAGTTGATCCTCATTTTAGTGGTAGAAGATGGTGTGATATTCTTTTATTACCCGCAAATGAAGTGGTATATTCTGGTAAAGCAGCAGATAAAATTGCACAAAATACATTGTCAGGAAAATTATTTAGATGGGCTATTAATTCTGGTAGTCATACTATGAATGTTGACACTGGTTATAATCCCGATGGTTCCAGAAAATCTTACAATATTCCAGTCAAGTATGCTGGCAGAGATAATGCGCCTTGGAACTTACCAGCACCATATAGAAGAGTTGATCATCTTACTGAGTATAAAGTTGGAACATTTAAGGTTAATTCTATCAATGAACAACCTACTTTTACTGAAATAAAATGGGTTGCTAATTTTAATGATAATGGTAAGTTCCCAGCATTTACTATGAATTCTGGAGCTACACCTAAATCAACTTGGATTAGATTTGCTGACTTTGGTGGTGTCAATGAGTACGAACTTACTTCTGATACATTGAAAGTATTGGATAACATTGATTTTAACCCAGATTATTGGTGGGTAAGTCAAGATTCAAAAAACAAATTGACAAAGCTTATGGATGCTTATTCTACTACTCGTTCTGGTGCAATTATTTATAGAGCTACAAAGAATCCAAGTACAGGACTATTTGAAGGTGATATTTTCTACAGACCTAGTGTTGAAAGATCAAAAGAGCCATTAAATAGAACTTGGCAGGGATTGGATAGAAGAGCACAATTTGATTTGTATATATCTAAAAATAGAGTTGTAGCAATAGAAGATGGTTATTTAGTAGCTGATTCAACATTGCCAGTTGATTTTCCATTTGAAGATATAAATGTCAATTTTACTCACTTGATTTATCACACTTGGAATGAAATTGGTGAAATCAGAACTTGGTTACCTGATAATGCATATTGGATTAACTTCAGGCCTTTTGCAGACGAAAGACACTGGGACAATATGGGATTTGAAGTATTAACAAGTTTTCCTAATGTGAAATTATTGTAGTTAAAAGTTTTCTTTAAAAAATGAACTTGTTAGAAAAAACTTACAAGTTCATTTTTTTGTTGACAAAGCTAAAGATGAAGATATAATTAAGCTGTGTGTTAAACACCGGAATAAATATATGAAAAATAAAGCTTTTACTCTTATTGAGTTGTTAGTGGTTATTGCCATCATTGCTATTCTCGCTGCTATCTTGTTTCCAGTATTTGCCCAAGCACGAGAAAAAGCACGTCAAACTTCATGTCTTTCTAATATGAAGCAAGTTGGTTTAGGTCTTCTAATGTATGCACAAGATTATGATGAAAATTATCCTCGTGCAGATTATTGGGATTCTCGTCCGCCATTGAACCCAAATGCAACAGGAACTTTTGCTGCTCGTGTAAATCATTATAAGTGGCCAGCTTGGGTTCTTCCATATACAAAGAATGTAAATATTTTCCGTTGTCCATCCCGAACTCGTGATCAAATCGCTTGGGATCAAAATGGAGAATACAAGGGCGATGGATATGCTCTCAATCTTTCTTTAAGCGGTCGTCCAATCAATCCCGTAGGTGAAAATCCGTCTTTCTTAGGTGGAACTCTTGCTGGTGTTCAAACTCCTGCTGATACTTGGGTATTAATGGAATTGCGAAATCAAGTAAGCTTTTCTTATATCAGTTCAAGTGGTGTATTATGGCCAGCTGCTTTGCGAGAGTCCTGGACACCATACTTGATGCCTAATGGTGTGCCTGATAAATTGAATGCACCGCATTCAGATGGTCTTACCTTTGCTTATGTAGATGGTCATGCTAAGTATATGAATGTAAAGGCTTTTCTTACTCTTTGCCCTACATCCGCTAGCTATGCTGTTCCGGCCTGTACTTTTAGGACTAATGCTGGAGGTGGTTCTGGATTCAACACTTGCTCTGGAAGCCCAACACCATCTTATGTCGGATCTTGGCCCTTTTGGGGATTGTACTAAACGGTAAATGTAAATAGGCCTGTCTATTGACAGGCCTATTTTTTTGACATAAAATTATATATGTTCATATTTTCAAAAGCTTTCCCACTGATGCAAAAGGGTTATAGAATTAGGCACAAAAACTGGCCTGATCTTTATTTCATAACCCTTAAAGAAAATAGAGTTTATGATAGTAATGACAATTTATTTATTCATGATTTTAAAGAATATTTAGAATTACAATCAGAGACGGCTGATGCTGCTGGTCATAAATGGGAAATCTATTACGAAGTTACTGATGAAAACTTATGAATGAAAAAGAATGGGTTGAAAAAATTAAAAAAGAATGCATATTAAATGTAGGCAATTTTGATATAAGATATGCTATTCAGTTGATTGGTCGTCCTGGAAGTAAAATAGGTATAGTCTCACTTAACAAAAGATTTATGTCCGTTGATATAATTGACAAAGCTAAGTATGAGAAGTTTTACGATAACTTTTATTCTAGAAACAATAAAGAAGTAAGAGCACCATTAGTAATTGACTATCACATCGAGCACAACATTAGTCAAAAAGGATTTAAAGTGCTTTGGGATTTTTACTACGGAAAGATTAAGAAATAATGGGAAGATATAAACACAGTTTTTGGAGATACATTCCAAGCACAGATGAACGCCAATCATTTTTTAAGTTCGTCGAGTCATTTGAAACTGATAGTGACGCAGTGCCTAAGTTTGATGATCATTATTGTGTTGATCATATATACGATACATTGAATGGTCAAATGCGAGTAAAAAACCATTCCGCCCCTGATTACTGTGTTTCTAAATATGTTGGTATCAACCTACATTTACCTCCAGTCGAAAAAACCAATAAACAAGATATTTATGTTGTTATTCATAGAAGCTCTTTTTCTCATAAAAAAATTGAATTTGATGAGTTTCTTGAACCAAAAGACAAAAGGTATACCCAAGAAGAATGGGAATTCCTTTTATCTCTCATCGAAAAGAAATTCAATAGACAAAAAGAATGGGCAAAAGATGGAATTAAAATTCCAAGTCAATATGATGATGGAACTAAAGTATTCCGAACTGAAGAAGAATTTAGGGCATTTTCATTAGGTCGAAGAGCTTATTTTCTTTATCATATTGTCCGTAATTACAATTTTATTCACCTCGTTCGTAGATTAAACATTGGATACACAAGTGAGAAATAAATTATGAAAGAAATACCTAAAAATCAAAAATATTATTATGATGTAGAAGTCAAGAAAGCAAAGTTAAATAAAGCTGCACTAGATTCTATAAATGAAGCTTTAGATTATTACCCTTGTGGTGAAAATGCTGTAAGCGTGAATATTTCTAGTAATAAGCATATTGGCAGTAGCTTCGATAGATTTCTCAAAGAATTTAATATCCAATTCAAAAGAGATATTAATTGGGCTGTCAAGATGTTGCAGCAGGGTGTAATTGTTCAAAGAGAAGATTTCCCTGAAGTAATTCTTTTTCCTATTGGATATAAAAATAATTCAGAAACAAAACTTACTGTAGACGATCTTTTTGCTGAAGACTGGACAATTTTTCGTGGTAAGTCTCTGAAAGAAGTTTTAGATGATTTTGATGCTGGTAAATCTATAAGACGTAAATCTTGGTATCCTGAATATTTAATGGGAAAATATTCTAAAGATATTGAGCTAACTATGCAAGACTTAAAAGCTCGCGATTGGGAAGTCGTTGATATAGTAGACGAAGTTAACCAAATACAAAAACAACACCTTAAGGATAGAAATGAGCACTGAACAATTCATATATTCTGAAGATTTTGTTCGTGGAAGAATCTATAGCTACTTAAAGTTTCAAAAATATATGACTTCTATTGCTGAAATAGTGTGCAAAGAGCTTGATATGAATGAAAAGATTATATCTGTTCAATTAAATCCTTCAGGTGATACAGTTTTTGTTAATTTTGAAGAAAGTAGTTTTGGATTTGATTCTGCATTTTTGTGGGATCGTAATCTTAAAGGTACAATAGAAAATTATATAGATCAATGACTGGAATAGATGCCTTAGTAGAGTTATCTAAAGGTAAGAAAATAAGATGTGTCAATTGGAAAAATCCTGATTGGCACTTTTATTTCACATCTGATGGTTTTGTTTCTTTTTCTCATCAAGCACAAGAGTTTCCAAGAGTGCCAGATTTAAACCCCATCACTCCTTGGACTAATTTGTTTAATCAAGAAATTGCTGAAGAATTGATTGATGATGTACTTAAGGAAGATTGGGAGATTTTAGAATGACTGGTAAAGAAGCAATCATATATTTACAAGCTGGATACACTCTCAGACGAAAAGAATGGGAACCTGATCTAAAGTGTAGAGCTTATTTCAGCGATGATATGTGGTCTATTAGAATTGATATTAATGATCCAATTTTAGGTGCTTTAGACACTCATTTAGTTCCACAATGGGTTCCTGATAAACCTGAGTTTGCTAACTATGTATGCTTTAATGATGTTCTTGATAGTGGTGATTTACTTGAAGATGATTGGGAGATAGTGGAATGACAGGCGTAGAAGCGTTACAGGCTTTGAAGGACGGACAGAAAGTAAAGCGTAAGAACTGGCGCAATGACGAGTATTTAGCAACAGGCATAATTTGTGGTAAGTTGAGTATTACCCCATCATCAAAATACAATCAATATCGTGGAGAAGATTTACATCATTTAGAAGATACAGTACTTTTAACAGACGAGATATTAGATGACTTTCTATATGATGACTGGGAAGTAGTGGAATGACTCTCGAAGAAGTATTGCCAGCATTAAAGACTGGAAAAACTATCACAAGGGTTGCACTTGTTGACGATCCCATCTATATGCATATTGAGTTTAAGATGGAGACAGAAAGTTTACTTTGTAGAACATATTTCCTTGAAAATGGACATCAAATAGATAAAGATGATAATTGGAACTCATACAAAAGTCTTAAAGCAAAAGATGTTATGGCTGACAATTGGGAGATTATAGAATGACTGGAATAAAAGCACTTAAAGCAATTCGTAAAGGTTATCAAGTACGAAGGCTTCATTGGAAAAAAGGTGAGTATTTGTTTCAGATGCTCGGAGTTTTAGATCAACACAATGAAATTAGATGGGGCTTTGGTGGAAGACTTATTTGGACTAATAGAGTTGTTGATGCTACTGAATTTTTGAGTGATGATTGGGAGATAGTGGAATGAGTAATTTGTTTGATGATTATATAGAAATAATTTCTCTAAAAGCACACGTTGATCAATATTTAAAAGATGATATCTGTGTCCCTTATCATTATAGAAACTATATGTTCGAATTTTCTAAAAATTCAGAATTTTTATATTTGCACGTTTATGACAAGGAAAATAGAAATTATGACAATAGGATTACTAAATTTTTTCCATTACATCATTTTACACATTCAAATGTCATAGCATTTCTTGATTTTGCAATACAAATACTTGAAGACAGGCAAAAAAATATTGTATGAGATTCTAATTTTGAAGACGATTGGGAGATAGTGGAATGAAATTATCTGAAGTATTAGATGCTTTAATGGAAGGCAAACCAATCACAAGAGCTGCCTGGGAACAAAAATATATGTATTACGACAAAGATGACAATTGTTTTGTGTATGTATATCGTGACAATTATTTTGTGTCTGTATATAATCTAGATGAACCAGATGAAATTGGAAGTAAATATGAATTGGCATCAATGAGTCTTGATTTAGAACCTGACGATGTTATTGCTGATGATTGGGACATTGATTATTGGGACACTGAAGATATTGTTGAAGATAACAAAAAGGTAGATGAAGAATGACAGGATTAGAAGCTTTATCCTTATTAAAAGATGGCAAAACATTAAGAAGAGAATCCTGGGAAGCTCATGAAAAATGTAAAGCCTTAGATTTTTTAGATAAATTATATATTCATTTTGTCAAGCCAATTACCCCACCGGAAGAAATAGACGAAAATTTAGAAACTTTATTTTCATCAGAAGGTAAAATAGAATTTAAAGAACACACATTTTCTGAATTTCTTAACTCGGTAGATGCTGGTGAATTCTTGTATGATGATTGGGAAATTGCAGAATAACCGCACGTAAATCGCACGTAACCGCTCGTAAATCGCACGTATTTTTTAATGTGATATAATAGAATATGGCTAAATATAAACTTAATTTATCTTTTGACATTGATATAACTGCTGATGAAGATTCAGAAGTGTCAGAAGAAGAAATGGTCAAGATGCTTCAAAAGCTTTATTACAATGACAGAAAAGAATTTTTGGATGCTTTAAGATATTGTTTTGAAGAAGAGAAAGTGGCTTATCATGTAACCATAAAGCCACAAAAGGTATATTCAGATGACTAAAGAAGATTTGAAATGGAGTTATTGCTGGGATTGTGAAATGAATATAGCAATTTGCCCAGAATGTAATCAGGCTTGGTGTGTAACTGATTGTGAATGCAATCAACCAGAATGGCGAAAGATCAGAGATGAAGTTTACAAGAATAAAGAACAACCTGAACTTCCATCCTTTGAAGAAATGAAAGAGCGAGAAGAATATTTTATTCAATATCAATTATTTAAATTATTTCCACCAACAGAAAAACAATTCAAGTTTTATGATAATATGAAAGAGAAATTTATAGCAGCTTACCCTTATTTAGAACCTGAAGGATATATGGGGAAAACAGTTGTTATTTTGGGTGAAGATCCTGAAAATGTAGATTGTGCTTTAGATACCCAGGATAAAGTAAGTATTTAAGATTATTAAGGTTAATTATGGAAAAAGTTGTCATACAAACTATTGATTGTGGTAGACATGATTACTGGAAAGTTGATCTCGAACTTGTCAGTGATTTGAATATCATTGATATCATTAGTGATTATTCATATCTTGGAACTGGCAGAACACCTTTAAATGAAGAAGGTTATGCTTATCTAGAAATTGATTGCGATTGCAGCATATTTGATAAAGCTATGAAGTTTTATGGTAAAGAATATGTTTTAGATTGCGATACTCTACAAGAAGAATATGATGATACTTACGAAGATTATCGTGAATGGCTAGAAGAATTAGAGCCATGGAACACTGATACACTTGAAGATAAAGGTTTCATGTGGGATGTAGTTCCTGAAGATTTAGTCGAAGCTTTAGAAGATACTGAAGACGAAGAAGATGAAGAAGATGACTGATGAAAAAAGGCAGCGTTTAGAAGCAGATGGCTTTCGTGTAGGAACAATAGCTGAGTTTCTTGATCTTACTCCTGAAGAACAAGCTAAAATAGATAACATGATCATTAGACATGGCAAACCTATTGGGTTTTGTGAATGTAAAGGCAAGGGCAAAGAGTCTTGTCGTGGAAATGGTTGGATTAGAGATGGGGCAGGATTTCAAAAATGCCCTTATTTTGAACCAAGTAATTAACTATGAAATTTGTTCAGACACTTAAATATCTCAAACAAGGATTCAAAGCTAGAAGAAAAAGCTGGGATGAATTGTTTTGGATAGCTCTTGGTAGTACAAAAGAAGATGAAGAAGGAGAGTTTGATGAAACTATTTTAGATAATAGCGAACTCTCTTATTCAACATTTTTCTTGATTAATTTACATGAAGGTATTGAAGCTTTTTGCCCTTATTTGCAAGATATAGAAGCTGATGATTGGATGATTGTAGAGGACTGAAATGAACAAAACTTTGATTAATGACAAAAAAACTGCTGGATTTGTTTTAGGTGTTATTGGCGGAATTATAATCTATAAAACCTGGAATACTTACCAAACATTACCTGCTGATTTCTTACTTGGTGCTTTTGCTGCTTGGTTGGTTAGAACTTCTATGGCATTTTTCAAGTCTGTTGAAGAATTACAAAAGGAAGTCAATGAGTAATGACGATGAGCCAAAACAAATCAAAATTGACCCAGAAGAAATCAAAAGACTCCTCAAAATCATCTACGATTACAGAAATAAACAATTTTAGTATTGCTGAAGAGGTTTATAAAGATGAACCTGAAAAACTTGAGAAATACAAAAAGCAAAGAGATCAGAATGGCTTCGATGATACTGAAACTTGGCACTTAGATAAAACCCTTGCCTTGTTTTTAATTCCAAGGCTTAAAAGATATATTCAAGTAAATAATGGATTTCCAAATGGTGAAACTGAAGATTCCTTTAATGAGAAACTTAATTACATAGTTAAATCTTTCGAGGAATACTATCAAGATGAAAATATTGAAGTGTCTTTGGAGTTAGAGAAAGAAAGATTAAGTAATGCTAAAAAAGCGGTAGCAATTTTAGGAGAATTATGGTTTGATCTTTGGTGGTAACAATGAAGTTGCACGATATTCTCAAAGAAGAGGATGATGGATATTATTTTTTCACAAAAGATGATGATAGTTTGTTCTTTTATAAAATCAAAAATATAATTTATCGAATCCCTAAAAAAAGTTATATAAGAAGTATAGAACAAAAAGTTGAACCCAATGGTCTCGAAGATGTTGAAATACATTTTTTATTTGATCCTATTTTCAATTTGGATCAGATAATTTCAGAAAATTGGGCAAAGGTTAAATAGTGAATCATATCTATCAAAATATACATGGCTGGTTTGATTATGAAGAATGCTTTCAAAAGGCTGTTGAAACCTGTCCAGAAAACGGTAAAATTGTAGAGCTTGGATGCTGGAAAGGCAAAAGCTCTACTTATCTAATTACAGAGGCTCTTAATTCTGGTAAAAATATGGAGCTTCATTTTGTAGACACTTGGGCAGGATCACCTGAGCATTTAAACCCTGACGAAGGTGCTTTTGAAGAAGGATTAGTTGATGATCCAGATTTTGTATACAAAATCTTTCTAGAGAATATCAACAAAATTGATTATCCAAAACATATTCATAGAATGCATACTTTTCAAGCATCAAAATTATTTGAAAATAACTCTATTGATTTTTTATTTATTGACACAGCTCATGAATTTAAACATGTAGAAAAAGAAATATCTTTGTGGTATCCAAAAGTTAAATCAGGTGGAATCATATCTGGACATGACTATTTTTATCCAGGAGTCATGAGAGCTGTAAAAGATTTTTCCAGAAAGTATGATATTCCAGTAAGAATTAGTAATTCAAGTTGGATTGGAGTGAAGCCTTAATGGAACATTTTTATCAAGATATTCAAGGCTGGTTTGATTATCAAAATGTTTATGATATAGCAATCAAATCATTACCAGAAAACTCCATGGTAGTAGAATTGGGTTGCTGGAAAGGTAAAAGCTCTTGCTATCTACTTACTGAAGCACTTAATTCAGGCAAGATGCTTAATATTTCATTTATTGACACTTGGGCTGGATCTATTGAACATTTAGATCCTGATTGCGAGTTTCATGAACCAGAACTTCTAACTAACAAAGATTACATATGGGAAATATTTAATCAGAATATAGCTAAAATTAATTATCCAAAATGTTTGTTTAGAAGAGACACATTTGATGCTGTTAGTTTTTTCGAAGATAATTCAATTTCATTTTTATATATTGACACAGCACATGAATATGAACATGTAATAAAGGAAATTGATGCCTGGTACCCTAAGGTTAAATTAGGTGGTATTATAGCTGGTCACGATTATTTTACCCCAGGAGTTAACAAGGCAGTAAATGAGTTCTTTGATATTAGACCTCACCCGCTAATTCATATAGGTGCTAGTTGGGTTGCCTTTAAAAATTATTAGAATGATTACACAATTATGCTGCGCTAAAGATGGAAACCTTTGTGAAATAATTAGCGTAGCAGGTAGTAATAGATCTAGATTTGCAGAACTTGGTTTTAACAAGGGTGTGAGAGTCCAGGTTGTTTCTCACATAGAAGATTCTTTAAGATTAAACATAAGAGATTACTGTATTGCCTTGCGAAAAGCAGAAGCAGAAGATATAACAGTTAAAATTATAGAAAGTAAGTAAATGCAAAAAAAACATACTATCACTCTTTTAGATAGCAATTTTCAAGAAAAATCTTTGACTCTGACACACCAGCAGTTAATATCCCTTAATGAATGGTTGAATGTGTATTTGAAAAACTCTGTTCCTTTGAAGTATCAGAAAGAAAAAACAAACTTTATGAACGCAAAGCAAATCTATAACTTAGAACTTTAGTATAATAACAACATGACCTGGAAAGACATTAGAGACAGAAAAGAAGACTCTATTAGAGAAAGCACGGTAAATCCAATGGTAAAGAATCCCAATCCATTCGAGCATAATGGAAAAATATATAAATCATTTACTGAATATTTAAATAGCGAAGAATATAAAGATTATTTAGATTTAGAGTTGAAAGCCATAAAAGAATATAGTCAAAAATCTAAAGAATATTTCGAGTCTTTAGAAACTGATAATCAACTTCTGTTATTTTTTCATATCACAAAAGTAATCTTTGAAAACTACTTTAATGACAATGGTTCGTACAGAGGATTACTTTATGACAAGTTTGGGTTTGGACCTGAGGCTTATAGTCTAGGTTGCGATAGTGGAATGTTTACACTTCATAACGCTATATCTACACCCGATGAACTTGAAGAAAGATTTCAAAATCTTATTAAGTTTTTAAAGCTTGATTTATCTAAAGAACAAATTAATTCAGCAAGAAACTATTTTAACTATGGATTTGATAATAGTGAGCAAATTAATAAAATCAGAAACAAACAGTTAGCTTTAGAATTTGAAAAAGACCCTGAGTAAGGGTCTTTTTTATGATCCACTAGCTAACCAATAAACAAAAGACACAAAAGCTGCAATTGATATAAAAGCAATTCCGCAAATTAAATACTCTAAAAACGAAAGTCCCTTCTTCATTGAAAAATCCTCCCATAGATTTTTTCTGATTAAAGAAGGGACTTACTTGTTAAATTACAAAACTAAATGTATTTATATGGTTGCTTCTAATCTTATCTGCATGTTCCGTCCTGTCCCATTGATGATAGATATAAAATGTTTCTTTCTCTTTAGTCTGTACATTTTTACCATCAAAATTGCATGGAACAAAACCCCATTTGATCCCTTCACCAGTAGCACAAAATGAATCGCTAAACGGAGAACAAACCATGATTTTTGGATTAGACATAAGATAGGGATACAAGTAGTTTAAAGTTGCTTGATCAGTATTAGATTTACTCAACCTATTACTGTTAGTCCAAAGCAATAAGAATAATTGACTTACCGCAAAAGGTTTCCCGCCAATTGTTCCACCATTCACAACATAGTAATCCATAAAATCGTCTTTGTGGGCTGTAAGAAATGAATGATAATACTTCATGTCGTAATAATTCCATTCATTAGTTTTAATTTGCACACCCTCATTAACAACAAAAACATCCTTGTCTGGGTGTTGCTTCATGAATTCAAATGGATCTTTTTGAATTATTACATCTCTGAAATCAACATGCATAACATATTCATAATTATCAAAGTTCTCAACTAACCATTGATAATATGACATAAATCTGTCTCTGGCACCATTCAAAATAGGATTCTTTACTTCTACAACTTGAGTAAAATACTTCTTGAATGTGTCAATTTGTTGTTGAGTTAAGTCTTTTACGAAACAAATCTTATCAAAAGTCTTAAACTTAGATAATGTAGTTAAAAATATATCAGCATCTACAGATTCAGCAAAATCTTTTCCCTGAACAAAAGTAAGTAATGCATTTTTCATATAGGTATTGTACAATCTAAGTGTCATGATAGTAAGTAAAACTCCATTTAGAATAAGTTTTTTCGGCGGTGGATCTGATTTACCATCCTATTATATGCAAGAAGAAGGATGCACTATATCTACTTCTATTGATAAATATCTTTACATTTCAATTAATAAAAAGTTCGATCAAACTATTAGGCTTAGTTATTCTGTAACTGAAAATGTACCAAAAACTCAAGATTTACAACATGACATAGTAAGAAACATACTTGAGCTTTTTAAAATTAAGACTGGTATTGAAATTACATCTATTTCTGATTTGCCTTCTAATGGAACAGGAATGGGTTCATCAAGCGCTTTTGCTGTGGGACTAATTAATGCTCTTTACAAATATTTAGGAACAACAAGACCAAAACCAGAAGCTTTAGCTCTCATGGCTTGTGGTGTTGAAATAGACATGTGCAATAAAACAATTGGTAAACAAGATCAATTTGCTTGTGCCTATGGTGGTTTCAATGAGTTTGTTTTTAACAGAAACAGTGTAATTGCAAAACCTATAGATATTACTCAAGGTGTCAAAGAAGAATTAGAACAAAACATGCTTCTTCTTTACACTAATACCTCAAGACTAGCTAACGATATTTTGAAAGAACAAAGCTCAAATACTGAAACTAATTTGACCACTATGAATAACCTAAGAGAAATGGTCAAATTGGCTCATACATTCAAAGATAATGTAATCAATCAAAACTTAGAAGATGTAGGCGAAATGTTAGATTATTCATGGCAATTAAAGAAGAATCTAACTACAAACATATCTAATTCTGAATTGGATGAGCTTTATGAATATTGTAAAAAACTTGGGGCAAAAGGTGGAAAGATTTTGGGAGCTGGTGGAGGCGGATTTATGTTAATTTATGCCGATCCTAAATCACAAGAAAAAATTAAAAAGGAATTGAGAAGATACAAACCTTTCAATGTAAAAATTGCTACAGAGGGTTCAAAAGCTCAAGAGGTATAATTATTTTATGTACATTAACAAAGATTTACCACCACATTTAGGCGGACATGATAACGAAACACACCTTGATTCTGGTGTTCTAGATTACATGATCAAGAAATACAAAATTGAATCATATTTGGATGTTGGATGTGGACCCGGTGGAATGGTTGAGTTGGCTGCTTCTAAAGGGTTGAGAGTAATGGGAATTGATGGCGATTTTACTCTTAATCACAAAGAGAGAACATTAATTCATGATTACACAAAAGGACCAGCTGATTTTAATGAAACTTTTGATATGGCTTGGAGTTGTGAATTTCTTGAGCATGTAGAAGAGAAATATATGCCTTATTACATGGATACTTTTAAGAAGACAAAATATGTTATTTGTACTTATGCAGTTCCTGGTCAATGGGGTCATCATCATGTAAATTGTCAACCTATGGATTATTGGAAGCAAAAGTTTACTGATTATGGATTTAAGTTCTCTGCTGCTGAAACATTAAAACTTAGAGAAGAATCAACAATGCCTGCTGTTCATTTTAAACGATCTGGACTCTTCTTTAAAAACATACACATGTAATTAAAAAAGCCCTCTTACGAGGGCTTTTTTAATTGTTCTTTGTAATACTCAATCTTATCTGAGCATATTCCATAACACATCGAAATATCATTGTAATTATGGTTTTCTGGCATTACACAAATAGAGTTAGGTAACAACTCTTCCCCAGTGTAAACCCAAATATTTCCCTTAGAAGTTAAAGTGTATTTGTCTTCTTGATGCCAGAAATATTCACATTCTAATCTTGCTTTCGACATGAATAACAATGCTTCTTTATTCTTGCAATGAACAAAAAGTTTAGAATTGTCCAAAAAGTATTTATTAATTTTGTATGTAGGTTTATCATGTCCAAGAAACAAGTCTTCTCCTATAATATGAAGATCTATTTCTACAAAATATCCTAGACTAATAGCCCTGATTATATAATCAGGGCTATTCTCTTTTTGCTCATCGATAGAAGAAACATTACCTCTATGCGAAATTAAAATCATGGCTTTTTCTGAGCTAATGTGTCAAATTGAGTGATGATAAGCTTGTAACCTAATAACTGCAATCTTCTACTCAAAAGGGCTATTTCTTTTGGATCTGAATGAGAGTTTGATTCATAAAAAATCTCATCTGGACAATTTTCTTTATCCCCGAAGTAGTCAAGAACAGCATTTACAACTTTGCAATCATAACCCTCTGTATCAACTTTCAAATATTTAATATAACCAATTTCGTATTCATCCACTAAATTGTTAAAAGTCATACATTTAACATTGTCAACAGTTACTAGCCCCATATCTAATAAGTTATATGTTTTAAATTTAGATTTGTCTTGTGTCAAATGCCATTCTTGAGGATTTGGATAATAGTTTGTGTGAAAATCATGTGGTTTTCCAACAGTATTACAACCTTTTAACCATACACCTAAATTATTCTTATCAATAATATCGTCATGAACATAGTAGAAGTTGACAGTTCCTTCGCCAAAATCTTCATCAGCAACAAAAGCAGCATTTACCTTATGAACATTTGGCTTATTAGGTAACATATCTTGATACATTTTGATAGGCTCAATTGATAGACCAACTGTCTTATCATTAGCTTTTTCAATCAATGTATCAAAGTAGCAAGTACCAACTTCTACGAAGTCATAAACTATCATTCAACTATTCCCCATTTGCTGATAGCTTCATGATATTCGACATCAAAAGACTTATCAATGGCTTGTCTCATTGCTTTTGCCCCAGCAACTGTTCCAGAAGGGTGACCATGTAAAGCTCCACCACAATTAGCGAGATAATTAATTCCAAACTTTTCAGTGATGGTGTTTACAATTCCAGGGTGCATACCGCATGACAATGCTGGAACAACATTTCTTGAATGCAGAATGCCCATTGTATTTCTCAAATCGTTTTCATCATCGCTAGCATATCCACCCCACATTCCTGTATGAATGAAGTCTACACCCATCAAACCAGCAAGGTAACAAATAACGCTCCAATCAATATGGAATGCATGTTTTTTATTTGTAAGAATCTTGTCACCACTCTTTTGGAAGTGCATGAACAATGGCAAGTCAAGATCTCTTACAGACTTGTAAACACCCATACCTGACCAGAAATTGATGTGAATGCCATTACCGCCTTCTTGATGGACAAACTTAACTCTATCTAAAATATGAGCTGGGTCTGAGTTAATACAGAAGCAGTAAACTACATTCTTGTCTCTGATATAATCTGAAATTAATGAAACTCTCTTCTCAAGTGGACATACATCAGGATTTGCCATAATTTCATCTTCTTTGATGAAATTGACACCACCCTCAACCATTTCCTTAACCATATCAAGAAGGATAGATGGGCTGATTCCAGTCTTTGGCTTACAAATCCCACCCAATAATGGTTTGTCATGAGTATTTGTAAAATCTCTAGCACCAGTGATACCATACTTTGGCATCTTGAAATACTTCTCAATTACCCAATCAGGGATTACAAGCTTTTCGAGCCAGCAAGTTTCAATGGTGTCAATATCTAGTTGACCACCCATAAGGAAACATAGTAATTGAGCAATACCATCAGAGGCAAAATCAATATTTGCAACAGGGAAGCCGATTTCAACACGACCAGAAAACAATTCAAGATCTGAGCAATTCTTAACTACACAAGAATGATTAAAAAATAGCTCATCTGTTTCACGTTCTAATCTAACAAGCGGGTTGCCAACACTTTGCCCAATTGCAAGATTCCAAGCAGCATCCCTTACACCTTTTTTAGATTCTAGGAAATAGTATCCTTTGATGTACCTCTCAGAATCAATTTCATCTACAAAAATCATTCTTTTACCTCATATTTATCCCCAGGAATAGATGGGGTCTTCACACATACAATTGTACAGTCTTCTAAAAACTCAGGTTCCGCAATTTCATTTCTTTCAAATAAAAATATATTACCAGGAGTTAAAGTTTTGCCATTTATAATCATTTTTCCAGATATTAAAACATTAATTTCTACAGCTTGTTTGTGATAATGTTTGGGCCATTTTTCACCTTTTAAATGAACTAAAACCCCAACTTCAAACTTATCCGTTTTGAAGATAGATGGCTCAAAGTTTCCAATGAACCATCCTCTAAACATATTTTCTAATTTATCTATTTTCATCGTCTTGTAATGAAAGTGATTCCCCAATCCATTCTATCAATGCAGGTTTTATTAATGAGATATCTTTCAGGATTTAAAGCATTCACAAACTTCCTTGGTCCTGGATGAAAATTAGTATCATGCAAACATACAATCCCACCGTCGCTAAGATATTCAACAAAACGCCATTCTTTTAGAACATGATTTACACTATGCCATCCATCAATAAAAATAAAATCAAAATGGTTTACGTTTTTTGAATTAACAAATGACATGATTTTATCAATGTCAGCAGAATCTGATTGAATTGTGTAAACATTTTTTTCTTCTTTTGCTAAAAATGATTTGTCTTTAATATCTACACCAAAATAAAAAGCATCATCTCTCTTTTTGTTAATTAAAATGTGAGATAAAGAGCTTTCGTCATTATTACAAACACCTATCTCTAAAATTGATGTGCATTTGTCTTTTATTGAATTAAAATGTTTTTCAAATTGAGATCTGTTACATGGTGAAATCTCATAATTAATATTTAGAGGGCAATGTTCATCCCAGTCTAAATTGTCAATATATTCTGATTCTCTGATTTCTTTAAGTAAATCTCTGAATATTATTTGGTCTATTGTTATCATGATTTTTTAGTAACGAAAGTTATTCCCCAGTCTGTATTTTGCTCACATTTCTTGTACACTTCATATCTGTCAATCTTCAAATTGTTCACTAATTGTGTTGGACCTGGATGAAAGTTTGTATCATGTAAAGCAATAATTCCATCGACAGACAATAAATCTACAAATCTCCAATCATTTAAAACCTGATTAATGCTTGCCCAACTATCAATTAAAATAAAATCAAATGTTTCTACACCATGAGATTTTGTGAAGCTAATTACTTCTTCAATATTAGATGAGTCATTTATAAGGGTAAAGACATTATTTTTATCATCATTTATTTCTGATTTGTCTTTGATATCAATTCCAAAATATTTAGTAGAAGTCAGTTTATTGTCAAGTAGAAGTTTTGTAAATGATCTTTCGTTCCTACTTCCTACACCTATTTCTAAAATTGCATTACATTCATTTCTAATCATTCCAAAATAATGCATCATAAGACTAATATTTGCATCAGAAACTTCTACTGGAGGCTCAAATGTAGTAGGCCAATCTGAATCATCGTGGTCTGTATATGTTCTGTAATCTCTATACAGATCTCTTTTAATTAATTCATCAATAGTTATCATTTTGGTTTTCCTCTAAAAAAAGATTCAAATCATCTTCTGTTCCAATTGCCCAGTGTTGACAATTTGGAATATGATAAATTCCGACTTTATATCCAGCTTCTATCATTTTGTTATATGATGGTCCAATATAGAACTCGCCATTTGGAGCTCTTTCATTACTGGCAATCATAGCGTTAACACTTTCGATAAAATATCTACCATTCTTCCAAAAATGTATGCCATTCAAAGATATATTGCTGATAATTTGCTTCTCTTGTATTTCTGTTACATTTCCATGGCGGTCTAATTTTGCATACGAGTTTTTATCTGTATCTGCAAAATATGTAACTACGAAACCATCTTTAGGATAATTAGTGCAAAATGATTCGAATGATTTCTTATCCCAATGCATAATTTGATCACAGTTGGTTATAATAAGTGGGTCTGAATTATTGATAAGATCTTTTGCCAATAAAGCAGTACAAGCTGGACCTTCAGTGAGATAATTTACACTGATAACTTCACAATCACATATAGACTTTAAAATCTTGTCAACTTGATAATCTCTGATATGCTCTTCTCTAACAATAAAAATATAATTACCTGATATTCCTAAAGATTTAATTACAGCTTCAATCATATACTCGTTATTAAATCTTATTAATGGTTTTGGTACAGCACTATTAGGAAATCTACTTCCTAATCCAGCCATAGGAATTAAAATATTCATAATTATATTTTACCACTTATAAAAAGACACAAAAAATTATAGCAAAGCTTCAGATAAAGGTATTCCTTTATTTAACAAACGATATTTCAATGTAAGATATTTAACTTTACACCTTGAATCTTTGCTCCATTGAAGAATACTTTTTTCTTCTCCGTCTAATTCAAAAAAATATGTTTTCTTTTTTGCGTCAGGATTTACCCATAAAGTTTTGCCCTTATCGGGTTTTGTTGACATTGCAATTTCAGCAGGGACATTTCTTTTGAGAATTCTGTCTCTCAAGCATCCTTCATCAACTACGCATCTTTCATCTTTAATCCAATCCTTTATATGCTTTTTTTCTCCCCAAGCTTCAATATAAAGTGTAGATCTTGAATCTCTATTATCTTCTTGTAAATGAGTAATGTTTTTCAAAACATCATTCAAAGCAGATCTATTTACATTATATTTGAGAGAAAGTTCATTGATATTTAATTCATTATCTTTTCTAATTGCTTGCGCTAATTCAAAATCAATTTTCTGAGTTTCTACTACATCATCATTTAAATGTATTAAATAGTTTTGATAAATATCATATTTTCTTTTTAAACGATTATTTTCACTCGAATCAGTGTAAATCCAATTAAGAAATTTTATTGCCGATTGTTGACCAGAATAATAAAGCTCAAAATAAGAACCATTGTCTTTGATTGAGCCAATTTCTCTTCCATATATTTTTTCAAATTCTTTTTTTAATCTTTCAATAAATGGCAAAGTACTTACCAACTTGCAAATAATTTTTTTCTTATTTGGATTAGAATCTTGAGCTAACCCAACATGGCCATCTCCATCAAAATATCCACGTACAAAATGGGAAACATATTGCTCAGGTATTTGCTCAATCCATTTTAAATCTTTAGACTTATGATTTGTTAACCCAAAGTTTTTCAAATCCTGAGTTATTTCTCTGGACGAAATGTAAAGATCGTAAGCATCTTGATTATGCTTTTTATATAAAACACCGTTAAACTCCAAATTATTTGCAATTATTTCTAAAATATTTTTATCTTTTGAATGTTGGGTAAATATTATTGCGTTTTTACTCAAAACTAAATGGCCATCAGCGCAAAAAAAACCTAAAACATATGCCATGTCATTAGACCAGACCTTAAAAAAATCTTCGTTTTTACTATATTTCATAATGTTTTTACTTTTAACTTAATAACAAGTTAGTATTATAACATAAAATAATAGAGGAAGAATAAATCTTCCCCTACTATTGTATACCAGGCTATCGTATTACGAAACTGTAATTTTACTCACAGCAAAGTCATTAATGAGCGCAAATCCGAGCTCTTCGTAAACAACCCATCCGAGACGAAGTCTCTTTGGATCGTCAGCTGGGAGAACGGTGATGTCTTGGCGTACTGGCAATGCACCAACGAATTGGGCAGGTGCGAGGACGTAGACAGCGTTCTTAGGAACCATGGTGCTGACGTGGATGTCTGCGGAGTAGATGTGGCCGTAGAGACCGGTCATAAGGATGTCACGTTGAGTTGCCTCATCGAAGAATTCCTTGCCCCAGTTTCTGATGTCCTTGTAGCGTTGTGGGTGAAGAACAACCTTAGCACCGATGAGTTCGTGCTCTTCGATGAGGGTCAACGCAAGGTTGATGTTCTCTGGTTGAAGAGTACCGGAAACACTGATGGATTGGTCGGTTGGAACACCGGCATTGATGACCTTGAAGACTTCGGTATCTTCTTGTCTTTGGAGGGAGTCCTTAGCACGGACTTGAGCTCTATCGACAATGTAGAATCTTCTTTGTCTGATTTCGTTGAGTCTGATTTGTGGGTGAGCAGCAAGTTCAATTGTTGGAACGAGGAGCTCTTCAGCTTCAACTTCAGCTGATGGAACACCACCACGCTTAGGAATGACGTAGGACTTAACAGCTACATCTCTTTCGTAGCGAGCAAGTGCGCCTTGTGGAAGCTCGTCAACCATCATTAACTTACGACCAATTGCTTGGTACATAAGGGAGGTCTTGATTGGCTCGACCATAGCTTGTGCAAGAGCTGTGCGACCTTCAGCGGTCTCGAGCGCCATTGCAATAATGGCCTCTCTTTGCTCGTTTGAGTTTCTCTTAATCATTGACATTTTATTTTCTCCTTTTAAGTCCTAACTATTAGATAGCTCTCTCGAAGTAAGCTTGGGTAAAGTAGAGTAAGCCAGCAGCTGAATCATACTTGTCTACAACACCTACAACTGGGCCATGAGCCTTGTTTGCTAATTCAACAAGCTTACCACTGTCATCAACAGCAACGGTAAGGTAGGCACCTGGAGCATAAGTAGCAGTTCCAGCATCAGCACTAACGCCTGAGGAAGCTGCAGTTGTGAATTGGTCGGTAACGAATTGTCCACCTGGGGTGTTGAAAACGCCAACGCCTCTTCTTGGGCCTTCGTAGCCGGAAGATTGTGCGGAAAGGTTGGTAACGCCATTAACGTTCTCAGCTTGGAAGTCACCAATTGCTCTCTTTGCAGCAACGTAGAAGCCGTTGTTGTTTGATTGGAAAACACCGGAACCGTCGATGTAGTTGGAACCAACTGGATCAGCAAGGATCATGGTGTTGTCGGTTCTAGCAGTATCATCTGCGGAGAAACCAACGAATCCACCAGCGATAGCGCCAGAAGCTCTGTCAGCTAAAACTACTCTACCAACATTGGATGTATCACGAGCTAAACAAGCTCCTGCATGCCAGGAAGCATTAGCAGCTGTTTCATAGTTAGCAACGATGACTGAATTTAATGCACGAATTGCCATTTTATTATTCTCCTAAAATTAATTTGTGAGGATTAGTCCTCGATTTGTGGCATTGACCAAGTACCCCTAAGAGCAGCTTGGATGTCAAGAGCTGCACTGTTGGACGAACCAGAAAGTGCAGGGGAAGTAGAAATACCCATCGTGGAGGCAGTTCTAACATTGAGTCTCTCAGCAGCTGATGCAGCAACACGCTCTGCGGATGCTTGGGCTGATCTGAGAAGTAATTGGGTGTTTTTGATCATAACGTCTGCTCTGATACCATCTTCGAGAAGTTGGCCAGCATAGTCGTCTGTTTCATTGGAATTAATAATTCCAGCTAAAGCTAATTTTGTTGCACAGGAATAAGCTGCTTTGATTCTTGCAGTCTCAACTGAAGCATTTGCGATACCATCAGGCATCATGTTTTTTACATCATTTGCAGTTTCGTTTTGTTCAACTAAGCCATCAACTAATGATTTGGTTGTTTCACCATCTGCTGCTGCTTCAACTTCTTTATTACCAGCGCATGTTTCACAAGTTGCTTCCATTGCTTCTCTTTCTGACATTTCTTTGACAGTTCCGCAATCTTCACACTTGTATTTTGACTTAGCTTCTACTGCTTCTTCCTTGTAAGCAACGGTTGTTTTACGTGCTTGAAGATCCATTTCAGAAGGAATCTCAAAGCCCTTCAATTTAGCTTCACCTGTAGTAGGAACTTTACCATCCATTTGGTCCCAATCGACTTCGTACTCAAAGTCTGAACTTGTGCCTTCAGAACCTTCGAAACCAACAGCATCCATAGAATCCTTCAATTGAAGATTCTTAGGGTTTTTAGTAGGAACCTTAGTCTTAGCGAAATCAGGATTTTCACCCTTCATTGAGTTTTCGCCTTCCAACTTCATGGTTGGGTACTTCATTTCACCTGGATACTGATTCATTTCATTGCTGTGTTTTACACTGCCTGACGCCTCAACATGCTCCTCTTCAGAAGCAAATTTGCGAAGGATCTCTTCTCTCTCCGCACGGCGAGCAGCTAATGATTGTCTATTCATTTTGTTGTCTCTCCTGCTAGTTTTATGCATTTGGCTCTCATCGGAATTATCTTCCATTTCATCCTCATCTGAATCCATGTCCATATCGTCTGACATATCGTCATCTTCCATTTCCATATCATCATCAGAATCATTTCCGCCTAATACCCTGTCAAGCGCCTCTTGCACTGCCTTTTGTGCGGCGTCAACCATATCAGCGGGAACTTCAATTTCAAAAGTTGCGATATCGTCATCTTCTACTTCGCTTGCTTCTTCATCGTCTTCGTCAATATTTAAATCTTCAGCGCCATCAAGTGGCATGTCATCGTCATCATCGTTTGTCATTTCATTTGCGAAGTCTGCAGTCTCTTCATGGCTGTCATCAAGATTTAAAAATCCACCTGATGTCTCTTTTGTAAAGCCTGCTTCTCTTGCAAGATTTGGAAGATACTTTGCTCTGATAGCTTTAGCCACTGCAATTGCTTCACTTTCATTAAGTGATGCAGTGCGTTGCATGTCTGCTACACATGTTTGGAAATCTTCTTTATCGGTTGCCTTCAATTCAGCTAAACGAAGAGCGACAAATTTATCTTGAATACCAGCTGTCTTCGTATTATTTTTCATTTGTTTGTGCTGCTTCCCTCATTTATTCACGCTCAACTACTCGGCAAAGTAGTTGATATTAGTAAATACTTTCTTGAGTAAAGTATTTTTTTCCTGCTTTAGTTTTTACTTTTACAGTAAAATAGGGAACTATTTATTCAATAATTCCCTATTTATGCTATATTTTAATAATTAGTCAATCCAAGTAATTGTAACGTCAAGTTTGCTTGGATTCTTCTTGTTTTGTGCAACAGTTGTTTTGGAAATATTTCCGCAAGAATGGCAGAATGAAGTATCCTTAACCTTGTTTGCTTCTCTGTTTCCACACTTAGGGCAGACCATACCAATTGGCAATCTTCTAGATGCTGTTCTGGTAAATCCTTCCTTTGCAGTTTCAAGATAAACATCTGCATCAACAGTTGCAGCTAATCTAAATAAGCCCTTAACTGAAGCTGTAGCTGGTAAACCAGGCATACCTGGAGCTGGAGCTGGTGCGCCACCGGCTGCAGGAGCACCCATTGGACCGCCTACAGGAGCACCTGCAGGAGCAGCTCCAAGATCGCCCATTTCTTCCATACCACCCATGTCTGCTTCAGCTTCTTCAGATTTCTCGCCTTGTCCGCCTGTTCCATCAGAAATAAGCTTCAAGGACATTTGAATCTCATAAGTAGATCCACATGAATTACAAGAACCCTTAGATTCAGCAACATCTACATCGTCAGATCCACAAACTGGACAAACTGTGCCCCATGGCTTCTTATCGCCTGGTTCTGCCATTGCATCCATATCTTCACCCGCTGGAGCATCTGCTGCCATAGGGTCAGTTGTCATTGCAGAAATACCTGGACCTCCGAATGCTCCGGCATCCATACCCATATCTGGCGCTGCAGGGGCACCCATACCGCCACCCATTGCTTGACCAGGGGCAGTCATTTGAGCATATCTGCTTAAGATTCTGCTTCTTCTTTCATTTCTAGCCATTCTAGCTTCATCAGTCATAATGACTTGTGGTTCGCCCATTTCTTCTTCAGGGCCCATTTCGCCACCAACTACAGGAACTTCAGAAACGTTTTGCGCAGAGAATGTCTTGGATGTTCTGGAAGAAACAGTTGCAGTAATGTCACCATATGCAGAAACATTCAAGTCTGTGAATGAGAATGTGTTAGGATCTACTGTAAAACCATTACCTTGGAGAACTTCCATGGCTTTTTGTCTGAAAGCATCTTCAAAACCCTCATCATTAGGCTTAAGACCATCTAAATCTTCTGTTCTGCAGACAAATCTGATAGAATCAGATGTTTCATGAGTAACTTGCATAGCTGCTGTTCTTTCTGCATTTTGCTTTGTTTCAATTGCCTTAACAATTAATTTCTCAGCTAATTCACCATCAGAAACAAGTTTCTTAGCAGCTGTTACAATTGATCTTGTTGAAAGATCGAAGTTGGTAGCATAATCTGCCAACCATCCAATTACATTTGTAGAAAGATCGGTTTTTGATGCAACTCTTTCGCCCCAGAATTCTCTTCTAGCTCTTGATTTTAATCTTGCATTTGTAGCAGAAGCTGTTCTCGCTTTATTAACTTCAGCAATCATTGATGCTTCATCCATTTCTTCAACTTCAGCTGCTACATCTTCAGCAGTAGAAGCAGTTTCTTCAGCTGACATAGCCATTGCAGAAATAACAGATTTCAAGTCATTTTTTGAAATCAAAGCATCTCCAGTTACATTGCCTTTGAGTGCAGTTCTAAGTTCTTCGGATTTGGAAATTTTAGCTTTAGCTTCAGATGTAGTTCCTTTAGCTTGTGCCATTCTTAATTCAGCAATCTTTGTAACAGATTCAATTGCAAATTCAGTTTCGCTAGCTGCAACTCTAAGTGCCTCTGCAAGATCACCAGCAGTTACTGTCTTGGAAACTCTATCTCCTAAACATTCAAGTACAGCAGTTAATGGTGAGCTGGAAACTCTTTCACTCTTGAAGAAATCTGCTTTAGAAGCAAGCTTAACACGAACAGATGTACCAGCAGATGCTGTTGCAATCATTTCAGGTAAAAGTTCTTCATTAGCAAGTTTTGTTGCAGCTTCTACAATTTCAGATGGAGTGGAGTATGATCCAACTACAGCATGGCCTAATGCTTCAACTGTATGAACCATAACTTCATGAGCTGGAGCAGAACCTTCTACTCTACAGCAGTCCAATCTTTCGTTAAGTCCTTCTTCGGAAACACCCTTATTAGCTTGTGCGACTAATTCTGATAATGCTTCTTTAACTTCTGAATCATTTACTTTGTGTCCATAAAGACCAGCAGATGCTAATGCATCTTCGCCATATTCAGCATTATCTTTTCTCAAACTCTCAAGAACTTCTTCT
>Ga0222712_10000810_pt1 | contig 39905 bp, 51 predicted proteins | sample C33_657DmetaG_FD_165043 | JGI IMG/M metagenome (GOLD analysis project Ga0222712, IMG submission 165043) | Estuarine water microbial communities from San Francisco Bay, California, United States - C33_657D | ecosystem: Environmental > Aquatic > Marine > Unclassified | place: USA: California... | reverse complement strand
AACCCTTTTGCATTTACAGATCTACTAGGAGAAGGTCTAGAGCCATACAAAGTAAAAGAGATTTGGATGATGGGCTTTGCAAACCCCGATCACTTCGTTGATGTCACAGATACATTTGACCTAAAAATTAAAGCTCTTCACGCTCATGCATCACAAACCTCCCACAACCTAGAGATGGAGAAGATGGTCCGTGAATGGGGCGCAAGGAACGCAAAGAATGCTGGACTTCCAGAGGGTCGCTTAGCTGAAGCTTTTAAAATCGTTAATACGAACTAACTACTTAAGTACGATCTTTTCTATCTTGACAGCCTGTACCGGTGCACCATTTACAACGTAGTAATCCTTGCCATCTGACCTGCGCTCAAAGGCTTTCTTGGATCCGATGTACTTCAAAATATCTAACCCTTTTGTAACCTTGGCCCACACCGTATAGACAGGTTGAGCGAAGGTTGAGTCCTCATAGACAAAGAAGAATTGAGCCTTTGTTGTTTTAGGTTCGCTTTGTTTTGCCATCGCCAAAGTTCCGGCTGGATAGTTATTACTTCCTAACTTTGGAAGGTTCTCTTCCACTATTCCGTTCCATCCTTCTGGGTTACCGGTTCCATTAGCTTTGGGGTCTCCGCACTGCAAAATAGAGAACCCATAATCCGCAGTTGTCATGCGGTGACAGTAGGTCTTGTTGTAGTAACCACCTCTGACAAGAGCGGCAAACGCGGTGACTGCCTGAGGCGCTTTACTTCCTAAAAGGGATACGGTGATGTTTCCGCAGTTGGTATAAAAGGTTGCAGTCTTTGGCAAAACTTTCGAAATGCTTTGTGGCTGCTTAACGACCTTCATTACAGGAAGCTTCCCATCAACCTTGGTGCAGTTGATTGCAGCGCTAGCTGGAGCAGAGACAAACACACCCGTTGCTACAAGAGCCAAGGATGTAAAAATAGCGATCGTTTTCTTCATCTTTTGAACTACTCCCACTCAATCGTTCCGGGCGGCTTACTCGTTATATCCAGCACAACTCGGTTAACTTCACGAACCTCATTGGTGATCCTTGTAGAAATCTTTTCAAGAACCTCGTAAGGAACCCGTGACCAATCAGCGGTCATCGCATCCTCTGATGAAACCGGTCGGAGAACGATTGGATGTCCATAGGTTCGACCATCACCTTGAACGCCAACGCTTCGAACATCTGCAAGGAGAACTACTGGGCACTGCCAGATCACGCGATCAAGTCCTGCCGCTTTGAGCTCTGCTCGTGCGATTACATCTGCGTGGCGAAGAATCTCAAGCCGCTCTGCAGTAACGCTTCCAATAATTCGAATTGCAAGACCTGGACCTGGGAATGGTTGGCGCCAAACAATCTCTTCGGGAAGTCCAAGCTCTAAGCCAACCTGGCGAACCTCATCCTTAAAGAGTGTGCGCAGTGGTTCAACAAGTGTGAACTTTAAATCATCGGGCAATCCGCCAACGTTGTGGTGTGACTTAATGTTTGCAGTGCCGGTTCCGCCACCAGATTCAACAACATCTGGGTACAAAGTGCCCTGGACCAAGAACTCAACATCTCCCCCAGCTGCAATATCTCGCGCAGCAGATTCAAAGGAGCGGATGAACTCTCTGCCAATGATCTTTCGTTTTGTTTCAGGATCGCTGACACCATCGAGTGCGTTGAGGAATTGATCCACCGCATCTACTACGACGAGTTCAATGCCGGTCGCTGCAACAAAGTCGCGTTGAACTTGTTCAGACTCTCCGCTGCGCAGCAAGCCGTGATCTACAAATACACAGGTGAGCTGTTTTCCAACAGCTTTTTGAATGATTGCCGCCGCAACAGCAGAGTCAACGCCACCTGATAATCCGCAGATAACGCGCTTTGATCCGATTACCTCTTTAGCACGTGCAATCTCTGCCTCTGCGATGTTGTGCGTTGTCCACGTCGGTGCACACTTTGCTATGTTGATAAGCCAGTTCTTTAGTATTGCTTGGCCATGCTCTGAGTGCAAAACCTCCGGATGGAACTGAACCCCCGCTAGCAACCCTGTTTCATTCTCAAAGGCAGAAATCGGAGTATCAGATGTCGACGCAGTAGTGACAAAACCCGGTGGAGCTTGAGTTACCGCATCACCATGTGACATCCAGACACTTTGTACGTTGGGAAGAGATGAAAAAAGCTTTGAGGCTGTCTCGGCCTTGATCTCTGTGCGTCCAAACTCCGACTTTCCAGTTTGGCTTACTACGCCACCGAGAGCTGCTGCCATCGTTTGAAATCCGTAGCAGATTCCAAAGACTGGGATTCCAAGCTTGAGGATCTCAATATCAATCTTCGGAGCGTTCTCTGCATAAACACTTGAAGGACCACCAGATAAAACAATCGCTGATGGTGCTTTTTCTCTTACTTGAGCTGCAGTAATGCTTGATGGAACTATCTCGGAGTACACATGTGCTTCACGTACTCGACGAGCAATGAGCTGTGCATACTGTGCGCCGAAGTCGACGACTAGTACGCCGTTATCCTGTGTAGACATTACGCCCCGTGAATAAGTACTTCTACGCGCTGGAACTCTTTAACATCTTGGTAACCACAAGTTGCCATTGCGCGAGATAGTGCACCAAACAGGTTCATAGATCCATCGGATGTATGAGATGGTCCAAGCAAAATCTCTTGAAGTGTTCCAACAGTGCCAACGTTTACACGCTCCCCACGTGGTAGTTCTTGGTGGTGGGCTTCTGAACCCCAGTGCCAACCAAGTCCTGGCGCCTCAACAGCTTTAGCAAGTGGTGAGCCCATCATGACCGCATCTGCGCCCATGGCGATCGCCTTCGCGATATCACCGCTGCGACCAACTGAGCCATCTGCAATTACGTGAACGTACCGTCCACCAGACTCATCGAGGTACTCGCGACGAGCCGCTGCAACCTCTGCAACTGCAGATGCCATCGGAACCTCAATTCCTAAAACCTTACGGGTTGTATGTGCTGCGCCTCCGCCAAATCCAACAAGGACTCCTGCAGCACCAGCGCGCATCAAGTGCAGTGCACCGTTAGCTGTTGCGACTCCACCGACAATGACAGGAACATCGAGTTCGTAGATAAACTTCTTTAAGTTAAGCGCCTCATTTTCAACGCCAACATGCTCAGCAGAGACGGTTGTTCCGCGAATAACGAAGATATCTACACCAGCTTCGATAACAGCTTTATGAAGATCTGCGGTGCGTGCAGGTGAAAGAGAAGCTGCAACAGTTACACCCGCGTCGCGAATCTGCTTAATGCGCTCTTTAATGAGCTCGGGGCGAATCGGTGCGCTGTAAATCTCCTGCATACGGCGGGTTGCATGCTTATCTGGCATAGATGCGATTTCACCTAGAGGGATACGAGGATCGTCATACCGCGTCCATAGCCCTTCTAGGTTAAGAACACCAAGTCCACCAAGCTTTCCAATTGCAATCGCTGTATCTGGTGAGACAACGGAGTCCATAGGAGCTGCAAGCATCGGTAGATCAAACTTGTACGCATCGATCTGCCACGCCGTTGAAACCATCTCTGGGTCACGGGTGCGTCGACTAGGAACTATTGCGATGTCATCAAAGGAGTAGGCCTGACGTGCGCGTTTTCCGGGAGCGATTTCGATATCCATACCCGTTATCCCTTTCTCGCATAGTTTGGTGCATCTGCAACATCTAAGACATCGTGTGGATGGCTTTCTTGTAAACCAGCTGAGGTAATTTGAATGAGTCGGCCTTCACGGCGCAGAGTTTCAATGTCAGGTGCTCCTGCATAACCCATTCCACTGCGCAGTCCACCAACTAATTGATGAACCATGTCAGCAACTGGACCACGGTATGCAACTTTTCCTTCAATACCTTCAGGAACAAGTTTGTCCTCTGAGAGAACATCATCTTGCATGTAACGATCCTTAGAGTAAGACTTTTGTTCTCCGCGAGACTGCATCGCACCAAGAGATCCCATTCCACGATAAGCCTTGTACTTTCGGCCATCGATTTCAACGAGTTGTCCAGGTGACTCTTCACAACCTGCAAGAAGTGAGCCAAGCATTACAGAGTTTGCACCAGCAACGATCGCCTTAACAATGTCACCTGAGTACTGAAGACCGCCATCTGCAATGAGTGGGATGCCAGCTTTATTACAAGCCTTACTTGCCTCCATTATTGCGGTGATTTGAGGGACGCCAACACCGGCAACAACGCGCGTTGTACAGATAGATCCTGGGCCCACGCCAACCTTTACCGCATCTGCACCGGCGTTAATGAGAGCTTGTGCACCTGCACGGGTAGCAACGTTCCCGCCGATGATGTCGGTAGTTGGAGAAAACTTTTTAATTCGCTCGATCGCATCGAGAACGGCACGGTGGTGACCATGCGCGGTATCGACGACTACAACATCGATGCCAGCTTCGATGAGCGCTTGTGCACGGGCAAAGCCATCATCGCCAACACCTACTGCAGCCCCTGCCAACCCAACGTTCTTTACTAGCTTTGCGTGGGTTACTTGATCCTCGATTGAAAGGTTGCGGTGCAGGATTCCTATGCCACCGGCCTTTGCCATTGCGATCGCCATTGCTGACTCGGTAACTGTATCCATCGCTGATGAAACAACTGGAACGGAAAGTGAGATATTGCGGGTGAGCCATGTAGCGGTACTAACCTCGCTTGGCACGACCTCAGAAGCATCTGGGAGAAGTAGAACATCGTCGTATGTCAGGCCGAGCATTGCGACTTTATCGTTATCGCTGCTCATTAGCCCTCCATCCATTCTCGCGAGGGCCCAGTCTATAGGCTCAATTAAGCCCCGACCGCCTGCGCAATCTCATCGCAGGCAGACTCAATCCCCGATGCCACAACAGCGTTTTCGCATGTAATTTTCGCCCAGCCGGGTCCTCCGAGAATAATGCGCGGCGCAGGCCGAATCGCAGGTATGTCTTGAATGAACTTTGCGTGTGCATTTTGTGGAAGCTGTGCCCAAAGAAAGACAGCGGGAGGAGCTGATCGTGTAATCATTCCGCTCAACGCCTCTAGTGGAGTGCGAGCCCCTAGAAAGTTGGTCTCAATAGAGCGCTCAGCTAAAGCGGCAGCAAGAGCGTGCAGTGGAATCGTGTGCATCTCTTCGCCAACCGATGCAAGAAGTACTGGGTGAGCATTGATCGGCTTCTTTATCTCGACCATTGTCTCGCGCAGAATGCGTTTAATAATTTCAGTGAGCATGTGCTCAACCTCAATGCCGGTTCCGGTCTCAGCCCACTCTTTTCCGACCCTTACGAGAACGGGTACAAAGACGCTTTTCCATGCATCGATAACACCGTTCTCTTCAATCTCATTTCTCAAAAAAGTTTCTACAAGCGGTCTATCTAAGGCGTTTGCGGCGTGAACAATCGCATCAATAGTTTCATCACACTCTCTGCAGGTCGAGGTGAACTGCTCAATCTTTACCTTGCCTTTGTGCAGTAGGGCCTGCGCTGAAGCATCGGCTGGTGAGACACCTGCGCTAATCAATCTGCGCATCACGGTCAGCTTTGCTAAATCCTCAGGACAGTATCTGCGGTGAGAGCCGGCCTCGTGATTGGAGGGACCAAGGCCATAGCGCCGATCCCAGGTGCGAAGGGTGGCCGGGGCGATTCCTAGCCTTCTGGCTACCGCTGCGACCGTTAAGAGCTCTTCCACGCCCCTATGGTGGCCTGAAGTGGGCTAACTCACCACTCCAAAATAGGGGTTGAACAAGGATTGAAGCGGTAGGTACTTGAACAACTTATGAAACGGTTGTACCCTATGGGCACACAGTAGGAAGTAGAAATAAAGGAGAACTCTGATGGCCGATATCGCACGCATCCCTCTTCCGATTATCGAAGACTGGGAGTGGCAGCACCAAGGTGCCTGTCGCGCGCTGCCATCGGAGATGTTCTTCCATCCAGATGGTGAACGAGGTCCACGCCGTCGCAACCGTGAAAACGCTGCAAAGGCTGTCTGTGCATCATGCCCAGTTTTGGAGAAGTGCCGCCAGCACGCGCTCGCAGCGCAGGAGCCTTACGGTATCTGGGGCGGATTATCCGAGGATGATCGCGCAGCAATCCTGAGCAAGCACGCAGCTAAGAAGCTCTTCGATGCTTCATAAGTTTTAAAAAGGTAAGTCAAAAAGATTTGGATAGTGAAAAACCCCCGCCGGTTACGGTGGGGGTTTTTTCATAAACTCAGTGGCCAGCTTGTCGGGCCACTTCGTGAACTAGTGGCTGTGACCACCAGGTCCGTGTGAATGTCCATGGCCGCTTGACTCTGGCTCCTCATTAGCCGGGCGCTCATATACAACAGCCTCTGTTGTAATAAACATTGCAGCGATAGATGCAGCGTTCGCTAGAGCTGAACGAGTTACCTTTACAGGATCGATTACGCCATCCTTTGCAAGGTCGCCGTAAACATCGGTAGCAGCGTTGAAGCCTTCATGAGCCTTCATTGCGCGGACCTTTGAAACTACAACGTAACCCTCAAGCCCTGCATTTTCAGCGATCCAACGAAGTGGCTCATCGCACGCCTTGCGAACAAGACGAACTCCTACAGCCTTATCGCCTTCAAAGCCAAGATCGCTTTCAAGTGCATCAGCAGCATGTACTAGCGCCGCTCCTCCACCGATAACGATTCCTTCTTCAACAGCTGCGCGGGTTGCAGAGATAGCATCCTCAAGACGGTGCTTCTTCTCCTTCAACTCGACCTCAGTGTGTGCTCCAACTTTGATAACGCAGACTCCACCGGCGAGCTTTGCAACACGCTCTTGGAGTTTTTCCTTATCCCAATCAGAGTCAGATCCAGCAATCTCATTACGGATTTCAGAGACGCGCGCTGCAACCAGCGCCTTGTCCCCTGCTCCATCAACGATTGTTGTTGCATCCTTTGTAATAACAACTCGACGTGCGCGACCAAGATCTGAGATCTCGACCTGATCAAGCTTCATTCCAACCTCAGCTGAAATTACCTGACCACCCGTAAGGATTGCGATGTCTTGAAGCATCGCCTTGCGGCGATCTCCAAAGCCTGGCGCCTTAACAGCTGCTGATGTAAACACTCCGCGCATGCGGTTAACAACGAGGGTTGAAAGCGCCTCTCCCTCAACATCTTCAGCGATGATGAGAAGTGGCTTATTAGCCTGTGCAACCTTTTCAAGTACAGGTAGAAGCTCGGCAAGTGCTGAGATCTTTCCTGCAGAGATCAGTACGTAGGCATCCTCGAGGATTGCCTCCATGCGATCTTGATCGGTTACGAAGTATGGAGAGATGTAACCCTTATCAAACTGCATACCTTCGGTGAACTCGAGTTCAAGGGCTGTAGTCGAAGCCTCTTCAACTGTGATGACTCCATCTTTACCGACCTTGTCCATCGCCTCTGCGATGAGGTCTCCGATAGCGCGATCTTGAGCAGAGATAGTTGCAACATCTGCAATCTGCGACTTGTCCTTAACAACCGTTGCATTTGCACGAAGTCGTTCAGTAACAGCAACAACGGCAGCTTCGATACCCATCTTGATATCCATTGGCTGAGCACCAGCTGCAAGGTTACGAAGACCCTCTTTAACCATTGCTTGCGCAAGTACGGTCGCGGTTGTTGTTCCGTCACCGGCTACATCGTTGGTCTTTGTCGCAACCTCTTTAACGAGCTGTGCGCCCATGTTTTCGGCTGGATCTGAAAGCTCAATCTCTTTAGCGATTGTTACACCGTCATTTGTAATGGTCGGTGCACCAAAGGACTTTGAGATAACTACGTTACGACCCTTAGGTCCAAGAGTTACCTTGACTGTGTCTGCGAGCGCGTTGACTCCACGCTCCATTGCACGACGAGCGTGCTCGTCGAAATCTAGAATCTTTCCCATCTCTACTTCTCGATTACAGCGAGAATGTCACGGGCAGAAAGTACGAGGTACTCCTCATTGTTGTACTTAACCTCTGTTCCGCCGTACTTGCTGTAGAGAACTACATCTCCAACTTTGACATCCATTGGAACGCGAACACCATCATCAAAACGACCTGGACCGACGGCAACAACTGTGCCTTCCTGTGGCTTCTCTTTCGCTGTATCTGGAATAACTAGACCTGAGGCTGTTGTTGTCTCTGCCTCGCTTGCCTTTACAACGATGCGATCTTCAAGTGGCTTAATGGCTACGGCCATGGTTTGCTCCTTTTTCATTACTAATCTCGATTTAGCAGACTCGCCCTGCGAGTGCTAACGCCAAGCCTACGGGCGGCTAATCGAGCCAGCAAATCGAGAGTTAGAGGCTGATGACCTCAACAGGCAGGCTGGAGTCGGCGTCAAAGGCGCTCTGGCTAGGCGCTCTACCCGCTGCGACCATCAGCGAACCTAACGCTGCGACCATGGCGCCGTTATCGGTGCATAGGGCCGGGCTTGGGATCCGAAGGCGAACCCCCGCCGCCTGGCACCTTTGGCTAGCTAGGGCTCGAAGCCGTGAGTTGGCTGCCACCCCGCCGGCAATTACCAGTGAGTCGATACCGCTGGCTTTGCATGCAGCAAGGGATTTCAAAAGTAGAACATCGACGATTGCTTCTTGGAAGGAAGCGGCGACATCGGCCTTCTTGTAATTCGGTGTTGCTTCTAAGTAACGGGCAACGGCTGTCTTTAAACCTGAGAAGGAAAAATCATAGGGGCGTGTCTGCCAATCATTACTCGTTGTTAATCCGCGTGGGAAATCAATCGCCTGCGGATCACCGCTTTGCGCACTCAGATCGATTGCAGGTCCTCCAGGAAAGCCAAGTCCCATAACACGTGAAATCTTGTCAAAGGCTTCACCTGCTGCATCATCCATCGTCGCACCAAGCTTTGTAATTGAGCCGGTGATGTCATCTACCTGAAGTAGGGATGAGTGGCCACCGCTAACAAGCAGCGCAATCGTTGGATCGGTTGGAAGATCATGGGTTAAGAAATCAACGCTGACATGCGCGGCAAGATGGTTAACACCATAGAGGGGTTTACCAAGACCTAGAGCTAAACCCGTAGCGGTTGCGGTGCCAACTAGAAGTGCGCCCACTAAACCTGGTCCAGCTGTTACCGCCACGGCATCGATGTCGTTGAGTGAGATCTTTGCATCGGCTACAGCCTTATTAATACTTGGAAGCATCGCCTCGAGGTGAGCTCTACTTGCAATCTCGGGAACAACTCCGCCAAAGCGTGCGTGTTCATCAACGCTGGATGCAATGACGTTAGCTAAGAGTGTGCGACCGCGGACAATCCCGATGGCGGTCTCATCGCACGAGGTCTCGATTCCAAGAACTAAAGGCTCACTCATGAGTTGAGATCCTTGCGCATTACAAAGGCGTCTAGCCCGGGTCCGTAGTAATCACGGCGGGTTGAGATATTTGTATATCCCAATTTTTCATAGAGTGCGATTGCGGGTGCGTTGTTTACACCAACCTCTAACATCATTGCAGGAGCGCCTTTACTCGCAGACCACTCTTCGAGTCTTTGCATAAAGGCCGTAGCTATCCCCTGCTTTTGACTCTGCGGCAAAACTCCCACAGTAAGAACATCGGCCTCAACACCGGGAGCTACAACAAGTACGCCCGCGTAACCGATGATGTGATTGCCTTCATCTGTTGCAACGTAAAAGATTCGAGTCTTTGGAACTCCGGCAAACTCCTCTTTGAACTGCCCCATAGACCAGGGAGAGTCGGAGAAGAGCTGCTTCTCCATACTGGCCAATACTGGAAGATCTAACTGCATCGCTTCACGGATCTTCATGAAAGACGCTCCGCAGTTGGTACCGCATCGGGCCTGCGCAGATACATCGGCTCGGTAACAGTTGCTAAAACTGGAAAGAGTGCAAGCTTTGGATATCCATCATTGCTAGATAAACCGTACTTAACCGCGCCTTCACCGATAAAAAAGTTGGAGGTAACCTCACTTGGAAAATTTACAGAAGGTCCTTCTATGCGTTTGCCATCTTTGTACCTAGCCCAGTAAATCTCTTTGCGACGTGCATCAGTTGCCACCACATACTCAGCTTCATGGCACTCAATCGCATCGAGTGAACAAACGCCGACAACTTCGACTTCTCTTGCAAGGGCAAAGGCTTGCGCAAATGAAATCCCCACTCTCAAACCTGTATAAGGACCTGGCCCCATTCCAACATAAACCTTGGATATTTTCGAAGTTTGAGTTAACCCTTGCTCAACTAGCTCTGTCAGAGCCTTACCGTGATCTGTTGCCCCGTCGTGAAAGGCTGACCACAAAACCTTTGTACCTTCGAGTAAAGCGACACTTGTGCGAGAGGTTGAGGTATCGATTGCAAGGCAGGTACTCATAGTGAAAAACCTGACCAACGAGCCCCGATCGCATTCGCTGAAACATCTCGCACATCATCGCCTCTGTCGATACTTATCTCTAAACGCTCATTGCTCAAACGAGCCGACTCCTGCCCGCCCCACTCAATAACTGTGACGCCGGATTCGCGTTCTGTATCTAGATCCAAGTCATCTAGGTATGCGTTGGTATTTGCACCATCTAACAATCGATATGCATCGACATGAATAAGTGGAAGTAATCCCTTATGTACGCGGGAGATAACAAAGGTTGGTGAAGTAATTCCCACGATTCCAAGGGCGGCACCGATGCCCTGTACTAATACAGTTTTACCTGCACCCAACGGGCCGTTAAGAAGAATGAGGTCGCCCGCTTTGCACTGCGAACCGATTTTTTGCCCGAGTTCAAACATCGCCTCCGGCGTAGAAATCTTCACAGCCACAAGGGTAATAGAAAGCGGGGGCCTCGGTTTCCCGAGACCCCCGCAATCGAAGTGCTAATTACTTATCGTAGAACTTCTGCATGCGCCCCTTGCGTGGCTCAATTGAAATCCCATCGGTTACTGCAACTACATACTTGCGGAATGCGCCAGTATCTAGCTTGCCACCGCTTTCAACGGCATCGGCAAGCATGTGAGCTACAGCAAGGTACTGATCAGCTGTGAAGTTACAGTGACCGGTTCCATTTGCTTCAGGTGTTGATGAGACAGGGGTTCCTGTTGCATCAAATGTTGTATAGGCATCAGCTGGTGCGTTCCAGAGAACGAGTAGCTTCGCCTTATCTGCAGCGGTCTTCTGCTTGTTGATCAACCACTGTGTGTTTCCTTCAGGAACGATCGCATCCTCTGTTGCAGTTAACGTAACTGTTGGATGGTTGAGCTTTCCTGTGTGCTTGATCTGCTTTGAGAAGTTGTATGCAGCTAGTGGATCTGCTGCCCAACGAGGCGCAAAAGCTGCGTTAGCGAGAGCTAATTGGATTCCTGCAATCGCAGTTGATCCGCTCAATGCGCCGTTATAGACAGACTTTTCAACTGTAACGCGCTTAGCGTAATCAGTCTTTGTGTTGTCGTAGAAAGGACCACCGCTCTGCTTCTCTAGATCATAGGTTCCAAGTACTGCAAGACCTGCAGCGTTGAATCCATTTTCAAGAATTGCAAAGGCTGGGCTACCAACAGCTGCAAAGCCGAATGCTGTCGATGAACCATCTGCTCCTGGACCTGAAACTCCATCAAAGTGTGCACTTCGGGTTGGGATTCCAGCCATAAGTCCGATGTAGAGAAGTACTGAACGAACAGGAATTGCACCAAGTACAGCAGCGCCTGGAGCACCCGCCGGCCATGATGGAGCACTCGTTACAAGCTCAGTACCGATTGAGGTCTTTAGCTTGTCGGCAAGTGCCTTAAGAAGTGCGAGATCAGTTCCCGCTTCTACCATTCCAGGAATGCCTGCAGAGTAGTTGCGTCCCTTGATCTTTGGCTCGAAGAGGGTCTTCAATCCCCAAAGGAAGTCTCCTGCTGTTGTGAACTCCGCAGTAACGTTGCCAAGAGCAGGACACATAAGGCCTGATGCATCGATGAGCTTTGGATACTTTTCAGCTAGAGCTTGGGTAATGAAGCCACCTAGTGACTCGCCCCAAGCGATGACCTTGGTGGTCTTCTTGAACTTCTTCTTGACTACGCCGATTAACTCAACGTTTGTCTTGATCGCTTCCTTAACATTCCAACCAAGTACTGGGAATGTAGATCCGGCAACTGCGTAACCCTCTTCAAGAAGTGTTCCGATAGTTGTCATATCTGTGTAGTCAGAGCTTGTTGGTCCAGGAATTGGATTAGCAAGTACTGCAGCGGTTGAGTATCCCGGAATATCCATAACGTAGCGATAGCCGTGTGAGTACAAGAACAAAGTTCCATTGAAGTCTTCTGGAACTTGAATTGCGTACTTAGCGCCATCTGTCGTTGCTCCACCACAAGAAGTTACCTTCGTTGTTGGGTTAGTCGCACAGACTGGTGCTGCGTTTGCTGCAACAGGGATTGATGTAAGCCCTACTGAAACAAGTGCTACGACTGCAAGTGATGCAGCAAAGCGCTTCTTTGATTTAGTGAATGTAGACATTACTTAGGTAATCCCTTCGCTGGCATTGCTGGACGCTTCCAAGTTGACACCTTGACATCACCAGAAGCTGAGTCAGTTGTGTAAATCTTGTATTTGCCACCCTCTGGCTTCAACGTTGCTGTTGAATCGTAGGTACCGATCCAGAAGCCGTTGTAACCAACGTGGCTTGTTGTTGAGAACTGTGGTTGAGCAAGTGAGGCGCTTGGGAAAGTCTTGCCCTGTGTCTCAATAGCTTTGATCACACCTGAACGAGTCAGATTCTTACCTGCAGCCTTAAGCGCCGCAACGGTCATCATCGCTGTGTTCATACCTGTAAGTACGTTGTTATCCCAAACGGTTCCGGCAACGTTGTACTTAGTGTTAATTGTCTTAAACAGCTTCACATATGGATCTGCTGAATCTGTTGCTGCTGGTAGGAATGATGTTGTAATCGCACCATCAAGAACAGCAGGTGTTACGCCAAGGAGACCGAGTGTCGTTGCATCTCCACCAACGCTGTCGATAATCCACTGTGGCTTGTAAGCAGCGCCTGCTGCAACTCTTAGAGCAAACGCTGCCGCTGATGTAACTCCGTAGAAGATTACAACCTCAGCGCCAGCTGTCTTGAGCTTTGTTACCCAAGTCGTAGCTGTTGCAACACTCTGTGAGAAGGATGCGTATGAGATTGATGCACCTGGAGCGATTGTTACTCCCGCCTGCTTTAATCCAGCAAGAGCGTCATCTCCGAAGTCATCATCCTGATAGATGATTCCGACCTTCTTGCCAGCAAAATTGTCCTTGATATATCCACCAAGGATCTTTGTCTCCATATAGTAGGAAGGAAAGAGGGGGAACATTGTTGGGAAGTCACTCTTCTTGGCAAATCCAGAGAAGCCTGTGTTTACGAAGAGTGATGGAATCTTCTGTCCAGCTAAGTCAATGGCTGGTGAGTTAGAGACAGCGATATTGTTCGCTGTTCCAAGGGATCCAACGAGAGCAAAAACCTTGTCTCGAGAAACAAGTTCAACCGTCTTGTTAACGGCATCAGTTACCTTGTAGCCGTCATTTTTGATGATGAGCTTGATCTTGCGACCATTAACTCCACCATTTGCATTGACGTACTTAAAGTAAGCATCCATCGCAGGAGCAACCTTGTTGTATCCGTATGAAGCCGGACCGTTTGTAGGCTGTGAAATTCCGAGAGTAATCTGTGTCGCAGTGACACCCTGTGTTTCATTGACAGCGGCTTGCGCTGGCAGGGTTGAAACAGCAAGCGCGGCAGCTGCCACGGTTGCGAACCCAATTATTTTGCTGCGAGTAAATCGCATCATGTTTATTCCTTCCGAGGTTTGGTCTTGCGTGGTTCCTACTTTTTACTACCTATTCACTTTTTTTACTTCTTTTTCTTGTGTAGCTCTTTCCTCTCACGGATTCTGTCACCAGGCCCGTTTGGAGTAAAGACCACCGCGAGGATCAAAAGTACGCTCACCAGGAGCTCCTTCAAATTCTCAGCGAGTACATCCTCTAACGAAAATCGAGAAGTTAGGCTTCCTACGAGCTCGGACATGCCTACCAAAAGTAACGCTCCTATAACACTTCCAGAAAGGGTGCTAATTCCGGCCAGTACAGCCCCCGTGATCAGGGCAAAGGATAGGGAGAGCGGGTAGGCGCTGGGAGAGACGCCGCCGAGGTTAAGGGCTAGGACCGCACCGGCAAGGCCTGCAATACCGGAGGCTAAGGTGAAAGCCAATACTTTAGATCGAGCTGAGTGGATACCAACTAACTCTGCAGCGGTGGAGTTACTGCGGACTGCTCGCCAACCTCTTCCATATCTGCTTTGTAAAATGTTTGAAATCAACCAGGTAATCAAAAGTGCAGCAAGAGCTGAGATCCAGAAGAACCATTTGTACTGCGACACCTCACCATTGAAAAACTCCGGGGCAGAGCCAGAATTAAACTGCAAACCCTGTTCTCCACCAAGGAATGAGAACTGATTGGCAAGCGATGGAAGCGCAACCGCTAACGCAAGGGTTGCTCCCGCAAGGTATGGCCCACTTAATCTAGCCGCTGCGACCCCAAGAATTAATCCAAAGAGTGCGGCACCTAGTACTGCAACAACAAAGGTGAGTGGAAGTGGAAGTCCCCATGTGCTTTGCGCAAGCGTTGCGCTAAATCCACCCAGCGCCATGATTGCGCCATTACCGAGAGATATCTGTCCAGAGAAACCTGTGAGCAAAACAATAGATGCGATTCCGATGACATACATTGCAACAGATGCACCCTGATAGAGGCGCAGGTCATCCACGCGGTTACCGATTAAGAAGAGGACAAAGCCAAGAAGGATGAATCCAATTAATCTCTTAGCGCGATGGTTATGCATTTCTGCTCTTCCTTCCACCGATTAATCCGCTTGGCTTAATTAAGAGAACCAGAATCAAGATAACAAATGGAACAACGAATGTTAATGAGGTGCCTACGTAAAGACCGACAAAGGAAAGGGTTAGACCTAGAAGGATTCCACCGAGGGCTGCTCCGATAAGACTTTCTAATCCACCAATTACTGCAGCAACAAATCCAAAGACTAAGAGTAGATCGAGTGAGTTTGGAGAGAGCGCGCTTCCCGGTGTTACAAGAACTCCTGCAATCGCACCTGCTGCTCCTGCGAACGCCCATCCAATCGCACGTATGCGATCAACTCGAACCCCTGAAAGACGTGCAATCTCTGGTTGAAAAGCCGATGCACGAAGTGCAAGGCCAAGGTTTGTTTTCTGGAAGATAAAGGAGAAGGTGAGCATTACTAGTAGCGCTGTGCCGATAATTAGGAAGTCTGTCTGTGAGAATGGGTAAACGGTTTCACCCACAGTAATTCCCATAGCTGAGACCGGCGACTCAAGAAGTTTTTGATCACCTTTCCAGATAATGGCTGCGCCGCTATGGAGTACACCGAGTAAGCCAAGGGTCAAGATGACAGATGCAACCGGTGCGATCGCACCTTTTGATGCACGCTTTGAAAGTGGACGCATAAGGAAGGACTCAACCGCTGCGCCGACGATGGCTCCAGCGATCGCTGCGATAGGAAGTGCTAGCCAGTAATTTCCTGTGCGTGTTACGACCTCCCACCCGATATAGGTAGAGACAACAGCTTGGCCAGCTTGTGCAAAGTTAATTACTCGGGTTGATCTAAAGACTAGAACAAGTGCCAACGCCATCAAACTGTAGATAGCGCCCTGGCTAAGTCCAATGAGTATCGCTGAGATTAGTTGATCCATTTAATACCCCAAGTAAGCAGCTCGTAGTGCTGGATCATTCATCAAATCCGATGCGCGTCCCTCGGCAACAAGTTTTCCAAGGTTCATGATGACGCCGATGTCTGCAATGCGTAGTGCGCTCATCGCATTCTGCTCAACGATCACAACGGTTAACCCCAACTTATGACGAAGATCGTTGATAGTTTGAAAAATCTGTTCAATAACAAGTGGTGCTAAACCAAGTGATGGTTCATCTAGCAGAAGCAGCTTTGGCCTAGAAACCAGCGCCCGTCCGATAGCTAACATCTGGCGCTCACCGCCAGATAAGGTGTCTGCGCTTTGTGACATGCGCTCACCTAATCGTGGAAAGAGATCGATAACCTCTGCCGTTGCAGCCGCTACATCCTTCTTATCGCGGCGCCAAATTCCACCAAGGGCTAAGTTCTCCTTAACCGTTAGCTCAGGAATCACAGACTTACCGTCAGAGACATGAAGGACACCTTGGCGTGCTAACTCCTCAGGCTTTTTTCCAAGAAGAGAGATCCCCTGCCAAGTTGCCTGACCCGTTGTTGGCGCCTTTAACCCTGAAAGCGAGCGCAGAAGTGTTGTCTTACCCGAACCGTTTGCACCGATAACTGCGGCTAACTGTCCAGCGGTTACGGTAAATGAGAGCGAGTCGATTGCACGGATTGCGCCGTGATCTACAGAGAAGCCACTTACAACTAAACCATTCATACGGCGCTCGTCTGCGTGCCGAGGTAGGCCGCGATAACAGCTGGATCACGACGAACCGTTTCAACATTTCCGCTGGCGATAACTTCACCGAAGTTAAGTACATAGAGACGATCACAGACTGTCATGACAACATCCATGTGATGCTCAACGATAATGACGGCGCAACGACCTGCGATATTGCGGATCATCCGGTTCATCCACTCAATATCCTGTGAGCCCATTCCGCCCGCTGGTTCGTCGAGTAAGAGAATACGAGGGTTGCTCACTAATGCGCGAGCAATTGCAACGCGCTTTGTGTCTGGGTATGAAAGTGTGTCGGCTCTGCGCTCAGCTAGCTCGCCACAGTAAACGTTCTCGAGCGCTTCAAGGGCGCTGTTGCGAAGTCGAGCCTCATCACGGGCATCTAAGCCAAGGGCCGCACGGATAAGTCCGCTCTTGGTGCTCTTTGTTGCACCGAGCATGACATTCTCAACAACTGTTAAATCTGGAAATAGACCTACACCTTGAAGGGTTCGTGAAACTCCAAGATCTACTAATTCGTAGGGCTTTGGCCATGCGTGCTTCTTGCCATCTATCTCAAGTGCTCCGTGATCAACATCTACGAGTCCTGAGAGTGCGTTAAAGAAGGTTGTCTTTCCCGCACCGTTTGGGCCGATCAAACCAACGACCTCACCTGGGTTTAACTCTAGGTAGACATCTGTAAGAGCCTTAAGGCCGCCAAAGGAGATAGAGAGTTCCTTGACGGACAGGAGTGGTTTATTAGTAGACATGAGGTTCGTAGATTCTAGGCACGCGAGGACCGATTCGGGTAGTTATTTCATAACAAATTGATTGCGAGGCGCTGCCCCAATCATCTGCGGTGTACTCACCGTGGCCTCCGTCACCAAAAACCACCACCCAGTCACCTGATTTAGCTTTTGAATCTGGCCCTAAATCGACAACAAACTGATCCATGGAAACGCGTCCAATTATTGGGGCTCTCTTGCCACCGACAAAGACACCTGCTCCAGCAGCAATCCGAGGGATGCCATCTGCATAACCCATTGCAACTACACCTAACTTCGTATCGGCTTTAGTTACCGCACTTGCACCGTAGCCAATCGGTGAACCAGCAGGAACCGCTTTCACCAAGTACAACGCCGCACGTAACTGCATAGCAGGCTTTAATCCAAGTGATTTTGAATCACCAAGGGTTTTGAAGTCTGGTGAGAGTCCATAGATAGCGATGCCGGTACGCACCATGTTAAACGCCGATGCTGCGTCTTTGATCGTTGCCGCAGAGTTAGATAGGTGTTTTATTGGTGGATTTACACCAACTGCAGATAACTCCGCCACAGCCTTCTTAAAGTTTTCTAGTTGAGTCAGGTTTTGTTGCTCACCAGGCTCATCAGCGCGTGCAAAGTGTGAAAACACTCCGACGACCTCAACCTGCGAGAAGTCAGCGCTTAGAAGTTGATCCCATTCATCCAGGAATCCACCTCTGCCCATTCCAGTATCTACCTCAATGTGAATCCGTGCCTTTTTCTTCAACTCTGAAATCTCTTTAAGGGCTGCCATCGACGAAACCGCCAGATCAATATCTTTTTCAATCGCTTGCTGGAAATCAGAGCCTGGTTGAACAAGCCATGCAAGTATCGGAGCGCTAATGCCGGCATCACGAAGCGCCATCGCTTCTTCAAGAAGTGCAACACCTAACCATGTCGCTCCACCTTTTAGTGCGGCTTGCGCAGTGCGAACTAATCCATGGCCGTAAGCATCGGCCTTAACAACTGCTAGTAACTCAACGCCATTGATCGCCTTTAAGTGCTCAATGTTCTTTGTAACAGCGTTGAGATCGATGCGTGCCTCTGCTCTCATTAGTTGCGCTCCACTACAACCATGGCTGAGGCAATCCCGGCATCGTGAGACAGGGAGAGATGAACATTTGCACCATCAACTAAATCAGCGATCTCACCGCGAAAGAGAAAGTCTGGCTTTCCGCTTTCCTGGTTAATGACCTCAGCCTCATGCCAAGGTAACCCTTTGCCAGCGTTGAGAGCCTTAGCGAGCGCCTCCTTTGCGGCAAAGCGCGCAGCTAAACCTGCAATCGGTTTTGTGAGCTCAGATTCGGTAAAAAGTTTTTGTGCAAGTGCAGGGGTTCGCTCGAGAGACTCTTGGAATCTTGCGACATCAACGACATCTATTCCGATTCCATCAATCATGAGCGTGAGTCTAATTGAAAATTATGAGAGTTGGCTATCAGATGGAAAGTACCGGTCAATGGCAATCACGAGCACAAGTAGAGAAGCTCCAATAAGCAATCCGCCCAGCAAGTCAGAGAACCAATGAGTATTTCTTACCAAGGAGACGATACAAACTGTAAGACTGATGACCGCAACACCAGCACTAGCTAATCTTCCTTGGTATCTATCTACGTGAGCATATCTATAGATGAGATAGGCGAGTATTCCCCAGGTAAGAACAGCGTTTGATGCATGACCACTTGGATAGGACATTCCTCCTGCGTGTATCAAATCGATCTCAATCTTTGGTTTTGTTCTGCCCAACCAGTACTTAAATGTTCCAACAACAACGTTGAGTGCAAGAAGTGAGAGCACCGCAAGGTTGAGAGGCCTCCATGTTTTAAAAACCGCTGCGATATAGATCGCGCCAATTAGTAGAGCTGTAGCGGTCACACCTCTTAGGCCTAAATCATCCAAGCGCCTGATGACAAAACCAAATAACCCTGTGAAATCTGGACGCTCCATCTCTTCGATGGTCGCATCAATGTTTGTTAGTGGACCGGAGATAAGAACCTGATGGGTAATGACGAGAAATCCAAGAAGTAGAGTGGCAGACCATCTAACTGCACGAAACATCTGTGCGCGGCGCGCATCGAGTACCTCAGTTGCCACTTACTCGACCGTAACTGATTTGGCTAAGTTACGAGGCTGATCAACATCATTGCCTCGAGTTACAGCCATCTCATATGCAAATACTTGTAGCGGCACAGTTGCAAGGATTGGTTGAAAGAGCGCTGAAGCAACAGGTATGCGAATAATGTGTTCGGCACCAACTACATTGTCGCCCTCTTGTGCGATCACAATAACCCTTGCTCCGCGCGCTTTTACCTCTTGAATATTGCTCAACATTTTTTCATCAAGTGCATGCTCATGACCGGCTGGAAGAATTGCGATAACTGGGGTGCCTTGATCGATGAGTGCGATCGGTCCGTGCTTGAGCTCGCCGCCAGCAAAGCCCTCTGCGTGCATATAAGCCAGCTCCTTTAACTTCAGCGCTCCTTCGAGAGCAACTGGATAACCAACGTTTCTACCAAGAAAGAGAACCGAGGTGCTTGATGCAAAGCCTCGAGTTAGCTCGCGCAGAGGCTCAACGGTTTCAAGGATCTGCTCAATCTTGCCCGGGAGTTCGAGCATCTCGTTGTAGAGATCATGAATCTGCGAATCCTTTAACTCTGCGCGAACTTGAGCCAGCTTCAGCCCAATGAGGTAGACGGCAACTACCTGCGTTAGAAACGCCTTAGTTGAGGCGACTGCAATTTCGGGACCTGCGTGTGTATAAAGCACCGCATCAGATTCGCGTGGAATCGTCGAGCTATTTGTATTGCAAATTGCGAGAACTCGAGCACCCGCTGCCTTTGCATGTCGAATCGCCATCAAGGTATCCATGGTTTCACCTGATTGAGAGATTGCGATGACTAAGGTGCCGGCATCGATAATTGGGTCGCGATAGCGATACTCACTCGCTATCTCAACCTCTACTGAAATCTTGGCCCATTTTTCAATCGCATACTTGGCAACCATCCCCGCGTGATAAGCGGTTCCGCAAGCGATAACAACTATCTTCTTAATCGCCTTAATCTCTGCATCGCTCATGTGAAGCTCATCGAGCTCGATTTGATTATTGTCACTAAGGCGCCCGATTAAGGTATCGGCTACAGCCTTTGGCTGCTCAAAGATCTCCTTAAGCATAAAGTGAGAGAAGCCGCCCTTTTGTGCAGCAGATGAGTCCCAGGTAATTTCATACTCTTTTGGAACTACCTTCTTGCCATCGAGATCGACGATAGAGATTGACTCTGGATTTATTGTGACGACCTCATCCTGGCCAAGTTCAACAGCGCGCTTTGTGTAGTCGATAAAGGCAGCGACATCAGATGCCATGAAGTTTTCACCTTTACCTAGCCCAACTACCAATGGTGAGTTTCGACGAACTCCAACGATTGTTTGTGGTGAATCGGCGTGAATAGCTAGCAGTGTAAAGGAGCCACGTAGGCGTTTTACGGCATCACGCATTGCTGCAGTGAGATCACCGTTGTGCTCTTTACGAAGATCTGAGAGAAGGTGCGCTACAGATTCAGTATCTGTATCTGATGAGAACTTATGACCGCGTTTTTCAAGCTCGCTCTTTAACTCAGAGTAGTTCTCGATGATTCCGTTGTGAATGACAGCTAACTTGCCCTCGTTATCAACGTGGGGATGTGCGTTTCTATCTGTTGGTCCGCCGTGAGTTGCCCAACGCGTGTGTCCGATACCGGAGTGAACAACGGGAAGGTTTGCAGGAAGTGCGCCTTCAAGGTTGCCGAGTTTTCCAGCGCGCTTTTCAATAAAGAGTGAGCCAGTTGTTCCAAGTGCGATCCCCGCTGAGTCGTATCCGCGGTACTCAAGACGCCTAAGACCTTCAACGAGAGGCGTGATTGCAGATTGTGGCCCTGTGTAACCCACGATTCCGCACACGAGATTTACCTCAGCTCTTGTTCGACAACTTTAACTAGTTTTTCTGCGACTTCCTTGGCAAGGCTATCACTCGAGGCTTCAACCATCACGCGAACCAGCGGCTCTGTTCCGGAAGCGCGCAGAAGTACTCGGCCAGCATCACCGAGAGTTTGTTCGGCATCCTTAACCGCCTTTGAGATTGCATGTGAAGATTCCAGCTTTTCCTTTGCTACATCTTTGACGTTAATCAGAATCTGCGGAAATCTTTGCATCGCAGATGCGAGGGTAGAGAGAGATTTACCGGATCGAGCTACCTCTTGAGCTAGCGCCAGCGCAGTTAATACTCCATCGCCAGTATTTGCGAACTCACGAATTATTACGTGGCCAGACTGTTCACCACCGAGTGAGTAGTCATTCTTGAGCATCTCTTCAAGGACGTAGCGATCGCCAACAGCGGTTGTAACGACATTGATTCCTGAGCTCTTCATTGCTTGAAGAAAGCCGAGGTTGCTCATAACTGTTCCAACGATTGTGTCGCTTTTTAATTTGCCCGCCTCTTTAGCAGCGCGAGCAAGAATCGTCATGATGACGTCGCCATCGATATCGGAGCCCTTTTCATCCACAGCCAAACAACGATCAGCGTCGCCATCATGAGCAATACCAAAGTCTGCTTTTTCTGCGACAACCGCTGCGCGAAGCTTGTCGAGATAGGTAGATCCACACCCATCGTTGATGTTCCAGCCATCTGGAGTGTTAAAGATTGCAACAACATCAGCGCCTGCACGACGAAGAGCTTCTGGTGAAACATAGGACGCAGCACCGTTTGCACAGTCCACGACAATCTTTAAGCCTTTGAGCGGATGCTTTAGCGATGAGAGTAGGTGCTTTAGGTAAACCTCTGTCGCATCTGTATCAACGATTGAACGTCCCACACCACGACCGGTTGGGCGCTCCCATGGCTCACCCATACGGGCTTCGATCGCCGCTTCAATCGCATCATCTAACTTTCCGCCACCGCGTTGAAAGAGTTTGATTCCATTATCTGGCATTGCGTTATGTGAAGCCGAAATCATCACACCAAGGTCTGCACCAGTTGACGCGACAAGGTGTGCAATGGCAGGGGTTGGCAGTACACCAACACGGTATACATCGACACCAGCGCTCGTTAAACCGGCAACAACAGCTGCTTCTAGAAACTCACCGGATGCACGGGAGTCTTGGCCAACTATGGCTCGCGGACGTACAGATTTATCAGCAAAGCCTTCAACGAGAATGTGCGCAGCCGCAACGGCAACATCGAGAGCTAGTTCTGCTGTGAGGTCACGGTTGGCTACGCCACGGATTCCATCTGTACCAAAGAGCGCCATTGTTGTTGCGCCGCTGTGATTAACGCTTGCTGTATTGCGAACGCTTACGAGCCTTCTTTAGGCCGTACTTCTTGCGCTCGATAACACGTGCATCACGTGAAAGGAATCCAGCCTTCTTAAGTGCTGGACGGTTAGCCTCTGTGTCGATCTCGTTAAGTGAACGAGCAACACCAAGACGAAGTGCACCAGCTTGGCCTGAAACTCCACCACCGTTGATGCGAGCAAAAACATCGTATGCATTCTCTGCACCAACTGTGCGGAATGGCTCTGAGACGAGTTGTTGGTGAACCTTATTTGGGAAGTAATCTGCAAGATCCTTACCGTTTACAACCCAACGACCTGTGCCTGGTACTAGGCGAACGCGAGCAACTGCTTCCTTACGACGACCTGTGCCTGCACCTGGAGCCGTGATTGCTGGGCGGTTAGTTGCTGGTGCTGGTGTCGATGAAGAGTAAGAAGTAGGTACTTCGTTTTCATCAAGCTCGTTAAAAGTTGTATCTGACATATGTATTTATCCCTTACTTAACGATCTGAGAAACTTGCTCGAATTTATATGGAAGTGGTGCCTGTGCTGCATGTGGGTGCTCTGGGCCTGCGTAGACCTTGAGCTTTGAAGCCATTTCGCGTCCAAGACGGTTCTTAGGCAACATTCCCTTAATCGCTTTTTCAACCGCACGTGTTGGGTGCTTCTCCATGAGTTCACCGTAAACAGTTGAGGTCAAACCACCTGGGAAACCTGAGTGGTGGTGAGCAAACTTAGTAAGTGTCTTATTTCCTGAAAGTGAGATCTTCTCTGCATTGATAACAATGACGAAGTCGCCCATGTCCATGTGTGGAGCAAATGTTGGCTTGTGCTTTCCACGAAGAAGAACTGCAGCATGAGTTGCAAGGCGGCCAAGAACTACATCTTGTGCATCGATAACGTGCCACTTACGGACTACGTCGCCTGCCTTAGGACTATATGTACGCATGCTTTTTCTGCCTTCTTCTTTAGTAGATCTTCAGGATTTCTTGCGGCGCCCGTGTTGAGCGCAGAGACGGAACTTTACCTTTCATGCGGGGCATGGGTCAAAATGGCCTAAATCCACGCGTAGAAGCTGGGCCGTATAAGGCCAATACCTCGAGTTAATGGTCAAAGACTGGCTCTGGGCTTTCATAGACCTGTCCGTTGGCTCCAAAGACTAGGAATCGAGTAAACCCACGGGTAAACCAACGATCGTGAGTAACGGATAAAACAGTTCCCTCATACCTATCGAGGGCGCTCTCTAAACTTTCAGCACTCGCTAGATCTAAGTTATCTGTTGGCTCATCGAGAAGTAAGAGGGTTGAGCCGGAGAGTTCAAGCATAAGAACCTGGAAACGTGCTTGCTGTCCACCTGAGAGTGAGGTGAACTTTTGTTCAGCCTGCTTATCTATCTCATACTTACGAAGAACGCTCTTAGCCGGACCAAGCTGTAGCGAATAGGTCTCCCATAAGATTTCAAGCAAGCTCTTGCCTTCAAACTCAGGGTTTGCATGTGTTTGCGCAAAGTAACCAATCTCAACGCGCGCACCTACTTTGAAGTTTCCTGTGTACTTAACTGTTGGATCCCCTGAGATAAGGCGCAGGAAGTGCGACTTGCCTGTTCCATTCTTTCCTAACACCGCAATACGATCTCCAAAGAAGACTTCAAAAGAGAAGGGCTCGGTAAGGTTTGCAATCGCAACATCTTCAAAGGTAAGCGCGCGAAGACCCGTGCGTCCTCCCCGAAGTCCAACACGAACATCCTGTTCAATCGGTGGAGCCTCTGGCGCGCCAGCCTCTTCAAACTTTCGCAGACGAGTTTGCATCGCGTGATACTTATTCGCCATATCGGGAGAGCTAGCGGCTTGCACCTGCAACGTTCGAACCAAATCCTTAAGGCGTTGGTGCTCCTGCTCCCAACGAAGCAAGAGCTCTGCAAATCTCTCATTGCGCGCTTTGCGGGCATCGTGCCAGGTAGAGAACTTTCCACCGTGTGACCAGGTTGTATTTCCATTGACACCCTGTTCAAGGGTAACGATGCGGGTTGCGGTATTTTCTAAGAGTTCACGATCGTGGCTGACAAAGAGAACCGTCTTCTTAGTTTCTCCAATGACCTTTTCTAGCCACCGTTTTGATGGAACATCTAAGTAGTTATCTGGCTCATCCAAAACCAAGACTTCCTCTGGTCCTTCAAGAAGGGCGCGCAAGACTAACTTCTTTTGTTCACCTCCAGAGAGAGTGTTAACTTTTCGCGTTGCTACCTCCTCGAAGGCTTTACCTAGCATTTCGGTGCAACAAACATCCCACATAACCTCAAACTCATATCCCCCTGCATCTCCCCATTCAATAATTGCTTGGGCGTACGCCATCTGATCCTTTTCGCTTCCAGATGCGTTCATCGCCTCTTCATACTTTGCGATGCGTGCTGCAGCTTCGCGTATGCGCATAGGTGCAATTGAGATGAGAAGATCTCGAACAGTTGACTCGTCACGGATTGAGCCGATGAACTGACGCATGATTCCGAGTCCACCAGTAATTGCAACGCTTCCCTCGTGAGGCTCGATATCACCACAAATCATTCGGATGAGAGTGGTCTTACCTGATCCATTTGGACCAATGAGTGCAACCTTTGCCCCATCTCCAACGCGAAAGTTAACATCGCTAAGAAGGACGCGGCCATCAGAGAGCGAGTACTCAACACCACTTAAGTCGATATGCCCCACTAATTGTTTTCCTCTTCACGACGTGCAACGGTTTTCTTAGCGCGCTCTAATAGCTCGGCTGCATCTGGATAATCAACTTTATAAAGGGTTAATCCACGGGCTGGAAAGACTAATGAGTCGCTGACCCGCTCCTTGTTTTCAAGGAGGGTTTTAATCCACGAAGGTTCAAAGCGACCATCTGCTACACAGACGACTGCTCCCACAAGGTTGCGCACCATCGAGTAGCAGAAAGCGTCTGCAACTACATCGGCTACTAAATATCCTTGAGAGTCACGAACCCATTCATACTTTTCAAGGGTTCGTACTGTGGTCGCACCTTCGCGATACTTACAAAATGCTGCAAAGTCATTTGTCCCAAGGAGCAGCTTGCTAGCCTGATTCATCAGATCAAGGTCTAGTGGACGGTACCAACCAGCGGTGTTGAGCCTTGCTAAAGGTTGGATGACCTTATTCTCATCGAGAATTCGGTACTGGTAGTAGCGGCGAAGCGCTGAAAATCTTGCGTGAAAAGCAGGAGGTGCAACCTCAATCCGATTGATACGAATATCCTCATCGAGGATTCGGTTGAGTTTGTAGGCTAAATCCTCAATGGCTATCGAATCCGGGATATCGACGTGAATAACCTGACCCGTTGCGTGAACACCTGCATCTGTTCGGCCTGCAACTATTGATTCAATGCGCACTCGCGCTATCTTTTCGATCGCTTCCTCAACCTGAGCCTGAACGGTGCGGCGATCTGGTTGAATCGCCCATCCTGAAAAATTACTTCCATCGTAGGCAAGATCTATCCGCAAACGAAGAAACCCACTCTCAGGGTAGAGAGTGGGCTCCGTCATTTACGTTCGTTAACTAATTTAAAGCCTAGTAAGGGCTTAGTTGTCTTTCTCAGTAAGCATTTCAATGACGGCCATTGGAGCGTTATCGCCCTTACGTGGACCGATCTTTGTAATGCGCGTGTATCCACCATTTCGTGTAGCAAAACGTGGACCGATTTCAGTGAAGAGATTGTGAACAACGGTCTTATTTGCAATACGTGCCATTACCTGACGACGTGCTGGAAGGTCACCCTTCTTTGCAAATGTGATCAACTTTTCAGCCAATGGACGCAGGCGCTTAGCCTTTGCCTCGGTTGTTGTGATCTTTCCGTGTTCGAACAACTGCTCTGCAAGTGTGCGAAGGATTAGACGCTCGTGTGATGGGCCTGAGCCCAGACGAGGACCTTTAGTTGGTTTTGGCATGTTCTCTTCTCCTAGGCCTGATCTGCATCGACGAAGTCATCATCGGTAGCGTTGTAGTTCTGGTGCTTGGTTGGATCGAAACCAGCTGGGCTGTCCTTAAGAGACATTCCCATTGAGACAAGCTTTGCCTTGACCTCATCGATTGATTTTGAACCAAAGTTACGGATGTCCATGAGGTCAGCCTCTGAACGGTTTACGAGTTCACCAACTGTGTGAATGCCTTCGCGCTTCAAGCAGTTGTATGAACGTACTGTGAGATCGAGATCTTCAATTGGAAGGGCAAGATCTGCTGCAAGAGCTGCATCCATAACAGATGGCCCAAGATCGATACCTTCTGCATCGAGGTTTAGCTCGCGTGCAAGACCGAAGAGTTCAACAAGTGTCTTTCCAGCTGATGCAACTGCATCGCGTGGCTTCATTGATGGCTTGGTTTCAACATCAACAACAAGACGGTCGAAGTCTGTGCGCTGTTCAACGCGAGTTGCTTCTACCTTGTATGTAACCTTCAAAACTGGTGAATAGATTGAGTCCACAGGAATGCGGCCGATCTCTGCTCCTGCTTGCTTGTTCTGAACAGCTGTTACATAACCACGGCCGCGCTCAACTGTGAGCTCGATTTCGAGGTTTGCCTTGCCGTTAAGTGTTGCAAGGTGAAGCTCTGGGTTGTGTACCTGAACCCCACTTGGAACAGCGATATCAGCACCTGTTACAGCGCCAGCACCGGACTTGCGGATGTAAATAACACTTGGCTCGTCGTTGTCGCTTGAGAGCACCAAGTTCTTGATGTTCAAAACGATATCTGTGAGATCTTCCTTAACGCCCTCAAGAGTTGTGAACTCGTGGAGTGCGCCAGCAACGCGAATGCTTGTAACCGCTGCACCTGGAATAGATGAAAGCAGGGTACGTCGCATTGAGTTGCCGAGGGTGTAACCGAAACCTGGCTCTAGCGGTTCAATGATGAAACGTGAGCGGTTCTCGGAGATTACTTCTTCACTGAGGGTTGGACGTTGTGCAATTAGCACTTTTGCTCCTTCTTCTCGCGGAAACCCACTATTTGATTTCCTAGGGTCGAACTAAATCTGTGAACGGATACGGATTACTTGCTGTAGAGCTCAACGATGAGCTGTTCTTGAACCTGGGTGTCGATGACTGCGCGAGCAGGAACACCGTGGATGATGATGCGCATCTGCGAACCAACAACCTCCATCCAAGCTGGAACTGACTTCTCGCCGAGTTCGGCGCTAGCGACGATAAATGGTGTGAGATCCAAAGACTTCGAAAGTACATCGACGATGTCCATTGGAGATACACGGTAAGAAGGAATGTTTACCTTCTTGCCATTTACAAGGAAGTGACCGTGGCGAACCATCTGGCGTGCCATGTCACGGCTCTTTGCAAAGCCAGCGCGGAATACAACGTTGTCGAGACGTGTCTCAAGAAGAATAAGAAGGTTTTCACCGGTCTTACCCTGCTTGCGGTTAGCCTCTTCGTAGTAACCACGGAACTGCTTCTCGAGTACACCGTAAATACGTGCGCACTTCTGCTTTTCACGCATCTGCAATAGGTACTCAGACTCTTTTGAACGTCCACGACCATGCTGTCCTGGTGGATATGGACGTGATTCGATCGGACACTTTGGTCCATCGCACTTTGAGCCCTTAAGGAAGAGCTTTACTTTTTCGCGACGGCAGCGCTTGCAATCTGCTCCGGTATAACGAGCCATTTATTCTCTTCCTTCCTTAAACTCGACGTGGTTTCGGTGGGCGGCAGCCGTTGTGAGGAGCTGGAGTTACATCAGAGATGGCTCCAACCTCAAGGCCTGCTGCTTGCAATGAACGAATTGCAGTTTCGCGTCCGGAACCTGGGCCCTTAACGAAAACATCTACTTTCTTCAAGCCATGCTCCTGCGCGCGACGAGCTGCGGCTTCTGCTGCAAGCTGTGCTGCGAATGGAGTCGACTTACGTGAGCCCTTGAAACCAACTTGGCCAGATGAAGCCCAAGAGATAACAGCGCCGGATGGATCTGTAATAGAGATGATTGTGTTGTTGAAGGTGCTCTTAATGAACGCCTTACCAGCAGCAATGTTCTTCTTCTCTTTCTTACGGATCTTAACTTTGCCCTTTGCAGGTGCAGCAGTCTTTGTCTTAGGAGCGGCCATTACTTAGTCACCTTCTTCTTACCAGCAATTGCTTTACGTGGACCCTTACGAGTACGAGCATTTGTATGTGTGCGCTGACCACGTACAGGAAGTCCCTTGCGGTGACGAATACCTTGGTAGCTCTGAATTTCAACTTTACGTCGGATGTCGCCAGCGATTTCGCGGCGAAGGTCGCCCTCAATCTTGAAGTTAGCTTCGATGTATTCACGAAGCTGTGCGAGTTGTGCTTCTTCCAAATCCTTAACGCGAGTGTCTGGGCTAATGCCAGTTGCCGCGAGAGTTAGGTGGGAACGGGTAAGACCCATTCCGAAGATATAGGTGAGTGCAATCTCAACACGCTTTTCGCGTGGAAGATCGACACCGACTAGACGTGCCATTTATTCAACCGATCTGTATCCGGAGGTCCTTCGCAATGCATCTCACCGTTATTGGTGAGCCTCAGCCTGCCGGTCCGAGGGTCTGGAAGTTTTAACTTCCAGTCGCATCACGCGTACTAGTTTTGTGCGTTATCCCTGACGTTGCTTGTGACGGAGGTTTTCGCAAATGACCATGACGCGACCCTTGCGGCGAATGACTTTGCACTTATCGCAAATCTTCTTAACGCTTGGATTAACCTTCATGGAAACTGCTCCTCTGTTACTTATAACGATAGATAATGCGACCTCGGGTGAGGTCGTATGGACTTAACTCAACGATTACGCGATCACCTGGAAGGATGCGAATGTAGTTCTTTCGCATCTTGCCGCTGATATGCGCAAGCATCTTGTGTCCATTTGTTAGTTCAACACGAAACATTGCGTTGGGTAACGCCTCAGCTACAGTGCCTTCGATTTCGATAGCACCATCTTTGCTAGCCAAGAATTACCTTCATTTCTGTTTCATAGAAAACGAACATGGTTCGGCTAAGTTAAAATCCTGTGGATTTCGCCTTAACGCGAGGGGTCAGTCTAAAGCCAGCCCCCTTATAAAGGGAAATCGGCCCTTTTGCCCCCATTGACCCAGAAGGACACGCCCGAAGTTTTGGACCACCTCTAAGCCAATAGGCTCGAAATCTCGACACCAAGGGATGCCAATTTCGCCTTTCCACCATCGATGGCGGTCAATACGAAAGGCTTGCCATCAGGCAAAATCGCGAAGCTATTTTCAAAGTGAGATCCGCGTGATCCATCGTTGGAAACAACTGTCCAGTCATCTGCCAGTACATGGGTCTTCGGAGAACCTCGTGTAATCATCGGCTCAATTGCCAGCGCCATACCAACAACTAGTTCTGGGCCATTTCCAGCCTTGCCGAAGTTAAGAACATGCGGCTCTTGATGCATCTCAGTACCGATGCCGTGTCCGCCGTACTCCTGAAGGATTCCGTACTTTCCTTGCGAGTTTGTGTACTTCTCAATTGCATAACCAATGTCAGTTAAGCGCCCGCCCTGCTTTCCAGCGGCGATTCCACGCCACATCGACTCTTCACAGACATCCATCATCCTTTGATCAGCTGGATCAACGTTGCCAACCCCAACTGAAAAAGCTGCATCCCCATGCCAACCTTCAATGATTGCTCCACAATCGATTGAGACAACATCTCCATCGTTAATGACTCGGTCCCCTGGGATGCCATGAACAATCTCATCGTTGATTGATATACAGATCGTAGCTGGGTAGCCGTGATAACCCAGGAAGTTAGAGGTTCCTCCCCCGCGTTTAATACTTGCAGCGGCGATTGCATCGAGTGCATCGGTGCGCATTCCAACTTTGATTGATTCACGCAGAAGGTTGAGGGTCTGACCTACGAGCAAACCGGCTTTTCGCATGATTCTTAGCTCGTCAATGGTTTTTATCTGAATCGCCATCAAATACCTACTTACTTATTTTTGCTAAGAGCTGCGATGGCAAGCTTGGTAATGTCGGCAACGGCTCCCTCTGCTGCAACTGAGATGAGCAAACCTTCATTGCGGTAAAAGCTAATGATTGGTGCGGTCTGCTCTTCGTAAACTGCAAGGCGCTTAGCTATTACCTCAGGCTTATCATCTTCGCGCTGATAGAGATCTGCTGCGTTACAAGCCGGACAGTTGGTCGCACCTGCTTCTGCAGGAGCTCCACACGCACGGCAGGTTAACCGTGATGAGAGTCTTTCAATAATGATTTCATTTGCAAGCGAGAACTCGAGGGCAGCATCTAATGGGGTCTTCTTCTCTAACATGATTGAGCGAAGTACCTCAGCTTGAACAACGTTGCGTGGCCAACCATCTAGAAGGAAGCCGTTTGCACAATCAGATTCATTGAGGCGATCGCGAACCATCTCATTAGTGACATCATCAGGGACGAGTTCGCCCTTATCCATATATGACTTCGCCTTGTTACCTAGTTCGGTACCAGCCTTCAAATTCGCGCGGAAGATATCTCCTGTTGAGATGTGCGGAATTTGATAGTGCGCTGCCAGGAACTTTGCTTGTGTTCCCTTACCTGCACCTGGTGGTCCAACCAGGACTAAACGCATTAGCGCAAGAACCCCTCATATGAACGCTGCTGTAGCTGGCTTTCAATCTGCTTTGCAGTATCTAGACCAACACCTACAACGATCAGGATTGCTGTTCCACCAAATGGGAAGTTCTGTGATGCTCCAAAGAGAACCAGTGCACCGATTGGAATAATCGCAACGAGTGCAAGATACAAAGATCCTGGAGCGGTAATACGAGAAAGAACGTAGGCGAGGTACTCAGCGGTTGGTCGACCTGCGCGAATACCTGGGATAAAGCCGCCGTACTTCTTCATATTATCTGCTACCTCTTCAGGGTTAAATGAGATTGCAACGTAGAAATAGGTAAAGAAGATAATAAGAGCAGAGTAGAAGAGGACGTAGATCCAGTTATCTCCCTGAATTAAGTTCTTGGAAACCCATACCGCCCATGGCGCCTGGCTGTTAGTGAAGTTCACCATCAGAGATGGAATATAAAGAAGTGATGAAGCGAAGATAACCGGGATAACTCCAGCTTGGTTAACCTTAATTGGAATATAAGTGCTTGTTCCACCGTAAGCCTGACGCCCGACCATGCGCTTTGCGTACTGAACCGGGATTCGTCGCTGTGCTTGTTCAACAAAGACGACAGCTGCAATCACCAAGACTCCAACTGCGCATACGAATAGGAATGCGAAGAGTCCCTTTTGAAGCTTAATGCTCCAAAGGTTGCTTGGGAATGAAGATGCGATAGATGTGAAGATCAAGATTGACATACCGTTACCGATACCGCGATCAGTGATGAGCTCGCCGAGCCACATAATTACAGATGTACCAGCTGTCATGACAACGATCATTGTGACGATGCGCTGCCATGAGGTATCAGGGATGATCGCCTCGTTACAACCTGAAAGCAAGCGACCAGGTGTACGGGCTACAGCTACCAAACCAGTTGACTGCAAGATCGCAAGACCGATTGTTAAGTAACGTGTGTACTGAGTGAGCTTTGCAGTTCCTGACTGTCCTTCAGCTTTGAGTGTTTCAAAGCGAGGAATAACAACTGTAAGGAGCTGAATAATAATTGAGCTGGTGATGTAAGGCATGATTCCAAGTGCAAAGACAGAGAGCTGCAAGAGCGCTCCACCTGAGAACAGGTTAATTAGACCAAACAATCCACCGGACTCCACCTGAGCAAGACAGGTCTGAACAGCTTCGTATGAGACACCCGGTGTTGGAACTACTGATCCAAAACGAAATAGAGCCATGATTGAAAGAGTGAAGAAGATCTTCTTACGTAGATCTGGAGTCTTAAAAGCCATACCAAATGCGGAAAGCATCAATCTTCTCCCTCTATCGAATCAACAACGAGTATTAATTAAAGTGTCTTAGTGCTTCCACCAGCTGCTGCGATCTTTTCAACCGCAGAAGCTGAGAATGCATGAGCTGTAACAGATACCTTCACAGCGATATCGCCGTTTCCGAGAACCTTTACAGGAAGAGAGTCGCGAACAGCACCCTTTGAGATGAGATCTGCAACCGTGACATCTCCACCCTTAGGGAAGAGATCGTTGATAGTTGCAACGTTCACCGCTTGGTACTCAACGCGTGCTGGGTTCTTAAAGCCACGTAGCTTTGGAAGACGCATTACGAGAGGTAGCTGACCACCCTCGAAACCTGGGCGAACGGTGTTACGGGCATGTGTTCCCTTGCCACCACGGCCTGCGGTCTTACCCTTTGATGCCTCACCGCGACCCTTACGAGTCTTAGCTTTCTTAGCACCTGGTGCTGGACGAAGATGATGAAGTTTTAGTGTCATCTTTACTCGACCTCCTCAACCTTGATTAAGTGACGTGCTGCGTACACCATGCCACGAATTTCTGGACGATCCTCTTTGACGACAACATCATTGATGCGCTTGAGTCCGAGTGAACGGAGTGTCTCGCGAATCTCTGGCTTGTTACCGACCTTAGATTTGATCTGAGTTACTTTTAAACGTGGCATTAGGCACCAACTGTCATCTGTGAAGCGCGGATAATTGCTGCAGGTGCAACATCTTCTAGTGGGCGACCACGTCGAGCTGCAATTGCTGCAGGTGACTCGAGCAACTTCAACGCTGCAACAGTGGCGTGAACCATGTTGATTGCATTGTTTGATCCGAGTGACTTAGTAAGAACATCTGTGATTCCTGCGCACTCAAGTACGGCACGAATAGGACCACCGGCGATAACTCCGGTACCTGGGCTAGCTGGACGAAGTAGAACTACGCCTGCTGCTGTCTCGCCTTGAATTGGGTGAGGAACGGTTCCTTGAACGCGTGGGACAACGAAGAATGACTTCTTAGCCTCTTCAACCGCCTTTGCGATCGCTGCTGGAACTTCCTTGGACTTTCCGTAACCAATTCCAACAGTTCCGTTGCCGTCTCCGACGACTACAAGAGCTGTGAATGAGAAGCGACGTCCACCTTTAACAACCTTTGATACACGGTTGATAAAGACAACGCGCTCCATGTATGGAGACTTGTCCTTTTCACGGTCATCGCGACGTTCACGACGCTCGCCGTTTCCGCGGCCCTTGTTAGGAGCACCTGCGTTTGTAGTTTCGGTAGATGGATTAAGCGCCATTAGAACTCCAATCCGTTCTCTCGAGCACTATCTGCAAGTGCTGCAATACGTCCGTGGTACTTATTACCCGCGCGGTCGAAGACAACCGTTGAAATTCCGGCCGCCTTTCCACGCTTAGCAATCAATGCACCAACTTCACGTGACTTAGCGGTCTTATCGCCAGTTACTTTGCGAAGATCTGCTTCCATGGTTGAAGCAAAGGCCAGGGTCTTGCCCTGTGAGTCATCAACGATCTGCACGAACAAGTGACGTGTAGAGCGTGAAACAACTAGACGTGGACGCTCTGAAGATCCTTGGATCTTCTTGCGTAGGCGGAAGTGACGACGAGCGCGGGCGTTAGTAGCCGAACCCTTGCGGACTTTTACACCGATAGCCATTACTTCTTACCTGTCTTTCCTTGCTTACGGCGAACTGTTTCGCCTGCCAAACGTAGGCCCTTACCCTTATATGGGTCTGCCTTACGAAGCTTCTTAATCTTTGCTGCAACCTCGCCGACAAGCTGCTTGTCGATTCCGCTGATGTGCAACTTAGTTGGTGACTCAACCTTGAAAGTGATTCCTTCTGGGGCTGGGAATGCGATTGGGTGGCTGTATCCAAGTAGGAACTCAAGGTCCTTACCCTTTTCAGCAACACGGTAACCAACACCAACGATGTCGATTGTGAGTGTGTAACCAGTTGTTACGCCAGTAACCATGTTCGCAACAAGTGTGCGAGATAGGCCGTGAAGTGAGCGAGTGATTCGCTCTTCATTTGGGCGAGCAACGGTGATAACACCCTCTGCTTGTGAAACTTGAATTGGCTCAGCAACGTTTAGTGAAAGTGAACCCTTAGGTCCCTTAACTGCAACGCTCTGACCTGCGATTGTTACTTCAACTCCGCTTGGAAGCGCGATTGGCATGCGACCGATACGTGACATATTCGATCACCATACGTAGGCGAGAACTTCTCCGCCTACACCCTGTTTGTTGGCTTGCTTATCAGTAAGCAATCCAGAAGAAGTTGAGATAATTGCAACGCCAAGTCCGCCAAGCACCTTTGGAAGAGCGGTTGACTTTGCGTAAACGCGAAGTCCTGGCTTGCTAACGCGGCGCAAACCAGCGATTGAACGCTCACGGTTTGCACCAAACTTAAGGTCAAGAACTAGGTTCTTTCCTACTCCATTTGTCCCTGCTTCAACGCGATGTGATGCGATGAAACCCTCCTTCTGGAGAATCTCTGCAATGCGGACCTTTACCGATGATGACGGCATTGAAACCGTGTCATGGTAGGCAGCATTCGCGTTGCGCAGACGAGACAACATGTCTGCGATCGGATCTGTCATTGTCATACGTGGCCTGTGGCCTTCCTCGAACTGGTTTCCAACTTATCTAGTTGGACCTTTTCCGTTGTAGTTGGGTTAGAAAGAGTTACCAGCTTGCTTTTGTGATGCCTGGGAGTTCACCACGGTGCGCCATTTCACGGAAACAGACGCGGCAAATTCCAAACTTTTGGTAGACAGAGTGTGGACGTCCACAACGCTGACAACGTGTGTAACCACGTACCTTGAACTTTGGCTTACGAGCAGCTTTAACCTTGAGTGATGTTTTAGCCATTCTTTATGCCTCCTTGAAAGGAAAACCGAGCAGCTTCAAGAGTGCGCGACCTTCTTCATCGTTCGATGCGGTTGTGACGATAGTGATATCCATTCCTCGTGGGCGATCAACCTTGTCCTGCTCGATTTCTGGGAATACAACCTGCTCGGTTAGACCGAAGGTGTAGTTGCCCTTTCCATCAAACTGCTTTGGTGAAAGACCGCGGAAGTCACGGATACGTGGAAGTGAGATTGAAAGCAGACGATCTGCGAACTCCCACATACGATCTCCGCGAAGAGTTACGTGTGCACCAATTGGCATACCTTCGCGAAGCTTGAACTGCGCGATTGATTTGCGTGACTTGGTTACCTGTGGCTTCTGGCCTGTGATTGTTGCGAGGTCGCGGATAGCGCCTTCGATCAACTTTGAATCACGAGCTGCTTCACCAACACCCATATTCACAACGATCTTTACAAGCGTTGGAACCTGCATTGGATTTTTGAATCCAAACTGGCTCTTTAGCGCTGGCTTGATCTCGCTGCGGTAGCGGGACTTCAAACGAACATCAGTAGCTGTTGTCATTAGATGTCCTTTCCTGTGCGACGTGAAATACGAACGTTCTTGCCCTCTTCGTTCTTACGAACTCCGAGACGAGTTGCCTTGCCGTCACCATCGACGAGCATGACGTTCGAAATGTGGATTGAAGCTTCGGCTGTAACGATTCCGCCAACCTTGACTCCACGCTCTGTTGTTGACTCCTTGGTGTGACGCTTCATGCGGTTTACACCTTCAACAAGTACGCGATTACCGTTGACGTCGAGCACCTTGCCTGATGTACCGCGGTTCTTGCCGGCAATCACAAGTACTGTGTCGTCTTTCTTAATCTTCGCCATGTTTAGAGCACCTCCGGAGCGAGTGAAATGATCTTCATGAACTTCTTGTCGCGAAGCTCGCGAGCAACTGGTCCGAAGATACGAGTTCCGCGTGGCTCGCCATCTGCTTTCAAGATGACTGCTGCGTTCTCGTCAAACTTAATGTAAGAGCCGTCTGGACGACGACGCTCTTTAACTGTACGAACGATGACGGCCTTAACGACCTCACCCTTCTTAACTTGTCCGCCAGGAATTGCATCCTTAACAGAACAGACGATGATGTCTCCGATACCGGCGTAACGACGGGCAGAGCCACCGAGAACACGAATACAGAGAAGCTCTTTCGCTCCTGTGTTATCCGCGACGCGTAGGCGCGATTCTTGTTGAATCATTTATTCCACCAGTTCCCTTACTTAGCCTTCTCGATGATTTCGATTAAACGCCAGCGCTTTGTAGATGAAAGTGGACGAGTCTCCATAAGGAGGACGCGATCACCAATACCTGCGCTGTTTGTCTCATCGTGAGCCTTGAGCTTGTGGCTCTTGCTCAAAACCTTTGAGTACAAACCGTGTGCAACACGGGATGAGACCTCAACGGTGATGGTTTTATCCATCTTGTCGGAGGTCACGATGCCTTCACGAGTCTTGCGGAATCCGCGATCTTCGGTAGTCATTACGCTGCGCCTCCAATTCCTAGTTCACGTTCACGAATAATTGTGTAGATACGTGCGATCTCCTTGCGCACAGCGCCTAGGCGACCGTGGCTCTCAAGTTGACCTGTTGCTGCTTGGAAGCGAAGGTTAAAGAGTTCCTCTTTGCCTTCACGAAGCTTTGCTTGCAACTCATCAGCTGACAACTGGCGTAGCTCTTCATTTGTATTAGCCATTGTTATGCCTCCTCACGCTTTACTACACGACACTTCATTGGAAGCTTGTGAATCGCAAGGCGCATAGCCTCGGATGCAATCGCTTCTGTAACGCCTGAAATCTCAAACATCACACGACCGGGCTTCACGTTTGCGATCCACCACTCTGGAGAACCCTTACCGGAACCCATACGAGTTTCAGCAGGCTTCTTTGTAAGTGGACGATCTGGATAGATATTGATCCAAACCTTTCCACCACGCTTGATGTAACGGGTCATTGCAATACGTGCCGCTTCAATCTGACGGTTAGTCACATATGCAGGCTCGAGAGCTTGAATTCCAAAGTCACCAAATGCAACCTGAGTTCCGCCCTTTGCGTTACCTGAACGTGAAGGGTGGTGCTGCTTACGGTGCTTAACCTTGCGAGGAATTAACATAATTAATTACCTCCTTCAGTTGTAGCTGGTGCTTCTGGTGTTGTTGCTGGAGCCGCTTGTGAGGTTGTTACCTCACCGCGAGGTGTGCGAGGACCGCGTGGTCCACGACGCTCTGGCTTTGGTGCGCGTGCTTCAGCGAGTGCCTTTTCAGCACGCTCTGCACGTGAACCAATAACTTCACCCTTGTAGATCCAAACCTTTACACCAAGACGACCGAATGTTGTATGAGCCTCATAGAAGCCATAATCGATATCGGCACGAAGTGTGTGCAATGGAACGCGACCTTCACGGTAGAACTCTGAACGTGACATTTCTGCGCCACCTAGACGACCACCACATTGAACACGGATGCCCTTTGCGCCAGCCTTGAGAGCTGACTGCATTGACTTACGCATTGCGCGACGGAAAGAAACACGAGCCGCTAGCTGCTCTGCAATTCCTTGTGCAACAAGTTGAGCATCGATCTCTGGGTTCTTAACCTCGAGAATGTTGAGCTGAACCTGCTTGCCTGTGAGCTTCTCAAGCTTCTGACGAAGAACGTCAGCCTCTTGTCCGCGACGGCCAATAACGATGCCAGGACGTGCAGTATGTAGATCGATACGGACGCGATCGCGAGTACGTTCGATCTCAATGCGAGATACGCCTGCGCGCTCCATACCCTTCTGCATCATGCGACGGATTTCGACATCTTCCTTGACGTAATCCTTGTATAACTTGTCTGCATACCAACGAGATTTGAATTCAGTGGTAATTCCGAGACGGAAGCCGTGTGGGTTTACTTTTTGACCCATTAGTTGGACGCTCCCTTCGCTGCTGATTCAGCACGCTTTGGATTGCGAGTCTGAGTTCTAGTTGATGTACGTGAAATTGTCTTGCTTGTTACCTTTACATCGCTTACAGCTACAGAGATGTGGCTTGAGCGCTTCAAGATACGAAAGCCTCGACCCTGAGCACGTGGACGGAAGCGCTTCATTGTGCGGCCCTCGTCTACTAGTGCTTCAACAACCCAGAGCTCGGAAGCGTCGCGGATTGCTGGGTTCTGCTGCTTTGCATTTGCAACAGCTGAGTTAAGAAGTGTGTACACATCAGCACCTGCTGCTTGTGGAGCAAACTTCAAGATTGAAAGTGCTTCATCTACGCGTTGTCCACGGATAAGGTCGACGATACGACGAGCCTTCTGTGGTGTGTGTCGGATATCGCGCAGTACTGCGCGAGCAACTAATGCGTCGCTCTTATCAGCTGTTGTGTTAGCCACGAGTTGCTCTCCGATCATCTTTAACGTGTCCACGGAATGTACGTGTTGGCGCAAACTCACCGAGCTTGTGTCCGATCATTGCGTCAGTTACGAAAACTGGAACGTGCTTACGTCCATCGTGAACTGCAATGGTGTGTCCGATCATTGAAGGAATGATCATCGAGCGGCGTGACCAAGTCTTGATCACGTTCTTTGTGTTGGCCTCGTTCTGTGCATCCACCTTTTTGGTGAGATGTCCATCAACGAATGGACCCTTCTTGAGACTTCTTGGCATAAGGGCTCCTACCTACCGCTTCTTATTCGACTTGCGACGACGGACGATCATTGAATCTGATGCTTTCTTCTTGCGTGTGCGGCCTTCAGGCTTACCCCAAGGAGTCACTGGGTGACGTCCACCAGAGGTCTTACCTTCACCACCACCGTGTGGGTGATCTACTGGGTTCATAACAACACCGCGAACAGATGGGCGAATACCCAACCAACGCTTACGACCAGCTTTTCCGTAGTTGATGTTGGACTGTTCTGCGTTTCCAACTTCACCAACGGTTGCGCGGCAGCGAACATCTACGTTGCGGATTTCTCCAGATGGCATACGAAGTTGTGCGTATGGACCATCCTTTGCAACGAGCTGAACTGCAGCTCCTGCTGAACGACCAATCTTTGCTCCTCCACCTGGGCGAAGTTCGATTGCGTGAACAACAGTTCCTACTGGGATGTTACGAAGTGGCAAGTTGTTACCAGGCTTGATGTCGGCCTTAGGACCGTTCTCAACTGTTGCACCTTGCTCAAGTTTGTTTGGAGCGATGATGTAACGCTTTTCTCCATCTGCGTAGTGAAGAAGTGCGATACGCGCTGTGCGGTTTGGGTCGTACTCAATGTGAGCAACCTTTGCTGGAACGCCATCCTTATCGTTACGAACGAAGTCGATGAGACGGTACGCGCGCTTGTGTCCGCCACCTTGGTGACGAACTGTGATGCGACCAGCGCTGTTACGGCCACCCTTTGAGTGGATTGGACGAACGAGTGACTTTTCTGGAGTAGATCGTGTGATCTCAGCAAAGTCAGGAACGCTCGCGCCACGTTGACCTGGGGTCGTTGGCTTTAGTTTACGAAGTGCCATGATGATCCTTTTCTAGAAGTCCCATTTTCAGTAAGGAAACCCTTACGAAACTGGGCCTCCAAAGATGTCGATACGGTCGCCAGCGGCCACATGAACGATTGCTCGCTTTGTGTCTTTGCGCTTTCCATCACCAAAACGTGTG
>Ga0222712_10000809_pt1 | contig 39919 bp, 36 predicted proteins | sample C33_657DmetaG_FD_165043 | JGI IMG/M metagenome (GOLD analysis project Ga0222712, IMG submission 165043) | Estuarine water microbial communities from San Francisco Bay, California, United States - C33_657D | ecosystem: Environmental > Aquatic > Marine > Unclassified | place: USA: California... | reverse complement strand
CGGGTACTTCGCCCGGCCATGGTGAAGGTCAAGGGTTAGAAGTGGCTCCACAGCGCGAGTGGTTCGAAAAGAACTACTACGAGGTCCTCGGTGTGTCGGAAACGGCAGCACCGAAGGACATCACGCGCGCGTACCGAAAGCTCGCTCGGGAGTTCCATCCCGATGCGAACCCGGGTAACGCTGCAGCAGAAGAGAAGTTCAAGGAAATCTCCGCGGCCTATGACGTGGTCGGAGACGAAACCAAGCGGGCTGAATACGACGAGGTTCGTCGTCAAGGTCCGATAGGTGGCATGGGCTTCGGTGGCGGTCGCAGCGGTGGTGGGTTCAACCCCGGTGCTGGCGGCTTCAACTTCGAAGGCGGCGACCTCGGCGATCTTCTCGGCGGCATGTTTGGTGGCGGCGGCGGTCGACGCGGCCGTCAAGGCCAAGCCCGTGGGCGCGCGCCACAACGTGGTGCCGATCTTGAAGCCAGTTGTCGATTGTCATTTCGTGACGCAGTTGCCGGAATGGAAACTGCGCTGCATGTCACGAGCGATCTTCCGTGCGGAACCTGTAGCGGTTCTGGCGCAAAGCCAGGCACGTCACCAACAACGTGTCAGCACTGTCGTGGTCGCGGCGTCTCCGACGACAACCAAGGGATGTTCTCGTTCTCTTCGCCGTGTCCCGTCTGTGGTGGCGCCGGTTCTGTCATCACATCCCCGTGTGGAACGTGTCGTGGAACGGGCGTGGAAAAGCGTGCGCGCGAAGTGAAAGTTCGCATTCCTGCCGGTGTCGATGACGGTCAACGAATCAAGCTGAAAGGCCGCGGTGGCGCCGGTCGTAACGGCGGCGAAATCGGCGACCTCTACGTCATCGTGTCGGTCGAACGCGATGAAATCTTTGGCCGCGACGGAAAGAACCTCACCATCAACGTTCCTGTCACGTTCGCCGAAGCAACGTTGGGCACAAAACTCACAGTGCCCACACTCGACGGTAAACCCGTCACGCTAAAGATTCCCGCGGGCACGCCCACCGGCAAAGTCTTCCGTGTGAAGGGCCGGGGCGTTGCGACGAAGAAAGCAACGGGCGATTTACTGGTCACCGTGCAGGTGGATGTTCCAACGAAACTCACTGATGATCAGCGCGACGCGCTCGAGGCGATGGCCGCGGCGTTTCCTGCTGCTCCCCGCGACTACTTGGGGGTCTGACCATGAGTCCAATGTCTGATTCCAACGCACAAATGCGAGCGGTGTACATCATCTCTGTGGCCGCTGAACTTGCAGGTGTGCATCCACAAACCTTGCGTATTTACGAACGCAAAGGTTTGCTTGAACCGGCGCGCACCACAGGCGGTTCACGCCGCTATAGCCAGGCCGATATCGATCACTTGCGTCGTATTCAAGAACTCACCGACGAAGGTTTGAACCTCGCCGGTGTGAAGAAGGTGCTCGAACTCGAAGCACACATCGCCCATCTCGAGAATGTGCTCATTCAGGCCCGAGCCGAAGCGGCTGCTGCTGTCGAAGAGACGCATCGTTCGTACCGTCGCGATCTCGTGCCCCTACGCCAGTCAGTGGCTCCCTTTGGCGACGCAGCCGAGGTGCTGCGCCGTCTTTCTGGCCGCTAAACGCAGTCGTTCGCAACCGAGCTGCAGCCCACAACTCCCTTGGAAGGGAGCAGTCTGTGGGAACAAAGTTGACAATCCCATTGTTAACTTTTATGTCGGGTGAGCCCGGCAGCCGCCATCTCGGCGGACCCCCCAATTGTCTGATTGAAGGAGAAGCGCCAGAACCATGGCTCTCGACCCAAACCGCTGGACCCTCAAGACCCAAGAGGCGGTGAACACCGCCATTGCTGCCGCTCGATCGGCCAGCAATCCCGAGGTCACCCCCGATCATCTTTTGCTCGCCCTACTCGGCCAGGAAGAAGGCATCGTTCTACCGATCCTTCAGAAGGTCGGCGTGGCGCCGCTCCATGTGCGCAACCTCGCCGAGGATGCGGTGTCGAAACTGCCGAAGTCCTATGGCAGTGAGTCCCGCGTGAGCCGTGAGTTCACTGCGCTTATCGATGACGCCGACGAGATTCGCCGTGATCTGCACGACGAATACCTCTCGACCGAACACCTTCTCCTTGCGATGGCCGATGCGGTCGGCGTGACGAAGGAGGACCTCCTCGCCGCAATGGTTGACGTGCGCGGAAGCCATCGCGTCACTAGCCAGAACCCCGAAGAGCAGTACCAAGCGCTCGAGAAGTACGGACAAGACCTCACCGCTCGGGCTCGCGAAGGCAAGATTGATCCCGTCATTGGTCGCGACGATGAAATTCGGCGCGTCATTCAGGTGCTGTCGCGTCGAACCAAGAACAACCCGGTGCTCATCGGTGAACCCGGTGTTGGTAAGACCGCGATTGTCGAAGGTCTTGCGCGTCGAATTGTCGAAGGTGATGTTCCTGAAAGTCTCAAGAACAAGCGACTGATTTCGCTTGATCTTTCGTCGATGGTCGCCGGTGCGAAATACCGCGGCGAATTCGAGGAGCGACTGAAGGCTGTCCTGAAAGAGATCACCGATTCAGACGGCGAAGTCATCACCTTTATCGATGAGATGCACACCGTTGTTGGTGCAGGCGCATCGGAAGGCTCGATGGATGCCGGCAACATGCTCAAGCCGATGTTGGCTCGTGGGCAACTGCGCATGATCGGTGCGACGACGCTTGACGAATATCGCAAGTACATCGAAAAAGATCCTGCGTTGGAGCGTCGGTTCCAGCAGGTCTTCGTTGATCAACCCTCTGTCGACGACACCATTGCCATTCTTCGTGGGCTCAAAGAGCGTTACGAAGTCCATCACGGTGTTCGTATTCAGGACGCAGCGCTTGTTGGTGCAGCGGTGCTTTCTGACCGCTATCTGACTGGTCGATTCCTGCCTGACAAGGCCATCGATCTGGTTGATGAAGCCGCGTCGAAGTTGCGTATCGAGATTGATTCGATGCCGACCGAGATCGACGTTGTTGATCGACGAATTCGTCAGCTTGAAATTGAACGAGTAGCGCTGGCCAAAGAAACCGACGTCCCGTCGATCGAACGTCTGGCGACGATCGAGGAAGAACTCGCCAATCTCCGTGAGCAGATTTCAGCCATGAAGGCGCACTGGCAGAACGAAAAAGATGCCATTGACCGCATTCGTGAACTGAAAGAACAGCTCGAAAACAATCGCAGCCAACTTGAACGAGAAGACGACCTCGAGAAGGCGTCAGAGATTCGTTACGGAGTTCTGCCTGAGATCGAACGCCAAATTTCCGAAGCGTCGAAAGCGCTTGATGAACTTCAAGCAACACAGAAGATGTTGAAGGAAGAAGTTGACGAAGAAGACATTGCCGAAGTCATCAGCAAGTGGACAGGAGTTCCTGTCAGCCGGCTGATGGAAGGCGAAATGTCCAAACTCGTGCGCCTTGAAGAAGTGCTGCACGATCGAGTGGTAGGCCAGGACGAAGCCGTCACTGCGGTTGCCAATGCAATTCGTCGCAGCCGTGCCGGACTCTCTGATCCCAACCGTCCGATTGGTTCGTTCTTGTTCCTTGGCCCAACTGGCGTAGGGAAGACCGAACTTGCACGTTCACTCGCCGACTTCATGTTCGACGATGAACGAGCCATGATCCGCATCGATATGAGCGAATACATGGAGAAGCATTCTGTGTCGCGTCTTATCGGTGCACCTCCTGGCTATGTGGGTTACGACGAAGGTGGGCAACTCACCGAAGCTGTTCGTCGTCGGCCCTACTCAGTGGTTCTTCTCGACGAACTCGAGAAGGCTCATCCAGACGTGTTCAACGTGTTGCTGCAATTGCTCGACGATGGACGCCTCACTGATGGTCAAGGTCGAACGGTTGACTTCACCAATGTGGTGTTGATCATGACGTCGAACCTTCCTGGCGATCCTCGTGACTACTTCAAGCCGGAGTTCGTGAACCGCATTGATGACATCGTGCGCTTCCGTTCGCTGACCGAAGAAGACTTGGGTCGCATTGTCGAAATACAACTCGAAGGCATCACGAACCGTTTGGCGCAGCGTCGAATTTCACTCAATGTCACTCCGGCAGCGAGTGCCGCGCTTGCTTCCGAGGGCTACGACCCCGCTTACGGCGCTCGGCCGCTCAAGCGAGTTATTCAGCGCGAGATCGCCGATCCGTTAGCGATCGCAATCCTCGAAGGACGTTTCGGCGAAGGCGACACCGTGATGGTCGACGTTGATGCTGACGGAGCGTTGAGCATTCACTGATGCAGTAGGTGAACCACCACCTCGGGACTAGCGTTCCCGAGGTGGTGGCATCGCTTGACGTCGTTACAGATTCGTCAGATGCCACCGATTCAGGACATCTCTCGAAGGCTGAACGCAAGTGCGCGCGGATTGGTGCACTTCTGGGAGTCCTCTTTTTCCTGCTTCTCGCAACATGGGGCCAGCCATGGCACATGTTCGACAAGGGCCCGTTCTCCTCAGATTTCTACGACGCCCAAGCACGTTCGATGGTGCATGGGCACATGGATATCCCCGCAGATGTCGCCCGCGTTGAAGGCGTTGTGGTCGACGGAAAAGTTCAGATCTATTTCGGTGTCGGCCCAGCGTTGATTCGCGCTCCGCTCACTGGGTGGACAACGTTCTTCGATCGCCGGCTCTCGATTCTGAGTATGTCGGTTGCCGCCGGTGTGCTTGGAATGGCGACAGCGCGACTTCTCAAACGTGCACGGCCTTATGTCAAAGATGCACCCATAGGAAGACCCGGGTGGTACGGACTCATCGCAGCCGGGTCGATCCTCTGCACGCCACTGCTGTTTTTGGCATCGCGGGCCATGGTGTATCACGAGGCAATTATCTGGGGTTGTGCGGCCGCGGTCGCAGGACTGGATCTTGTGCTCCGTTGGTGGAGGGATCCGACACGGCGGCACTTCGTCGAAGCAGTAGCCGTTGCAACGTTCGCTATTTCATGTCGCACAACCTCAGGGTTGGCCCCCGCGATTGCCATCGGCCTCTTCGGACTGGTGTTGGCCTCTCGTCGTCAATGGATCAAGGCGGCGACAGTCATTGCGGGAGCGATTTTTGCGCTGTTTGGCTTCATGGCGTTCAACTGGTTGCGATTTCGCTCGCTCACGACGCCGACGTATTCGGGCCAAGTCTGGTCATTGCAGAACCAGGCTCGACAGGAATTTTTAAATGCGAACAGTGGCAGCCCACTTGGCTTCCAATTCGTTCCTACGACGTTCTCCCAATATTTCTCACCTACTGCTATTGGCTGGCAACGGTTCTTCCCGTTCGTGAACTTTGGATCTCGAGCAACACCAGTTGGTGATGTGGTGTTCGACGGGATCAAGCCGACCAGTTCCCTCGAATTGGGAGCTCCTGTGTTTTTTGTCCTTGCGATCATCGGGAGTTGGTGGACCGTAGTTCGCGACCGAACGCGTGAGTGGTCAGTCCTTGCGGTGGCGTCAATTGCTGCTTTCATTCCGACACTGATGTTCGGAAACATCGTTCATCGGTATTTGGTGGACTTTGTTCCTGCGGTAGTGGTTTTGGCATGCCCAGCTGTTTGGGTAGTGATGCGGCGTATTCAACGATGGAATGCGTCTGCGCGGAATGCAGTCTTGGTGGTGACAGCTGTTGTTGCTCTTTTCGGTGCGCTGGTGCAGATGGGCTTTGCACTACAAACCCGAGCATTTGTGTTGCGTCCATCAGAATCCGAAGCGCAGGCGTTTGTCGGGCTACAAAACATGATTGATCGGCAACTCTTCGGTGGCCCGCCTCCATTGGTGCAGCACGTGTCGAGTGATCAACTTCCCTATGAGGGAGTCTCTGACGGTTCTTTGGTGATTCTCGATAACTGCGCTGGTTTGTATCGATATAACGGAGATAGTTGGCAAGTCATCCAGCGAAAGCCCGGAGGTGGAAGGCGTTTCATCATCACTGGCACCATCGGTGAGGATTCGAAACCGATACTCCAAGGATCAGGTTGGACCGTGAGCGGTCGGCGTACTTCCGAGGGCGTGTTCTTTGTATATGAATCGACGAATGGCCGACGCGACGAATCAATCGCTGTCGCGCTGCCAGAGGGAGAACTCACTTTCGATGCGGTCGCTGATCAAGCACAAATCTCGACAATCTCACTGACGTACAAGAACGCAACCGTTTTTGTCGAAAACGTTTTGGGAGCATCGAAGGCGGAGCCGAGTGCGGGATGGACGTCGGCGTCCGGATCAGCTCCTCTCTGCGAATCGCTTCTCTCTCGACTTGAGAACTGAATCGAACGTCGTCGGGACTAGCGTTTCTCAGGTGGTGGCACCGGTCGCAAATGTCGAGAACTCGCTTGAAAGCGGCGATGCCGGGCGGCTCACGAACGCCGAGCGCAAATGGGCTCGAACGGGAACGCTTGTTGCTGTTCTCACGTTTTGGTTCATCGCAACCTGTTTTCAGCCGTGGCACCTCTTCGAGAAAGGTCTCTACACCACCGACTTCTATGACGTTCAGGCCCGCGCACTTACACATGGCCACCTCGATGTCCCAGCGAATATTGCTGGCATTGAAGGTTTTGAAATCGATGGCAAGACCCAGATCTATTTCGGCATCGGACCGGCGATCATGCGGTTGCCGTTCTCCGGAGTTTCTGATGTCTTCGACCGACGACTTTCACTGCTGAGCGAATTGCTGGCGCTGAGCGTGCTCGGCCTTGCTGCAGCGCGATTACTCAAGCGAGCCAAATCGTTGGTAGCGAACGCACCTGAAGGAGCAGCGTGGTGGTTTGGCGCATTCGCCGTTGTGGCCACACTTGGAACACCGCTGCTTTTCTTCTCATCTCGCGCGCTCGTCTACCACGAAGCGGAATTGTGGGGTGCCGCAGCTGGACTCGCTGGGCTCGATCTCGTCATTCGCTGGTGGAGAGTCCCGACACGACGTCACCTCATTGAAGCCGTTGCGCTGGCGACGTTCGCGTTGGCGTGCCGACCATCTTCCGGCGCTGGTCCCGCGTTGGCGCTGGGTCTCTTTGGACTGGCGATTGCTTGGAAACGGCAATGGAAACGTTCGCTGATTGTGCTTTTGGGCGCGGCAATCCCGTTTCTTGGGTTCGCTCTCATCAACTGGTTGCGCTTTCGATCGGCTTCGGACGTTCCGTTCCCGTTGCAGGTTTTTTCGAAATTCAATACCGATCGTCAGGCGGCACTTGCGGCAAACAACGGAAGTCTCTTCGGGCTCAAGTTCGTTCCGACGAACGTTGCTCGGTATTTCTCGCCTTTCGCGTTTCAGTGGGATCGACTTTTTCCGTTTGTGACCTGGCCCGCCAAGGCCACTGTTATTGGCAATGCTCGCTTCGACACGATTGATCACACCGGCTCATTCCCCACAAGCGCACCTTTGCTCTTTCTCTTTGGTTTGGTAGGCGCTTGGTGGACAATCGTTCGCGACAGAACCCGTCAGTGGTCGGCGATTGCAGTGGCGGCGATCGTGGCGACAACGAGCACATTTACGTTCGGCTACCTCGCGCATCGTTATCTCGCCGATTTGGTTCCTGTGTTTGTGGTGCTTGCCGCGCCGGGAGTTTGGCTCGTTGCGCGTCATGCAAAGACGTGGCGCCGGTGGATTCGTCGAACGGTTGTTGTTGCGATGGCGTTTTTGTTTGCCGTCGGTTTCTGGAATCAACTCGGGCTTGCGATTACTGCCAGAGCGTTCTCGATTCTTCCGAGCGAATCGGGTGCTCGTTCTTTTGCAGAATTTCAATATGAGCTTGATGACATGTATTTCGGTGGAACTGCGCCAGCAGTGATCTATAGCGAGGACGGGCAACTTCCATCGGGTATTGCGCCGGGGACGATTGTGATCATGGGTGATTGCGACGCCGTGTATCGAACTGACGGCTATGGCTGGGGCCCCCTTGAACGTCGAATCGGCACAATCTACGGATACCGACTCACAGGCACCATTGGTTCAGTAGACCAAGTCATCCTTTCGAATCCTGATTGGAAATTGCACGCTTCGCGTTCGAACGACGGTGTCGTGTTCCGCTGGGAGTACGGAAATGGAAATGTCGAAGAATCCGTGCCGGTGAAACTTGCCGACGGACCAGGCACATTCGACGTGGTCTTTGATCCTCTTCCACTCGGAACAGGGCGCATTGTGGTGAATGGAACAAGCGTGGTTGGCGCTCCAGTCAGGAGTACTTCTGATTCCGTGGTTAACCCGGAATGGACGTCATCTGCACGCGGCTCGGCCCCGTTCTGCCAGAAACTGGATGCTCGACGTTCTAACGATTCCAGGCCGACATAGGGAACATGTCGACGAGCGCCGGAATGTTTACGAACAGCAACACGACCATGAGGGCCGAGCAACTGATGACAGCCGTCATCAGTCCGCGCTCTTTGTAGAGCTTTTCCGGATGTTCCACCGGGCTAGAGGATTGAAACGCAAGCTTGAAATAGATGGCCATAATGAGCGCCACCAAAGGGAACGACAGGATGAGTTCGATTCGGTAACGCTGAACGAACGCACCAAAAAACAACATCGCTGACGCGGCGTAGAACATGATCGAAACCAGCAAACGCTGTTCGGTGTAGACCGCGAACGATTTTCGATAGCGAACCTGCTCTTCGCGCTGATCGGCCATATCTCGATACTCGGCGAATCGTTTGAGCCCCATGAAGAAACAGCCGATCATCCAGTAGGAAATGAGTAGCGAAACCGGCGGCACGGGACTCTGGGGAACCATGTACCAACCCACGAGCATGCGTAGTGGGTTGTTAATCGATTCAGTAAGAACATCGAGATAAGGAACGTCCTTCGTTCGCACCGGAGGGATGTTGTAGGCGCAACCGGCAATCCAAAGACCGGCGAGTGAGAGCGTGAGCGGAACGCTGACAAGTGCACCAAGCCCGAGCCCGATGACCATCAGAGCGATCCACTCGACATACGCGATCTTGACGTTGACCAGACCCGAGGGGACCGGGCGATTCTTCTTTATTGGGTGGTGAAGGTCGAAGGGTGCATCGAGCACCTCGTTGATCACGTAGTTGCTCGAGGCAATGAGGCAGACCGCGGCCATCCCGATGATGAAGTTCCGAAGCAGGCTCGACCATTCGATGCTTTCCTGGGAACTGAGTGCCACCACGATCCCGGGCAGAACGAACACGTTCTTGAACCAGTGATCGACCCGCATAATGCGGATGTAGGGCAGAACCCGGTGAACGCCGGTTGGGCGGGGGGCGGCGGTCATCATCGTGCTGAGCCTAGACAGCAGGGTTCGATCGCTCGGATCCTTCCGCAGCGCCCGAAATCGGGTGGGGCCGGGTGAAACGCCAACGGGTAGTGTTTCTCGGTTCCCATGCAGTGCCATTGAGGAGTTCACCGTGCCAGCAACCGTCGTCGTCGGAACCCAGTGGGGTGACGAGGGGAAGGGCAAGTTCACCGACCTGTTCGCCCGCGATCAACATCTCGTCGTCCGCTATCAGGGCGGTCATAACGCGGGCCACACCCTCGTGGTCGATGGCGAGTCCTTCAAGTTGCAGTTGGTGCCAAGCGGCATCCTTTACCCGCACATCGTTCCGGTCATCGGCAACGGTGTTGTGGTCGATCCTCGCGTGCTCATCGCTGAACTCGACATGCTCGAAGGCAAGGGTGTCGATACCTCGAAGCTCAAGATCAGCGGCAACGCGCATTTGATCCTCCCGTATCACCAGGAACTCGACAAGCTCACCGAGCGTCGTCTCGGCAAGAACAAGGTGGGCACCACCAAGCGCGGTATTGGCCCGGCCTATGCCGACAAAGCGGCCCGCGTTGGTCTGCGTGTGCAGGATCTTCTCGATCCGAAAATCTTCCGCGAGAAGCTTGATGTTGCGCTCAAAGAGAAGAACGCGATTTTTGCCAAGGTGTTCAATCAGCTTCCGCTCGATGGCGACGCGATTGCTACCGAATACCTTGATGTGTGTGCGCCGCGCCTTGCACCGATGATCACCGATTCGGTGAATCTCATTCACGAATCACTTGAGGCTGGCGAAAACGTTCTGCTTGAAGGTGCACAGGCAACGTTCCTTGATCTTGATCACGGCACGTATCCGTTCGTGACCTCGTCAAACCCTGTCGCCGGCGGTGCATGTACCGGCGCCGGTATTGGTCCTCGTTATATCGACCGTGTTGTTGGAATTGCTAAGGCGTACACAACTCGCGTTGGTTCAGGACCGTTCCCAACCGAACTTACCGACGAAATTGGCGACGCGCTGATCGACATCGGTCATGAGTACGGAACGAACACCGGCCGTCGTCGCCGCACGGGTTGGTGCGATGCGGTGATGTTGCGCCACTCGGTGCGTTTGAATTCGCTATCGGAAATCGCGCTAACAAAACTTGACGTATTCGACACGTTCGATTCGATCAAGGTGTGCATCGCCTATGAACTCAATGGCGAAACGTTCACACACCTTCCGTATCACCAGTCGGTGCTGCACGAAGTCACACCGGTGTACGCAGAGTTCCCCGGTTGGAAAACCGACATTTCTGGCGTGACATCGCGTGACGACCTTCCGAAGGAAGCATTCGATTACGTGTCGTTCTTGCAGGATCAGATCGGTGTACCGATTGGGCTTGTTGGCGTTGGGCCGGGGCGCGATCAGTACTTGAACTTCAACGGCTGATGAAAGTCTGCGTCGTCGGTTCTGGTGGCCGTGAGCATGCGCTCGCCACGGTGCTGCGCCGCCATCACGAGGTTGTTGTCACGCCTGGTAATCCGGGTATTCCTGGTTCGGTCGCTACGCCTGCAACGGAAATCGACGCTGATCTCTATGTGATTGGTCCCGAAGCTCCGCTGGTTGCTGGTCTTGCCGACGAACTTCGTGTGGCAGGAAAGTTGGTATTCGGTCCCGGTGCCGACGGCGCGCGTCTCGAAGGCTCGAAGGCGTGGATGAAAGAGGTTCTTGTCGCGGCCGGTGTCCCGACCGCACGCCACGGCACCTTTACCGAAGCGGAACCAGCTTTCGCTTTCTTGGACACACTTGATGGTCTGTATGTCGTGAAGACCGACGGTCTCGCCGCGGGCAAAGGCGTCATCGTCACGACATCGCTTGAAGAGGCTCGCGCTGCGGTTCTCGACTATCTCTCGGGCGACGCTTTCGGTGATGCCGGACGCACGCTTGTGATTGAGGAAGGTCTCACTGGCCCTGAGGTTTCGGTACTCGCAATTTGTGACGGGACCAACGCGGTTGCCCTCGCTCCCGCACAAGATTTCAAACGCGTTGGCGATGGCGATGCTGGACCGAACACCGGTGGCATGGGTGCCTACTCACCCGTTCCTGTCGCCGATCAATCAGTGATTGATGCCGTGATGAACGACGGTGTGCTTCCCACGCTCGCCTATTTACGTTCGATCGGAATCGATTACCGCGGTGTTCTGTATGCCGGCCTCATGCTCACGCCGAATGGTCCGAAAATGCTCGAATACAACGTGCGTTTCGGTGATCCGGAAACACAGGTGGTGCTTCCCCGACTCACCAGCGATCTCGGCGAACTGCTCGCTGCCGCCGCTGCAGGCCGACTCGGTGCAGCACCAAACTTCGACGATGGCGCAGCCGTCACGGTCGTGTGCGCGGCCGAGGGTTACCCGCGCGATGTTCGCACCGGCGATGTGATCGAAGGTCTCGATGACGCGCAATCAGTCGCTGGTGCAACGGTGTTTTGTGCTGGAGTTGGCGCGAACGATCAGGGTCAACTCATTACCGCTGGTGGTCGAGTGCTTACCGTGACTGGTCAGGGCGCCACTTTGGCCGAAGCCCGGCAGACTGCCTACGACGCGGTGAGCAAGATTTCTTGGCCCGGTCTGCACCATCGCAACGACATTGCCTCGGACGCTGCGGCCCACAGGACTGATGATCGCGCTCGTCGCGCCAATTCTTGATCTGTAAATCGCGCCGAGGTCACCTCGGTGTGGTCGTATCCTGAAGAGGTGCCCGTTTTGGGCGTTTGAGGAGACCGAATGGCGTCCACGTCTGTGCCCAATGTTCTTGCAGCTCGGTATGCGAGCGCGGAGATGGTCCGACTGTGGTCGCCCGAACAGAAAATTGTTCTTGAACGCGAGCTTTGGCTTGCTGTTCTTGAGGCTCAGCGTGATCTCGGCGTGGCCGTGCCCGACGATGCGATCGATGCCTATCGACGAGTGATCGACCATGTCGATCTCGATTCCATCGATGCACGTGAACGCGTCACTCGCCACGATGTAAAGGCCCGCATCGACGAGTTCTGTGCACTGGCCGGTTACGAGCAGATCCACAAAGGCATGACCTCTCGTGATCTCACCGAGAATGTTGAGCAACTGCAGTTGCGCCGATCACTTGTGGTGATTCGTGGTCGCATGCTCGCTGCACTCGCCAGGTTGGCCGAACGCGCCGCGGAATCAGCAACGGTAGTGATGACTGGCCGTTCACACAACGTTCCCGCGCAAGCAACGACACTCGGAAAGCGATTCGCAAACGCTGGTGAAGAGTTGCTGCAGGCGCTGTACCGGGTCGACGATCTTCTTGCGCGCTATCCGATGCGCGGCATCAAGGGTCCGGTCGGCACGCAACAAGACATGCTTGATCTGTTCGATGGCGACGGAGCCCGTCTCGAGCAACTTGAATCTCGTGTCGCAGCGCACCTTGGTTTTGATGCGTGGCTCACCAACGTTGGACAGGTGTATCCGCGCTCGCTCGACCTCGATGTCGTTTCGGCCCTCGTTCAGGCTGCTGCTGGTCCTGCCGACCTCGCGCTCACGATTCGCCTTATGGCTGGGCAAGAACTCGCAACGGAAGGATTCCGACCTGGTCAGGTGGGGTCTTCAGCGATGCCGCACAAGATGAATAGTCGCAGTTGCGAGCGCATTGGCGGTTTGTTGGCCATTCTTCGTGGCCACCTCACGATGGTTGCGTCGCTTGCTGGCGACCAATGGAATGAAGGCGATGTCAGTTGTTCGGTTGTGCGCCGCGTTGCGCTTCCTGACGCGTTCCTTGCCATCGATGGTTTGTTCGAAACGTTCCTCACGGTTCTTGCCGACTTTGGTTCGTATCCCGCAGTTATTGAACGCGAACTTGATCGCTATCTGCCGTTCCTCGCAACGACCAAAGTGCTCGTTGCTGCAGTGCGCAACGGTGTGGGTCGCGAACAAGCGCATGAAGCAATTAAGGAACATGCAGTTGCGGCAGCGCTGCGACTTCGCGAGGACGGCGCCGAAGGCAATGACCTCATTGAGCGACTCGCTGCCGATCCGCGTCTTGGTCTTGCTCCCGATGAACTCGCCGGCGTACTCGCACACCCAATCGACTTTGTTGGTCGCGCACCGGAACAGGTTGCGTCATTTGTTGCAACTGTTTCGGAACTCGTGGCGTCCGACCCTGCTGCTGCTGGGTATCGTCCGGGGGACATCCTCTGAACTGAGGATCGGCCGCGGGCCATTCCAGGAGAACCGCTATGACCGACCCACTCCCACACATCTATTCCGGCAAGGTTCGTGACATCTACGACGCTGGCGACAACCGCTTGCTGATGGTGACCTCCGATCGTCTAAGCGCTTTCGATGTGGTCATGGCCGAATCGATTCCCGAAAAGGGCCGAGTGCTCACCGCCATGAGCGCGTTCTGGTTCGAGACCTTCCAAGGTGTCGTTGGCAGCCACCTGATTTCGACCTCGCTCGACGACTGCCCACCTGCGGCCCAGCGCGACGATTGGCAAGGCCGCATCATGTTGTGCCGCAAGGCCGAAATGCTTCCCATCGAATGCATCGTGCGGGGGTATCTCACCGGTTCGGCCTGGAAGGAATACAAGGCCGACGGCACAATGCACGGCCAGCAACTCCCCGCTGGTCTGCTTGAATCCGCGCAACTCCCCGAGCCAGTTTTCACCCCCTCCACCAAGGCTGCCGAAGGCCACGACGAGAACATTTCCTTCGAAGCCGCTGTCGATCTGATGGGTGCCGACCTCGCCGAACGGGCTCGTTCAGTTGCACTCGAGCTCTACACAAAGGGTGCCGAGTGGGCCGCAGCCCGAGGCATTCTCATTGCTGACACCAAGTTTGAATTGGGCTTGATCGATGGCGAACTCGTTCTGTGTGACGAGGTTCTGACCCCCGATTCCTCGCGGTTCTGGCCGGCGGAACGCTGGAAGCCGGGGAGTACGCCGCCTTCGTTCGATAAGCAGCCAGTGCGCGATTACCTCGATGGGCTCGATTGGAACAAGCAACCACCAGCGCCACCGCTTCCCGCGGAGGTCGTCGACACCACGAGCGCTCGGTACATCGATGCCTACGAGCGCATCACTGGTCGATCATTTTCCGAATGGCGCGGGTGACGATCGACCGGATGCAGTTCTGCGTCGCATGCGCGCGTCGATGTGCGAACATGGGCGAATGATCTTCTCGGTGCACGTCGAAGTTCGCCTTCGACCTGGGATCGCTGATCCCCAAGGTTCCACCATCGAACGAGCCATGCCCACGCTGGGTTTTGCAGGTGTGAGCGGCGTGCGTGTCGGCAAGAGCATTCGTTTCGAAATCGACGCAGCCGATGAAGCCGCAGCGCGTTCAGAGGCCGAAGATCTGTGTCGTCGATTCCTCACCAATCCCGTCATTGAAGACGCGATTGTTGAACTCGAACCAGCTGGCGTCGCATCGTGAGTTCACGCGTCGGGGTCGTCGTCTTCCCCGGTTCGAACTGCGAGCAGGACATGCTCGAGGCCATGCGTCTCGTTGGTGGCGAGCCTGAACTTCTCTGGCACGGCGATGCAACGGTGAATGGTGTCGATGCCGTCATCGTTCCTGGTGGATTTGCGCACGGTGATTACTTGCGACCCGGTGCAATCGCACGCTTCTCGCCAGTGATGTCAGCGGTCGCTGAATTTGCTGCTGCAGGCGGCCCAGTTGTCGGAATTTGTAACGGTTTTCAGGTGCTTACCGAAGCAGGGCTCCTTCCCGGCGCTCTGCAGAAAAACGCTGGTCTGAAGTTTGTTTGCGCACCCGCACAGTTGCGGGTTGAGACCACAAACTCGGTGCTCACTCGTGCAGCTGACAAGGGCGCAGTTCTGAGCATTCCGATCAACCACTTCGAAGGTAACTACACCTGCGATTCCGAAACGCTTGCGCAACTTCGTGATGAAGATCGCATCGTGTTGCGTTACGTCGTGAACCCAAATGGTTCGGTCGATGACATTGCCGGCGTGTGCAACGAAGGTCGCAACGTGGTTGGGCTTATGCCGCACCCGGAACGCTCGACCAGCGAACTACTTGGCAGCACCGACGGTTTGCCGTTGCTGCGCTCGTTGCTTTCTGCCTAATCGTTCGCTGCTGAACGAAGTTTTCAGCTGAGAATTCCGGCTCGCCGCAATACCTCGCGCGGCACACCGAGCTCAATCCAAGCCTCGGGACTGAGTTCTTTCGAATCGTTGTAGTCCTTGGCCACGCCAATGAACTCGGATTCAAGGGCCACGAGATCAATCGGTGACTCGAGTTCTTCGAGCTCCTTCTGCTTCTTGATCTTCGATTGCACCAGATCGAGCTTGCGCAACGGATCCTTTTCGGTTGCGAGGTTCGCATCGATCTTCTCGATGCTCTTGCGCAAACCTTCGGGAGTGACTGGCCGGCCGCGTCTGGGCTTGGCCGACTCGATCGCTTGGAGGTAGCGACGCACGATCTGTCCGCGCTCACGACCCTCTTTGAGCGCGGCCTTGTGGCTCTCGGTCATCGTGCCGGGAGGAAGGCCGATTCGGGGTTTGCCCTCGGAAGGTTCAGAGGTCGGGTCACTCATGAGCGTTGAGTCCATCACACTGCCGCGAAACCGACAATGGTCACGTCGAAACCCGGAGAATCGTGGCGTTCCAGCGCACTAGCCTGTACGTAATGGATGACGCGATTCACCGTTCACTCGGACTTACTGATTCCGAATACGAAGACATCCGCACGATTCTGAGCCGCGACCCCAACCACCTTGAGTTAGCGATGTTTGCGGTCATGTGGTCCGAGCACTGCTCGTACAAGTCATCTCGTGTGCATCTCAAGCGACTCCCCACTGAAGCACCGTGGGTGCTCGTGGGTCCTGGCGAAAACGCCGGTGTTGTCGATGTCGGCGACGGAATCGCTGCTGCAATTCGAATCGAATCGCACAACCACCCTTCTGCAATTGAGCCCTACCAAGGTGCGGCGACCGGAGTCGGCGGCATTCTGCGCGACATCTTCACCATGGGCGCACGTCCGATCGCGCTAATGGATCCGTTGCGATTCGGTCCGCTCGATGACCCCCGCAGCCGTTGGATTGCCGAAGGTGTCATCAGCGGCGTCTCTGGTTACGGCAACTCGGTGGGCGTTCCCACCATCGGTGGCGAAACCGTTTTCGACCCTACCTATATGGGTAATCCGCTTGTCAACGTGCTGTGCCTTGGCGTTCTTCCGACCGAACGCCTCGTGCTCGGACAGGCCACCGGTGTTGGCAACCTTGCGGTGTTGCTTGGTTCAAGCACAGGTCGTGACGGCATCGGAGGCGTGAGTGTTCTTGCCTCCGCCGGTTTCTCTGATGAAGAAACCGACGCTGAAAAGCGTCCGTCGGTGCAGGTCGGCGATCCCTACGAAGAGAAGCGTCTGATCGAAGCTTGTCTCGAACTTCTTGATGCTGGTCTCGTTGTTGGCATTCAAGATCTCGGTGGCGCGGGTCTTGCATGTGCCACGAGTGAAACCGCAAGCCGCGGTGGCATGGGCATGGATGTTGACGTCAACGCCATCCCGCGTCGCGAAGCGGGGATGGAACCGTTCGAGGTCATGACTTCGGAAAGCCAAGAACGCATGCTCGCCATTGTTGAGCCCGCCGATCTCGATCAGGTGCTCGCAATCTGTGCGCGCTGGGAAGTTCGTTCTTCTGTTATCGGCATCGTCACCGACGGACCTGCCACTGGTCATCCCGAAGGTGGTCGCCTCCGCATCCGCGACGGGTTCGATGGCGAAATCCTTTGCGATATCCCCGCTGCTTCGCTGCACGAGGATGCGCCGCTTTACAACCGTCCGATCGCTGCACCGGCAATCTTTGATGCTGCGACTCGCACGATGGGCACCGAACCTGCACCGACGTCAGTCGACACCGCAGCGGAATTGCTCGAACTTCTTGCCGATGCGCGCTGGGTGTTCTCGCAGTACGACCACCAGCTGTTCCTCAACACCGTTGAGGGTCCGGGTGGCGACGCAGCAGTGCTTCGTCTGAAGCACCCCACCACCGGCGTCGACACTGGCCGCGGTATTGCCCTCACCACCGACGGCAATCACCGGTGGTGTGCGGTTGATCCCCGTCAGGGCACTGCACTCACCGTTGCCGAATCGCTGCTGAATCTCGCGTGCGTTGGTGCTCGTCCCTTGGCAGTCGTGAATTGTTTGAACTTCGGCAATCCCGAACATCCTGAAGTTATGTGGCAACTTTCCGAAGCGATCGACGGAATGTCCGAAGCTTGTCTCGCCTTCGATACTCCTGTCATCGGCGGAAACGTCAGTCTTTATAACGAATCTCAGGGCACCGACATCGATCCCACCCCGGTAGTTGGCATGCTCGGTGTGATCGATTCACTTGATCGTCGCCCGCCAGGGGTCGGGCTCGTTGCGCAAGGTCGCCTCATGGTCATTGGCGTGACGCAGCCCGAGGTTTCCGGTTCTCGTTGGGCTCGAGCTCGCGGGCACAACGGCGGAACACTTCCAGCTCTCGATGCAGCGCTTCATCTCAAGGTGGCCGAAGTCGTTCGCAAACTCGTTGCTGGCGATGTGCTTGCTGGCATCCACGATGTGTCCGGTGGCGGCCTTGGTGTTGCACTCGCCGAAATGGCAGCGAAGTCGGGCATCGGCGTTTCAGTTGCTCGGGTTGCTGACGCGGCCGAACTCTTTTCTGAAGGTCCGTCACGAGTCGTGGTGTGTGTCGAACCCGAATCAATGGGCGTCGTGGAAAACATCTGTGAGCAAGCCGGCGTTCCCGTCGCTCGCATCGGTGTTGCAGGTGGCGATCGTTTCAGTGTGAAGGGTCTTGTCGATCTTCCGCTTTCCGATGTTGTCGATGCCTGGACCAACCACATTCCTTCCGCACTCGGTGCCGGCACGGCGCAGGACTAAATCGTGCAAACTGACCGCGTGAATCCCGATGACGACACTCCGAAGGAAGCCTGTGGCGTCTTTGGTGTGTACGCACCGGGTCAAGCGGTTTCGCATCTCACGTATTTAGGTCTCTACGCGTTGCAACACCGCGGCCAAGAAGCCGCCGGCATGGCCGTGAGCGATGGCTCAACGGTCACTGTCGTGAAAGACACCGGCCTGGTGTCGAATGCATTCGATGATCGAACGCTTGCTGCACTTACTGGTCACCTCGCAATTGGTCATACGCGTTACTCAACGACCGGTTCGAGCGTGTGGCATAACGCGCAGCCGGTGTATCGCGATGTCGGTGCGCACACGGTCGCAATCGCGCATAACGGCAACCTCGTAAACACCGCCGAACTCGCTGACGAACTCGGCATGCTTCCGGGCACGGTGAGTTCTGACAGCGATGTCATGGCCGAATTGCTTGCTTCGGAACTCGCCAAGAATCCCGACGAAAGTTCGGATCACCGCGCCCTCGAACGCGCCATGCAGGCGATCCTTCCTCGCCTAAAGGGCGCATTCTCCGTCGTTGCCATGGACGAGGGCCACATCATTGGTGTCCGCGATCCCAACGGATTCCGCCCGCTTTGTCTCGGCAAGCTCGATAACGGTTGGGTGCTCGCGTCGGAAAGCCCCGCACTCGATGTAGTTGGCGCACACCTTGTTCGCGAACTCGAACCGGGCGAGATGATCGTGATCGACGCCACGGGTTATCGCGCAGTGCGCGTATTTGATCCAGCGGTTGTTGATCCCAAGTTGTGCTTATTCGAGTTCGTGTACTTCGCTCGACCGGACACACGTCTTTACGGCCAAAGCGTGCATCAAGCACGTGTTCGTATGGGCGAACAACTTGCCGAGCAAGCACCAGTCGACGCTGATCTCGTGATGGGCGTTCCCGAATCCGGCATTCCGGCCGCGGAGGGTTACGCGCGTAAGTCGGGAATTCCGTTCGGCCAAGGACTCGTAAAGAACCGCTACATCGGCCGCACGTTTATTGCGCCGAATCAGGAAATGCGCGCGCTGGGTGTGCGCATGAAGCTGAATCCGTTGCGCGACAACATCGCCGGACGTCGTCTCATCGTGGTCGACGATTCCATCGTGCGTGGCACTACGACTCGCGCCATGGTCTCAATGCTGCGTGAAGCAGGGGCCGCCGAGGTTCACATGCGCGTTTCGTCGCCGCCTTATAAGTGGCCATGTTTCTACGGCATGGACACCGGAACTCGCGGAGAACTTCTTGCCGCCAACATGAGCGTCGATGAAATCCGCGAATACCTCAACGTCGATTCGTTGTCGTATCTCACGCTCGACCGTTTGCTGTCGGCAACTGGCGCAGTGGGAGCAGGGTTCTGCGATGCATGCCTGACTGGCAATTACCCAGTGGCAATCCCTGTCGAGCTCGGTAAACACATCCTCGAGATGCCATCTTCGTCGCCGACGACAACGAACGCATTGGCCGACACGCTCGATGTCGCCCCGACTCTCCCTGCGCAAGATGCGCTTTCCTTCTCATCGGAAGAAACAGATGGCTGACGACGCAACAACTGGTGAAACCTATGCCGGTGCTGGTGTCAGCATCGACGCTGGCGAAGAAGCAGTCGATCGCATCAAGTCTCACGTCCGTTCAACGTTCCGACCCGAAGTCATTGGTGATATCGGCGGATTCGGTGGCCTCTTTGCTCTCGACCTCGCTCGTTACAAAAAGCCAGTCCTTGTGTCGTCAACTGATGGCGTCGGAACGAAAGCACTTGTTGCCCAAGCAACGGGTCGGTTCACCACGATCGGTGTCGACCTTGTTGCCATGTGTGTCGATGATCTTGTGTGCCAAGGTGCCGAGCCGCTGTTCTTTCTCGACTACATCGCAGTAGGAAGACTCGATCCCGATCACATCGATCAACTCGTGGAAGGTGTGGCCGACGGATGTCGCCAGGCCGGTTGCGCGTTGGTCGGTGGCGAAATGGCCGAACATCCCGGTGCAATGGAAGCGGGCGAATTCGATCTCGTTGGCTTCGCTGTCGGTATCGCAGATCGTGATGCGCTCATCACCGGCGCTACGATCGCACCCGGCGATGTTCTTATCGGTCTCCCGTCGCAGAATCTTCGATCAAACGGTTTCTCGCTTGCTCGTCGCGTGCTCCTTGAACGCGCGCAGCTTCCGCTGGATGGGCCCGCCTATGAAGGCGCGCATCACACGCTTGCCGAGGAACTTCTTGCCCCTTCGGTGATCTTTTCGCCGGCCATTGCCGCGCTGCAGAAGGCGGTCGATGTTCGCGGCGTCGCTCACATCACTGGCGGTGGCATTCCGGGCAATCTCAATCGCGTGCTCCCGCATGGGACCGCTGCTGAAGTCACATGGGGAACCTGGGACGTACCGCCGATTTTCAACGAGATCCAGCGTCTCGGTTCTGTGGCCGATGACGAAATGGCGCGCGTGTTCAACATGGGCGTCGGAATGATCGTGGTCGTGTCGGAATCGGAATCGTTGAAGGCGCTCGATGTTGCTCGTACCGCTGGACATCGGGCCACCGTCATCGGGCGCATCGTCGAAGGTGACGGCACCGTCCGCATCGTCTGACACAGACGCACCGAAACGAACGCAGTCGAAACCGCTCCCTCGTCGCTCGCCGCCCGGTAGGTTCCTGACCATGAGTGACGCGACAAAGCAGCAACTGATTGATCACCTTCTTCGTTACTCGGTGCGCACCGGTGACTTCACGTTGAAGTCGGGCAAGAAGAGTTCGTGGTTCATCGACTCAAAGCAGACCGCATGCCGCCCCGACGGACTTTTGCTCATGGCTGATCTTGCGCTTGATCTGATTCCCGACGACGTCACAGCGATCGGTGGGCTCACTGTTGGTGCTGATCCCGTCGCGTACGGCATTGCTGCTGTGGCCGCGACTCGTGGCTGTCACCTCAAGTCGTTCACCATTCGCAAAGAGGCCAAGGACCATGGCGTCGCTGGTCGCCTTGCTGGTCCGCTCGAACCGGGCGACAAGGTCGTCATCACCGACGACACCGTTACCCGAGGCACCTCGCCGATGGAAGCGGTGCATGTCGCTCGTGAACTTGGGGCTGAACCGGTGATGGTGATGGTGGTGGTTGATCGTGGCGGCACCTGCCAGGCCATGGCCGAAGCCGAAGGCCTTGCGTTCCGGGCGCTGGTGACTGCCCCCGAACTTGGGTTCCCCTACGAAGGGGCCTGACCTTCCGAAAACGGGTGACTTTGGGGCCCTGAGCCCCGACTTGGGGACGGCATGGGCCCGACGGGTAGCGTCTCCGCCCTATGGCTGACTCAACTACCGCCGCTTTTAGCATCCGTCTTCGCGTCCGTCTGGGGAATGAACCTGGAGCTCTCGGCCGTCTCGCTACCGCTATTGGTTCAGTAGGCGGAAACATTTGGTCCCTCGAAGGATTCGAGGCCAAGAAGGAATCGCTTGACGAAGACGTTGTCGTCAACTGCTCGAGCGAAGCCCATCAGCAGCAGGTACTCGAAGCTGTTCGTGGTGTTCAGGGGATCGAACTTCTCGAATGGGAAGACCGAACGTTTGCAATCCATGCGGGCGGCAAGATCGATGTCGTAAGTCGGATCGCTGTCAACGACCGTGACGATCTTTCAATGGCCTACACGCCAGGCGTTGCGCGAATTTGTACTGCGATCGAGAAGGATCAGCACCTCGCGCACGAACTGACCATTCGTAAGAACACTGTTGCCATCGTGAGTGACGGCACCGCAGTCCTTGGTCTCGGCGATATTGGTCCCTACGGCGCCATGCCGGTGATGGAAGGCAAAGCACTTCTGTTCAAGGAATTCGCGGGCGTCGATGGTTTCCCGATCTGCCTCGATACCAAAGACCCTGAAGAAATCATTCGCACTGTCGTGAACATTGCTCCGTCATTTGGTGGCATCAACCTTGAAGACATCGCTGCGCCCGCATGTTTTGAGGTTGAAGATCGCCTCAAGGAACTGCTCGACATTCCGGTGTTCCACGATGACCAGCACGGCACTGCAGTTGTCACGCTTGCTGCACTCATGAACGCTCTCAAGATCGTCAACAAGAAGATGGAAGACCTCACCGTGGTCATCGCAGGTGTTGGCGCTGCCGGTGTTGCCATCTCAAAGATTCTGATGAATGCCGGTGTGCGCAACATCATCGGTGTCGATCGCGAAGGCGCTGTGTACAACGGTCGCGGAAACCTCAACGTTGCGAAGCAGTGGTTTGCCGAGAACACCAACCCCGAAGGCCGTCAGGGTTCATTGGCCGACATCATGCCGGGCTCCGATGTCTTCATCGGTGTGAGTGGACCGAATCTCATCAATCGCCAGGACGTTCTGACGATGGCGAAGGATCCGATCGTGTTTGCAATGGCGAACCCTGATCCCGAGATCCGTCCGGAAGAAGCTGAAGGCTGCGTTGCAGTTATGGCAACGGGCCGAAGCGATTTCCCGAACCAGATCAACAACGTTCTTGCGTTCCCCGGTTTGTTCCGTGGTGCGCTCGACGCCGGTGCAACGCAGATCACCGAGAACATGAAGGTTGCTGCGGCGTACGCAATTGCGAACGCTGTGAGCGCTGAAGATCTCGCTCCCGATCACGTCATTCCGTCGGTGTTCGACAAGCGCATTGCGCCTCTCGTTGCGGCTGCCGCTGCTGAGGCTGCAGTTCGCGACGGTGTCATCCGAAAGCGCTGAACAACGTGTCGCGGTTCGACGCGATCACATTCGACTTCTGGGACACGCTCGTGCGAGCTGATGTTGCTGCGACGCGCGTGCAACGCAGGCTGGCAATCGCTGAGGTACTTGTTTCGCATGGACTTCCTGCGGAACACGATGACATTGATGCCGCATTCAACGAAGCATGGAAGCGCTTCGACGCATCGTGGGGTCAGGGTGAACAGTTCACCGGTTATCACGCTGCAGAAACCGTGCTCGATGTTCTCGGCCACACCGATGATGAACAGGTGCGCTTCCGAGTCATCGACGCGTATCTGTCAGCGCCGCGCGCGATGCAACTTGACCTCACCGACAACCTGGTGCCCACGCTGCATCGACTGAAAGACGCCGGCTTGCGCGTTGGTATCGTTTGCGATGTGGGCCTCACGCCTTCAACCGTGTTGCGCGAGTATCTCGAAGGCCACGGCGTACTTGCATTGTTTGATCACTGGTCGTTCTCTGACGATGTCGGTGTGTACAAACCCGATGCAGCGATTTTTGAACATGCTCTCGAAGGCTTGGGTGGAGTCGATCCGTCGCGTGCAGCACATATCGGCGACCTTCGTCGCACTGATATTGCTGGCGCCAAGGGGATGGGCATGTTGGCGCTTCGTTATCGCGGAGTGACTGACGATGACCCTGAACACGGACCAGAAGGCGATGTCGTGATTGATAATCACGCCGAAGTGCCCGCAGTACTCGGCCTGTAAATCGAAATCGACGATCGATACGCAGGGCGGTCGTTGGTTGGCTGTGCCACAGTTGGAACCCACACCACTTCAAGGGGGACGTCACGTGGCACTTGATCCGCAAGCAAAGGTCATTCTCGATCTCATGGCTGATTCCGGCTTCACCTTCGACGGGATGACGCCCGAAGAACTCCGTGAGCGGATGAGCATGACGGCGATGCCAAGCCCGATTGAGCTCGCCAGTGTCACCGATCGATCCATCCCTGGTCCCGCCGGTGATATCCCCGTTCGCATCTATCGCCCCAGCACTGAAGCCGGTCTTCCCGTCACAGTGTTTTTCCATGGCGGCGGCTGGGTGATCGGCGATCTTGAGTCACACGACCATTGCTGTCGCACGATTGCGTCGAAGGCAGACTGCGTAGTCGTAGCCGTCGACTATCGCCTTGCTCCGGAAGCGAAGTTCCCCGCAGCGATTGACGATGCGTGGGCTGCCACCGAATGGGTCGCGACCCATGGTGAGGAATTGAATGTCGACACCTCTCGTCTTGCTGTTGCCGGCGACAGCGCCGGTGGCAACCTCGCCGCAGTCGTCGCCAACATGTCTCGTGAGCACGAGCATGTGGAGGTCATCCAGCAAGCGCTGATCTATCCGGTCACCGACGGCAGCTGCGATCGACCCTCAATGACCGACAACGCCGAGGGCTACATGCTCACCCGCACGGCAATGGACTTCTTCCACGAGCACTACACCGTCACGATCGAAGACGTACGCGATCCGCGATACTCACCCATCCTCAGCGATCTTGCCGGCGCACCGCCCGCGGTCGTCGTGACTGCAGGCTTCGATCCGTTGCGCGATCAGGGCAATGCCTATGCCACCAAACTCCTTGAAGCCGGCGTCGATGTCGATCACGTCGAATACGAAGGCATGTTCCATGGGTTCTTCTCCATGGATGCAGCAATCGACGTGGCCACCGAAGCACAGGATCAGGTGGCGGCAGCCTTGAAGGACGCTTTCGCCCGCTGAAGACCATCACGAGAACGCACCACAAAAGGCCCGGGCGCAAAGCCCGGGCCTTTTCACTGTGGTCGGGACCGGCGTCGATCCGGTGACCTACCGCTTTTCAGGCGGCCGCTCTGCCAACTGAGCTACCCGACCGTGGAGACAGAGTCTCCGTCCCTGACGCCCCGGCGAACCGGTGCGGCAGTTGGCGGTCCCGACGGGATTTGAACCCGCGACCTCCGGCTTGACAGGCCGGCGTGCACTCCAAACTGCACCACGGGACCAGAAACTGCTGCGCACCCCCAACGGGATTCGAACCCGTGTTACCTGCGTGAAAGGCAGGCGTCCTAGGCCGCTGGACGATGGGGGCTCTTGTGCCGCTAGGGCCTGCAGACCATAGCAGCACCCTCAGTGCCATCCCCAATGCTGAGTTGCACGCGGTTCAGACCGTGCGAGCGAGGGCGTCGACGACCATGCCGACGAGCACTCCGAGGAACTCATAGAGCGCCCATGCAGGGAGTTCGGGGTCATCGGCCTCGAGCTGGGGGAATCCGTCCTCGCTGACGTCGAGACGGGTACCCAGAACAAGGCGGACGGTATTGAGTCCAACCATCCAGGTCTCAAGCGTGGCCCTATCGAGTTCAGAGTCGTTTGCCGTGGCCGAGACTCGCTCAAGTGCTTCGCGGCGGGTGCGAAGCAGATCGCTATGAACGAGGTCGCGATAGGCCTCGTTGACTGATTCATCCGTCGCGTGTGCAACGGGGAACACACGACGAAGCATCGGATCGCGGTCGGGAGCGTTCTCATCATCAAGCGCGGCAAGTACGTCATCGCACACTGCAGCGATGACTTCGCGCAGGTCTGCGCGCAGATTGATAATGAAACGATCCGGTCCTTTGCTCTGAATCGTTCGCTTGAATCCGAAGGCCATGTCAGTCCTGCTGCATCGTGGCCCAAAGGCCATGTTCGTGCAAACGGAAAACATCGAGCTCTGCCTTTTCTTTTGAGCCGTTCGAAACGACTGCTCGTCCCTTCTCATGAACATCAAGCATGAGCGACTCAGCCTTCTCATGGCTGTAGCCAAAAACTTTTTGCAGTACGTAGGTCACGTACGACATCAGATTGATTGGATCATTCCAAACAAGAACGATCCACGGATGATCGACGTTGAGATTTGTGTCGATTGATGGTTCATCAATTTCAACCGGCGCAACATCGGAAGCATGCGGACGCGTCATGACGTTGTTGACGGTGATTCACTCGGATCGGTTTCAAGTGGCCGTGCAACGAGTGAAAGGTCGAATGCAAGTACTGCGATCCAGACCACCACACTGCCGAATACGTGAATGAGTACAAGGCCGGGTGGAACGCTGTTGAAATATTGGACGTAACCGATCACGCCCTGAATGACGATCGCCGCGACGAGATACTTCGCGCGTCGGTTCACACTGAGCGGCGCTCCAGTTCGATGCAGGATGAAAAGCGTGACGATTGTGAGTGCGAGAAAAATCCACACCGTGATGCTGTGAACGCGTGCAACTGATGTGATATCGAAGGAAAGGCGTTCGACATTTTCGTCACCACCGTGTGGGCCAGTGCCGGTAACGATCGTTCCTGTGAACAACGTGAGCGCTGAGACAACAACCAGGACGCGACCAAGAATGCGCGCGTTGCGCGGAACGACTGGTAGAGCAGGAGACTGCGCGTATTTCGAACGCTCATGAAGAACGAATGCATTCCAAATCAACACAATCGAGACAGCGAAGTGCGCAATCACGAACGGTGGCTGAAGTTCGAATAACACCGTGAGGCCACCGAGAACGATTTGTCCGATGACGCCCGCAACGAGTCCGAGCGAAAGCCACGTGAGATCTCGACGGCGCGGTGTCCGAATGAGCGAACCGAGCACAGCGAGAATGACCGCGACGGATACAAAGCCGGTGACAGTTCGGTTTACGAACTCGATCATGGCGTGGTACTCGAGTGGCGCGACGATCTGATTTTCTTCGCAGGTTGGCCAGTCGGAGCATCCGAGTCCCGAACCGGTCAGTCGGACGGCGGCGCCGCTGACGGTGATGAACACCTGCGCGAGCAGGGCCACAAGGGTGATGCGCCGGTAGGCCCGAGGGGAGAGTCGAGGCAACCGCACGGTGCCGATGGTACGGGAGTCCACTCAACCTTCCCCAACCCCAGCGGCTCGGTGACGTGAAGATTCCGGAGCGACTGCCCCGATTGTCCGCCTCGGGACCCATCGCCCTAGCATCGGCCCCGATGGAATCGGTCGCGCAACCACCCCTCGCAGCGCGGCTTCGGGGGTATATCGCCCTTACGAAACCCCGCATCATTGAGCTTCTGCTCATTACGACGGTGCCCACGATGATCGTGGCCGAGCGTGGTTTGCCGTCCTGGTGGCTCATGCTGGCAACGGTGGTGGGTGGAACCGGAGCGGCCGGTGGCGCCAACGCCATCAACATGTACGTCGATCGGGACATTGACGCCCTCATGCGTCGAACCCGCAATCGCCCACTGGTCACGGGGCTGATTCAGCCCCGGAATGCCCTGATTTTCGCTATCGGGCTTGAAGCCGTCGCTTTCGTATGGCTCTGGGTCTTCGTGAACCTTTTGAGTGCCATTCTGGCCGTTTCGGCCTGTCTGTTCTATGTCTTCATCTACACGTTGTGGTTGAAGCGAACCTCGAGCAGCAACATCGTGATCGGTGGAGCGGCTGGAGCTGCTCCGGTGCTTATCGGCTGGTCCGCCGTCACCGATTCCCTCGCTTGGGCCCCGGTTCTGCTCTTCGCCATCATCTTCTTTTGGACCCCGCCTCATTTCTGGGCCCTGGCCATTCGTTACGAAGAGGACTACACCGCGGCCGATGTTCCGATGCTCCCGTCGGTGGTTTCTCGTCACGAGACTGCCGTCCGGATCCTCGTCTATACGCTCATCGTCTGGGCGCTGACTATCGCCTTCATTCCCGTCGGAGATATGGGCTGGATCTACGCGGTACTCGCCGTCGGTTTGGGCGGTTTCTTCACCTATTTGTCTGTGCAATTGCTGCGCGATCCGACAACCGAACGGGCAATGCGACTGTTCACGTTCTCGATCACGTGGGTGACGCTGCTCTTCGCCGGCATGGCACTCGATCAGCTGGTTCGATCCGGACTCTGAGGTCCTCGGACCGTTACCAAGGTCCTCGGTCGAAACAATCTGCCCGATGGGTTTCAATCAGGCATCCGGGCATGTGTAGGGTGAGATCCGTCCCGCCCTTGATCCGGAGGGTCCCCCCTTCGGTCGAGACCGGCCCGTGCCGGCCCGAGTGTGCACGCTCGTACGAGGTCCTTACAGAACATGGCTCTAACCGACACCCGACCGGAATCCGGTACCGACGCAAGTGCGGTCGCCCCTTCCGTCGTACCCAGTCCCCTCACCATCTTCGGAACCGGTGATCACAAAGCAGTTGGCATGTTCTATGTGCTCGCTGCGTTGGTCTTCGGAATCGCAGGTTGGATCGCCGCAGCACTTGCTGCAGGGCATGAAGTCGGTTCAGGTTCATTCCTGACCGACTCCACAAGCACACAACTCTTTCAGACATCCAATTTGGGCCTGATTTTGCTGGTTATTGTGCCGCTCTTCCTCGGGCTCGCGACCTACATCGTTCCGTTGCAGGTTGGTGCGAGCACCGTCGCATTCCCCCGCGCTGCTGCCGGCGCAATGTGGACATGGTTGCTCTCGTCCGGGGTTTTCATCGTCGCTTCATTTATTGATGGCGGCTTCGGAGGCGAACGCGCAAAGTCCGTGAGCCTCACGCTTCTCGCACTCGGCGGCCTCATCATTGCGCTGCTTCTTGGCACAGTGTGTGTCCTCACAACCGCCGTCACGTTGCGCACGCCGGGCATGACGCTCGATCGCGTCCCGATGTTCACCTTCTCCATGCTTGTGGGCGGCGCCATCTGGCTGCTCACGCTTCCGGTGTTGCTCGCGAACCTTCTTCTCATCTGGGTCGATCACCGCTACGGCGGCGGCACGGTGTTCGGTGCGGCGAGCTCGCAATTCGGTCAGGTGGCATGGATCACCCACGAGCCGCAGATCTACGCCTTCCTTGTTCCCGGACTCGGCATCGTGGCCGACATCGTTGCCACCCTCACCGGTGCTCGCCTTGGTAAGCGCAATCTTCTGCTGTTCGCAGTTGGCGCATTCGGTGTCCTCAGCGTCGGCGCGTGGGCTCAGCCCGCGATCTACCCGGCATTTTCTGACGATGTTGTCTGGCAAGCGATGGGACTTCTCGTCCTGCTCCCGCTCTTGCTTCTTCTCGGAGGCGTTGCCACCGCGTTCAAGAATGGCAAGCCATCGCTGAAGAGCCCACTGGGCCTTGCGGTCGTTTCCATCGTGCTTACCGTTCTCGGCGTTCTTGCTGGTGCCTTGTTGGTCATTACGCCCCTTGAACTGCGCACTACAAGCTTCTTCGTCAATGGTCAGTTCATCCTGGTGATCGGCGCCGCCCTCACTGCTGGTGTGGCCGGCATTGGCTACTGGGGTCCGAAAATGACCGGTGGCCAGTTGGCCGACGGCATTGGCAAGCTCAACGTTCTGCTCATGCTTGGTGGCGGCATCCTCGGCGGCGTTTCACTCTGTGTCGTTGGTTTCTCCACCCGATTCAGCGGTCTTTCGGGCTCGCACGACACGCTTGTCGTCATCTCGGCGGTTGGCTGCGTGCTGTTTGCACTGGGTTCCCTTCTTGCCATCCTTGGCCTCCTCAGTGGCGCTCGTAAGGGTGCGACCGAGGCCGGCGCCGACGCTTGGGGCACTGGTCAGACCCTTGAATGGGCCTGCGCGTCACCGCCCCCCACTGGAAACTTCGGCGACCTTGCCGTTGTTCGTTCGCCCGAGCCGTTGCTCGACGAGGAGGCCTGAGCATGACCGCCCACGTCCTTCCCCCGGCCCCTCCCGTCCAGCGCCCCCGCGTGCTGGTTGTTGGTGCTGCCTTTGCCGCTGCGGCATCGTTCATGGTCTTCGTCGGCCTGATCGGTATCTATCTCACCACTCGTTCCGATGTCATCGGAGCCGGTTCCTCGTGGCTTCCTGAGGGTTCGACGATTCCCCTTCAGCAGCCGAACACGATGTTCATCACGCTGATCATGACGGTCTTCACGATGCAGTGGGCCGTTTGGGCGATTTCCAAGAATGATCGAGTCAACGCGTATCTCGCACTTGGCCTCACGCTCATGCTTGGCATTGCCACGATCGTCATGACGACCTACCTCTGGACGCTCATGAAGCTCGATATCGCTTCTGGAACTCAGGGTGTTCTCATCTACACAATCACCGGCGCACACATCGTGATGCTGGTGCTCGCGATGTTGTTTGTCGCCCTCATGGCCCTTCGGGCCTTGGGTGGGCAGTTCACTGCTCGCCAACACGATGGCATTACCGCCGCTGCCGTTTATTGGTACGCAATGGTTGCCGTCTATGCCCTGATCTGGATCTCCATCTACGTCACCAAGTAGGCCGCCATGCTCTCCTCGCGGATGTTCACAACAGCGTTTCGGTTCTTCGCCGGTCTGGCGGTCTTTTCGCTGATCGCCGCGTTCGCCGTCGGCCTCACCAGCGAGACGCAGTCGCTGATGAACCGAGTTCTCGGACCACTCACCCTCGGCTGGAAGGGCGGCGTCGGAAACCACTTCGCCTACACGATCTTCCTTGGTCTTGCGGTTGCAGCTGCTGCGCTGGCGGGTCTTCTGATTGCATTCCGTGACGCCGACCCGGACGCCGAAGCGCAGATCGTTCACATGGAATCGGTGCCGCTTACCCGAGCACCGTCCGGCGTGAACTACCTCCCAGCGCTTGGTGCACTTGCTTTCGTCCTCATGCTCATTGGTCTTGCCACCGAGAGCGGCGGCCTCACCATGGCCGCAATTGCAGTCATGGTCGTTGTGGCGTTCACCTGGACGGTCCGCACTTGGGCCGAGCGAGCAACCGGCGACGATCACACCAACGCCGAGCTCTACCACCGCTTCATTGACCCGTTCCGGGTTCCGGTGATTTCGATCCTCGTTATTGGCCTTGTTGCTATCGGTCTCTCCCGAGTTCTTCTTTCGGTCTCGAAGATCGGCTCGGTGTGGGTCTTCGGCTTGGTCGCCCTGGCGTTCTTCCTTATTGCGGTGCTTCTCGCCCTGAAGCCGTCCTCGGCGAGGTGGGTCACCACCGCAGTCGTCGTGATTGGTGCCATCGCAATCGTTGCTGCCGGTATCGCCGGTGCGGTCATTGGCGAGCGCGAGATCGAACACCATGGCTCCGAGACACACAGCTCCGAAGGTGCTGTTGGCCTTCACCCTGGCGACCCCGTCGAGATTCAGGGCGGAACCTCCGCATGAGCACCGCCGCTTTTTGTTTCCTGCTGAACCGGGTGGAATCTTCCGCCCGGTTGGCGCGTTCGGCTCAGACTGGTGAACACTTTGTTCACACCGTTCAGTACTGCAGCAGTCCCAATGGCCGCGGCCTTCTGTCGTCGGTTCCTTCGCCCCGGAGCGGGTTCGAACCCGCCTTTCGAGGAGAGTAAATGCAGCGCCTTCCCAAAATTGTCCGCATTCTTGCGGTGATCTCGTTTACGGCCGTGGTGGTGCTTTTTGCAGCACTCATCGTGAACTCGTTTCAAAACAGCGGCAAGCCTCTGACCTCTCTTGCTCCGCAAGGCCCGTCAGCAGAGAGCATTCAGCAATTGCTCGTGCCCGTGACGTCAATCGCTGCCATCGTCTTTGTTCTCGTTCTTGGCGCAATCGTCTTCATCACGTGGAAGTTCCGTGAACGCACCGACTCTGATCCTGAGGAGTTCCCCTCACAGGTTCACGGGAAGACCACTCTCGAAATCGGTTGGACAATTCTTCCTGCACTCATCCTTGCTGGCATCGCAGTTGGCACGGTGATGACGATCATCAACCTCAACCGCGAAGAACCCAATTCTCTGAATGTTCAGGTTGCTGGCCAGCAGTGGTGGTGGGAGTACAAATACGACCTCAACAACGATGGCAACTTTGATGGCCCCGAAGATGTCACCACAGCAACGGAAATGGTTATCCCCGCCGGCAAACCCGTGCAGGTCACGACCACCTCACACGATGTCATCCACTCGTTCTGGATTCCAGGTCTGAATGGCAAGAAGGACGCAGTTCCTGGCCTTCGCAGCCCACTCAAGTTGCAGGCCGATGAGCCGGGCGTCTTCCGTGGTCAGTGCACGGAATTCTGCGGCCTCTCTCACGCCAATATGCGCATGCTTGTTCGCGCTGTTTCAAGCAGCGAGTACGACGCGTGGGTCAAGAATCAGCTCAAGGACCATGGCGCTGATCCCACCGATCCCGTTGCCGCTGAAGGCAAGAAGGTCTGGCTGTCGCTTTGCGCACAGTGCCACGTCATCGACGGCATCAACGATCTGAAGATGAAGGAAACGCCGCCGCCGCTGGTCGCAGGAGTTGCTCCGAATCTCACCCACCTCATGACGCGCGGAACTTTCGCTGGTTCGATTTTCAACCTGTACGAGCCAGTCGCCTCTGACGGCGAAGCTCTCCCGATGAGCGATGTTGCTGCTGCGGGCGATCCGGGTGCTGCGCTCACCGGCGGCAAGGTTGATACAGCATCGGTCAACCGAGTCACTCTTGAAGCATGGTTGCGTAACGCCCCGGCACTGAAGCCGATGTATCCGCAGGGCGGGCGCGGCATGCCGAATTTGAATCTCACTGAAGAGCAGATCGACCAATTGGTCGCATTCCTTGAGACGCTGAACTGAGCATTGTGATGAACGTCCGCACCGCATTCTTTGGAGTTGGTCATGGCACTAACTGAAGACCGCCCGCTTGCCCTCCCGTCGGGTGATACCGACGACGGCTACACGCCCACTGGCGTGTTCACACGACCGACGGCCGAAACCGGCGTTCGCTCATGGTTCACCACCGTCGATCACAAGAAGATCGGCATCATGTACGGCGCTGCCGCGATCTTCTTCCTCATCATTGGTGGTGTTGAAGCGCTTCTCATCCGCATGCAGCTGTGGGCACCGCGTGGCTCACTTCTCAGCGCCAACCTGTACAACCAGGTGTACACAATGCACGGCACGACGATGGTCTTCCTCGTCGTTATGCCGATTGGTGCTGCGTTTGCGAACTACCTCATCCCGCTGCAGATCGGTGCTCGCGACGTTGCGTTCCCCCGAATCAATGCCTTCAGTTTCTGGGCATTCCTCTTCGGCGGTTTGTTCCTCAACACCAGTTGGATCATGGGTGGTGGCGCGGACGGCGGTTGGTTCATGTACGCCCCGAACAGCGGCGTCATTTTCTCACCGACTCATGGCATCGACTTCTGGAACCTCGGACTCATCATCACCGGTATCGCATCGCTCACCGGTGCGGTGAACCTCATCGTGACGGTGCTCAATATGCGAGCTCCGGGCATGACACTCATGCGAATGCCGATCTTCACTTGGATGGCGTTGGTCTCTCAGTTCCTCTTGCTGTTCGCAATCCCCGTGCTCACCTCGGCACAGATCTTGCTCATGCTTGATCGTGGCTTCGACGCCAACTTCTTCAACGTGCAGAAGGGCGCGAATCCGCTTCTGTGGGAGCACCTCTTCTGGATCTTTGGTCACCCCGAGGTGTACCTGATGATCCTTCCCGCCTTCGGTTTGGTATCGGAAATCCTTCCCACCTTCGCCCGCAAGCCCATCTTCGGATACCCATTCATTGTCTTCTCGGGCATCGCGATCGGCTTCATGGGTTGGGGCGTGTGGGCGCACCACATGTTCGTGTCCGGTATCGGTCCGATCTCTGTCACTGCGTTCTCACTCACCACCATGTTCATTGCGGTACCAACCGGTGTGAAGATCTTGAACTGGACCGCCACCATGTGGGGCGGCAAGTTGAGGTTCAGCTCGCCGATGCTGTTCTCGATTGGCCTTGTCACCATGTTCACCATTGGTGGTCTGTCGGGTGTCATGCACTCGGTTGCTCCGATGGACTCGCAGCAGACCGACACCTACTTCATCGTCGCCCACTTCCATTACGTCCTCTTCGGTGGAGCGTTCTTCGGATTCATGGGCGCGTTCTACTTCTACTGGCCCAAGGCGTTCGGCTACATGCTGAACGAGAGTCTTGGAAAGGCGAACTTCTGGTTGATGCTTCTCGGCTTCAACCTGACCTTCGCTCCGATGCATGTGCTCGGCCTCCAGGGCATGAGCCGTCGCATCTACACCTACGACGCGGGCTACGGCTTCGAGTTCTGGAACAAGGTCGCCACGATTGGTGCGTTCACGCTCGCCAGCAGCGTTGCGTTGTTCGTGTTCAACATCTTCTACAGCAAGTCGAAGGCGAAGAACCTTCCGCCGGTCGGACCCGATCCATGGGATAGCCGCACCATTGAGTGGATGGTTCCGTCGCCGACTCCGGTGTACAACTTCGATCCCATCCCGACTGTTACTCGTGTGGATGACTTCTGGTACCGCAAGTACGGCGAGACCAAGGACGGCAAGCTCGTTCGCATCGCCTCAACTGCCGAGGTTGCCCAACAGCGCACTGATGGCAAAGGTATTCACCTTCCCTCGCCGTCGTATTGGCCAATCGTCCTTGCCTTTGGTCTTCCGATTGTTGGCTATGGACTCATCTTCAGCCTTTGGCTTGCCCTTATCGGTGGCATCATCGTTGTCGGCGGTATCTACGGCTGGGTCATGGAACCGCCGGATGATCCCGATGCAGCACATGACGATCACGGATCCGACGCTCATGCTTCCGATGGTGGCGACGCCGCGGTGACCGACTCCAAAGACGCAGTGAAGGAGGTCGAGACCGTTGGCTGAAACTCTTACCTCCCGCCCCACGCTGGCGGAGGCCGATGCACACCAGGCGCACGCTCACATCGACGCCGACACAAATACGGGCATCTCCAACACCAAGTTGGGCATGTGGTTGTTCCTGGCTTCTGAGTGCTTGTTGTTTGGTGGCTTGATCACCACCTACCTCCTCTACAAGCGACCGCTCGAGGGCCCGACCCCGGACGAGATTTTCGACATTCCGTTCACGTCGACTTCTTCGTTCGTGCTCCTCATGTCCTCGCTCACCATGGTGCTGGCAGTTTCAGCCATTGAGCGTGGCGAGCATCAGCGCATGCGTGTCTGGATCGGCGCCACGGCAGCTCTAGGCGCGACCTTTATCGCGGGTCAGATCTACGAATTCACCGTGTTTGTTCGTGAAGGTCTCGGCTTCACCACCAGCCGATTCAGTTCAGCGTTCTACACACTCACGGGTTTCCACGGCATCCACGTCACGATCGGCATCATCATGTTGGTGTCGCTCGTGTTGTTGTCGCTTCGAGGCAAAATTCCGGAACACAAGGCTGAGACCGTCGAAATCGTCGGTCTGTACTGGCACTTCGTTGATGTCGTTTGGGTCGTCATCTTCGCCGTCGTGTACCTCATCCCATCCTGATCGAGGAGCATCACATGACCATCACTTCACATGACAACGTGCCCACCACCGTTCTCGATGGTGCCGTCAAGGACTATTCGCGGGACAAGGTCTATGTCTTGACCGCGATCTTCCTTGCTGTTCTCACGATCATCGAAGTCTTCACCTACGCCGCACCGGATTTCCCCGTATGGGCCGATGAACTCCTCATTCCAGTGCTGATGATTCTGATGGCCGTGAAGTTCTTCACAATCATCTACGTCTTCATGCATCTGAAGTTCGATAAGCCCATCCTCACCCGCATTTTCTACATGGGCTTGGTCCTTGCGGTGCTCGTGTATATCGCAATGCTTTCGACCTTCCGTATTTGGTTCGACGGACAGCACGGCTGATGCTGGTCGGTCCACGAGTGACCGACAGTGATGATTGACATGTTTGCGAGCGGGTTCCCCTCTTTCACTGCCCACTGGGAAGTTTGGGGACTCGTTTTCGCGATCGCGGCCGGTGGCCTTTATGTTGCGCGCGTGATCGGTCCGAAGGTGGTCGAACCAGGTACCCAAGTTGTAAGCCGTCGACAGGTCATTTCGTTCTGGGCGGCACTGGCATTCATGGTGGCCGCATCGACCTGGCCGCTACATGACATCGCCGAACAGCGGTTGTATTCCGGTCACATGTTCCAGCACCTCGTGCTGACGATGGTTGTTCCGCCGCTTTTCCTGCTGTCCTGCCCGACTTGGCTCGCCGAACTCTTCGTCGCCACCGATGGAAAGTTGTGGCGGGTTGTGAGGGTTCTCGCGACACCAATTCTTGCGTTCTCGCTCTTCAATGCGTTCAACATGCTGAGCCATATGCAGCAGTTCGTGAATACGTCAGTCACGAATGGGCCGTTCCATTTCACCGCCCATGTGCTGTTTGTTGTCACCGCACTCATCATGTGGCTGCCGGTATGTGGCCCATGGCCGCAATTGCGGATTTCATTGCCGGCACAGATGGTCTACCTATTTGCCCAGTCGATTCTTCCGACGCTTCCGGCAGCTTGGCTTTGGCTCTCGCATTCACCGGTGTATGAGGCCTATGACCAGCCCATTCGGTTGTGGGGAATCACCGTGATGGACGATCAGGCTGCTGCTGGCCTCATCATGAAAGTGATCGAAGCGGCGTATTTGTGGGCGATCATTGCCGTGCTGTTCTTTCGATGGGCGTTGCGTCACCACAATGCTGATCGAGAAGGTCTGTATCTCACTGAACGTGAAATTTTGGAATGGGAAGACGGCGAACGGGGCGGCTTTGATCGTCCTGTTGCCGAGCCTGCACGTTCGGCGTCGCCTCTCAGCGACTGAGATCAGTGTTACAAAAGAGTTTTGTAGCAACTTGGTTAGAGTAAGGCCGTAACGCATTCGAGAGCGGTAGCGTTAGCAAATGCAAGACGAAACCCTCCGAGTGAAACGCAACATGTGACCGGCGATCGGTGGCGGAGAATCGCCGATCAGATTGAAGACGTTGACGTTTCACTTTCTCTGGGACGCCGTTTCTGTGTCGTTGTGTCTGATCTCCTCTCCGCAGATAAGGCGAGCCTCGCCTTGGTGGTGAATCACGCAACAAGTTGGATCGAAGGATCAGATGACGCGGCAGTCATTCTTGACGAGCAACAGTTTTCTCTCGGTGACGGGCCGAGTTTTCTAGCGGTTGATTCACTGGCACCTGTGATGGCGATTGACATGAACTCGCCAGAAGCACTTCGACGCTGGCCGGCATTTGCTCCCGTTGCGATTCGTCACGATGCAATTGCAGTGTTCTCATTTCCCCTCCGCGTTGGCGAAGCACGACTGGGGGTCATGAGCGCCTACAGAAGTCGTCCCGGAGAGCTCACGGCCGCGGAGTATGCCGATGGCCTGGTTCTGGCGTCCTTAGCCACCGTGGCGCTACTGCAGCAACAAGCCGGCGTATCGCCGGGCGATCTTGCCGCAGCATTTTTGCCCGGCGTCACTCACCAGTCGCCGGTACAACTTGCAGCAGGAATGGTGTCTGAGCAACTCGATATCCCCATCATTGAAGCGTTGGTGCGTCTTCGTGCTTACGCCTATTCCCATGAACAATCAGTGAATTCCGTTGCACGATCAGTCATCTCCCGAGAGCTGGCGTTCCATGAAGAGGAAGAGCAATGACAACATCAACAGGTACAACGTTTGAGTTGCCAGATGCATCGCAGTTGGCGGCGGCCTTTGTCGACTTGGCGCGATCGGTGAACGACGGCAAAGACATGGTTGAAGTGTTTTCTATGTTGGCCGAGCGCTGTGTGACGGTTTTGTCGGTCGCGGCATGTGGAATATTGGTGATTGATCCGATTGGCGAGCTTGAGGTGATTGGCTCCTCAAATCATTCCGCCCACTTGCTCGATCTGTTCCAAGTGCAGAATGTCGAAGGACCGTGTTTGCAGTGTTGTCGCACCGGCGAGGCAGTCATCGATACCGAACTTTCAGAGACCGGTCCATGGCCGGGCTTCGCGTCGGCGGCCCGGAGCCAGGGTTACTTGGCCGTCTATGCGGTTCCCCTTGCTGCGCGCGGGGTTGTCGTTGGTGCGCTCAATCTTTTCGCTCACACGGCGATTCAAGACGAGGAAATCGCCGTTGCGCAGGCGCTGGCTGATGCAGCGACGATTGCGTTGTTGCAGGCCGATCCTCGTGAAGACGCACTTGTCGTGACGCGTCGCCTGCACATGGTGGTGGAAGAGCGGAACACGATCGAACAGGCAAAGGGAATTCTTTCGCAACGATTCAGTATTGATGCGGAAGAAGCATCTGTGCAGTTACGCCGAGCCGGAGAGCGAACCGGAACTCGTTTGGTTGATGTCGCCACGGCGGTGGTGACCCGAGACAACTCATACGACGCCGCCCGATTGTTGGCGAACCCGATTACGTGAATCAGGAAAATAGCCCGATTGGAGAACAGATCAATTCGCAAAGAGACATCGTTCGCTTTGATTTCGTCTTTCTACGTGGCAGTTGATTGCTCAGTGCTTCTACTCCCAGCGGAAGAACTTCACCGCAGCGAGCGGCGCACACACGGCCCATATGGCAAGCACAATCCATGCTGAGCCTGCTCCTGGTGCGCCACTGCGCAAGCAGGACTGCAGCACTTGACTGAGGGCACCGGAAGGCAGCACCTTGCCAATTGTGCCCAAGAAACTGGGCATTTCACTGAATGGAATGATCATTCCGCCCAGTAAAAGCAGCAGGAGATAGAGCCCGTTGGCGAGAGCGAGGGTGACGGTTCCGCGCAATGTTCCGGCCATAAGCAGGCCTATGCCGCCGAAGGCGAAAGCACCAAGGACAACTGCGGGGATTGCTAGCCAAGGGTTGCCACCAGGATTCCATCCAAGAAGAAACGCGGCGATCACGATGAGAGCAATCTGTAAGACGAGAAGAACCTTGACCATCCCGATCTTCGCTAATACCCATCGTCCGCGACCAAGAGGCGTGGAACCGAGTCGCTTGAGCACTTTGTAGTGACGTTCGAATCCAGTTCCAATGGCGAGTGCAACCATCGCGTTGGACATCACCGCAAGGGCGATGATGCCAGGAGCAAGGAAGTCGACGCGCTTGTCAACGCCTGTTGGAATCGGCAACACCTTGACTGCGGAGAAAAACACCAGGAGCAACAGGGGAATGGCGATGTTGACGAGAAGTTGCTCACCATTTCGGAGGCTGAGCATCAGTTCCGAACGGGTTTGAGCAAGAAGTGCTTTCATCGACGTGACTTCCGTCGACGAGAGGGCGTTGATTCCGGTGTATCGGTGTTTGCGTCGGCAGTAAGCCGCAAGAACACATCTTCAAGTCGTTGACGACCTGCCCGGAGATCCGCCAAAGGAAGATCCATCTCAGCTAACCAAGCGGTGATTGCCGCAACCATCGATGGCGTCGCCGCGGAGGCCACCACGTATTCACCGGGTGATGCTTCGGTTACAGCAGCGCCAACACGCGCACCGAGAGATGACACATCGAGGCCCGACGGGGCGCCGAAACGAACCTCGTCACCTTGAGAAGCGCGCATGAGTTCGGCGGGAGTTCCATCAGCGAGCACAACACCGTGATCAATGATGACGACGTGGTCGGCGAGCTTCTCAGCTTCTTCAAGATCATGCGTTGTGAGAAGGACGGCCACACCGCGATCGCGGAGATCTGCAATTACTCGGCGAATGAGTTGGCGTCCCGCGGGGTCGATGCCGGCGGTTGGTTCGTCAAGGAACGCAACATCGGGACGACCAACCAACGCGAGTGCAAGAGAAAGCCGTTGTTGTTCTCCACCCGACATCGAACGCCAGGTCGATGATCGGTGGTCGGCCAACCCGACGAGGTCGAGCAGTTCATCGGGGTCAATCGGATTGTCGTAGTACGAGGCGAACAGGTGCAGCGCTTCGGCGGGGCGCATACCGGTCGCGACGCCGCCCGATTGCAACATCACACCGATTCGGGCGACCAACTGACGGTGTTCGGCGACCGGATCGAGCCCGAGTACCCGGACTGTTCCCGACGTGGGACGGCGATAGCCCTCGAGGGTTTCAACCGTGGAGGTCTTTCCTGCGCCATTGGGACCGAGAAGAGCGGTGATCTGCCCGGACATGGCCCGAAAGGAGAGGCCATTCACGGCAACGCGATCGCCGTAGCAAATGGCGAGGTCAGAGACCTCGATCGCTGGCTGGGACTCAGAAGAAACCACGATCTGACGCTACCGGGCCGACGACTACGGTTCAGAACCGTGATCGACGTTCGCCGAATCCGTTCTGACTATGACGCCGTCCGCGCCTCGCTCGCCCGCCGTGGTGACGAAGGCGCCCTGCGCGACCTCGCTCAGGTTGCCGAACTGGACGAAAAGAGCCGCCAGATCTCGGCGGAGCGGGACGATCTGCGGGCCCAGGTCAACGGTCTGTCCAAAGAGGTCGGTCAGTTGCGTCGCG
>Ga0222712_10000807_pt1 | contig 39930 bp, 34 predicted proteins | sample C33_657DmetaG_FD_165043 | JGI IMG/M metagenome (GOLD analysis project Ga0222712, IMG submission 165043) | Estuarine water microbial communities from San Francisco Bay, California, United States - C33_657D | ecosystem: Environmental > Aquatic > Marine > Unclassified | place: USA: California... | reverse complement strand
GATTTCATCCGGTCCAACAACCTTCAATGCAATTACAATTTCACCTTTCAGCCGTCAATGGCCTTGGATGACACAAGGATATCAACCCTGCATGCTTTACTCAAAAGAATTTATCTCCAGTCCTCAATGCAGATTTCACAAAAGCAATTTGCCGAGGACCGCGGTGCTGTAAACCCAATCAAGGGCATGACAAGGGATACCAATTTGATTGCTTTTGACCATCATCAAAGCCATTCTTTTTCCATCAATAAATTCAGCCAAATTTGGAGCATGGACATACATTTTATGCAATCCAGCAACCGCACATTCATGACTTATGGCTTTGAAACACGCCACACAAGGGACTTTTCTATCAAGCTATGGAGCAGTTGGTGGAAAATATTAACTCTCGACCTGGTGGGAAAAATGAAAAGGAATATCCTTGAAGTCCCAAATGTTGGAAACCGCAATTTTAACATCCTTTCACAAGTCATTGAGCCCCGGATCAGCTTTGTAAAAAGAACCAACCTGCGTTTGCAAACTTCCTTCAAATGGGATATCAAGGAAAACATTGCTACTGAAAATGCAATGATTCGGTCATTCATGCTGGATGGGAAATATAACCTTGTTTCCAACACATCCATCAGTTCAGGTGTCACGATCAGCAATGTTTATTTCAATGGAATTGTCTTATCCAGTCCGGGTCATGTCATGCTGGATGGTCTGCAGCCCGGTAAAAACTTCATGTGGACCGTCGATTTGACCAAGCGTATCAGCGATTTTCTTGAAATGTCTATTCAATATGAAGGCAGAAGGTCTGGCAACTCAGCATTTGTGCATGTCGGTAGGGCACAGGTAAGGGCCATTCTATAAAAAAGCCGCGTGCAAATTTTACACGCGGCTTTTATTTCTGCAAATTGAGTTTTACTTTAAAATGGCAATCCCTTCACCAATCTTGAAACCATTTTGGTAAACAATGATGGAATAGTTTCCTTTTACATATCTATCCGCCTGGCGCAAATCGAAACTGACAAATTTTGCCTCACTTTGTTTGTAGTCAACATCAATTTTGGTGGTAAAATCAACCTGCCCATCCTGCCTGGTGTTGATGGTACCTGAAGCAAGTGCTTCTTCCCTGATCACCTTCCCTGCAGGATCTTTCGCGATGATGAAAAGTTGTTTGCCTCCAGAAGTGGCAATCCTGTTCTCATCAAGATTGAATGAAACCCTTAGTTTGTCTGCCCTTTTGGCGGATGAAGTGTTTTTTTCTTTGCCTGAATTCTTTTCGTTGATGGCCACAATATTGAAACCTGATGCATGCAGGGTAGAACCAACATCCACCTTTCCTTCTGCATCTTTTTTGGCAGCTTCTGTATTGGCGAGATTGGTACTGAGGTTCTTATTTTCATTGGTGAGGTTGGTTTTGTCTGCTGTCAATTGAATGTTTTCACCTTGAAGGCGCTCAATTTCCTTTACATAATCATCAATCCTGCCGTTGAGCTCACTGACGAGCTTTCTTGCTTCTGCAAGATCGGCGGATGTGGCATTTTGTTTGCCTACAAGAGCCTTGAATTTTGATTTGAGAATGCCAAGTTCATTGTTGCGTGTTTTGACCAAACTGTCCAGTCCGTTGTTGGTGGCCGTCATCTCATCCAGTTTGGCAATGGCTTGATCATATTCTTTCTGAACATTGTTTCTGGCAGAGTCCAGTGTAGCATATTGCGCATCTTTTTCGTTGATCACTGCTGTGGCCTGATTCTTGGCAAATACAAAATAAATCCAGGAACCGACAAGTGCGATGACCAGTAAAATGATGATCGTGTTCTTGTTGTCTTTTTGGGGCGCTGAAGAATAGTTTCCCGCATTGGGGTAATTTGTGCTCATGGTTCAAATGATTAATGGTGAAAGTTCATCGCTATTTGATAAATTCGTATCCACTACAAAGAAAAAGAATTTCTTTGCTTCAAAAGTTGATGTACCTGTTAAAAAAAACATTGTGCACCAATTTTGTCAGTTTTCATTGCAGGAATTATTTTTTAACACCATTTGAATGAGTACCGAGCAAATCATATCAGATTGGAAAAGGGGAGCGTTTCACCCAGTCTATTGGTTGGAAGGCGAAGAGTCTTACTATATCGATAAGCTTACAGCTTTTGCGGAACAGGAAATCCTGCCAGCGCATGAAGCAGAATTCAACCTTTCCATTTTTTACGGTCGCGACAGCAAGGTGGAGGATGTCCTCAACGCCTGTCGACGTTACCCTATGTTTGCCGAAAAACAGGTTGTAATCCTGAAGGAAGCCCAGCACATGAAAGATATTGACCGGCTTGAAGCCTATCTCGATCATCCCCTGATGTCCACCATTTTTATCGTTGCCCACAAGGATAAAAAATTGGATGGACGAGGGAAACTGGCCAAAAGCCTCAAGGGAAAGGCCGTTGTCATCACCACAAAAAAAATGTACGACAATGAATTGCCTGAGTGGGCCTCGAACATGGTACGTGAAAAGGGGCTTGAGATTCAACCCAAGGCACTTTTCATGTTGGTTGACCATATTGGCAATGATCTTCAGCGCATGGAGAATGAAATTGAAAAACTGACGGTCAACCTGAAAGGGAAAAAACAGGTAACTGAGGACCACATTGAGCAATACGTGGGGATCAGCAAAGAATTCAATGTTTTTGAGTTGCAAGCCGCGCTTGGAAACCGAGACCTTCCAAACACGCTGAAAATTCTCAATTATTTTGCATCGAATCCCAAAGCTGGCCCCATTCAGTTAACACTTCCTACCCTGTACGCTTTTTTCAGCAAGCTGTACATTGCAGCAGCGGGTGGTTCAAAGGATGAATATGCCATTGCTGCAGCCTTGGGCATCAAAGCCTTTTTCGCGAAGCAATACGTTCAGGCCATGCAACGGTACAGTTTCAATGACATCGAAAAGGCATTGGTCTTGCTGAACCATTACAACCTAAAAAGCATCGGTATTGGGCAGATTGACACTGAGGATTCCTCCCTGATGAAGGAGCTGGTAGCCAAGATTATTCTTCCGTCTTGATCTTTTCCAACATTGCTGCTATGCTGTCCCTGTCTTTGCTGAGTTGTTGCTTAAGCGCTTCAAGTCCTGAAAATTTCATTTCCTTTCTCGTATAGGCAATGAGCGAAACCTTCAACGTTTGGTGGTAAATGTCCTCGTCAAAATTGAAGATGTGCACTTCAATTCTTCGCTCCCTTCCATTCACAGTGGGCCTGTAGCCGATGTTCATCATGCCTGTTTCATGCCTGATCAACCCGTTTTGGTTCAGTTCTACCTTTACGGCATACACACCTGATGCAGGGATAAGTTTGTCACTGTCATGCAAGGCCAGGTTTGCGGTTGGAAAACCAAGTGTTCTGCCCAGTTTGTCCCCTTCAATCACTTCTCCCTGAAGCTGATATGGGTAGGAGAGCAGGGTGTTTGCAGTAGCAAGGTCACCATCCAGCAATGCATGCCGGATATGGGTCGAACTGACCCTTGATGCATCCAGCATCTTTTCTGGAATTTCACAGACCGAGTACCCGTAAGTTGTACCCATTTGTTTCAGCAACGCATAATCTCCAGTCCTGCCTTGTCCAAACCGATGGTCATAGCCTATGACAATAATCTTTGGGTGAAAAAGGTTCACAATGAATTCCTGGATATAATCATTCGCAGAAAGTGCCGAAAAAACCGGGTCAAAGGCAACAATCACAAGATGATCAATCCCAATTGCATTGAAGCGATCAATTCTTTCCTCAAGGCTGGTCAACAGTGCAGGGGCATCTGCGTTGCTCAAAATCCTTCTTGGATGGGGATGAAAGGTAATCACAACGGTCTCACCATTGCAGGACAGCGCTTCGGATTTCACTTTATCCAGGATAGCAGTATGTCCTGTATGAACGCCGTCAAAGGTGCCAATGGTCAGCACAGCATTGCGAAACAATGGTAAATTTTCTGTTTGAAAATGAACTTGCATAAGATTTGCAAAATTAATTCAATTGAAAGAATTGACACCTTCTTGTTTCAGAAGGATTTAAATATTGTCATTTCAGTGTTCTAAAGTAAATTTGCGAATACCACCCAATACATGAGTTTATACCAAAAAAGAGGCGTTTCAGCCCAAAAGGAAGAAGTCCATGCCGCCATCCAGGATTTGGACCAGGGTTTGTATGCAAATGCATTCTGCAAAATTTATCCTGATTACCTAGGGGGAGATAACGACCATGTAAACATCATGCATGCCGACGGGGCAGGTACCAAAAGCATTCTTGCATACCTGTACTGGAAAGAAACCGGGGACATCTCCGTTTGGCGTGGCATTGCGCAAGATGCTGTGGTGATGAACCTGGATGATTTGCTTTGCATAGGAGTATACAACAACATTGTTTTCAATTCAACCATTGACAGGAACAAGCACCTGATCACAGGTGAAGTCCTCAAGGAAATCATAGACGGGACGAGTGCCCTTTTTGCGGACCTTAAAAAAATGGGCGTCAAAATCCATTACCTTGGCGGAGAAACCGCTGATGTGGGAGATGTGGTAAGAACAGTTGCCGTCAATGGCACCATGACGGCCCGTTGGCCTAAAAACCGTTTGGTGACCAACGAAAGGATTGCAGTTGGTGATGTGATTGTCGGACTTTCAAGTGCAGGTAAGGCGAATTACGAAGCGGCATACAACAGTGGCATTGGCAGCAACGGACTTACCAGCGCCAGGCATGACATGTTTGCCAAAGCCTATGCAGGGCAGTACCCGGAGTCTTTTGATCCCCATCTTCCACATGAAGTTGTTTACATTGGTGAACATCGCATGACTGACCCGGTTGAAATCGAAGGATTTGTAATGACTGCAGGAAAAATGGTATTGAGTCCAACAAGAACCTTTGCGCCAATCATCCGGGAAATCCTTGAATCTGATTTTGAAGCCGTACACGGCATGGTTCATTGCAGTGGAGGTGGTCAAACAAAGTGCCTCAAATACTTGCCCGGCCCGATGCGGGTGGTCAAGGATAACCTTTTTTCTGTTCCTCCCGTTTTTCAACTCATCCAACAGGCAAGCGGATCCGACAACCGGGAAATGCTACAGGTCTTCAACATGGGCTGCAGAATGGAAATCTATACCGATCAAAAGAATGCCCAGCAAATGATTGACATTTCCCAAAGATTTGGAGTCGATGCAAAAATCATTGGAAAGGTTGAAGCCGCAGACCACAAATGTTTGGATGTTCACCTGGGTGGTGAAAAATATACTTTTAAAGCTTAAAAGCCTACCATGAGCGAAGCAGTTCTGTCCATCAAAAATGCAAATATCTACCAAGGTGAATCGTTGATTCTCAGTGACGTAAACATAGTTGTCTCAAGAAGTGAATTTGTTTATCTAGTAGGAAAAACAGGCACAGGTAAATCCAGCCTTCTCAAAACACTGTATGGAGAACTTCCCCTGAAAAGTGGAACCGCCAATGTTGCCGGATTTGACCTGAAAGACCTTACCTGGAAAACCGTTCCCTTTCTAAGAAGAAACATCGGCATTGTTTTCCAGGATTTTCAATTGCTGACCGACAGGAACGTCCACGACAACCTAAAGTTCGTGTTGAATGCCACAGGCTGGAAAGATGAAATGCTGATTGAAGACAAGATTGAAGAAGTTCTGGGCAAGGTGGGATTGAAAACAAAAGGTTTCAAATATCCTTTTGAATTGTCCGGTGGCGAGCAGCAACGGATTGACATCGCCAGAGCTTTGCTCAACTCACCCAAGCTTATTTTGGCAGACGAGCCCACTGGTAACCTTGATCCTGAGACTACCGAAGAAATCATGAACCTTTTGTTCCAAATCAGCAAAGACTTTGGTACAGCCATTGTGATGGCAACGCACGATTACATTGTCATCAATAAATATCCAGCAAGAATGATCCGTACCGAGGGAGGTAAAGTGATCGACAATGCTAGTATAGCATCCTGAGTAATTCTTGAATACCCTTTTCATTGTTGAAGTTCCTGTTCAACAGGGATGCTCTTTTCTCATGTTCGGTCGAATCCATGGCTTTGTTGAACAATGCTGAAATTGTTTTGATGAATTCTGCAGGATGCTCCGCAATATGGCAGTATGCTTGAATTTCAGACTCCTTAGAACCCATGGTATTGGTGACCACATGTCTTCCCAAGGCCAGTGCCTGAAGAATGTTATTCGATGGTCCACCTGATACAAAACTGGGAAGAATGTTGACCTGTGCCTTTTTGATGAGGTCTTGCAGTTCCTTTTCTCCCGGATTGGCAACAAGGCAGGTATGCATCCGGAGGTGGGCTGCCCTTTCAAGTTTTTCTGATGGATGGTCGCCTGCAATAACAAAGGGCAGCTCAAGTTTTGCAAAGACATTGTTCAGCAACCATAGGGCTGCATACTCGTTTTCTACTTCTCCCAGGTTGCCGTAAAAAAAACAGTAATTGCCCGTTCCTTCCGTTTGCAATTGGATAGGCATGGGCATGAAAGGAGCAACAAAAGCATGTTTGACATGGACCTGTGTGAGGGGCAATGTTTCCAATTCAATGGCAGTTGCAAACGGGATATTGGACTTGCTCAGCCTTTTCATCATTCCTTTGAATCGAAATGCTTCTGCCTTGCAAAAAAGCTTTTGGGCTCCCCAAGTTTGAAGATGAACCAGGTCATTGAAATATTTGTGTTCATTTCTGAGCACCCTGACCACAACGTTCCTTTTTTCCATGGTGGTTTCATCCAACAAAGGAAAAACAGTTTGGAAACCCACAAAAAGTACAGGATGATGATCATTCATCAACCTGATGTTGAGCTTTTCTGATGATCTCGAGGCCACCGCAAAAGGAATTTTCAACGAGAATCCTTCATGGCCAGATTTTTTGGGATAGGAATGAACTTCCTTGCAAAAGGGTAGCAGATCCTGCTCATTTACTTCTCCAAAACAATGCAGCAAAACATGTACCCCCTTGTTGTGAAGGCCCCTGATAAGATAAAAAAGGTCTTTCAGCAGCCCTGAATCGGAGGGTCTGGGTAGATCTGGAGCAACAACATGCAAATACTTATCCATTGTACTATACAAAATACATTCAAGGGGTCAATTGTTCTTGTTACCTTTGTTTAAATTTTAATAAAATGGATGATTCAGACCAAAACCCGGTTATTTTACCCCTCAGGCCCAAGTTTTTGACCATTTTATGCTACCTCACCATTTTTGCCAGTACCTACATGATTTTTTCTGCTTTCTCAGGTCTCTCTGATCCAGATAGCGTTTCCAAGGCCATGACCCAAAGCCTGGAAAGTTGGGAAGCTGTGCTTCAGGATGCAACAAAATCCGACCCAGCCGGGCAACAGAAAATAGACGGACTTCTGGAAGATATCTCTTTTGCCAATACCAGTTCCAACATGCGTGACAACAGTTTTTTTTCTTTGGTCTCCAATCTGCTCACCCTGATAGGAGCATTCCTGATGCTGCGGCTGAAGAAAAAGGGTTTTCACCTTTACTTTCTGGGATGCATCATTGCTGTGGTTGCCCCCTTGCTCGTTTTTGGTTCAAACAATATCCTTGGCTTTTCTCTTGCGCTGATGTCTGGCCTGTCTGGCGCCTTGTTCATTTTTCTTTATGCATTGAAAATGAAATACATGGAGTGATTTTTCTGTCTATCGCCAATTGTTTCAAATCTTTGTTTGTATTAAAAAAATCATTACCTTCGCAGCCAATTTTCCCGGTAAAATTATAGATGAATTAAAATAAACTGAGATGTCAAGCGTAACAAAAGAAAAAAAGTCTTCAATCATTGCTGAATTCGGTGGCAACATAAAAAATACCGGATCTATAGAAGGTCAAATTGCCGTTCTTACTGAAGAAATCAGCGAAATTTCAAAACACCTCAAGCAAAACAAGAAAGATTTCTCTTCAAACAGAGGTCTGATGACCAAAGTTGGTCGCCGTAAAAGGTTGTTGATCTACTTGAGCAGAACCAATCTACTTGGCTACCGTGCCCTCCTTGAGAAATTAGGGTTAAGGAAATAACACAACTGAATTGTACTATTCCCAACAAATGCTGTTGGGAATATTGCTTTTTGGTACAATCCCAAAAAAATATCATGCTACAACAACCATTTCAATCAAGCTTCGACCTTGGTAACGGTCGAATTGTTACAATAGAGACCGGAAGGCTTGCCCGTCAGGCCGATGGATCAGTTACTGTAAGGCAAGGAAATTGCATCTTATTGGCAACAGTATGTGCCAACAAGGAACCCCGCGAAGGACAAGATTTCTTCCCCCTTTCAGTGGATTACCAAGAAAAATTTGCTTCTGCAGGTAGAATTCCTGGATCTTTTTTCAAACGCGAAGGCCGTATTACAGATTCTGAAATCCTGATCAGCCGTTTGATAGATAGGGCACTGCGTCCGCTTTTCCCTGAAGATTACCTCTGCGATGTTCAGGTTTTGGTGAGCCTAATTTCATCTGACCCAGAAATCATGCCAGACGCTTTGGCATGCCTTGCTGCATCTGCTGCACTCGCTGTTTCCAATATTCCCATCAAGGAAGTTATTTCTGAGGTCCGTGTTGCAAGAATAAACGGCAATTTCATTGTCAACCCTAGCAGGACGGAGCTGGCTTCTGCCGACATGGATTTCATGATTGGTGCAACTGCCAAAAACCTGATGATGGTGGAAGGTGAATCCAAGGAATGTCTTGAGGCTGATGTCGTCAAGGCGCTTGAGATCGCACATGATGCCATACGTGTTCAGATCAATGCACAAGAAGAACTCAGGCAGAAAGTTGGTGTTGAGGGCAAGCGTGATTATACAAAACCCGTTACCAACGACGAAATACAACAAAAAGTAAACGATTTTGCCACAGAAAGGGTGTATGCCATTTCCAAGGCGGGCAGCAGCAAATACGATCGCAGCAAGGCTTACGATGAGCTGAAAAAAGAAGTCGTTGCCATGCTCGGTGAAGAAGCAACTTCCGAACATGTTAAGCTTGCCAAGAAATATTACGAGGATCTCAAGTGGGATGTTGTTCGCAACATGATCCTGGACGATAGGATCAGGCTTGATGGTCGCTCACTCGATCAGGTGCGTCCGTTGAACATGGAAATTGACGTATTGCCTACACCACACGGCTCAGCTTTGTTTACCCGTGGGGAAACACAATCCCTGACCACCATCACTTTTGGTACACCATTGGATGAATTGTTGGTGGAAAGTGCTGCAAAATCAGATTATACGAAGTTCATACTTCATTATAATTTTCCTCCTTTTTCAACCGGAGAAGTGAAGCCAATGAGAGGTCCTGGAAGGAGAGAAGTGGGTCATGGTAACCTGGCCCTTCGCTCTCTCAAGCAAATGATGCCGGGCAATGATTATGCATACACTGTTCGTGTTGTATCTGATATCCTTGAATCAAACGGATCCTCTTCCATGGCAACGGTTTGTGCTGGTTCTCTGGCACTCATGGACGCTGGTGTTCCCATTCCAAAACACGTAAGTGGTGTTGCGATGGGATTGATTACCAGGGCTTCAGACGGAAAATATGCCATTCTTACTGATATCCTTGGTGATGAAGATCACTTGGGAGACATGGATTTCAAAGTAACAGGAACCCGCGATGGTATTTGTGGAATTCAAATGGACATCAAAATTGATGGTTTGAGCATGGAGACCATGATGGCCGCACTCGAACAGGCAAGGCATGGTCGTTTGCACATCCTTGACCAAATGTATGATTGCATGCCCGCTTACCGTCCTGAAGTGAAGCCGCATGCTCCGAGAATGCAGAAGCTGTTTATCGACAAGGAATTCATTGGTGCTGTAATCGGACCGCAAGGAAAAATCATCCAGGAAATTCAGCGTGAAACAGGTACTACAATCAATATAGAGGAAGTAGGCAACCAGGGTGAAGTAAGCGTATTCAGCCCAGCCAAAGAAGGGCTTGACAGGGCTGTATCCTGGATCAAGGGCATTGTGGCCATGCCAGAGGTGGGTGATGAATACGATTCCAAGGTGAAGTCAGTGATGCCTTACGGTGCTTTTGTTGAATTCATGCCTGGCAAGCAAGGGTTGCTTCACATCAGTGAAGTAAGCTGGAAACGCCTGGAAACGTTGGATGGCATCCTCAAAGAAGGTGATGCAGTAAGGGTCAAGTTGATCGGTATAGACCACAAGACTGGAAAATTCAAATTGAGCAGAAAAGTGTTGATTCCAAAGCCTGACTTTAAACAGGAAGATGGCGGATCCAATGCTTCAAACTAACAAAAATGCCGGCTTCTGCCGGCTTTTTTTATGATGAATTACATAGAAATACATTTTGACGTGCTTCAAGCGGATACCAGAGATTTACTTGTCGCCATGCTGCCTTCATTTGGTTTTTCAGGAATGGAAGAGACGGAATTTGGCCTAAAGGCTTACGCCATGAAAGGAATGGAAGACATGTTGACCCTGGATGCACTTTGTTCGCAACTGAAGGTTCAGTATACGAATACAATTTTGGAAGAGCAGAACTGGAATTCCAGTTGGGAATCCAATTTTGATCCGGTTGTGATTCCAGGCAAAATTCATGTGCGGGCACATTTTCATCCTTCTTTGGATGGATTTGAACATGAAATACTGATTACTCCCAAAATGAGTTTTGGTACCGGACATCATGCAACCACCCGCATGATGATGAAGGGAATGCTTGAAATGAATGTTAGCGAAAAAACGGTGCTCGACTTTGGAACAGGCACTGGCATACTTGCTATACTTGCAGAAAGACTTGGTGCATCTGAAATTGAGGCAATCGACAATGACAACTGGAGCATTTCAAATGTCAGAGAAAACATTGCGTTGAACCATGCCACTAGAATCAGGGTCGCACAAGCTGACAACTTGGATGATTCCTCACCATGTGATCTGATGCTTGCCAATATCAACAAGCATGTGCTTTTAGAACAAGTTGCTCCGATGGTCAACCTCCTTCAGCCAGGTGGCATTTTGCTAATGAGCGGATTGTTGGAGTCGGACTACACGGATATTGTAGAAGCTTTTTCCCCTTATTTGGGTCAACCTGTACAAAGGTATACAGACAGTGGATGGATTGCATTGTCCTTCCGTCATCCATTTTAACTTCCCGGAAATGAGGTTTATTAAATTTTTATTAAATTTGTATACCCTTTAGCCAAACCACAAGAAGATGAATGAAGTATTATTGATCATATTGGCATACATGATAGGATCGATTCCAACATCGGTCATCATCAGCAAGACCCAATTCAATATTGATATTCGGGATTATGGCAGTGGAAATGCCGGCGCTACCAATACATTCAGGGTGCTTGGTTCAAAATGGGGCAGTTTCGTAATGGTGCTCGACATGTTGAAAGGATTGATTGCTGTAAAACTTGCTCTTCTGCTTCCTTATTATATTACCAATGAATTTGAGCGAACCAATTTTCAAATTGGACTGGGCTTGGCAGCTGTGATTGGTCATATTTTTCCAATATGGGCTGATTTTAGGGGTGGGAAGGGTGTTGCAACACTTTTTGGTTTGATCATAGCCATTTCTCCACTGACCGCATTGAGTTGTGTGGCCGTTTTTCTGGTTGTGCTTTATCTTACACGCTTTGTTTCGCTGAGCTCCATCCTGGCAAGCATGGCTTTTCCCGTTTTCATTTTGATTATTTTCAATGTAGACAACATTGCATACAGGATATTTGCCATTGCCGTCGCCCTGCTTGTAATTCTTACACACCAAAAGAACATCACCAGACTCCTCTCTGGAAGTGAAAACAAAGTGCCCATTTTCAAGAACCGCGACAAAAGAAAGTCTCGTAAAAGTCAACAAGAGTTTCAATAATTTTCTTGTTTCCACCCCGACTTTAAAATGTTTTTAAAGAAGCATTAAATATGTGGAAAAAATGTTAATTTTGTCTACCCAAACCAAAACTTCCAACGAATGCTCATCAACATCTTTGACAGGCTTCAACTAGGTGAAGAAAAAAACCTACTCATCCAGGGCATTCCTTCTACCTTGGAAAAGTTTTTTACCAAACTTTCGTTTGCCAAAAATGTGACTCCCTTGCTGAAAACCAGGAAAATAGATTTTGCACTGGTCTTTGCCCTCAACTATACGCAGCTTTCCGTTATTCTAAAGGATGTTATTCCTGCTTTGCGTTCTCAAGGAAAACTTTGGATTGCTTATCCCAAACCCACTTCTAAAATTGTCAGTGACCTGAACCGCGACTGCAATTGGGAATGTCTTCAGTCAAAAGGTTTTTTCAAGGTTGATGAAGTGGTCATTGACCATGTGTGGACCGCCATGCGTTTTTGTACTTCTGCTACAGCCAATGGATGTGCCGATATGGATATTGCACTCATGGATATGGATGCCACTATAAAGGATGTAGTTATCAAGTCATCCCGCAAGGTATCTGCAGTTTCATAATCATTATTTTCCTGTTGTAATTTGCTTTGAAAAATGACTTTCATCCTTTGTGGTGACCGATCACATTAATATTGGAACAGTTGCCCTGCCATAAGGTTTTAATCCCTCTTTTATGTTACATTTGGACTTGAAAAGCATATTACGATGGGCACAGGTTGGCTGATTTTTATTGTTGCAACTGCAGGATTTCACGCAGGACTTTATGGGATGTTTAAAAAGGCTGGACTGGATGGCTGGAAAGCCCTGGTTCCTTTTTACAATACCTGGTTGATGGTAAAAAAAATGGAACTGAAGACACAATGGTTCTTCTTTCAGTTGATTCCCATTGCCGGCCAATTTGTAACGATCTGGTTGTGCATTAAATTTGTTGAGCATTTTGGGAGGTTTTCAGTTTTGCACCACGCAGCAACCGTTTTGGTACCCTTTATCTATTTTCCTTATCTTGGTTTTTCAAGCAATGAGCGTTATGCAGGCATCCCTGTCGTAAAGAATTACCAAAAATCGGGAACCAGGGAATGGATTGATGCGGCTGTTTTTGCCATTGTTGCAGCCACCATCATCAGAACCTTTGTTTTTGAGGCCTATGTCATTCCCACCGGCTCTATGGAAAAAACCTTGTTGGTCAACGACTTTCTTTTTGTAAGCAAAACCAGCTATGGCCCCCGCATCCCCAATACACCACTAGCATTTCCTTTTGTTCACCATACCCTCCCGATTGGAACATCTAAATCTTACCTGGAATGGATCAGCCTTCCTTACCAGCGCTTTTTTGCAAAGCCGGTAGAGCGCAACGATGTTGTCGTGTTCAATTATCCAGTAGGGGATACTGTCATCCGGGAATTTCAATCTGAAATAAACTATTATGATTACCTCAGGGCGTATGAATCAAGGGGTGGTACAAGAGACATGCTTTTTGCGGAAAGGGATGATATCATTTCAAGACCAGTAGACAAGCGGGAGAATTTCATCAAACGCTGTGTGGCCATTGCTGGTGATACGCTTTTCATCAGGAATGGAACGCTTTATGTGTCCAATACCATCAATCCCATTCCACCTGCATCTGAAATGCCTTATTATGTGACGCTAAATGGAAATGGTTTCTTTTCTGATGAGTTCATAAAAAACGAATTGAATATCGATCCACAGGATCCTGAGCAACGCGACCTTTTACAAATGCAGGACAAAGCCAATACCTATCGGTTGACGCTTACGCCAGCTCAATTGAAGCAAGTTGAGTCGTTTCCATTTGTAGTAAAAGGCTCTATAGTTCCAGACTTGAACACCAGTGGTTTTGGGAATACATTTCCATATGATACAACCCAGTTCAAGTGGAGTGAGGATAATTTTGGTCCACTGTGGGTACCGCAAAAAGGTAAATCAATTGAGCTGACCAGCAGGAACATTGCCTTGTACAAACGTGTGATTGATGTCTACGAAAACAATGATTGGGAGGAACGCGATGGAAAAGTGCTGATCAATGGAAAACCTGCAACCGCGTATACATTTAAAATGAACTACTACTGGATGATGGGTGACAACCGCCACAACTCCCAGGATTCCAGGTTCTGGGGCTTTGTTCCAGAAGACCATATTGTAGGAAAAGCTTCACTGATCTGGTTCAGTTGGCAAAATGGTCCCAGGTGGAACAGGATTTTCAGGAGCATACATTAGTCGCAAAACCCCAACCCATGGAAACAAGAAAGATCAACACCAGTTTCAAGGTTTATGCTGATGCCTCAGCCTTGACTGATGCAGACATTGACCTTGTTGTTCGTGCGCGGGAACTGTCAGCCACTGCCTATGCGCCTTATTCCGGATTCCGGGTTTGTGCAGTGGCAAGAATGCAAGATGATAAATTGGTGATGGGTACCAACCAGGAAAATGCCTCTTATCCAATTGGAATTTGTGCTGAAAGGGTATTGCTGGCTGCTGTATCTTCCATTTCTCCAGGTCTGCCGATAGAAACCATGGCGATTACCTATCAATCTGATGCAGTTGACAGTTCCGAACCCATCGCACCCTGCGGGATGTGCAGGCAGGCATTGGTAGAGTTTGAGTCCAGGTTCAAACAGTCCATGCGTCTTTTGTTGACGGGGTCTTCAGGAGAAGTGTTTGAATTTGAAAGTCCTGCTGATTTGCTTCCCATGGCTTTCAAGCATTATCACCTGGGTAAATAAGACCTAATTTTTACTGATTTCTCCTGTTAAGTATTGTATGGAATTGGCTGCCATTTGAGCCCTGAATTGTGCATTGATTTGCCTGTCCTGCGCTTCTATCAGGCTCAATTGCGCCTGCCTGAGCTCAATGGAATTGCTCTGTAGCTTTTTAAACCTTTCGGTTGAGATGAAGTTGTTTTCTTCAGCAAGTTTCACGTTGTTTTCCTCTATTTTCAAAACGGAAATTGCATTCTGGTATTCTTGGTATGCAATCAACAAATCCCTTTGTAAAAGCTGCCTGAGTTGTTCAAGCTGAAGGTCCTGTTTTTTTTGCTGTATGGTATTGACCTTGAGTTGTGTTTTTGCAATGTTGCCATTGAAAATGGGAATACCTATACCCAAACCGACAGCCGGACCAAATGTTTGATTGGTCAGAAAGAATCCTGCAGTTGATTTTGACCTGTTCAATACAGTGTTCGAATTCAGTGATACCGATGGCATCCGTTGTGCATTGATGATTTTACGCTCAATCAACAGGTTCAGTTTTTCCTGTTGGGATAACAGCACCTGTGGGTTTTGCAGGTCAATTTTTGCAGATACTGCAGCATATTCAATCAAAGGAATGCTGAATTGATCATCCTTTGGATAGAATGGTGCACCAGGGTCTTTTTTAAGCAATGCGTTCATTGCAGTTGTTGTATTGGCAATCTGTCTGTGGAGGTTTTGAAGGTTGACTTCCTGCGTGTTCAAGTCAATCTTGGCCTGCAACATGTCTGTTTTGGCTCCATTGCCTACGTTGAACCTTGTTTCGGCAATTTTCAAGCGCTCTCTAGAGAGATCAATAATGGCTTTTGTAGCAATCACCTGCTTGTTCAACCTGACGAGGTTGTAATAGATGTTCAATACGTCAAAAACGACTTGATCGATTTGTTGGGCTACGGCAATTGTTCCCATTTTTTCAAATGCATCAAACCTTTCTTTTGTTGACCTCACCCTCAAACCATTGTATATTCTCCAGCTGATGGCAAGGTTTGCATTGATGCTGTTGTTGGAAACATTGTTTCTTTCAATGCTGTTGCCGTTGGACAACTTTTGGTTGATATTGGATACGGCTTCGGTATTGGTAATGTTTCCAATAACGGTTGGTAAACCACCGGCATTCCCCCAGTTGTTGTTGATTTTTGCAGTTTCCAAATCCGTTGCTGCAATTTGAATGTCAAGATTTTGCTTCAGTGCAATATCGATGACCTCTTTTGCACTGAAACTGCTGTCCTGCGACCATGCCGCATTTGCCATCAGGAGACTGAACAATGCTGCTTTAATTTTCATGGGTCTCTCTTTTTTTCCTTGAAATGTAACTGTAAAGTGCGGGTACGACAAACAATGTGAGCACGAGGGCAAACAAAAGTCCACCGATGATGACAATGCCAAGAGGTATCCTGCTTTTACCGGCTGAACCCAGTGCCATGGCAATTGGAAGCGCTCCAAGGGCGGTGGCCAATGTTGTCATCAGAATAGGTCTTAACCTTGCCACAGATGCATCCAGCACAGCATCAATCTTGTTCATTCCATTTTCCCTTTGCTGATTGGCAAATTCAACGATCAGGATACCATTTTTTGTTACCAATCCAATCAACATGATGATGCCAATTTGAGAGAAAATATTCAGCGATTGGCCAAATGCCGAAAGACTGATTACTGCACCGGCAAGTGCCAAAGGAACAGTAATCATGATGATGAGCGGGTCAACAAAACTTTCAAACTGTGCTGCCAATACAAGGAAGATCAAGACCAGTGCCAATAAAAATGCGTTTTGAGTGTTAGAAGCGCTTTCTGCAAAGTCCCTTGAAGATCCGCTAAGGCTGGTAGTAAAAGATTCATCCAATACTTTTTTTGATATGCGCTCCATCTCCTTGATGCCATCTCCCAGGGTTTTGCCATTGGCGAGACCCGCTGAAACAATAGCACTCTTCAGCCTGTTGTAATGGTAAATGGTTGGGGGAGTGGCAGTTTCGGAAATCGACACGAGGTTATCCAATTGGATAAGCTGTCCGGCCCGGCTCCTCAGGTAAAATGATTTCAGGTCCAATGGAGCATCCCTGTCTTTTCTGTCTACCTGGCCAATCACTTCATATTGCTTTCCGTTTCTGATGAAATATCCAAACCTTCTTCCGCTAAGGGCAAGTTGCAATGTATTGGATATGTCAAGTATTGAAATGCCCAATTCCCCAGCCTTGAGTCGATCAATGGTCACCTGCAGCTCCGGTTTGTTGAATTTGAGGTTCACATCGTTGCCCTGAAAAACATTGCTCTTGACCACCTCATCCATGAACAGGGGTACCTTTTCCTTGAGTTTGTCAAAGTTGAGGTTTTGCAAAACAAATTGCACAGGCAATTGACCACGGCTGGCCTGTCCTACAGAAATTGTTTGTTCCTGCAAAACCAAGACACGCACATTCGTATAGTCCTTGAACATTTTGTTCATGCTTTGTGCAATTTCGTTCTGGCTGCGTTTTCGCTCGCTGGCATCAACCAAACCCATGCTGATAGAAGCTGCATTTGCTCCACCCGATCCTGAAAAATTTGGTGCAAAAGAGAGGACAACATAGCGTTCAGGAACAGAGTCCATGATCTTTTCGGTTATATCATACACAACCTGGTCCATGTAATCAAAGTCAGTGCCTTCAGGTGCAAGAATACTTGTTCTCAGCCTGTTCCTGTCTTCCATGGGAGCCAACTCAGAAGGAAGCTTTTTACCCACAAAGTAAATCGCGCCAACGCATGCGATGACAATCAGGAATGCAATCCAACGGTTTCGCATGAATGCTGCCAGCCAACGTTGGTACCCTGATTCCATCCCCTTGAAGAAGGGTTCAGTTTTGGTATAAAACCAGGAATGCTTGTGTACATTTTTCTTGGTCAGGTAAATGTTCAACACCGGTGTAAGTGAGAGCGAAACAAAAGCTGAAATCAGCACAGCCCCCGCAACCACAATGCCAAACTCCCTGAACAACCTTCCCACAAATCCCTGCAGAAATATGATGGGAAGAAAAACAATAGCGAGGGTAATGGATGTTGAAATTACAGCAAAGAAGATCTCTTTGGACCCTTCTCGCGCAGCTTTCCACTTGTCCATTCCCTGTTCAATCTTTTTATAGATATTTTCCGTTACCACAATTCCATCATCCACCACCAATCCGGTAGCAAGTACCAGGGATAACAGGGTCAATACATTGATGGAAAAACCGGCAATGTACATGATGAAGAAAGCTCCCACAAGAGCCACTGGTATATCGATCAATGGCCTGAATGCAATTGACCATTCCCTGAAAAAAAGATAAATGATGATGACAACCAGTAAAATTGCAATAATCAGTGTTTCTTTGACTTCCGCAATGGCTTTTCTTACAAACTGGGTTTTGTCGTATCCAACCTCCAGTATTATATCGGAAGGCAGGTCTTTTTTGATAACGTCAATCCTTTTGTACAACTCATTGGCAATTTCTACCTGATTGGACCCAGGCTGGGCTACTACACCCAGGTTGACAGAACGGATGTTGTTTTTTCTGGTGGCGGACTCCTCATTTTCAGGGCCAATGATGGCATAGCCAATATCCTTGAGCCGTATGGTTTTGCCTTCTGTCTGCCTGATGATGAGGTCATTGAAATCTTCCTCGGATGTGAGTTTACCATAGGCTTTGACCGTCATTTCTGTGGTGTTGCCCCTAACTTTTCCGCCAGGCAGCTCAATATTTTCCCTGTCAAGGGCAGATTTGACATCCTGGATGGTGAGTTTGTAAGCAGATAGCTTTACAGGATCAAACCAGATTCTCATGGCAGGCCGTTGGCCGAAGACGCTGACACCGCTTACACCAGGAATGGTTTGTAACCTTTCCTGAACAATATTTTCAGCCAGGTCAGAGAGTTCGAGCAATGTCCTCTTGTTGCTCTGCATTTGCATGAACACAATAGGGTCAGAATCAGAGTCCTGTTTGGCAACTGTTGGAGGCGCATCAATGTCCTGCGGGAGTCTTCCTGTAACCTGTGAAACCTTTTCACGCACATCGTTTGCAGCACGTTCCAGGTCAACACCCAACTCAAACTCTACGGTTATGCTGCTGCTGCCCTGAGAACTGGATGAAGTGATGTTTTTAACTCCCTCAACACCGTTAACAGCCTTCTCGATGGGTTCAGTGACCTGCTGTTCTATGATTTCAGCATTTGCACCAACATAGCTGGTTCTTACATTCACTACTGGTGGATCAATGGCGGGATATTCCCGAACACCCAAAAAGCTGTAACCAATAACACCAAAGATGATGATGACAATACTACAGACTACTGCAAATACCGGTCGTTTTATGCTTAACTCAGAAAGGTTCATTTCGCCAGGATTTGATGGGTTCTAGTTGACTTTACTCAATTTCAATTTGGAATCCTTTCTGATAAAGAGCAGGCCTGTGGTAATTACAGTATCTCCAGGTTGAAGTCCACTGGTTATCTGAACATTGTCGGCATTTCTAAGTCCGGTGGTCACATTGACAAATTCAGGAATTCCGTTCCTATACAGCAGAAGTTGTTTTGTTCGGGCATTGGGAATGATGCATTGCGAGGGAACCATTACTGCTGCACTGTTTGTGCCCAGTGCCAAACCTACTTTTGCGAAAGATCCCGGAACCAAGTTGTTTTTTTCATCGTTGACCGTGGCTAAAATCTTGAGGTTCCTGGTCTCAGCCTCGATGACCGTTTCTGATGCAATGATCGTAGCCTTGAATTCGCCTTCTTTTCCCTCGATACCGAAAGCAACGGTCATGCCAGGTCGAATATCATTGCTGTATTTTTCAGGAATGCTGAAACTGATTTTTTTCTTGTCCACCTGACTGAGGGTTGTAACGACATTTGCAGGTGTGATGTAAGCCCCAAGACTTACGTTTCTCAATCCCATTCTTCCTGAATATGGTGCACGTATTTCTGTTTTTCCAATGTTTACCATGGTCAGCTCAATATCAGCCTTGATGTTGTTGAGCTGCAATAGACTAAGGTCAAAGTCCTGCTGGCTGATGCCACTAATTTTGAGGAGTTCTCTTTGACGCTCTTCGGTTTTTTCAGCGATTTGCAATTGGACATTCAATTTTTTGAGTTGTGCCTGAAGGTCACCGTCAAACAACTTCACGAGCAAAGCATCCTTTGCAACGGTTGCACCCTCTTTGAAATTTAATCCAATGATCCTGCCCGAAATTTCAGGCCTGATTTCTGTCAGCTCAAAAGGGAGAACATTACCTGCCACTTCAATGGCTGATGAAACTGTAGTGGGTTGTATAACGATGGCCTCAACAGATAATGGACCTGATTTCGAATTTTCAGGAGACTTTTTTGCATCTTTTTTCTCTTCGCATGCAAGCATTGCCAAGATCAGGACAAGGGCTAGGCTGTACTTTTTCATATAGACGAAAATAAGTTGAATTTGACTTGAAAACACATTGAATTTGATGATTTTATGATAAAAATCTTGTTATTGTTCCCTGAATGACTCAAAAAACAAACAATGACGAATTAATAGTAGGTTCAACCTATTTGAGCCCCATTTTCAACCTTCATGTCTGGTTTAAGGAGAACCACCTGTCTGTTGGTGTCATAAATCCCCAAGACAAGACATTCACTGAAGAAGTTGGCGATTTGTTTTGGGGGAAAATTGACAACCGCAATGACCTGTCTTCCCACCAAAGCATCAATTGTATAGTGATGGGTAATTTGTGCTGAGGAACGTTTTATTCCCAATGTACCAAAGTCAATTTCCAATTGATATGCTGGTTTAATTGCACGTTCAAATGGCATGGCAGAAAGAATGGTGCCCGTTCTAATATCAATTTTTTCAAAATCATCCCAGGAAATGGACATCTAAAAAGGTTTTGATAAAAATAACCAAAACATCAGAAGACAGTGCTAAAAATGTATGATTGCTATTGTTCAATCATTGAAATGATGCGCTGAAGACCATCATGTCGGTCTGTAGAACCACTCAGTTGTTCAGCTTCAGCAATTGATTTCAGCCAGCGTTGAACATAGTTGACGGAGGAGGAAGGTTTGAAAACAGCAGGAGGATGCACCAGGTTCATTTTTTTGACATAGGTCTCAATGTCCTTGTGTGTATAGATTTGTCCACTCAAAGGATCGATGTAAAAAAGGATATCATTGCCTTCAAGGCTGATGATTGAACTTCCCTCTTCAGCATAACAAAGAAGATTTTGCTTGGGAATATGGACGGGTAATACTGAGATCCCGAGCATTTCACAAACAATCAAGTACAATGAACCCAATGGATACGTATTTGAAACCTTATTGGTCAATAAATTGCCAGGATCAAAATCTGCAATCGCATTAAGATCCATTTTTACACCACGGTAGTTGTAATGGCCGAAAATGATTTTGTTGATGATATTTACTTCTTCCAAAGGAGTGAGGTAATCATTGAGTTCAAGCCAAATGGTTTTCCTTATTTTCTCGATTTCAAAAAAAAGTTGATCCCTGTCATTTTCTGGATTCAGGTATGAAGCTACAAACAAGGATGCCTCAAGGACAGACCGATCGTTGTTGTTCTTCCATGAAATGACTGCATCTTCGAGACATTTGATAGAAATTCCGGAAATAATGGATGAGATCTTAGCTGTTTGAACCGGGTCTTCGGTGAGTTGTTGGTATTCGCTTAAAATTGGGATGACTGCCTGACCGAAACCCATGAACCGCTTTGTGATCGATTGATACACTTCCTCATCAGGATCCTCGATAAGGTTCAGCAATGCATTGATTTCACCGTTTTTATTGATCATCAAGTGATCTTTACGTTTATTTTTTGGGTGCCCTTCTTTTGCCGCGCGTAGGATTGGCAATGGCATGTTCTATCATGGCCTGTACTTCCTCTATGGACAAATCCTGAACATTTTCTTGTTTTTCCTTGGGAATGGGAAAATTCTTCAAACCCTTTTTGATATAAGGACCATATGGGCCCTTCAGCAATTGGATTTTCTCTTTTTCAAATACCTTGATGGTTCTCTCGTCTTTTGCCTTGCGTTTTTCAGCAATCATGGGAATCGCCACGTCAAGTGTTATCTCATAGGGGTCAAACTCTTTGGAGAGGGAATAGAACTTCTTGTCATGGGCAATATAAGGACCAAACCTTCCGATGTTTACCTGAACTGGCTGATTTTCAAATTCACCCAGTGTCCTTGGTAGTTTAAACAATGCCATGGCCTGTTCAAGGTTGATGGTTTCGATGCTCTGATCAGTCTTTAGTTTGGCAAAACGGGGTTTTTCTTCTTCCGTGGTTTCTCCAATTTGGACCATCGGACCATATCGTCCCATTCGAGCAATTACACGTTTTCCAGTGGCTTCATCATGACCCAACTCACGTTCACCGCTGATGCGCTCAGCCTTTTCCATTGTATTGTCAACATCCTTTTTGAATGGAGAGTAGAAATCCTTGAGCATTTTGCCCCAGTTTTCAGTTCCTTCTGCTATGCTGTCAAATTCACTTTCAATCTTTGCAGTGAATCCATAGTCCAATACCTGGTCAAAATGCTGAATGAGAAAATCAGTGACGACTGCACCCAAATCAGTGGGAAATAGTTTTGATTTTTCAGCACCGGTATTTTCCTGTTCGATGGATTTTGAAATTTTATCATTGCTGAGTTTCAATACCCTGTAATCCCTTTTTACACCTTCCTTATCGCGCTTTTCAACATATCCTCTTTTTAGAATTGTAGAAATCGTTGGTGCATACGTGGAAGGACGTCCTATACCCAGTTCCTCCATTTTTTTAACAAGGGAGGCTTCGGTATACCTTGGCTGTGGCCTTGTAAAACGCTCAGTAGCCAGCATTTCGTTCAATTCCAGGCTTTGCCCCTTTACCAAGGGTGGCAGCATGCCTTCTGTGGAAGTCTCCTCGTTTTCTTCCTCGTCATCCTTTCCTTCATTGTAAACCTTGAGAAATCCCTCAAACTTCATCACCTCTCCTTCAGCTTTGAGCATTTCGGGCTGGCTTGATATGGTAATTTCAGCAATGGTCTTTTCAAGTTCTGCATCAGCCATTTGAGATGCCATGGTCCTTTTCCAAATCAGGTCATAGAGACGCTGCCCATCTGCAATGTCAACACTGGGTTTGTCCATGTAGGTGGGTCTTATTGCCTCATGTGCTTCTTGGGCGGATTCATTCTTGTTTTTGAACTTTCTTGTTTGCAGGAATTCCTTTCCGTAGCTGTCTGTAATTTGTTTAGAGATGTCAACCATGGCGGTTTCGCTCAATGAGACGCTATCGGTCCTCATGTAAGTTATATGACCTGCCTCATATAGTTTTTGGGCGATCAGCATGGTTTTGCTTACACCATATCCCAGCTTTCTACTGGCTTCTTGTTGAAGGGTAGAAGTGGTGAATGGGGCAGCGGGTGATTTCTTGGCAGGTTTTTTTTGTACGTCATTGACAGTATAGCCTGCACCAATACATCCTTGCAGAAACTTTTCAGCATCTTGCTGGGTATTTTTTTTACTTGCCTCCGCTTTGAAAATTACCTGTTTGCCATTGATGTCTTTCGCCTTGAAAAATGCTTCTATTTTGAAACTGCCTGTAGCAGCGAATCCATTGATGGACCTTTCCCGTTCAACAATCAGCCTTACTGCAACACTTTGTACCCGTCCTGCACTGAGGTTTCCACGCATGCTCATTTTTCTCCAAAGGATGGGGGATATTTCAAAACCCACGATTCTGTCAAGAATGCGCCTTGCCTGCTGCGCATTCACCAGGTTCATGTTGACTGTTCTTGGCTTTTCAACTGCTGCTCGGATAGCAGGTTTGGTAATTTCATGAAAAACAATTCGTTTTGTGGAGATAGGGTCAAGTCCCAAAACCTCACAAAGGTGCCAGCTGATGGCTTCTCCCTCACGGTCCTCATCCGTTGCAAGCCATACCTCACCTGACTTTTTGGCAATTTGTTTCAATTCTTTGACCACCTTTTCCTTTTCTTCAGGTACAATATACCTTGGCTTGAAGCCTTTCTTGATGTCAATACCCATTTCGGACTTTTCAAGATCACGGATATGACCATAACAACTCTTCACTTCAAAGTCAGCACCAAGGATCTTTTCAATGGTTTTTGCTTTTGCCGGTGACTCAACGATCAATAGGTTTTTTGCCATTTTTTCTTGCTCTTCGGGTTTGTTTTCGCTCCATTGTTCCAGATGATATCATGTGGTAACTCCCCATAAAAACATCTGCATGAGGATGCAATAATAAGATAAAGAGAATGATTTATAACATATCTGCGCTCAAATGAAATCAAATATTCTTTGCATAACCATAGGATCCTTGTAAATTTTTCGGTGTCCCAAGCCAGAAGTTACCATGAATTCGATATTGGCCAGAGACCTTTCCATCAAAGGTTTTACATCTGAAAGGGGGGTGATGTCATCTTCGGTATCATGTATCCAAAGGATAGGATTCTTCAGCAATGGTGCAATCCTATTGATGGAGTAAAAGGAGGTTGCTTTTCCAGATTTTTCCAAGATGTGTCGGTGAATGGCTTCCTTGATATGATCTCCCAACCCAAAAAATGAGGAAAAAAGTGAAATTGCAGATTTTGTTTCGGTTGCAGGAGCAATCAAGATCATTTTTGCATGAGGGTTGTTGTTTATTTCCTGAAAAAGACAAAGGGCAATTCCTCCGAAGGAATGAGAAATGTAAGTGTCAAATTTGCCTGTTTTTTCCTCCAGTACCCTTATCATCTCAGCATATTCCGGTGCATTTGTTCTTTTTCCTTCACTTTTTCCGTGCGCTTTTCCATCCATGGCAAAGACTGCATATCCTTTGTTCAAAAGGGGAGTAATGTAACGATCAAAGTTGTATGCACGTGATTCAAAACCATGGAGGATCAGGGCTCTTTTGGCTGATCGTGGGTTCCAGCAGTATCCATGGATCTTAAATCCATTCACAATGATCTTGAATTCTTCACATTCATCGAAGATTGGGGGTGGAACATTCCTTGGCTTTCTGAATGGTGTGCAAAAAATATTGAAAGCTATTGCTGCACCCCACCTGGACGATATGGCAGACGCAATTTTGATTTTAGACTTTAATGAAAAAATAACCAGCTCTTGTGCTGTGATCATGTAGTTTTTTTAAAGAAAATGCAAATATACGCCACTACCCAACGCTGTTCTATGGTATTTATATCGAATAGTTTAACTTTACTACTATTCAGCATGCATTTACTAGAAAAAATATCCCATTTGCGTTTGTTGGTTTTTGACCTTGATGGAGTTTTGACCAATGGCAAATTATTGATCCTGCCCAATGGCGAATGGGTCCGTGAAATGGATATCAAGGATGGATTTGCCTTGCAATACGCCGTTAAAGCTGGCTTGATCATAGCCGTCATCACCGGTTCATCTTCGATCCCGGTTAAACAAAGGTTGTCGAGATTGGGAATTGAACTGTTTTTTGAGAATGCAGTCAGCAAGTCTATAATTATCAATGATTTATTATCAAAATATGGAATTGATAAATCTGCTGCTATGTTCATGGGAGACGACATTCCTGATCTTGATGCATTTACTGCTGTGTCAGTCAAATGCTGCCCGGCAGATGCAGCATCCGATGTCCTGGAAATGGCGGACTATATTTCTCCCAAAAATGGTGGAAATGGTTGCGTCAGGGATGTGATTGAAAAAATATTGAGGGCACAGGGAAAATGGGTGATGGGTTCCACCATACAAAGCATTTAAATGAGACGCAATCAACCTTTATTGGCGTTTTTTCAATTGATCCGTTATCCCAATCTTCTTTTTATTGCACTCACGCAGAGTTTGTTTTATTTCCAAATAATTGTTCCTTTTTGCTCCATTGATGGCAAATATGGACATTTATTGCAGCAGGACGATTTTCTAATGCTCCTAGCTTCTTCAATCCTGATAGCCGCCGCAGGTTATATCATCAACGATTATTTTGACATTGATATTGACAATGTCAATAAACCCGAAAGGTTGATTGTTGGCAAATTAATCAAGCGACGCTGGGCAATGCTCTTGCACCTTATTTTATCGCTGGTCGGCTTATACCTTACTGCCATCGTGGCCATGCACCTGAACAATTTGGTGCTGTTGGCTTTGAATTTCTTGAGTGTATTGCTCCTGTTGCTGTATTCTTCCACCTTCAAAAAGCGCTTGCTGATAGGAAACATCATCATATCTGTGCTTACTGCATGGGTGGTAGGGGTGTTGTTCATCACCGAATTGAAGTTTAACGATATTGATTTCCGGAGAGATCACATGGATGCGCTTACTACGATTTACAAATACACGCTTGTTTATGGTGGCTTTGCCTTTATCGTTTCCATGATCAGAGAAGTGGTAAAAGACATGGAAGACCTGCAAGGCGACAGGAAATTTGGATGCACGACAATGCCCATTGTTTGGGGCATTCCCTCCACCAAGATTTTTGCCGGAGTTTGGATCATCGTGCTGGCAGCAATGATTGCAGCATTTACCCTTTATGCAATCTTGAATGCATGGTTTTGGATGATTCCTGTATTGGGGTTTATGCTGTTTGCTTATACTTTGTTTATCCTTCAACGACTCTATAGGGCAAGTGCTGCTCCTGATTATACCAACATTAGCATGAACATAAAAATTCTCATGCTGATGGGCATTCTTTCTATGCTTTTATACAGTTTCCAATGAAAAAAATTATCCTGGCATCTGGTTCACCCAGAAGAAAAATGCTGTTGGAATGGGCGGAAATTCCCTTTGACGTAGTCGTTTCTGACGCCGATGAGTCATTTGACGCCACCATGCCACCCGTTGAAATTGCCATTGCAATTGCACAAAAAAAGAATGCTGCTGTTGTCAATAACCTGAAAGACGATGCAGCAACTTCCATCGTCATTTCGGCTGATACCATTGTTGTTTTGCACGGAGAAGTGATAGGAAAACCTGTAAACAGGGACGATGCCATTGGAATTTTAAAACGGCTGTCGAATCAGACACACCAAGTGATTACAGCTGTTTGTGTCAGGAATAAAAAACAGGAAAAAGTTTTTCATGACATTACGCTTGTGTGCTTTCATCCACTTTCAGATGAGCAAATCACGCATTATGTTGATTTTTACAAACCCTATGACAAGGCTGGAGCTTACGCCATACAGGAATGGATAGGAGTGGTGGGCATCAAATCCATTCAAGGAGATTTTTACAATGTCATGGGATTACCGGTCAGTCGCCTGCTCCATACGCTTCAGGAAGCGTTTTTGTAGATCCCAGCATTTTTTCATTGCTGATTTACCAGTTGAAGTCAACGGTCAATTGAATATCCGGGTGAATACTTTCCTTGACGGGGCAAGACCATGCTATCTCTTCCAAACGCTTTTTTTCATCATCAGAAAAATAACGCCCAGTGGGCCAGTTGAAGCGAATGTGGATGCCGGCAATCCTTCTGGGTGAAGCAGACATGGTTTTTTGGGTTTCAGTCACCGTCCCGACCAGTTTTTCTTCCAAGTCCCTTGCACGGATGGCCATGGTTGTTAACATACAAGCCGCAAGTGAGGTACCTATGAGGTCGGTGGGAGAAAAACGGGCTCCTTTTCCCTGGTTGTCGGTTGGTGCATCGGTTTCTATGCTTGAACCAGATTGCAAATGTGTTGCTAAAGTTCTCAGATCACCAGAATAAGTTACCGTAGAAGTCATGCTTTTTTTTATAAATTTACATAACATTAAGCAACCATGTTTAAACAAACGGCCTTATTCATTCCCTTTACTTTTTTGGTGCTGCTCGTTCATGCCCAGCGCCTATCTTTATCAAAGGCTGGTTCCAAAGAGACCCAAAAGCTTGAGAAAAGAAATAAAATCAACGCAATGATCAGGAATGAAGAGGAAGGCGTTCCCGCCTTTTCCAAACATTCTATTTTCAGTTTCACGAACAACCATGATGGCTATGGTATCTTGTTAGAGAAGGGGATATCCAAGTCAGCCTACAAGTCTTCAATCTTTCAACTTGAGTTTGGCGAAAAGCGGCATGCAAAAGAAGAAAAGCAAAGCAGTTCTGAATTCACCAACAGCGGTTTTGCCATTTTTGGAAGACCCTTCGTATTTGGAAAGAAAAATATCTTTTACCAACTCAAGCTGGGAGCTGGACAAGAACTCCTTATCGGTGGAAAAGGCAATAAAAATGGTGTTGCGGTCTATGCACTGCTTGTAGGTGGATTCTCCGCAGGGTTGTCCAGGCCATATTATATGGAATTCGCATCGCCTGGCGGCACAGAAAAAATTAAATTTACCGAAGCCCGACGCTCAACTTTTTTGAGTGCAGACAAAATAATTGGAGGTACGGGCCTTCAGTTGGGGTGGAATGAAATGAAATTTTCTCCAGGAGCCTACGCCAAAGGGGGCCTCCGTTTTGATTGGGCCAGGTTCAATCAGGTGGTTTCTGCCATAGAATTTGGTTTTGGGTTTGATTACTATTCCCAAAAGATTGTCCAAATGGTTGACAATCCTGGAAAGTCTTTCTTCCCAACGGGTTATGTAGGATTGGTTTTTGGTAACCGCAAGTGATGTACCTTCGCACTTTATTTATCCCATGAGTTGTGATGTGAACACTGCAGGATCCTTTCCTGAACAAAAGCAAAAGAAACCTGACTGGTTGAGGGTCCGCCTTCCTGTAGGAGAAGGATATAAGCATGTGCGTTCCCTGGTTGATACCCATAAGTTGCATACCATTTGCGAGAGTGGCAATTGTCCAAACATGGGTGAATGTTGGGGTGCGGGTACAGCTACCTTCATGATTCTAGGCAATGTTTGCACAAGGAGCTGTGGTTTTTGTGCTGTTGCTACAGGAAGACCTGATCCAGTTGATTGGGATGAACCTCAACGCGTCGCAGAAGCCATTCATTTGATGAAAGTAAAACATGCAGTAATCACCTCTGTGGACAGGGATGAACTCCCCGATGGTGGTAGCAATATTTGGTTCAATACCATCAAAGCGGTAAAATCACTCAATCCAAACACCACATTGGAGACACTGATTCCCGATTTCAAGGGAATCGATGACCAAATACAAAGAATAGTAGAGGCAGCTCCTGAAGTGGTTTCACACAACATCGAAACAGTTGAACAACTGACAAGAAAAGTAAGGATTCAGGCAAAATACTGGCGAAGCATGGAAGTCTTGAGAAAGCTGAAACAGGGAGGAATGAGAACAAAATCAGGCATCATGCTTGGATTGGGAGAAACAAAAGAAGAAGTAGTGCAAACCTTGAAAGACCTTTCAGCCAATGGCATAGATGTTGTAACCATTGGGCAGTACCTTCAGCCCACACGAAAACATCTTCCAGTTCAACGCTTTGTTCATCCGGATGAATTCAATGAATACAAGGAAATTGGCTATGCACTGGGTATAGACTATGTTGAGAGCGGTCCATTGGTTCGATCATCCTATCACAGCGAAAAGCATGTGATACCAGGTTATGGTAAAAATGAATGGGAAAAGCAAAAAGTCCTTCTCTCTTCTAACTGAACTTATGCACCTTTTAAAGTCTTATTGAAATTCATTAGAAGTACTTACTTTTTGTCCCAGGCCAATGCGCTTGCACCGAGTATTGCCGCGTCTGACTCCTTTAGGTGACTTACCAGTATTTTAACCTTGTTTTGGAACACCTGAATGAGGTTCTCTTCCATGTGTTTTCTGGTGGGTTTCAGTATCAGGTCACCGGCTTTGGTAAGGCCTCCAAAGAGGATGATTGCTTCCGGGCTGCTGAACATTACTGCATTGGCGAGTGCAAGACCCAGGATCTTTCCCGTGAAATCAAATATTTCCAAGGCAAGCTTATCACCCTTGATGGCAGCATTGTACACAACTTTCGAATCAAGCGTATCCTTGTCTGCATCCCGCAAGAGACTGTCTTCCTTGCTGTTCTCAAGCATTTCCAAAGCAGTCAAACGTACCCCGGTGGCTGATGCATAACTTTCCAATGAGCCTTTTTTACCAGTTCCCTGGTGCATCCGGCCATCTGGGATTACAATGGTATGGCCCAGTTCACCAGCAAATCCATCATGACCATAGATCAGTTGTCCATTGGCAACAATCCCACTGCCAACACCAGTTCCGAGTGTTATCATGATAAAATCGCGCATCCCTTTGGCTGCGCCGTACATCATTTCACCAATCGCTGCTGCATTTGCATCATTGGTAAGGGTAACAGGCAACTGAAATTTATCACTCATCATTTTCGCTATGGGAATGATTCCCGACCAGGGTAAATTGGGTGCGTATTCAATGGTACCAGTATAAAAATTTCCATTGGGTGCTCCCATACCTATTCCCCTTATTCTCCCAATGCCTCCGGCCCTGCCAATCAGGACTTCCAAATGGCCATGGAGTTCTTCAATGAAGCCCTCAATTTCCTTGTGCTTTTTGGTTGACATCTCACCAGAAAAAAGAACGTTTCCATTTTTGTCGACAATGCCAAATTTAGTGCCAGTTCCGCCTATGTCTATGCCTATAGCCAGCGATTCGTTTGAATTCATATTGAAAGTTATGTGGATAAAATAAAGCAGCCACTGTTAAAGTGGCTGCCAAGATACAAATAAATCAAGAAAATTTAGTGGGCTGCAGCCACTTGTGCATCCACATCCAACCCTTGTTTCTTCAATACTGATTTTGTTTGCAAAGCGTGCCAAGCCAGGTAAGCAAAACAGAGGAAGGGGATAAGGTAGGAGAGTTGTGTATAGGTATATACGCTGCTGTCTCCTGAAGGATCAAGGTCAATGATGGAACCCTGTGTGGGTGGAATAATGGCACCACCAAGAATCATCATGATGAGGAATGCGGATCCCTGGCTGGTGTATTTTCCAATACCGTTGATGGCCAATGCAAAAATGCATGGCCACATGACCGCTGTACAAAGACCAGTACTGATGATTGCATAATTTGCCAACATGCCGGTTGCAGTGATGGAAATAAGCATTGCAGCTGCAGCCAGAATAGATACTGTCAGCAGTAATTTAACTGGCTTGTCTTCAGCAAACAGGAATGCAATCACTGCTAGGGCAATGCAAATGGGGTACATCATGAATTCATCAATGTTGTTCCCTTTGATGATGTTCACCAAAAGAATGACACCAAAAGCAACAAACGGAACGACAATGACCAGTATTCTTTTTACCATTTTGCTGAAATTGAAGACACTCACGGCGCCAGTCCATCTTCCAATCATCATGGATCCCCAATAGAGCGAAATGAGGTGAGAAATTTCAGAGTCCTCTTTGCCTCCAAAGGCATTCTTTTTGAGCAATGCACCAAAATTGTTGTCAATCGTCACTTCAACGCCTACGTAGATAAAAATGGCAATCATGCCCAATACCAGTTGTGGATATGCCATGGCACCCCATCCGGCAGGATTTTTCTTGGCTGTAACCATTGTCCAGAAAAGTATGGCAAGAATTACCACCAATGAACCACTGATAATCATGCTTTTTTGAAGTCCACTCACTTCCTTTGCCCAATCAGCGAAAAGCACGGGAAGGAAGATGATGCCTATGATCAGCAAAACATACATTGCTTTTGGGCTTTTTTCAAGTTTTTCGTCTGATGTTGTCTTGGGCAATTTTGCATATGCAAAGATCAGTGCTGCGATAATAAAGAGCCCTGCCAAAAAGAAATACAGTGTTTGAATGTTTTCAATGGATGCCACTTTTCCGCTGTCAAGACTACCAAACAGCAGGTAACTGACCACCAATGGGCCAAGCAGGGTACCGAAAGAGTTTACGCTTCCGCCCATGTTGAGGCGATGTGCTCCGGTTTCAGGTGTCCCCAACCCAATGGCAAACGGCTGAGCCGCTGTCTGTTGCAAAGAAAAACCCAATGCAATGATGAAAAAAGACACCAAAACCAAACCAAAAGTGGCTGTGCCGGATCCGCTGATATAGGCGAGTGCCAGTGCCCCCACCACCGAGATGAGCAGTCCGTAAATGATACCTTTTTTGTATCCGATCTTGTTGAGCAAATCCGTGCCGGTCACCGTTGAAAAAACATAAAGAATCAACGAGCCGTAAAAATAAGCGCCATAAAACGCAGAACCGATCAATTGTGATTGAATCTGATCAAGGTTGAAAAATGTTTTGCAAAATGGGATGAAAATGCTGTTGGATGCAGCTACAAATCCCCAGAAAAAGAAAACGATGATCAGTACACCGAATTGCGACCACTTTGTTTGTTGGCTCATATGGAAGGTTGTTTTATGAAACCCCAAAATAATTATTTTTTTTGCCTGCAAAACATTTTGTTATCAACAATTGCATCTCATTTATTCATACATTCGAAAAGGATGAAAACTTCATTGGAAATCTTGCATGTAAGTGCTGAATGTTATCCGGTTGCCAAGGCTGGTGGATTGGGTGATGTTGTTGGTTCTTTACCCCGTTTTCAGCAGGAATTGGGTCACAAGGCCAGGGTTGTGATGCCCATGTACAGAACACCTTACCTCTACGCACACGACTGGGAGGTTGTTCACAAATCATCTTCGAACCTGGGACATTGGTGGTTTGATTATACTGTGATCAGGGAAAAGTCAAATGCACAGGGATTTGAACTCTTTTTGCTGGACATCAATGGCCTGCTGGACCGGGACAAGGTGTATGGATATGATGATGACACTGAAAGGTTTTGTGCCTTTCAAATTGCTGTAGCCCATTGGATGAATTCATGGGATGTACTTCCCAATGTCGTACATGTCCATGATCACCATGCCGCATTATTGCCCTTTATCATGCAGCATGCTTATGCATACAAACGGCTTCAATACATTCCAACAATACTTACGATTCACAACGCACAATACCAGGGTGCTTTTGGATGGGAGAAGACCTTGTACATTCCCCAATGGGACAGTTGGAAACGTGGTTTATTGGAGTGGAAGGGAACCATCAATCCATTGGCTTCTGGTATAAAATGCGCCTGGAAAGTGACCACGGTGAGCAATTCTTACCTGGGTGAACTGAGACACATGAGCAATGGATTGGAACCCCTGTTTGAATATGAAAAAGGCAAATGCAGTGGAATCCTGAACGGCATTGACTACAAGGTTTGGAACCCCCAAAATGACAAATACCTGGACGAGCATTTCTCTCTAGTGGATGCTGATGCGGGCAAGAAAAAAAACAAGAATATCATTTGCGACCGCTTTGGACTGGATCCCCAAAAACCTCTTTTTATTTTCATTGGAAGACTTGTCGGCGAGAAGGGTGCTGACCTCTTGCCCGGCATGATCGTGGACAGTTTCAAGTTCATTGGACGAAAAATGAATTTCCTTGTACTTGGAAATGGTGAGTCAGAAACAGAACATCAACTTTCCCAACTCAATTCGATTGCAAAGAGTGATTACAATGTATACATTGGCTACAATGAAACCTTGAGTCATTTGATGTATGCTGCAGCAGATTTCATCATCATGCCGTCAAGGGTGGAGCCTTGTGGGCTTAACCAGCTTTATGCAATGCGGTATGGCACAATCCCGGTCGTTCGCAATACGGGAGGGCTGAGGGATACTGTCATTGACATGGGGGAAACCAACGGATATGGCATAACGTTCAACAATGCCAGTGTAGGAGACATTACCCATGGCATTTACAGGGCTGTTGGTATATACAACCAAAAAGAAATTTTTCGCAGTATACGGCAAAAGATCATGGAACTGGATTTCAGTTGGCACCGCAGCGCTGAGGAATATGTCTCCCTTTATCAAACTTTTCAGTAAATTAGACAATATTCAAAACAAACATGAACAAGAATGTAATTGCAGTCATTTTGGGTGGGGGAGCAGGGTCTAGACTGTCTCCATTGACATCAACAAGGAGCAAGCCTGCGGTTCCCATTGCAGGGAAATACAGACTTGTTGACATCCCCATTTCCAATTGCCTCAATTCAAATATTGGCAGGATTTATGTGTTAACACAATTCAATTCCGCTTCGCTGAACAAACATATAAAAAACACCTACCATTTCAGTGCTTTCAGCTCAGCATTTGTTGACATCATTGCAGCTGAACAAACCCCAGACAATCCAGCCTGGTTTCAAGGCACTGCAGATGCCGTCCGGCAATCATTGCGACATGTAAGCCAACAGGATTTTACGCATGTCTTGATCCTTTCCGGTGACCAGCTCTATCAAATGGATTTTCAGGAAATGATTGACAATCATATCAACAGCAAGGCTGATATTTCCATTGCCACCATTCCTGTAAATGCCAAAGAAGCTACTGAATTTGGCATTTTGAAAAAAGGGGAAGGGGGAATCATTGAATCATTCATCGAAAAACCCAAAGCAGAAGTACTGGGTCAGTGGGTCAGCGATACAGGCGAAACCATGCAAACACAAGGCAGAAATTACCTGGCCAGTATGGGGATTTATATTTTTGGGCGTAAAATTCTCTTTGACCTGTTGCAAGAAGAAATCAAGGATGCAACTGATTTTGGCAAGGAAATCATTCCATATTCCATCAGTAAACACAATGTCGTCAGTTTTCAATACGAAGGCTACTGGACCGATATAGGAAACATTCATTCTTTTTTTGAAGCCAATCTTGCCCTAACACAAGATGTTCCAGAGTTTAACTTGTTTGACAACAACAAGGCCATCTATACCCGGGCCAGGATGCTTCCTCCTGCAAAAATCAGTGGTACTACACTCGAAAAAACAATTGTGGCAGAGGGCTGCATCATCAATGCTTCAAGGGTTGAGAACTCTGTTCTTGGCATTAGAACACGAATTGGTTATGGATCTACCATTGTAAGCTGCTATATCATGGGAACTGATTTTTATGAGACACTGGATGAAATGAATGTTTCAGTCAGCAATGGCCTTCCCAAACTTGGCATCGGAGAACGCTGCTACATCAAGAATTCCATCATCGATAAAAACTGTCGAATTGGAAATGATGTTCGCATCAATGGCGGCAAACATTTGGCCAATACCGAACACCCCTTGTATACCATCAAGGAAGGCATTGTGGTTGTAAAAAAAGGTGCTGTAATCCCCAATGGTTTTGTCATTTGATTCCTGTTGCCGCAAAGATTTGCAACGGTTTGTAAACATTTAATCGGGCAATAGCAATCCCAAATGATACTTTCTGGGCGCGCATTCATCCAATAAACATCTGATGAACATTAACAATACCGGTGAAGAAAGCAATGCTATGGGAATGCTGCCTTATGAGGAAACCCATTTCATTGAGACATCTGGTCCGGTATGGAATTATTCTCTTTTCGACGAGCACATCATCCAACATTTCCAGCAAGGCACCTTGTACAATGCATACCAGTATTTTGGCAATAAACAATTGTCAGTGCTGGGAAAGAAAGGAACATATTTTTCCGTTTGGGCCCCGAACGCTACACGCGTAAGCATTGTCGGTAATTTCAACAATTGGCAGGATGGACGTCATCCTCTGTTTGTGCGTCTCGACAAATCCGGCATCTGGGAAGGTTTTATTCCAGGTTGTTCAAGGGGCGAAGTGTACAAATACTCGATCCATGGTTTTGAAGGGAAAATCATACAAAAAGGCGACCCATATGCTCATTTTTGGGAAAAAAAGCCATTGACCGCCAGCATAACCTGGAATTTTGAATACCAATGGCATGACCAGCATTGGATGTCAATCAGGGAAAAACACAATTCCCTACAATCTCCTTATGCTGTGTATGAAGTGCACCTTGCCAGTTGGATGAGGCCCGATCCATCTGACGAAACATCTTACTTCAGCTACTGGCAAATTGCCGAACGGCTTGTTCCCTATGTAAAAGAAATGGGGTTCACGCACATTGAGTTGATGCCAGTTATGGAATTTCCTTTTGATGGTAGTTGGGGATACCAGGGAACAGGATATTTTGCTCCAAGTTCCCGTTTTGGAAATCCTGAGGAATTCATGGCAATGATTGATTACTGTCACCGCGAAGGAATTGGTGTGATATTGGATTGGGTACCTTCCCATTTTCCATACGATAGCCACGGACTTTTCATGTTCGATGGAACACATACCTATGAATATGGAGACATGCGAAAAGGGTATCACCCCGATTGGAACAGCTATATTTTCAATTACAAAAGAGGAGAAGTAAGATCATTCCTGATCAGCAATGCCCGTTTTTGGCTGGACCAATTTCATGTGGATGGACTTAGGGTTGACGCGGTTTCTTCCATGCTAAAACTTGATTATTCAAGAAATGAAGGGGAGTGGGAGCCAAACGAATTCGGCGGCAATGGCAACATTGAAGCAATTTCCTTCCTCAAAGACATGAACCAGATGGTATACCGGGATTTCAACGGAGTGCAAACGATTGCAGAGGAAGCAACAAACTGGCCACGCGTTTCAAGACCTGTATATGCGGATGGCTTGGGATTTGGCATGAAGTGGATGATGGGTTGGATGCATGATACACTGCGGTATTTCAAGCAGGATCCATTGTTCAGGCAACACCAACAGGATCAATTGACCTTTAGCATGATGTATTATTATGACGAAAATTTTATGCTGCCACTGAGTCATGATGAGGTAGTTCATGGAAAATCGCCGATGATTTACAAAATGCCAGGGGATGATTGGCAAAAATTTGCAAATTTAAGACTGCTCTACACCTACATGTTTACCCACCCTGGGGCAAAACTATTGTTCATGGGCAATGAATTTGCACAAACAGAGGAGTGGAACTATTCAACGTCCTTGCGTTGGGACCTGCTGAAACATGAAAGCCACCTTGGTATGCAATCATGTGTCAGTGCGCTTCTGCATCTCCTAAAGCAAGAACCATCACTGTACGTCCATCAATTTGATCAACAGGGTTTTGAGTGGCACGACCTGCATCACCAAGAGGAATCCGTGATTGGTTACATAAGGAAGGGCAACATTTCGGACCCGACCTTGCTTGTAATATTGAACATGACACCCAAGGAGCGGGTGGGTTGGACAATTCCAGTAGAGTCAGCTGCTGATTGGCAAGAAATATTCAATAGCGATGAAACCCAATACTGGGGTACGGGAAACTACGTAAACAGGGAAATCATAGCCCCTGTTCGCAAAAAAAATAACCTTTCGCATGAAATAAAACTATCATTGCCTCCGTTAGGTGGATGTATTCTAAAAAGAATCAATCCAATCCTAAACACAACCCAATGAAAAGGTTTTTTTTCATCTTTACTGCAGTTTTTACAGGTTATTTGGTTTTTGCAAAGAATGAAGATGACAGTGTAAAAGTTCTTATCCAAAAAGCAAAAATAGAACAGGCCGCAGGCCGTCACAAAATGGCACTTGAATACTTGCAGATGGCGGTTGCCGTAAACCCCAATATTATTGATGCGCAAAGGGCACTTGGTATTGAAGCACTTGAGCTAAGACAATTTGAACTGGCCCGTCAATCATTTCTTTCCGTTTTGTCGAATCAACCCAATGACCCTGTTTCACTGGAAAAGTTAACTGAAATTTTTTACAATTTTCGCAAGTGGGACGAGACCATAAAATACGGCCAAAAGTTATTGTCCCTGAATGCTGGCAAGCGGATCAACTTCATGATTGGAAAGAGCTTCTATGAGAAAGAGGATTTTGGACAGTGTTTCAAATACCTAGAAGCGGCTTTTGTGGAAGAGCCCAGCAATGGAGAAATTCCTAGCATGTTTGCCCGGGCATTGGTTGACATGAGCAACTTCAAAGCTGCAGCCAGGTATTATTTGGAAGCCATAAAACTTGATTCCACAAACAACAGGCTGTTGAACGAGCTGGGCATGACCTACTCAGCCATGAACGATGAAAGGAATGCTGTAAAGTATTACGAAATGGCCATGGACAAGGGTTACAAAGTAGACAATAATTTTATTGAAAACCTCTCCAATTCATATATAGCAGCAGGAATGCCCCAAAAAGGGATGGATATGTTGTTGAAACTCCTTGAAAAAAGACCTGGTGACATTGATTTGCTGAACAATCTAGCCAACAATTACTATTCGCTTGGCAACTACAAAGAAGCCATAAATTATTGGGATAAGGTTCTTTACCTTGACCGGGAAGAAGCAAGAGCACTGTACATGATTGGCATGTGTTATATCAAAATGGGAGACAAGAACAAAGGGGCCATGCTTTGCAACAAGGCAATCGACATGGATCCCAGCCTTAAGCAGTTCAGACATGTAGGTGGTGGTCCTTTTGGAAGGTAAAATTCAGTGGGCTTAGAAGATGATTTGATTGCCTGGAGAAATGTAATCACTCACATTTTTTCAGGCACTTTTATTCCCAGCATCTCCATGCCACTTGCAATGATAGTTGCAACAAGGCTTGAAATTTTCAACCTCAATTGTTTTTTCTCTTCATTTTCTGCATTGTTGATGCTTAGCGCTGCATAAAAGGAATTGAAAGTTTGTGCCAATTGGAAAAGATAGGTGGCTATTGCTGAAGGATCAAGGCCATCAGCAGCTTGCTTAAGAATAACTTCATACTGCTCTGCCAAAAGCAACAAGTCCTTTTCACCTTTTAGGAGTGGCAGCTTGTAATCTTTCAACCCGCTGTCAATTATAGATTTTTTCAGTACAGACCGAATCCTGGCATGTGTGTATTGCACAAATGGACCCGTAAAACCATGGAAATCGATGGACTCTTCAGGATTGAAAATCATTTTTTTCTTGGGGTCAACACGAAGCAAAAAATATTTCAATGCACCCAAACCGATCGTGTTATACAATTCATCCAATTCAGCCTCACTGAAATCATTGACCTTTCCAAGATTTTGGGTATGTTTCCTTGAAATGGAAATCATTTCGTCTACAAGGTCATCCGCATCCACAACTGTTCCCTCTCTGCTTTTCATTTTCCCGGTAGGAAGTTCAACCATGCCATAGGAAAGGTGGTGAATGCCATCTGCATAAGGAAGACCAAGCTTTTTGCAAATCAGTTGAAGCACTTTCATGTGATAATTCTGTTCATCTCCAATCACATATATGCTTTGGTCCATGCCAAATTCATCGTATTTTTTTTGTGCCAAACCAATGTCCTGGGTAATGTAAACAGATGTACCATCTTTTCTCAGAACCAATTTTTCATCCAATCCCTCAGCAGTAAGGTCAATCCACACGCTGCCATCTTCTTTCCTAAAAAAAACACCCTTTCTGATACCCAATTCAATGGTGTCCTTTCCCAATAGGTAGGTTTCACTTTCATAATATGTTTTGGCAAAATCCGATCCAATTCGTTTGTAGGTTGTGTCGAATCCTTCATATACCCATAGGTTCATGGTCTTCCAAAGTTCAATCACTTCGGGTTTTCCATTTTCCCAATCAAACAGCATTTGTTGTGCCTCCAGCATGATGGGGGCCTCTTTTTCTGCAGTTGCTTTGTCCATGCCTTTTGCCACCAGCGCTTCAACCTCTAATTTGTAGGCATCATTGAATTTGACATAAAAATCTCCTACAAAATGATCTCCCTTAGTACCTGTGGAAGTCGGTGTCGATTGGTTTCCATAGCGGCTCCAGGCAATCATGCTCTTGCAGATATGTATGCCACGGTCGTTTACAATGCATGTTTTTAAAACATCATAACCATTGGCCTTGAGAATTTCAGCGATGCTTCTACCCAGAAAATTGTTTCTCAGGTGTCCAAGGTGAAGTGGCTTGTTGGTATTGGGTGATGAGTACTCTACCATGATTTTTTTTCCGTTCATGGGTGCTTTGCCGAAACAGGGATCTTGGTAGTGCCTGTTGAGCATATCGATCAAGAAGGCGGGCTTGATGGTGAAATTCAGGAAACCTTTGATGATGTTGAAAGATTCAAAAAAAACAGGATCATCCGCAATCATTTTTGCACCCAATGCATTTCCGAGCTGGTCAGGAGATGTGTTCAACTGTTTTACCAGTGAAAACAAAACAATTGTGTAATCGCCCTCAAATTCGGGTTTTGTAGGATTTACCTGAAAATCGCGCGCCGTAAAACGGATTCCATAAACTGATTCGATAGCTTCAACTGCTTTTTCCCGGACAATTTTACTCAGCATACATGATTAGATTGTTGCAAAGGTACGATTCCCTTAATTTTATTGCATGTTGAAACCCATATTGCGCTTTTTCTTTTGTTTATCTTGTATTGCAATGGTTATTGAAACTGCATGTGGACAAACGCCAAAAATTGACCTTCAGGGTCACCGGGGTTGTCGGGGGCTTTATCCTGAGAATACCCTTCCGGCCTTTATTCATTCGATTGAACTGGGTGTAACCACCCTCGAAATGGACGTGGTCATCACAAAGGACAATAAAGTTATTTTGTCACACGAGCCGTTCATGCATCCAGAAATT
>Ga0222712_10000806_pt1 | contig 39989 bp, 37 predicted proteins | sample C33_657DmetaG_FD_165043 | JGI IMG/M metagenome (GOLD analysis project Ga0222712, IMG submission 165043) | Estuarine water microbial communities from San Francisco Bay, California, United States - C33_657D | ecosystem: Environmental > Aquatic > Marine > Unclassified | place: USA: California... | reverse complement strand
TAGCTTTTTTGATTATCTTTGTTATTATCTATACAGGATATAGGGTAATTAAAATATCGATATGAAAACCAACACAATAATCATTTTGTCAAGCTTTATCACGCTATTCGCACCAATTGGACCATTGGTAACAATAGCATTAATTTCTATCGGATTTGACTTCGGTTTTGGCATTTGGAGATCTGTTCAGAGCAGACGAAAAGAAGGATCAACAGCTAAGATAGGCGACATCATTCAAAGCACAAAGGCACTTGCTACAGGCGTTAAGTGTGGTATCTATGCTGGATCAATTGCATTCTTTTACTTGGTAGAGAGATTCATCGCAGGTGACATCATATCTCACTTCATATCGATCGAGCTATTGCTTACTAAGGCAGTTGCGTTATTCTTTGTGTTTATTGAAGTAAAGAGCATGAACGAGAGCTATAAAGACGTTACCGGAAAGGATATGCTAAAGTCATTCAGAGACTTCGTCACAGGACTTAAAAATGAAAGCGATAAATGGAAGAGCTAATCAAAAAATACATTGCCTTCACAAAGAAATGGGAGGGTGGACTTTCTAGAGATACAGCAGACTCAGCATCTAGTTATCCATGCCCTACACCCTACAAAGGTAAGTCAGGCTACCATACAAACATGGGTATTACTTATGCTGCATGGGTTCAGTACTTCGGTAAGGACAACGACGACGATTTCTTCAATATGTCTGACGAGAACTGGTTCAAGGTATTCAAGAAGGGTTATTGGGATGGTGTTAAGGGTGATCAATATAAGTCACAAAATATTGCAATAATTGTGACAGGTGTCGCATGGGGCAGCGGTGTTAAGCAGGCCGGTATGACGCTACAACGTGCTATACTGAACTGTGGTAACTTTGTTCAGAAGGACGGAATTATCGGTAAGAATACCATTAGCTCGGCTAACTCAATTGAGCCTCGTAAGTTGTTTGACGCACTGATAGCAGAGCGCGAGCGATTCTTCAAAGCTATCGGTAGACCGGGATCTAAGAACGCGAAATTTCTCAAGGGATGGTTGCGAAGATTGGAAGATTATCGTAAAACGTTCAGACCTTAATTATTTTTAGTAAATTTGTGATATGAAAGTAAATAACTATAACGTAGTAGCGCCAAATGTTAATTGTACTGTATTCGGTACAGATGAAAATGGAGCTCAAAAGAACTTCAACGTACAATCTTTATTGGCATTGAATGCAACACCTGAGGTTGTAGCTACAGATTTATTGACATCTCGAACTATTTTAGTAACTAACACATACTTCACTGGATCAGCAGGGGCATCATTTGCGGTTACTCTTCCGGCGTCTAACTCAAACTTAAACGGAGCTAAGTATGTCATAATGTCTACAGTTACTCGTGCTTCAACAACATGGATATCAGGCGGTGCTACATTTGTAGGTGCCCCTTCAACATTAACAGCAAACACTCCGGTGTGCTTACAATACAATCACGCCAACGCAACTTGGTACATATCTTTATAAAAATCAAATCAAATGGAAACAAAAAAAATCAAACAAGAACAGCTAGATCGATTGATCGATGCTAACAGAAAATTCAGAGACCTTAAGTTCAACATTGCAGACATCGAGATTAATTTCGAGCGTTTGAAAGTTCAAAAGGCTCAGTCAATGGCGAACATTGAAATCGCTGCTCACGACCTATCTTCCGTTCAGGAGGAGATCTACAACGAGTACGGTGACGTACAAGTTAACCTACAAACAGGTGAATTTAATTAGAAAGATATCAGTTGGTCCTGACTACATGAAGTGCATGCACTACGTTGTAGGACAACGCGTTCTCCGAGACGAGTATGAGATTGAGTCTATTATCAAGAATGATGATGGATCAATCTCTATTTGGATCATGCAGGATGGCGCGATTGTTTGTTGGAAAAACTTCTCGGCCAATATGCCAATCTCAACAGAGTACAAAATAGATTTCTAATGAAAGCTCCCTACTGCTTCATCATAAAGCCGGTTGGCTTGAGGCGGTACGACAACATAAGACAATTCGGAGATTCCGAGTTTATTATTAGTACCTCTCAGGAAGACCACCGCGTATCCAATAGATTCGCTGAGGTTGTATCCGTGCCTATATATTACGATGGTCCAATACAAGCAGGTGACACCGTGTGTGTTCACCACAACGTGTTTAAGTTCTACTACGATATGAAAGGTAGACAAAAGAGCAGTTGGCATCACTTATCAGAAGACTTATTTATTGCTGAGCCTGATCAGATCTACCTATTCAAAAGAGGTGAGGAATGGCAGGCACCTGAACCATTTGTGTTTGTTAGACCAATTGAATCGGAAGATCGGATGTTCAATGAGACCGGTGGACTAGAGCAACTATGGGGTGAGTTGGTCTATAAGAACGACAAGCTAGATGAAGTTGAGCAAGGTGACATAGTATCATACACGCCGGACTGTGAGTATGAGTTTAAGATTGACGATGAGATTCTTTACCGAATGTATAACCGGAATATATGTCTAAAAAAATAGAGATTGTAGAAGCAGCTAAGCAAGCGATTGATGAGCTGATCAAAGTATTAAAGTCTCCTATCATCACACACGCTGAGGACGATATATCGGCCGATAAGATGAAGAACGCTGCGTCAGCTAAACGTTTGGCATTTGAGGATGCTATGTATATGCTGACAAAGATTGAGGAGGAGGAAAGTAGACAAGACCAACCAGCTGAAGTAACGGCAGGTAAAGGTGGATGGGCAGAGGGTAGAGCCAAGACTAGAAATGGAAAATAAGTTATACTCCATATTAAGTAACTATGTACAGCGTCAAGCTGTGGTGGCTAAGAATAAGAATAAGTCTTGGAACTACGGCTATCACCCCGACTACGATTTAATAGTCATATCAAAGGACGGAACGATTGGTGACGTGTACGAGATCAACGGCCTAAGGATTGCTATCCCGGCCACACCAAAAGAATTAGAGAACACCAACAATAGATGGGTTGCCCAAGAGTATCCTGCTGAGCTTCAAAAGATCAAGTCAATATTTGACTGGAATAGAAAGGACAACTCATTCAAATCAAAGTATGTAGATAGTATCGAGAGGGAGTTTGATCGACGTGAACATGGACATTGGTTTATGAACAACGGCAAGCCAACTTACATAACCGGTACTCACTATATGTACTTGCAGTGGACCAAGATTGACGTCGGTCTACCTGACTTCCGTGAGTCCAACCGGATATTCTACATATTTTGGGAGGCATGTAAGGCAGACAACCGATCGTTTGGTATGTGTTACCTAAAGAACCGACGTTCAGGTTTCTCATTTATGTCTTCTGCTGAGACATCAAATCAAGGTACAATTGTCCGTGACTCTCGTCTTGGAATCCTATCTAAAACAGGATCCGATGCCAAGAAGATGTTTACTGATAAGGTTGTGCCTATTGTAAGAAATTATCCCTTCTTTTTCAAGCCGATTCAAGATGGTATGGATAACCCGAAGACGGAGTTAGCCTTCCGAGTTCCTGCGAGTAAGATCACTCGTAAGAACATGGATGAGGAGCGCGAGGATGACATAGAGGGATTGGATACTACCATTGACTGGAAGAACACAGCTGACAACAGTTATGATGGTGAGAAGTTATTACTACTTGTACATGACGAGAGTGGTAAATGGGAGAAGCCTGAGAACATTCTCAATAACTGGCGAGTAACCAAGACGTGTCTCCGATTGGGATCTAGGATCATTGGTAAGTGTATGATGGGATCAACATCGAATGCATTGTCAAAAGGTGGTGAGAACTTCAAGAAACTATTCAACGATAGCGACCCAAGACAACGATCTGCCAATGGTCAGACCAAGTCAGGGTTGTATGCATTATTCATTCCGATGGAGTGGAACTACGAGGGTTATATCGATGAGTTCGGTTGGCCGGTATTCGAGGACCCAAAGAAACCTGTGGTTGGTGTAGACAAGGAGATGATTAGTAATGGCGTTATTACCTATTGGAACAATGAGGTTGCGGCATTAAAGTCTGACTCAGATGCACTCAATGAGTTCTATCGTCAGTTCCCTCGTACAGAGTCACACGCATTTAGAGATGAGTCCAAGCAGTCGTTATTCAACTTGACAAAGATATACCAGCAGATTGACTACAACGACTCGATGATTAAGGATCGCGTCATTACTAGGGGGTATTTCCATTGGAAGAACGGTGTCAAAGACAGTGAGGTTGTTTGGACTCCTGATCAAAAAGGTAGGTTCTATGTGTCATGGATTCCGGAGCAGGGACTTAGAAACCGAATAGTGTATAAGAACGGGCGTAAGTTTCCAGCAAACGAGCATATCGGTGCGTTTGGATGTGACCCCTATGACATCTCAGGAGTAGTAGGTGGTGGTGGATCGAATGGTGCATTGCATGGTTTGACCAAGTTTCATATGGAGAAGGCACCAACGAACGAATTCTTTTTAGAGTATGTGGCTAGACCTCAAACAGCAGAGATATTCTTTGAGGAGGTATTGATGGCTTGTATATTCTACGGAATGCCTATCTTACCGGAGAACAATAAAGCCCGACTACTATATCACTTTAAGAATAGGGGATACCGTGGTTATGTATTGAATAGACCCGACAAGCAGACATTTAAGCTGTCTAAGACCGAATTAGAGCTTGGTGGAATACCTAACTCATCTGAGGACGTTAAGCAAGCTCACGCGGCAGCTATCGAGTCTTATATCGAGGAGTATGTTGGTTTAGATAATGAGGGGACTTATAGAGACTCTGACGTTATGGGATCAATGTATTTTACTAGGACTCTAGAAGATTGGGCTCGATTTGATATCAATAATAGAACAAAACACGATGCCTCCATCAGTTCAGGTTTAGCCATTATGGCGACTCGTAAGTATATGTTTACACCTGAAAAGAAGGAATCAAAAATAAGTATTAAATTTGTAAAATACGATAATCGTGGAAACAGAAGCGAAATAATAAAATAATGGAGAAACCACAAGTTTTAATTTCCCAGCGGCCGTTCCCGAATCAGATGGCTACCGATGAAGAAAAGTCTACTTTCGAGTATGGACTTAAGGTAGCAAAGTCTATTGAGGGTGAGTGGTTTAAAAGAAAAGCAAATTCGTGTAGGTTCTATCACCAGTGGGGGGAATTCCACCGATTGAGACTATACGCAAGAGGAGAGCAGCCAGTTCAGAAATATAAAGATGAATTGTCTATCAACGGAGATATGTCTATGTTAAACTTAGACTGGTCTCCTATTCCCATTATTCCCAAGTTCGTTGATCTTGTTGTAAACGGTATGTCGGAGCGACCTTATGCTATCAAGGCTGAGGCGCAAGACGTTATGTCCGCTGAGAAGAAGAACATCTTCCAGGATATGATTGAGTCTGACATGGTCGCAAAGGACTTCCTTCAGTTAACTAAGGATGAGTTTGGTATCGATGCATTTAACGTTGATCCAAATGAACTTCCTGAGAACGACGAAGAGTTGTCATTGTACATGCAATTGAAATACAAACCAAGTATTGAGATCGCTGAAGAGGTAGCTATTGATACATTACTCAAGATGAATGAGTATGAGTATACCAAGAAGCTATATGACTATGACGTTACCACTATCGGTATCGGAGCTGTAAGACATACATTCCTAGTTAATGATGGCGTTAAGGTTGACTACGTTGACCCCGCTAACATGATCTACAGTTATACTGAGAAGAATGACTTCTCTGACTGTTATTACTTTGGTGAGGTTAAGATGGTTCACTATACTGAGCTACTTAAAATTGATCCTACACTTACAGACGAGCAACTTCAAGAGATTAGAAATGCTAGTTCTGCATGGTATGATTACTTCCCTATTGTTAGAAACTACCAAGACGATTCATTCTTAAATGAGGTCGTTACATTACTATACTTCAACTACAAGACTGACAAACGTTTTGTATGGAAAAAGAAATTACTTGAGAATGGTGGAGAGAGAGTTATCCGTAAGGATGAGTCATTCAACCCAATCATCGAGGACGGAATGCTATTCGAAAGAGTAGAGGCGGTTCGTGACGTTTGGTACGATGGTATCTTAGTTGGTGGATCAAACATACTTGTTAAGTGGGAGCTTATGAAGAACATGGTTCGTCCTAAGTCTGCTACTCAGAAAGCTCTTCCAAACTATGTGGTGCATGCGCCAAGAATGTACAAAGGAAACATCGAGTCTTTGGTTCGACGTATGATTCCATTTGCTGATCAGATCCAATTGACACACCTTAAGTTACAACAAGTCATGGCACGCGTAGTTCCTGATGGGGTATTCATTGATGCTGATGGTATTAATGAGGTTGACTTAGGTACCGGCGCGGCATACAATCCTGAGGATGCATTGAAACTATACTTCCAAACGGGTAGTGTGATTGGACGTAGCTACACTCAAGAGGGTGAGTTTAACAACGCGCGTATTCCAATCCAAGAGTTAAACACAAACAGTGGACAAGGTAAGATGGCTGCTTTAATCGGCAATTACAACCACTACTTAAATATGATCCGCGATGTGACGGGTATCAATGAGGCAAGGGATGCGTCCACTCCTCATCCTGACGCATTGGTTGGTGTTCAGAAGTTAGCTGCATTGAATTCAAACACTGCAACTAGACACATCCTTGAGTCTGGTCTGTATACAACCAAACGATTGGCAGACTGTTTATCAGTTCGTATTGCTGACGTTTTAGAGTATTCTGACTTTGCTGAGGAGTTTGCTATGCAGATTGGTAAGTATAATGTTGCTATCTTAAATGACATTAAAGATCTATACCTGCATGACTTTGGTATCTTTATTGATCTTGCTCCGGACGAAGAGCAGAAAGCTCAGTTAGAGGCGAACATTCAGATATCACTTCAACAACAAACGATTGATCTAGAGGATGCTATTGACATTCGAATGATCAATAATATTAAGTTGGCTAACGAAATGCTTAAGGTTAAACGTAAGCGTCGTATGGAACAACAGCAGAAACAAAAAGAGATGGAGTTCCAAATGCAAATGCAGTCGAACATCCAATCTCAACAAGCTGCCTCTGAACAGAAAGCACAACTCATCCAATTGGAAGCACAGTCTAAAATGCAACTTAAGCAAGCTGAAACTGAGTATAGAATTAAAGAGATGCAAGCTGAGGTTGAACTTAAACGTCAGTTAATGGATGTCGAATTCCAGTACAACATGCAGTTAAAAGGCATGGAGGGTGAGGTTATTAAGAACCGTGACATGGAGAAAGAGAAAGCAAAAGACAAACGAGTTGACTTGCAGGCTACTAGACAATCAGACTTAATAAACCAAAGACAAAACAATTTACCTCCTAAGAATTTTGAGAGTGAAGATGATAGTTTGGATGGATTTTCTTTAGAATCATTTGGACCTAGATGACAGGAATATATAAAATAACATCTCCTTCTGGAAGGATTTACATCGGTCAATCAATTGATATTGATAAAAGATTTGAATCCTATAGAAAATTAAAATGCAAAATGCAGCCTAGGCTCTATAGTTCTATAGTAAAATATGGTGTAGATAATCATGTATTCGAAATAATCGAAACGTGTGATGTAATACATCTTAACAATAGAGAGCGTCACTGGCAAGACTATTTTAGCGTAATTGGTTTAAATGGATTAAATTGTATCTTAACTAATACTGAAGACAAAATAAAAGTTGTTTCAGATGACACAAAGGAAAAGATAAGATCTAAAACAAAATTATATAGGCACACGGATGAAGCAAAGAAAAAAATAATAGCTTCATTGATAGGTAGAAAACCTTCTAAAGAGACTTGTGAGAAAATATCAAAGTCACAAATAGGAAAAACAGTTAGCGCTGATACTTGCGATAAAATATCAAAAGCTTTATTAGGTAGAAAATTATCTAAAGAATGTTTAGAGAAGAGATCTAAGTCGATAAGTGGGAGTAATAATTGGAAAGCTAAAATAATATTAGATTTGCATAGTGGTATATACTATGGATGTATTACTGAGGCGGCAGACGCTTTTAACATTAATAGAAGTACACTTAATAACTATTTAATAGGAAGTAGACCTAACAAAACTACACTGATTTACGCATAAGTAAATAATACTTAACTTTGTAACAATTAAATCTAATTATAATGAGTGAATTTACAGTAAGAACAGTTGACTTCGAAGAGAAGTCAGTTGCAGAAAAAGAAACAGAATTATTAAAGGCGCATGAAGAGCAGCAAAGTGAACCTACTCCGGTAGTTGATCTTTCAAGCATTGAAGCACCAACAAATACACCTCCGGCAAACGAGCCGGTTGAATTAGATGAATCTATTGTTGTATCTTACTTAGGTAAGAGATGGAATAGAGAAATTACTTCTTTGGATGATCTAGCTGAACAACGTTCGGTTAATGATGATCTACCTGAGGATGTTTCTGCATTCCTAAAATACAAAAAAGAAACTGGTCGTGGTATTGAAGACTTTATCAATTTGAATAAGGACTACAACACCATGGATCAGGACACTTTGCTTCTTGAATATAATCGAGAACAAAACAAAGGTCTAGACTTAGAAGACGTTAAGTTTGAGTTAGAGACCAAGTTTGGTTACGATGAAGATTTTGATGACGAAAAGGAAATCAAGAAAAAACAAGTAGCAAAGAAAAAAGAGCTTGCTAAAGCTAAGGAGTATTTCAATCAACTGAAGGATCAGTACAAGGTGCCGCTTGAGTCAAGGGATACCTTTGTTCCGCAAGAAGAAAGAGATGCATACGAGGCTTACAAGAAACAAATAGAGTCTGGAGCTGTAGCCCAGGAAGACCAAGCAAAGAAGTCGAAGTATTTTGCTGACAAAACAAATGAGTTATTCTCTGATAAATTCGAAGGTTTCGGATTCAACATTGATGAGAATAAGAAAGTTGTTTACACGCCAACAGATGCAAAGACTTTGATTCAAGAACAGTCTAACTTATCGAACTTTGTAAATAAGTTCTTAAATGAAGAAGGTTACTTGAAGGATGCGGAAACCTTCCATCGTGCAATTGCTGTGGCCTCAAACCCTGAGAAATTTGCTAAGTTCTTCTATGAGAAGGGTAAAGCAGAGGCGGTTGATGGGATTGCTAAAGAATCAAAGAATATTGACATGGTTCGACAAGCACCCCAAGTAACTAACAAAGCTGAGGGTCTACAGGTTAGAGCATCCGAACCAAGTGGTTTTGGTAACAGATTAGTTATTAAAAGTAAAAATAAAAACTAGAAAAATGGCTGGTACATTAAACGCTGGTGGAGTAAGTTTAACTCCATCTTCACAAAAGATTGCTATTCCTGATAACTACATCACGAATTTCAACTTCTTAAATCAATTTCTTCCTGACACTTATGAGCAGGAATTTGAACGTTACGGTAACCGTTCTATCGCATCTTTCTTGCGTATGGTTGGTGCTGAGCTTCCTACAAACTCTGACTTGATCAAATGGGCAGAGCAAGGTCGTTTGCATACAAAATACACTGGATTGACTTATGGCGCATTTTCTGCTGGAGCTCAAACGTTTACATTAGCTTCTGGAGCTTGTGTATTTCGTGTAGGTCAAACTGTATTTCTTTCTTCTGAAACTATTTCAGGTGAGTCTGCAAAAGCATTGATTACTGCTGTAACTTCAACTACTTTTACTGTTGCTTACTATGCGAATTTAGCTTCAACTCCATTTACAAGTGGTACTGTTACTGCATTCGTTTATGGGTCTGAGTTCAAAAAAGGAACAAATGGAATGGAAGGGTCTTTAGAGGCTCAAGATGTATTCTTCGACGTTAAACCAATCATCATCAAAGATAAATACACTGTATCAGGATCTGATATGGCGCAAATTGGATGGGTTGAGGTTACAACTGAGAACGGAGCTACTGGATACCTTTGGTATATGAAGTCTGAGCACGAAACTCGTTTACGTTTCGAGGATTACTTAGAGATGGCTATGGTTGAGGGTGTTCCTGCTGCTGCTTCTTCTGCTGCATTAGCATCATTATCTCCTGCTGCAAACACTGATTATGCTGGTACTCTTGGTTCAACTGCTGCTGGTACTAAAGGTTTGTTCTATGAAATCGAATCTCGTGGTAACGTTTGGTCTGGTGGTATTCCATCTGCATTGTCTGACTTCGATACAATCGTACAACGTTTAGACAAACAAGGAGCTATCGCTGAGAACACATTGTTCATCAACCGTCAGTTCTCTTTCGATATCGATGATATGTTGGCTGCACAAAACTCTTACGGAGCAGGTGGTACGTCTTACGGATTGTTTGATAACGACGAGCAAATGGCATTGAACTTAGGTTTCACTAGCTTCCGTCGTGGATATGACTTCTACAAAACAGACTGGAAATACTTGAACGACGCTACACTTCGTGGTGGTATCGTTGGTGGAGCTGTAAATGGTGTTTTAGTTCCTGCTGGAACAATGAACGTTTATGACCAAGTTCTTGGTAAAAACGCGAAACGTCCATTCTTACACGTTCGTTACCGTGCTTCTGAAGCTGAAAACCGTCGTTACAAAACATGGATGACTGGATCTGCTGGAGGTGCACAAACAAGTGACCTAGATGCAATGGAGGTTAACTTCTTGTCAGAGCGTGCGCTTTGTACATTAGGAGCTAACAACTTCTTCATCTTCAAATAAGAAGAACAAATCAGAGAGGAGTTTCGGCTCCTCTCTATTTTTTATTGTAAATTAAATTATATCAAATGAAAAGAGTAAAACTAGATTCGAAAGATCGCACCTATCTTTTAAAAGGTGATTCAGCCCCATTAACTTATTTTATCTTATCTCGCGACACAAAGCGAAAAAGATTACTTTACTTCGATGAAGAAGAAGGAGTAAATCTTACATTGAGATATGCAAGAAATCAAAAGAGTCCATTCGAACATGAGCAAGATGCAAATGCAATCTTAGAGCCAATTGTTTTTGAAGATGGTGTATTGATTGTTCCAAGAACAAATCCTGTGCTTCAAGAGTTCTTACATTACCACCCTGGCAATGGAACTGAGTTTTATGAATTTGATTCAGAAAGAGATGCTCAAGAAGATGTTGAATACTTGGTATCAGAAATTGATGCATTAATCGCGGTTCGTGATTTATCTCAAAATGACTTTGGTAAATTAGAAGCTATCGCTCGATTGGTATTAAACAGTGATGTTGATGCAATGAGTTCGGCTGAAGTTAAGCGTGACATGATGTTATTCGCTAAACGTTACCCTCAAGACTTTATGGAAGCATTAGATGATCCATCATTGTCAATTAACAATATTGCATTCAAAGCAATCTCTGAAGGTTACCTTACATTCAGAAATGGTAAAGAGATTTATTATAACTTGAAAGACAACAAGAAACGTTTATTAACTGTTCCGTTTGGAGAAGACCATTTATATGTCTTGTCTTCTTATTTGCAGTCTAACGAAGGTTTAGAGCTATACAAATTCTTGGAAGAAAAGATTTCCAATATTTAGTATATTTGTACTTTATAAACCATTAATTTTTTAGACATGGAAAAATTTATTAGTATCCCGGTTACTAGTCAACCAAACCAATTAATTTCAGCAGATAATGTTGTTTTAGTTGCTTCAGGACTAGGTTCTGCGAACAGTAGTGGAACTGCTACTACAACTACAATCACTTATACTGGTGGTAAAGTTGTTACATTAACTCATGCAGCTCAAGTTGCTTTTAGTATGCGTACTGCTATTCAAACAGCAATCAACGATGCATTAACTACATCTTGGACAAACGTTACATACGTTGCAACTGTTCCTCAAGCTGTTAGTGCAGTTACTATCGCTTAATATTAGCACCCTATTACTGAGAAGGCACTTTTTAATCGAAGTGCCTTTTTTTATTTATCTTTGTAAAAAGCAGACACATGATTAATGATGTTCGAAATATCGTTTTATCCATACTAAACAAAGAGAATAGAGGCTATGTTACTCCAATGGAGTTTAACCTATATGCCAAACAAGCTCAGTTAGATATCTTCGAGAACTACACGTTCTTGTACAGCAATGCAATCAACAAGCAGAACGCTCGGATGCATGGTGAAGGATATTCCGACATCCCTAAAAACATTGGTGAGGTTATTGACTTGTTCTCTGAGAGATCAGTTCTATCTTACAATACGGTTACCGGATACTACATAGCACCTGATGATTATTATTTCTTAGAGAAATTACTATACAATAATAACAAAGAAGTAGAAAAAGTTAGTCATAGAAAGATTAACTATTTAGTTAATTCTAACTTAACTGCGCCTACGACTGCTTACCCTGTTTATACATTAGAGAATGATGGTATATTGGTTTATCCAAATTCAATCATACCTTCTATTATTACCTTCCCAATAACTACATCAACTCAGATAACAGCGCAATACGTTAGATACCCTAAGGATCCAAACTGGACTTATGTTAGTATAAATGGTGGTGATCCGGTATTTAACCCATTGGCTCCTGGACCAGGCTACCAAGACTTCGAGCTTCCAAATAGTGATTTTTCTAACTTGGTTGTAAAGATCCTATACTATTGTGGTGTTCAGATTAGAGAAGAACAAGTAACTGCTGCTGCAAAAGGAGAAGAGGTTCAAGACTCACAACAAAAACAATAATAGATGGCTTATATTAGCAATTATCAGTACTATACAAATAATGGAAATATTCCCGAAGACGCTAATTGGGGATCATACCAATATGTAAGCCTAGCTGACATGGTTAACAACTTTATCCTTATGTATGTAGGGAACGATAAGTTGATCAACAATGTTGACCGATATACAATCTTATTCCATGCCAAGCGAGCAATACAAGAGTTAAACTACGACGCATTAAGAAACATTAAGGTGCTTGAGTTTGAGATGGGCGACAACCTAAAGTTGGTTATGCCCCCCGACTACATCAACTATGTAAGAATCTCAATGCTTCGTCAAGGTGTTCTATTACAACTATCTGAAAACAGATCGGTTATGTCTGCTACCGCATACTTACAAGACAACCAAGGAGATATCGTATTCGATTCAAATGGTAACGTGGTTGTAGGTCAGTCAAAGCTTGACATCTTAAACCAAGAACAACACTTGTACACAGGTACAGGCCCATACAACGGATCATACGGTTGGAACTACGATGGCAATTGGTATTTTGGGTACAATGTTGGTGCGCGATTTGGGATGGACCCAACCGAAGCGAACTCAAACCCTAAGTTCACAATCAATAAAGCGGCTGGTGTAATTGACTTTTCATCCGGAGTAAGAAACTCGTTTATCGTTTTGGAGTACATCTCAGACGGAATGGAGAACGGAGACGACAGTCTGATCACCATAAACAAGTTAGCTGAAGAGTATGTATACAACTACCTTAAGTGGGCTCTATTGAATAACAAGTATGGTATTCAAGAGTACATCGTAAATAGAGTTCGAAAAGAGAAGACAGCTTCCCTTAGAAACACAAAGATTAGATTAAGTAACCTACATCCTGCTAGACTTCTTATGAGTCTTAGAGGCAAGGATAAATGGATTAAATAACTATGGCTGAAATAGAAAAAAAGTTCTTATCCGGGAGGATGAATAAAGACGTGGACAAGCGTCTTATTGCTGATGGTGAGTATTTAGATGCTGTAAACGTAACGCTTAACACATCTGAAGGATCAACTATTGGAGCTGCTCAGAATCCTTATGGTAATGAAAGAATTGCCTATATAAATGATATACTTGCTGCTCGTGGATTAGGATCTATTACAAACCCAATCGTTATCGGGGCGCTTCCTTATGAAGCTCAGAACCTTATCTATTGGTTTGTTACATCAGATAACTTTGATGGTATATTTGAATACAACGAGTTAACGGGAGATACTGTGCTAGTATTAGGTAGCACTATAGGACAACTTAACTTTAATGGAAGATACATCATCACGGGTGTAAACTATGTGTATAACTCCGCAGGTAGCTTATTGTTTTGGACTGATGGATACAATCCTCCAAGACGAATTAATATCAGCAGATGTAAGACTTATAACATTAACGATGCTAAGATCAGTGACGACATTAACGTAGTTCTTCGTCCGCCATTAAACGCACCGTATATTAGGCTATCAAATGCACTAGCTCCTGATCCTAAGCCAAATAATATTGAGCAGAAGTTCTTATACTTCAGCTACCGATTCAAGTACGTTGACAACGAGTACAGCTCTATGTCACCATATTCAGGAGTTGCTTTTCATCCGAAAGGATTCTCTATCGACACAGAGACCGGAGAGAACAAGGGTATGGTTAACATATTCAACCAAGCTAATATAACCTTTCAGACTGGTAATCAGTTTGTTACTGAGATTCAATTACTTGTCAGAGATACAAGCGGATTGAACGTTCGTATTGTTGACTCATTCAATAAGGAGGAACTTAACATACCTGACGACTCGTCGTATGAGTTCACCTTCATGAACAACAAAACATATTCCGCTCTACCGGCCGATCAGACGACTCGATTGTTTGACAACGTACCCTTGTTGGCTTCAGCTCAAGAGATTATTGGTAACCGATTGATCTATGGTGACTATACTCAGTTTAGAGATATTGTGTCGTGTGACAATCAATTTATTAACCTTGACTATAAGGTTGGATATGTAGGAACACCAATAACTGGAGAGCCTCAGCAAACGTTCAGAAGTGATCGAGACTATGAGGTTGGTATTGCTTACGCTGATGACTATGGCCGCATGACGACTGTACTAACGTCAAACAATACTAACTCATCAAATAATTTATCAAACGCTGTATATATACCTGCTGTTAATTCAAGTACAGCAAATAGCTTATCTGTTGAGATTAAAAACCCTGCACCTTGTTGGGCAACCAACTATCGATTCTTTGTAAAGCAGGTAAAAGGTGACTACTATAATATCTTTCCTAGGACATTTATAAAGGATGGTAACTTCAGATACTTTTTGATTAATGAAGCTGACCGTGATAAGATCACTGTAAACGGATACATTATATTCAAGACATTTGACAATGGACCTACTCATACAAATAAGCAATTCAAAGTACTTGAGCTTGAGTATAAGGCGGCTGACTTTATAGTAGGGTCGAATGCATTAGAGGGATTATACTTCAAGATTAAAGCTTCGGCTAATGATACTTTTTTAAGTGCCCAAATACAACAAAATTATAGTTGGTCTGGATCGGGAAGAGGCGCTTATTCAACTTTTATACAAGGACCAACGCCTTCAGCTATACAAAATTCACAAAATCCAGTATTTTATGTTCCATTGCCTGTTTATTATTCAGCTACAGGTGATAATACATTACAAAATACAGGACCAAGCATTATACCTGATAGTTTATTATCTAGTTCAGGATCAGATAGACGTATAACTGTTGAAATACTACCAGGAGGAACTTCATTTCATTGGACAGATGATGTAAATCCTACTAATCCATATTGGATAGCAGACATAAATATAACTACTTTTGGCGCTGTACTATCTGTAGGTAATACTGTTTTAAGAATTAATTTTACCTCAACGAGTGGATATAATGTAGGCGATAGATTTATATTTAATATAACAAGCTTAGGGGAGCAAGGTACACCTAAACAACCTGTTGGTAATTATGGTTTACCAAATCCTCCGTATTCTACAACATATAATCCAAATGGTAGATATTATCTTGGGGGATATAATTATGAATATAGAGGTGTGTCAAATCTTAAAGGTCCCGGTGAAATATTCCCAGGATCTTCTATATCAATAAATATTTTAAATGATGGACCAGCAAATGGTGCGCCAGGTCAAAATGCTAGTAGTATGTCATGGACATCTTCTCAATATTACAAAAATATTGAAGAATGGTTTTGGATGTCAGGAGCATATCAAACATTTGTTCAATATGATGAAAATGGCACTAATATAGGAGCAAATGCAGTTACATTTAGGAATGGTTATGATCAAACTTCTTTATTTAATGCTGGAACAAATGTAATAAAAGTACAACCTACTGATCCAAATAAATGGATGTTAATAAAAGGATTTAGATTAAATCAAGGCGGTAGTAGAAACTTAATACAAGCTGAATTAAAAGTAACTCAAACACCATCAAACAAACAACTAATCGCTGAAACCGTTCCGAAGGAAAGTGATCTTGATATCTTCCATGAGCTTAGTAGAACATACCCTATTGATCAAGGTAAGCACATTGTTCTTTGGCGTTATGATAAATCAACTGCTTCAGGTATTGGAACTAAGCTAACAAACATAGACCATAAGTTTCCTCATTACTTTACAGCAGGGGATATGGTGTATGTAACAGCGCCAAATATTACGCCTGGATTCTACCAAGTAACTAGTGCAATTGATAGATATTCAGTTGTTATCAACTTAACATACCCAGGAACCAATCAACCGGGAGGTATATCATACAATGCATCAGATCAAGATCAAAGCAGTGTTACCAATCCTGCTAGAGTTAGGATCAATAACGTTGGCTTTAAGAACAGCGACTACAACGCATTTGCTTATGGCAATGGTCTTGAGTCATATAGAATACTAGACGACTACAATGCGCCTAGAATGGACTATAGTTTGAGAGCTAGTACAATAATTGAAGACTACGAGGAGCAGCATAAATACGCATCACTTACATATAGTGGTTTGTATCGTGGCGACTCATCAATCAACCGATTGAACGAATTTAATTTATCTCTAGCGAACTTTAAGAACCTCGATAAGTCATTCGGTCCGGTAAGAAAGTTATTCGCTCGTGATACTGATCTATTGGTCTTACACCAAGACAAGGTGACGTCAGTTTACTATGGTAAAAACTTATTGGTGGATGCTGTTGGCGGTAGTCAAGTTGCTTCAGTTCCTGAAGTACTTGGTACACAAATTGCTCATCAAAGCGAGTATGGTATTAGTGATAACCCGGAGAGTTTTGCTGTTTGGTCTAATAACTATTTCTTCTCAGATGCGCGTCGTGGTGTTGTATTAATGATGACTGGTTTTGACATCGTAGAGATATCAGAGAATGGAATGCGCGACTACTTTATCGACTTCTTTGCATATTCTCCAAACACGCAAAAGCTAGGAGCATACGATCCGCACAATCAGACATACATGATATCAGGTAATGAGATTGAAAGAAACTCATGCCGCACATCAATTACTCCAGGAAGTAGAGGAATACCTGGTCAGACAAATGGTCAAAGCTATTTTATGTTTAGTATTAATTCAGTAACGACATGGACTGTTGAACTAGTAAGTATTGGATATGGCACCAATTGGTTGAATGTTCCTCCTTATTGTTTATCAGGGACAAACTCTCAAGATATATACGCAAATGTTCAAAATAACTTGACTGCCGCGCCTAGAAAGGTTAAATTTGTTGTTAGATTTTGTGATCAAGAATTAGAATTTATATTGACACAAGGCCTTGGAAGAAAAACTGATATCGCACTAATTGCTTTTAACGGATAAATAAAATGGAGAGAACAAAACAATCTTTTGAATATACTGGCAGTGATCAATATACAATTGACAATGTAATACTAAGCAGCAGCGGAATCGCTTTATTTGACACCAATTCAGGTGTGGGCGGGGTTGATTATATACCATACAATGGATCAACGGTTACCGTTAAAGCAGGTGACATATATACTGACTACAGACAATTGGCCCCAACGTTAAATAACAAGTTTTACTACTTGGTGTCTGACGTTGAGTATACTAGTGAACAAAAGACATTGATTCTTTCTTTGGCTACTGAGATACCTGTTTACTTTAATGGTACTGAGTTTCAAGGTACATTTGTTTTTAACAATCCAAACAACTACCCATACATTTATTTGCTTTGGGATTATGAGGATAAGATGGACTCAGTTGTATCTTATCTAGGCGAAACTAGCTCTAGAACAATTGGATTTGACTTAGGAGCTAATATCGGACGTGCCGGTATATCTTACAATCTAATGGATCCTGATCAGCCGACTAGATTTCAAGTTGAGTGGAACGGGTCTATCATTCGAGATTCATTGTATGTTGGTGTTAATAGTTTATCAAACTACAATGCATTAATTTCAGCTGGTATACCTGAGGATGAGATTGGATTAGTTTTCCCATACGATGGATTAGTCAATAATGGAGTCGGGTCATTAGAGTTTTTTAAGGATATTCCAGAGCCTGCTGCAAATCTTATCGTATCGTCTCCATTTACAGGTTCATTATGGATCGTGAATAAAATTGACACATACTTAACATCATTCTATTTAGATATAACAGATGGTATACCTTCTGATGTGTGTGCACAATGTCCTACTGATTTAGTATACCACAATGGATTAAACGCTCTTCCGGTTGTTGGTGACGTTGTATTTACTGAATCTGACGGCAGTGTAGTGTATTCAAATGCCGGGACGCTTCACATGATTGACACTGTTACTTGTACAGTACCAAGTCCAACTAATAAGACATATATTGAGGTAGATGAGAACGGATTAGTGTTAACTGTTTCTTTGTGTAATTGCTACGAGTACGCTGTTCCATTTATCTATGAGAATCCAATAACAGTAACATCTAACTCTCAGTCATTTGAGGTGATTGATGTATTAAACAATCCGACATCTTGGTCAATTGTTGCTAGCGATCTTCCAATAGGTGCTTCATTTGCAGATGGTGTCGTATCATTTAATAACGCTCCAACCGGCACATATAGACTTACCATTAACGCTAGCAATTGCCTTGGAACGTCTAATGACACGCTAATTAATATTAGTGTTATCTCATCATCAGATGCTCAGCCGTGTCTTATTGATGTGGAGCAATTCAAAGAGGTGGCTTCAGATGCATGTGGTGTTATTCCAACATTTACTCAATTATACTTTATAGGAACACAGCCTGTTCCAACTAGAGGTGATACCGTATTTTATGATCCTGCAATAAGCAAACCATTCATGGGTGGTGAGAAGTGGTATTACTTAGACAACTCAGCTGAAGTTATTCAGATTGATCAGGACGGAACGGTTATGGCTACATTTAGTTGTCCCGGAGCTACCACAACAACCACAAGTACAACTACGACAACACTGCCGGCAGGTGATTACTTTGTTGCTCAGTCATGCCAAGACCCAACTGTTGAAGTTATTTTATTAGACACAACAACTGGAGGAGCAGGTATAAGTGATATCGTTAAAAGTGATGATGGAAACTGCTGGGAAATAACAAACACTTCAGCGGCTACTTTCCCATACTATCTTACTGAGAATCCAATAGTTGTATACGGAGATTGTACGGCATGTAGCGGTACAACTACTACAACGACAACGACGACTACCACTACAGTTGCTCCGTTGATATCTTTTAAGTTAGACTTAGATGCTCAAGTTTCTTTTAGAAATGCATGCGCTCAAACAGGTGCAACAACAACTTTTTATTTCAATACTCTAGAAATAAACGGTTTTATTTACTATGATTTAGCCGGAACAACATTATTCGACGGTGGATTTAAATGGTATAAAGCTATTTATTTAGGACAAACATATGCACTATTAATTGCAAATACCGGTCAAATACTTGATAAATATAATTGCTCAACTACAACGACCACTACGACTACGACTACTGCTCCTACATATTATTACAGATCATTAATTTGTGGAACTGCTACATATAAGAAATTAAAGATTCAATCATTTGAACCATTAGCTCTTGGTACAACAGTTAAAGATAGTTCTAGTATATGCAGTGTGCTTGAGTCGGTTATAGCTCCTACTACCACAGACGCTGATATTTGGTATTCATATGAAAGTTGTTTTGAATGCTTGTCATCTATTCCAACCACTACAACGACAACTACTAGTACTACCACAACAACTACTACTAGTACTACCACAACGACGACAAGGCCGCCATTAACAGCATTGATATTGTCAAGCAATACCAATAGCGCTGACGTATGTACAGTTTTAAATATAGAAACTTTTTATGTAAATGGTATGCTTGGTGTTCCGGGAAATAGTATATTTGTTGACCTTTTAGGATCTGATCCTGCACCAGCAGCTTGGTACTTGCAAGTTATTACAAACATTGCATACGAATGGGATGGCAGCGATTGGACCGGTGGTTCAATATCTTGCTAATGAGGACACTTAGAATGATTTCAGCGCAACCAGCGCTAGACTATTATGCTTGGCAGGTTGAGGTTTACATCCACAACTTTGTATCGCTAGGATACAAAAACATTGACGTGGTAGCAGGATATCAAGGTGAAATTCCTGAGTCATGGCAAAAGCTTGTAGAGAACTATTCAGATGTCGCTCATTTCTATTTTTACGAAGATACTTTAGGTAGTTGTAACTATCCACCTGCTATTCAAGCACATATACTTAAGAAGCATTTTGAATTATACCCATCGAACGATGCGTTCTTTTTCCATGACTCTGACTTCGTATTTACCAAGCACTTGGACTTCAGTCCATACCTAGCTGACGACACATGGTACTTCTCTGATACTGTGTCATACATAGGATACGATTACATTATGAGCAAAGGCGAAGAGGTATTAAATGCTATGTGTGGCCAAATCGGCATAAAGAAAGAAATCGTTCAAGCAAACAAGCATAACAGTGGTGGCGCTCAGAAGCTTATGAAGAACTTGACGTCAACCTATTGGAAGAAAGTTGAGTTAGATGCTAGAGCATTATACAACCTACTAACCAAAATGCAGAACGTTAAGAAGGAAGGTGATCCATACGGCATACAAGCTTGGACGGCAAGCATGTGGGCCGAACTATGGAACGCTTGGTATTTTGGCAAGCATGTCGAGGTGATCAAGGAGTTTGACTTTTGTTGGGCCACTTGTCCGATCAGCCGGTGGGATGATGTATACTTCTTCCATAATGCCGGTGTTCAAAACAACAACCAAGAGATGTTCTATAAGGCTGAGTACATGCACAAGTATCCATTTGGTATTGATCTTAAGCTCAGTGACAAACGATGCTCATACAACTACTATGAGATGATCAAGGGAATGAAAAGCTGTTTGGTCTAATTTTCGTAAATTTGTATCTATGACAGATACTTTATCTTATTACAACTACGCCAATGGATGGACATCTAGATGGTCTTATGTGCCTGAATGGATGTTGCATATGAATAGTCATTTCTATTCATTTAAGAATGGGAATCTATATTTGCACAATTTAAACCCGATCAGGAATAAATTCTATGAGACTTACTACACGTCTACATTAAGTACGATATTCAACATAGAGCCAACTACAATCAAGAAATTCAAGAATATTTGGCAGGATAGTACCCACCCATGGAGAACTACAATGCATACCAATTTAGATGAAGGGTTTATTGATTATGACTGGTATGATTTAAAAGAAGGGCGCTGGTATTCATTTATCAGAAGGCCACTATCTAATACTGATTCATCTTTATTGTCTACGCAAGGTGTAGGGAATGTAGATAATATTGTCGGGACAACAATCACATTCTTGTCTGACATACCTTCATACTTAAATATCGGCGATTTGGCTTACAGAGCCATCAATGGCGGCCTAGAGTTTATCGGATCAATCGTAAACTTCAATAACACCACTATAACAGTTGATTCTGTAGCTATCACACCATTGCAAAATGACTTGATAGTTGTTGTTAAAAATCCTACAGCTGAGTCATTTGGACCTAGAGGTTACTACCTACAAGTCGATCTTGAGAACGATAAAACATATGAGGTAACAATGTTTGCCGTTGGGGCATCAGTATTCAAAAGTTTTCCTTAAATTTGTGTATGGAAGTTAGGTTCTTAAACGAAGGTGATTACGATGTGTTATCATCTTGGTGGAAGGATTGGAGATGGACTCCACCACCACGAGATTTCTTACCGCAGGATGGAACCGGTGGTTTGATGGTATCGAAGGATGGGATTGACATATGTGCTGGGTTTATATACTTTACAAACTCAAAGACAGCAATCATAGAGTTCATTGTATCTAACTTTCAGTACAAGAATAAAGATAGGAAGGAAGCTATAGAGTTTCTTATAAATGCAATTACTGAGTTAGCAAAAGAAGCATACGGATGTAAGTATATTTATACATCTCTAAAGAACCAAAACCTACTAAACAGTTTTTCAGCTTGTGGCTACCATGAAGGTAGCACCGGTTGTATAGAAATGATTAAAACACTATAATATGGCAGCAGTCACATCAACATTAGTAGCATTAGGAGGAGTAGGTCTATCGGCCGCTCAAGCTATAAAAGCCAACAAAGAAATGAAAAAGGCATCGTCTCAATATGGGATGGCTGTTAATAATATGAAACAAATCAAGGAGGTGAACCAATTCAAAGGCGTTCAGGTTCCTACTCTTGGTTTTGAGTTAGCTCAACAAGGACAAGACCAACAAACACAACAAGGAATTGCAGCACTTCAGGGTACTGGTGCTGAGGGTATCATCGGAGGTATTGGCCAATTGGTAGGCGCAGGAAACGAAGCTTACTTAGGTTTGGCTGCCCAAGCAAATCAAGCACAATACCAAAGAGACATGGCTCAAGCAGAGGCAGGTCAAGGTATTGAAGCAAGACGAGCTGAGAGAGAGTACAATATTGGAATTAACGATGCTATGGATGCTAGTATGAGAAGAGCACAATCTGAGTCTAATAGAAATGCAGCAATTGGTAGTGCGTTCTCAGCGTTAGGTACTGCAGCAGGTGGTATTGATAAGATGGTTGGATTGTATAAAGATAGTCCATTAGATCAGACAGCATTAGGGTCAAAACAATGGAACCCAAATCAATTTAATCAATTTGGAAAAGTTGGTGGACAAGATGTAGATTTTGAAGCTTTAGGTAAAATGTCAAATGATCAATTAAAAAGCTGGTGGAAATCACTTAACCCGTCACAGAAAAAAATGTTATACAACGACTAAGATGGCAACTAGACAAGAATATTACGGATATCTTCCGCCGTCACAAACATTAGACTTAGGTAAGCTAACAACTGATCTATCTAAAACTCTTTCAGGTATTTCAGAAAGAAGAACACTTGAAAAAGAGGAGCTTGATAAGATCCAAACCGACAATGCTAAAATTATCCGTGAGACGGAACTTGGTAAAAGTCAGACATTCCAAACAATGACATTGAATGGCGCGCAAAGCGGAGTTCAATTTATTAATGGATTAAACAAGCAGTTAAAAGCCGGACAAATTAGCCCTAAAGATTATAAGCAAAAAATGACTACCGTAATGGATAGTTGGGGTACATTTGCTAATACTGTTAAGACATATGATGCTAAAATGGCTGAGATTCAGAAACAACAATCTGATGTTAATTCTTCCGGTTTGACGACAGACTCAGGTGAATTTTTTGCTCAAATGTCTACATTAAAAGATAAGCAAATTTTTATTGACGATAGTGGTAACATGAGCATGGGTAAAGTTGATCCTAATACCGGTCAATTAGATCCTAGCTCCGTTCAAAGCTTTCGATCAATGGCCATGCCTAATAACACAGTTTTTACCAAAGTAAACCTTAACGAACAAGTAGGCTCTGTAGTAAAAGAATGGGCTCCGTTTCTTAAAGAAGACGGGATTAATACAATTAATGATGTTCGAAATAATGGCGCATATGCAACTAAACTTACTGATCTTGTAGGTGCGCTTACCGATAATCCAAGAATGGCAGCAAGTATATTGAGAGATAATACAGGAGGTCAATACAATTCATACTGGAGCCAAGCTGACTACAATAATAAGATGGCAGCTATGATCAAAAAAGAAAATGATACTAGGGCATTTATGAATAAAGCTCTAATGACAGCAGAAGAGGAGGCTGAGTTTGCTAAAACAGCGTCAACTAGGCTTATTGAGATGCGATTGGATTCTACAGACACTTATCAACCTGTTCTTACTCCGGCGCAAATTAAAGCGTCTCAAGATGCAGTTATAAGAACTGTAGGGATTTATCTAGAGAGTAAATCAACTCAAGATGAAATTCCTGTTAAATCATCAAGTGGTAGTACTACCACCACCACGCCAAAAGATACTAGTAGTCAAACTGTTGATAATATTAGAAAGCTTATCATTAATGGGAAATATGATCAATTATCAGAGTTTTCAAAGGATAAACAATACACCTTTAAACAAGGAGCAGCTGGTAAATTGAAAGTGTTTAAGAAGAATTCAAACGGCCGAACTGAAGAGATAGGGGAAGTTGACTTTGATAATGCAGGTAAATACTTTGAATTCAATAATTTAGACAAGTGGTCTGATTATGTAGCTGACTCAAGAAAAAGAATACCTGGATCAGGAGGATCAAATGAAGGATCAGGAGTTAACTGGAAGTAATAATAAACAACACAATTCAATATGCCAAACGATAATCTTAAGCAGTACTATTCTTATTTAAAATCAAGCGGAGCTGATGTTGCGCCAACATATGAGTCATTTGTTTCAACGTTAAGCGATGAGGTAAGCGCAAAGAAATATCATTCATACTTACTAAGTAAAGGCTTTGATGCTCCGAAGACATACGATTCGTTTGCTCAAACTTTGGGATTAAAAAAAAAAGCGGCTTCACAATCAACATTGGATCAAAGCAATACTTCATCGGGGCGCTTATCCAGCACAACCACAAAGCCTACGGCGTCTTCATCTTTAAAAGAAGAAAAAGTATACATACTCCCGAATAATCCTGGAGCCCTATACAAAAAAAATGGTAAGCATTGGTCTAAAAAAGTTGGACAAAACTATATACCAATAAAACTTGGAGATGTATCCGCTAGAGAGGAGATCTTAAACCAACAAGCTGTCGTTGCTTCTCAATTTGATTTAGATCGAATGGCCAATTACGCGCCTGAAGTAGAGCAACAATTGAAAGCAACTCCAATTGAAAACAAAGAATTAAAGAAATCATTTGAGCAAAAATACGGAGACATAAAAGTTCTAGAAAAAGAGATGGAACAAAAACGTCTCAAGGAGTTGCAAAAACCAGCTCCTCAAGAAGATAAATATCTTAACTGGAGAATTGGAGCAGGTAAGATATTTGACTTCGATAATCCTGACGATATAGAAGCATTCAAGGACATAAGTCCTGCTTTATATATGGACTACTATGATTCTAATGGTGATCCAATTGGTATAATGGATGCTGATAAAATGAAAGCAGCCGAAGCAAACATGAAAAAAGATTTCGGTGAAATTGAATTTAAGGCTTACCATTCAGTAGCTAAAATTCCATCGAGAGATAAGTTGTCTAGTCTAGGCGGTGATAATGCAGCTAAGCTTCTTAATAATCAATTTAAGGGGACAAATTTACGATTCTACCAAGATGGATCAGAGATAAGAATTGTTTCTAAGTTGGGTAGTGGGATCAATGAGGAAGTATTAAACGAAAAGACTCTAGACCTATCTTCACCACAATTTGATAAGTACGTTAAAAGCTTTGTCGGTTCTAACATCCTAAAAAAATCAGATAAAGATAAGTTTAATAATGTATCCACTATAGATGACTTAGTTGAACTTGTTGGAACTCGACCTTATAAATTTTCTCCTGCATTATTAGAAGGTATAGATATTGATTCTTACTATCAAAATAAAAGAAGAGTATTAGAAGGAGAGCTGGTTAGATCTAAAGCCGACTCATACGAAAAAGACTCAAAAACTTTTGATAAAGAAGTTCAAGAATTCAATACGCAAATAAAAGGTGGTAAAATGTCTAATCAGGAATTCGATAAGAAGTCCGCAGAATTAGAAGCCAAAAGAAAAGATCTAGAAAGCAGAAGGAGAGTAATATCAAACACTGTCAATGAGGCAGAGAAGATTGATAAGATTACAAACAATTTATACAAAGCTGATATAATCGATCAGAAAAAGAAAGAGCAAGAAGGTTCTTTCCTTGGTCTTATCGGAAGACAATTTGGACAAGGTCTTACCAATGTATCTAAAATGGGCGTTGACTTTGCAGCAGCCGCAGGGTCATTATTTACAGATGCAGAAACATTTGCAAATGCAGTCTCTCCAGGATCTTATCAAGAACTAAAAAACTTAGGTTATTCAGACGATGAAATAAAAAATGAGACTCAGAAAATAATTAAAAGCACCGGTAATAAAATCATAAAAGATGTTCCGGATGTATTCGGAGCAGGCACTACAGAAGAGTATGTTAAGTCAAAGGATAGAGGTCAGATAGAACAAGCGGTTAGTGCATTGGCAGAAAGTATTGGTACAATGGCCGGAGGAGTTGCACTAGCTCCAGGATCTAAATTAGCTCAAAATGCTGCATTTTTCGCCATGTCTTACAATGCAATGGAGGACCAAATGAGAGGACCTGCTTTTGATGGGCTTAGTGAGAACGAAAAGAAAATTATATCATTGCCTTATGGACTTATTATAGGTCAATTAGAAAAATATGGCGCAAAGGTTGGTTTAAGTGCTGCGGATAGTCCTATCTTAAATACATTCTCTAAGTATATTATGTCAAAGGTGTTTACATCTTTACCAAAGAATGCATCATTGCTTGAGATAAAAACTGCTATAGATAAAAGTGTTTCAGCGTCCATTGCAAATGGAATGATTAAAATTGTAGGAGCTGGTCTTGTTGAGGGTGGTACTGAATTTACTCAGCAAATATTTGAAGGCGTTGAAAAAGATGTAGCAAATAAAATTATACAATCAAACCAATTAGAAGCGGCAGGAGAAAAATATGACGGCAAAATACCTAAAGAGATTGTAGATCAAATTAAAGAGAATAGTTTCTTCAAGGATGTGTCAGACTTAACAACTAGTGAAGGCATATCTCAATTATTATCTCAATCGGTAGATGCATTTAATCTTGGGTTTCTTGCAGGTGGTATAGGTGGTACTATTAGCGTTGGTGTAAAAGATCCAATTTCAAATAAGATATCAAACAATAGATTCAAAATATACAAAGACCTAGTAAGTAACGACGAAGCTAGAAACGGATTTATTGCATCTATAAATGCAAAAGTAGAATCGGGTAAATTAACTAGAGTTGAGGCTGATCAACAGATCAAATCAATAGAAGATTCTTATCCGGTTATAATGAGAATACCTGATAATTTATCAACATCTGCACAAAGAGAAGCATTTAGTTTAATCGCAGAAAAAGATAAATTAGAGAGGGATATTATAGGTAAAGATCCTGCATTGGTTGCAAAACAAAAGGATCGTATTACTGAAATTAATGAACAATTAAAAACAACAAGCTATGCCGTTCAAGAGCAAACAACAAGTGAAGTACCTATACAGCCAGGAGCCAAAGTTGGCGGAGAAGTGGCGAAAGGAGAATCCAAAACAGGATCTCAAGTCATTGCCGAAGAAGGTCAAAAAGAAGAGTTAGTCGCAGTCAATGATAGAATATTAAAAATTGAAGAGGCGGCTAGTAGAGGTGAATTACTTGAAGATTCAGAACCAGGAGAATTAAAAAAACTCAAGGATAGAAAAAAAGAATTAGAGGCTGCTCCTGCAACTCAAGTAGACGCCACTCAAAAAGTCGAAATAGGTGGTATTGTCAGAGGTTATGAAACCATATCGGGAGAGGAAACTTTAGGCGACGTAAGATCAAAGATACCTGAACAAAGCAATGGTACTGTTGTAGTAGAAGGTAAGGATGGTGGTCAATATGCCGTTGCATTCTCTCGTAAGGGATCAGACGGTAAAAATATATTTGAGCAAGGTTCAAATACCCCACGTCCTGGATACATATCAGCATCTGTTAAGATTGCTGAGAATGCTACACCTGAACAAATACAAGCCGCTCAGCAGGAAGCTCAGAGAAATCTAGAGCTTATTATGCCGGCTGTTGTAGATGGTTCTATTAATGTACAGGCGGTGAATGATATCATGGCTCAGCAAGCACCTGTTTCCAAAATGGAAACAACTGAACCAACTATTTCTCCAGAGGGGACAACTAGTCCCCAGGTAGATACATACAGAGCTGAGGAACAAGCAGAGCTTCTTAAGGATATACCTGAAATAGAAAGCTACAAAGTAAATGGCGAGATAGATAAAACTCTCATGCCAGATGATGTATTGGCTAAGTACAATGAGATATACAGCAAGTACGATAAACTAATAAGCCCTTTATTAGAAACAAAAGCAGCTCCTAAAGAAAATATTCTTCCGGAAAAAGTACAAGAGAGATTAACGGATGATGGAAAAGGAAACTATGTGTTTCATCATTATTCATTTCAAAAAAGAGACAAAATAAAACCAACTAGCGGAGAAGCTAGTTTAATAGTTTCTAAGGAAGAAGCTTCTGCTATAAGTAGTGTTGGTGGTGTTGCACAATACTATACAATGCAGAACCAAGCAGAACCTGGTGTTGGCCCAGTGCTTCATACTGTTCTTGTTCCAAAAGAAGAAGTATACTATTTACAAGAAGATAAATTAGGTCTATACGATAAGGCAAGAGAGGAATTTCAAAAAGCAAGACCGGGCCAAGCGTTCTCTCCTAATTATCAAGCTGCATGGATAGGTAAGGTAGCTAATGATCTTGGTTATAAAATATTAGTTAGTGAATGGAGAAATGGAGAACTTCGTGGTCAAACTACCTTAGAATTAAAACCTGAAGAAAAAAATACAGACTTCATTCCTCGTAAAGAGGAAGTATATCAGGTTGGAGATAAAGTAAATATTTCCGGAGAAGATGCTATTATTACTGAAGTAAAAAATAATATCATTAGTTTCAAAGGAGAAAAATCATCAGGATCTATAAACCTTGCAAGAAGTAAAAATCTAATAAAAAAAATATATCAGGAAGAAGTATCAAATGTAGATGAATTATTAGGTGCTGATACTAAAGATCAATCAAACTTAGAGAAAGTTCTTGACGCATTAAGTAAGATTGAAGGAGACTTAGATCAATTCGGCAAAGAGACACTTGGTGTAAACATACCAATTGTTCTTGCTAAGGCAATCGTTCAGGCTGTTAAGGCGCTTGTTAAGGCAGGAATAACACTTGAGCAAGCAATCAAACAAGTGGCAGCTGAGAATGGTTTGAACGACAGAGATGTTAAGTCTTTATTCAATCCAACAAAAGTATCTGAGATCGATGTTAATGAAGTTCGATCAAAAGACCGTCCGGGTAAACGTATATCAAAAGGACTATCAGTTAAAACAGTTGCAGGTAAAAAAGTAATTGAAGAGACTGAAGGTCTATCTCTAGATTATGTAAAAGAAAATGCACCAAAGGTATTTATATCTAATGCAAATATTATTGCTAAATACCCATTGGTTGCAGGTAAGCAAAAGTTTAAAACAGCAACAACAGTTGAGCAAGCTCAAGAAATATATGATGTATTTGTTAGAGAAGTAGCAAATAATCTTGAGTACTTGATGAATGAGTTTAAGCCTGAGTTCAGAGATATATCAACTCTTTGGTATGATGGTGCAAATGCTATTGCAAATGATTTTGCTGAACAGTTTGACGTATCACCTGAACAAGCTTCCGGAATTATCGCAGCCATGTCCCCTCAAAAGGATTGGTATCAAAATGTTAGATTAGCTGAATTGGTATTGATGTCTTATAAAGATAATCCTGCATTGAGTCAAGAAATGATTGACTATCAAAAACAAATCAATCAAACAGGACTATATGAAACTCAAACATCACCAGGTAAAAAATTAAAGAAGGCTGAGAAAGCTTATAAGGAGTCTAGAACTAAGGCAAACAAAGAAGCTCTAGATAAAGCAAAGGTTAAATTACAGAAAGCTATTAATAAAACTGATGCTATAATTAAAACTCTTGAGAAATATTTAGGTCAAAAAATGAGCGATGTTCCTGCTGATATGCAACCATATATGGTAAGAACATACCACGAAGTAAATACAACAAAGGATTATAATATTGTAGCTCCTGACGGTAGTATTCAAGGAGTAGCTACAAAAAATAATGGAGAGAATGCTAAGGTTGCTTGGGGTTCTTATGGTGAGATTGGTAAAGCTGTCGCAATTAAAAATGACGGAAGCCAAGAAAACATCACAAGATCTCTTGGTGAGATGCATAAGATCAGAAACTTCTATAATAACATTATCGATCCAATGAGTAAAGATGGTGATGTTACTATGGATACACATGCCATTGCAGCTGCATTATTACTACCTTTGTCCGGTAACTCAACTCAAGTTGGTCAAAACTTTGGAACAAAGACCTCAAACTCAGGACCTCTTGGTATCAAAGGATTGTACTACGCTTATGCTGACGCTTACGCATTGGCTGCTAAAGAAGCTGGTCTATTACCAAGACAGGTACAAAGTATTACTTGGGAAGCTGTGCGTGGTTTATACACGGACACATTTAAAGGTAACAAAGCTGAGCTAGCAAAAATTAATAATATTTGGAAAAATTATCAAGATGGAAAAATCACAATCAACGAAGCAAGAGAGCAAGCAAAAGAATCAGCCGGAGGTATCAAAGATCCAACCTGGGCAGGAGGACCTCTTCAAGATGAGTCTGGAGCGAGCGCTGAACAGGAAAGTGTCGGAGGAGGAAGAGAAGGAGATGGACGAAATATTGTCGGGTCTGAGCTTGGAGGGGAGATACTAACAGCTGACACTAAAAACCCAACTGTATTAAGAAAGGTAGAGAGTGCATTAAATAAAGTTGATGATGACTTAGCTAAGTTCGGTAGAGAAACACTTGGTATCAATATACCAGTCGCTACAATGAGAGCTATCATTAAATTAGCTAAGGTTCTTGTTAAGACAGGAATTACTTTGCAAGAGGCAATCATTAAAGCGGCTGAGCAGTTAAACGTTTCTAAGGAAGATGCATTGAACGCGGTTAAGTTCATGTCTGAAACTATTAAGACTCCTGTTAAAAAAGTATTAGTTAACGAAGCTGCTGCCCTTAAAGATCAATTGAGATTGGAAGCTCGCGCAGCTCGTGAAGCAAAGACTGATCTTAATACCAAAAGAAAACAGATCGCTGCATTCATTCGATCGTTAGAAACGAAAGGAAGCATTACAGCTAGACAAGCAGCTGCATTGGTTAAACGAGTAAGCTCATTGAACTTAGACAATCAAACAATGGTTGATCGATTCGAGCAATACGCTGAGAAAGTTTTCAAACGTGCTGAGTATCAAGACTTATTGACTAGCGCATTTAGAGTAAGACGATTGATCAGAAAAGCGATCAAGTCTGAAAACCAAGCTGAGGTAGTTGGTATGGCTAAGTTGTTCAGTAAGATCGACCCATCATTGGTAGATGATATTGACAACTATATCGCACTTGCTGAAAGTGTACTTAATGCTGTTAGACCATCTAAACAAAATGTTAAAGATCCGGCATTAAGACAAGCCGTTAACATTGAGTCTATTGCAGAATATGCAAACGAACAAATTGCTAAGCAGGAAGAGAATAGAAAGAGAGAGTTGATGGCTGAGTATAAATACTTAGTTGACTCCGGAGTTCTTACCGATGATCTATCGGCTAAAGAAATGCAGGAAATTATCAATCTAATTGAGAACCCTACTGCTGAATTTGATCCTGAGGCTGATCAAAAGAAACTTAATTTCTTACAGAATAGATTGGCTTCAATGGAAGCGGTATTTAGATACATTCTAAATAACAATATTAATCCATTTACTGGAGAAGAGGTTGTCATCGATCCAAAAGATGCTGAGTTAATTAAGAGACTTCTTAATATGGACCTTAATGAAATGTCTGTTAGAGATGCCGCTAAGGTTGTTGAGGCTATGGATAACTACTTGATGAATAATATAACTAGCGGATTAGAAGCGGCTGTCAGATCATATGAAGGGGCTCAGAATGCTAAACAACTTGTAGCTCAAGGAAAGAAGGCTAGACCATTAAGATCATATTTCAATAAGACAATAGGTAGATTCTTTGGAGAGCAAATGATATCTCTTCCTTTATTGTTTGAAAAGATGTTCCCTGGCATTAAAAATTCGGCAAAAATCATGCAAATGATGGGTCTTGTTGATGTAATTAATGGATCGAACAAAGCCATTAGACAGCACAATGACTTAATGACTGAGTATTCTAAACAAGATTTCTACAAAGAGAAAGGATTTATGGAAGCTAAAAACGTTTATGAGCGTGGTATGCTTTCATTCCTAAAAAGAAATCTTATAGGTACAAAGACTGAGATTAGAGATGAGTTTAAAAGAAGAGCTGAGATAATCAAACAATCAATTGATGCATTAAGAGAGAACGGAACAGACAAAGAAATAGAAATGGCTGATCTATACCAAGAAGCATATGATAAACTTGGTGTTGCTGAACTTGATTTAGATGTGATCGAATCAAATGCAGATCAAATGAATAAAGATGCTGTAGCCTGGATGATTAATGAGTGGGGTAAATACTATGGGGAATTAGCTGATGTTAGTTTGTCCGTGTATAACTCAATCCTAGGTAGCGACACAAACTATACACCTGATAGATACAAAAGCCTATCAGCTGAAGACCAAGGTCTTGATGAAGCTTTATTGAATAGTGGAAGTGGGTTTATGATGTCTATGGATTACACAGACAAAAACAAGACAGGTGTATTAATGGAAGCAACAAGACCAAAAGTATTGCCTAATGGTAGGTATATTAGTCTTGACTTTGACGTAAACAATTTCAATAGCCTTAAGGGTGCATTAGTTGATATTAATACAGCTGCTGCTATCAGACAAGTTGATGGATTTGTCAAATCAAAAGCATTCAATAAATTAGTTCCTGAGGCAAAAGATAGAAAAATTCTTACAAAAAGAATCAATACATATATCCAAAGAGCAAAAGGTAAACGAACTGTTACAACTGACACCATAAAAGATGTTGAACGATTGGCAAACTTTATTACAGGACTTGGAGTTGGTAAAGCATTAGCTGGATTAGATCAGCCAATCAAACAAACTATTCCTGTAATGATTAATACAGTCATAAACTCAGGCGGAACAATGACGTTTGTTAATGCAGACATGAATGAAGCTATTAATAGATCAGGAATGCCTATTGCTAACCGTGGCCTTGAGTCTCAAGCAGCTGTTGAATCAATCGATAGATTGCTTGAAAAGACAGGTGGCCTTGGTGCTGAAGCAATTAAAAAGCTTGAGGATCTTAATCAGTTTTGGTTGAAAACATTATTAGCCAAGCCTGATGTTTGGGTAGCTCGCTCGTCATTTATTACATACTACCTCAAAGACATGAAGTCTAAAGGTGAGAATGTAAAAGATATAGATTGGTCTAAACATGAATGGGACAAAGACTCAGCTCAATATGCTCAGTTAATGGTCGACAGACAGCAAAATATATCTGACGACAAATTGGCCGGAGACTTCTTGTCATCTGATGATCCTACAAAACGAATTGCTAGAAAAGTTATCATGCCATTCGCTACGTTTATTATGAACCAAAAGGCAAGAATGCATAATGATTTCCTAGCATTAAGATCAAAAGATACTAGTGTTGAAGATCGTAAATCAGCCATTAAATCATTGACTGGATTAGGTGCTGAGCTATTTGCATACCAATTAATAGCATATGGTGTTAAGACTTTAGTTTATGACAACATTGCTAATTTATTAGTTGGTGATGATGACGAGGAAGAGAAAAAAGATAAATCACTTCTTGGATTAAAGATGACATCTAAACAATACAGCGCTACTAAGTTCCCAGTAAAAAGTATTGTAGGGGATATCTTATCTCCACTTCCAATCTTTGATGACTTGATTACTATGGGGTTTGACAAGGTAATGGAGAATTTCCCTCAGGTATCCGATGAAGATATCAAGAAAGCAGTCGAAGAAAAGAATACTATTTTAAGACTTCAAGGTAAAGATGAAATGGATGACAATGCTAAAACTAAGTTCATTGACCAACTTAAGTCTGACAGCATCTATTCAGTAGCATTTAAAAATGATGGTCAGTCAGGCAGAGCTTATGGTATGATGGGTATTGCCTACGATACATACAAAGAATTGATTGACTTAAGCGCAATGGCTTATACGGGGGAATTTGAAGATGAATACCAAGGTAGAGTAACTAATAAGTACTTACCGGAGGAGGATCGAAAAATTTTACAGAATATATCTGTTCCATTGATGATATTGTATTCAACTGGTATAGCTCCTAAGGATTTAGGAACTGTTGCTAGAAAGGTAACGAATATCGTTAAAAAGAAAGGCGTTACTGAGAACCAACACGAAAAGGAGAAAGAGGTTAAAAAACAAATCAACCGTGATCTCAATGAGTGGGAATTTGAATTAGTTAAGACTCGTAAGAAGGCCAATGGCGTTGTTGACGAAATCAACTATGTTGAAAGTAAAGGTGGCCTTGATGACAAACAAGGTAAAGAATATGTCAAACTAATGGATGCGTTCCCAACACCATCAGATGATATGTTGAGAGAAATTCAAAAAGGAATGACAGCTGATCAGATTATCAAAAAAAATAAGGGGTAATAATCTTGCGGTCCGAGTGCATGTCTACATTTTGGAAGACGAATCCGGACCGCCCTTTTTTGAAGTTCGTTTGGACCCACTCTGAGCTGGGCGAGAAGGCTGGGTAATTAAAATAGTCAAATTCATCTGAAGTACACATGTCGAACAAGCACTGGTGCGAGTCTCCTTTACTGAATTCGATGTACTTACATCTTCTGAGTTCTTCATTGTGTCTAATGTATTGAGATATTTTCTCAGCGCCTCTTGCGTCAAGTTGTGGTTTAAATCCGAACTTAAGGTTTCTGGAATCTTTACCATGCGAAATGATGAATCCATGGTCACCAATTATGTAATGGTTTAAAAATTTCTGATGGTTTATTACTGTAACGTTTGAATGCTTGCAGTCAACAATATGTTTAAATGCTGCATTAACAACATAGCCAAAGGCGCCTGAGTGGTTATCCTCGCACATGTTGTTGACGGTAATGTTTTTGTATACATTAGCTAGCTTATCTATTAATAATACCTTGGCCTTTAATCCAACCTCGAATGCTTCCTCGTTGGTCATGTTCTGAGGCAGTTTATGACCCTTACGCGTCGTTTCTCCATCCCATCCATCCATGTAGTCACCTAGCTCATCAATGATCAGGTAATCGCTTTGTTTGTTGCCTACAATAAAAGATACCATCTCATCAATCTGCTTGTTCAGTACCTCAGCATTCCAATCGGTAGCATACAACGCCAAGCCCTTACGACTGGCATCCATACCAACGTGGACATCGGTCCATATCAAACGATCAAATGAATTTACCGGATGAACGTACTGCTTGATCAATGGAACGTATCCATCCATGCACTCAGCTATGATCTTGTCATAGTCAACCTCAGTCACTCGATAGTTTGGGTTCTTGATAAATAGAGAAGCCTCCTTTGATTTGAGCCACATGTAAGGAACCGAGCTCGGCGTAATGCCTAAATTTTCGCATGCGTCCTTTAGTCCTTCATCACAATCAGTATTACTTCTCAATATTCTTGATACTGTCACACGCATGGTGTTTTCATTTGAGTCTAGGTTGAATTCCTTTGCGATAATTCTACCTATCTCAGACTTATTAGTTACACCACTTCTGTAAAGTTCGTGTATCCTTTTAGTATATACTGCCATGTATTAGTCTTCGTGCGACCTTTGGAGATCCTTAAGTACGCGGATTAGATTTTGTATGTTTGATTTTAGTTCTTGTGTGTCGTCATCTATGAGTGACTCGTAGATGCAATCGGTTAGATCATTGATCTCCGTCATCATTAAGTTCACATAGTTGACACTACTCATGCGCTAAATTCTGTTATTCTTTCATCAATACTTAAATGATTATTCTTAATGAATAATATGTAGGGCTGATGCATTCCTAATAAAAATTGGTGACCTCCAGTAAGAATGTTTTTCATATTCATTTTATTATTCTTACCAAAGCCAAAAACAAAATAATCTTTAACATCACTTACGTCGAATATTGTCTGATGTATACCCGGCTTTGCCGCGTATAAAATAGAATCATATTTTTCGATATCTTCTTTAACAAATGAATCGTTAAGAAAAATAACTGATGTGTCAAGCTCAATATCTCTTGAGCTTCCATTTTTGTGCACTAAATTTAATTTCAACATTTAACAAATATATTAATTTTTAACATTGTGGCATAATCCTGACAAATATATTTTAGACAAAACTTCATATGTGATTCTATACTTGTCTAAATGGTCTCTTCTAATTGCCTTCTTAATAAAGTAATCACCCATTAATTTACCATCACTATCTATAGCAATTGGTATATAGTTTAAAACCTTGTCAATCTTTAGTAGCCTTGTTCCTGCCTTTAATGGTACTGCTTTTATCCGGACGCTTATCATGTACACTCCTTCCATCTTCCTTATAACTTATATAGAAACCAATTGCTACAATTGCATTCATGCCGATAGAGCTAACTATCTCTATCACATCGTCATAGACTGTAGTCATTAAATGAATATGACCAATAGACCAAAACGGAATAGCTAGATTCTGGCTGATCCAAACGACTGTATATCTTACAATTCCTTTAGCCACTCTCTAAACATATTTCCCATGTTAATGATCTCATAGTAGAACTCTTCAACCTTTTCATCTTCCTCGCCTTTCATCTTTTTGTACAAGATGTCAGTCTTCTTTTCGACAGCCTTGATGAAATCATTGCCTGCCTTCTTGATCTCCCGGCTGTATACTGCAGGGTATTGGGTTTGGAGATCTTCCATGAAATCCATCATCACCGGTAAAATCCCAACCAAGGATGCCAGCTTTTTCTCTCCAGTTATAGATTTGTTTTTCTTCATAGCTTAAAGTATTATAATCGTATTTAACTTCATTTAACATTTCTTTTTCAGTGCGGTAGTATGGCTCATCTTTATGCCCCATCTCTACTCTATGCGTCTCTAAATTAGCTGACAGTGAGCTTAAATATTTTCTATTTAATGCATGCACATTTACGCCTATAGTATCTGCTATGTATTGTACTGATTTTCCTTCAATTGTAAGTTGCCTAATTAATGTTTTGTTTCTCTCAATAGTCAAGGAATTCCTCACCATTATAGACTCTTGCTGAGACGCCGTGCCTTTTAATTTCATTTATCCTATACACTTGTAATGGCCGTGGCTTTTGACCGGGCCGTTTAACTTCTATGAATTGTACGTCTGAGTTTTTTGGTATGGCGACTAGATCAGGGATTCCCGTCTTGTTTGTAACCGACAACTTGATAACATAAAAGCCATCAGACTCCAATTTCTTGATAAGCTTCGACTGTATTTGTTGCTCGGTCATGAGCAAATTTAGCAAATCTAAACATACCAAATGCTGGCTCTTGTACTTTATTTATCAAATGGATGAATATTAAAGGGTTTCTAACTTCCTCTAGTAACAATCCAGGAACTATATCGTCGTTGTCTAGCATAGCTCTTATGGTATACTTGCGACCTTCCTTTATCCAATTAGGATAGGCGGCCGATACAAACTCAATCTTATCGGCCTTTATCGAATCATCGATGCATATTACAGTGTCTCCTGGTTGCATTAGTCTAAATTTAATTCCCACTGATTTAATAATCTTCTTAGTTCTTCCCTAAGCACTTCAGCCGCATCCATTTCCTCTTTGGTGGCTTCTCTTTGACCAACAAAACCATACTTAGTTATCTTCCTAAGTTCTTGGTCTACTTCCCATACGAGACCTTTCCACTTGTGGCCATCTAATGCTGTTTGAAGTTCTTCTTTCTCTTCGTATCCGTCGTATTCAATTGTTACTTTCATTTGTACTTTCTTATTATGTTAAACGTTCTTTTAATATCCTCATCAAGGTGAGGCTCTGATCCTAACCTAACAGGGTACCAAGCGATTGTGTATCCATGGTTAGAACTATAGTCCTCAGGCTTGATCTTATTTCCATTGACCTTGTCAAGGTATATCCAAGGTACATTACCTAATAACTCAAGCTCTATACCTATCCTTTTCATTCTATTGATCAATACTTGTATCTCGTCCATCTTCTCTATATTTAATTTCTTTCCTAATGATATCAAGGTGCCACTCAGGTCCACCATACTCTAAGATTGCCCATAGGTAGTCGTCATCAATATCGCATATCGCGATGTAAGTTAGTGGCTGTCTTCCATCTACTCCACGGCTCCCTCTTGTTGCATACTTCCGTACAATCTCAAAGTCATCATCGGCATAGACATACTTAGGTTCAATCTTATCCATATCCATGGCACCATATCTCTCGTAGTCATTACCTCCATCAACCATAGCCCCGTTAGGGCATCCACAAGTAACGTAGTCATGCCGGCTACGGCTTACAATCGTCTCCTCACATTCAAGGCATTTAATCGCGTTATAAACTGTTTGTCTCATCTTTTCTTTGTTTAAATTCTTCCTCCATTGATTGATCTGGGCTGTACGTTTCATTGCACTTGCCACATATCATATTCTCACCATCTTCGGTCCAAGTATTAATATACTCACCTTCTATTATGTAAGGTCTACAGGTCTCACAGTTGCACGCATTGTGTGTCTTACAATACGGACATAAAAAAGCACCCATCATATCATTCTGCTTTAAAAGTTATACTTAATCGGTTATATTCCGTTTATCTACCCTAAATGTTTCATCATAGTATTCTTTAGGTTCTTTAGGTTTTGTCCCATTAACTGTAGCCTCACACCAATCCCACTGCCCATCATTAAATGCCTCAGTAACATCATCCTCAAACTTCTCCTCAGCTTCCTTCAGTATTGCATACCATTCAAACTTATCCTTGGGTGTATCCCATAGCTTTTCAAATAGCCATTGTGTTGCTGTCATATCATATTGTTTTTAGTGAAGTACTCTGCCACCTGACCGATGTCATCGAACTTAATGTTGTCAAATTTATTTTCCTCAAAGTTGTACTGCACAAGGCTCTTACTCTTAACCGAACGCTCAAACGTACAAATCTTACACACGCGATTCTTTCCAAGGTCAGTCTTCAATGTATACTGGCGTTTGTTATCGGTGAAGTTATCTAGCTCAAGCATTCTCCTGCACTCAAAGCATTGCTTCATATCTTTTCAACTCTTGTTATGTATTCCTTTTGTATCCAAGTGTTTCGCTTGACATAGTAATTATCTCTAAGCAAGTAGGCTCTTGTTGGTTCCTCGTTCCTTAATGTATAAACTAAGTACTGAGTGTCAGGATTAAACCTTGCATGGAACACTTTGATGTCCTCATTCATTTCAAGCCCTTGCTTGTAATTTTCGTTTCTATTCATCCAATCAAACAAATGGTCTCTCTGATCTTCAGTCATCTGCTCCCAATACTTGTCAGTTAAGCTCTGCCAAAACATTGTCCTAGCGATTGGTCTTGGTGGTATACATGCTTCTGCTAGGAATGCCAGCTCGAAAAAATCTATTTTAAATTCGCTCATAATCTTTCTTAAATATGTTTAACGTATAACTCTTCTTACTCTTGACAGCTTTATAGATCTTGTCCTCTATGCCGCCGTTACTAAATACCCAGTATACCTTGTTGAACTTCCGCTCCATGGTAGTCATTCTGTCTTTTGCTTGAAAGTACGATGTGGCACTGAAGTCAATGTTGTAGAAGATAATGTAATCTGCATTGCGTAAGCTTATACCCTCACGTCCGGAGACGATCTGCAAAGCTATTACCTGATAGTCACCATTGTCGAACTCCTCCAAATCAGTCGTCAAGTTGTCAAGGAATACTTGACTGAGTGCGCTCAGTTCTTCTTTAAACTTGTAGAACACGCCTATTTTTTTGTCGTGCCACCTATTTTTAATGAACTCAGCCTTCGTGGTATCAATCGTCATGCTGTTGCCACTCTCGAACTTCACAGTGCCACTCCACAATTGGTGTAACTTCTGCATCAACTTAACCGGCGTGTCAGCCAAAATAACTTCTTCCTTCCCCTCAACAACCAAGTCGCGCTCTAACTTCTTCACAATCATCTTTGTCTTCTCA
>Ga0222712_10000805_pt1 | contig 40045 bp, 35 predicted proteins | sample C33_657DmetaG_FD_165043 | JGI IMG/M metagenome (GOLD analysis project Ga0222712, IMG submission 165043) | Estuarine water microbial communities from San Francisco Bay, California, United States - C33_657D | ecosystem: Environmental > Aquatic > Marine > Unclassified | place: USA: California... | reverse complement strand
GAGGCGATGGAGACGGCACGCCTGCTGGCCAAACACCGTGCCTTCTCGCCGCAGGCCGCGCAAAGCATCGTGCGGGGGCTGGCTCTGGAGTGGCTGCAAGGCGCTATGGATACGCGTTCCCTGCAGCAGGTCTGGCTCAGCCTGGATGCCGAGGAGCGCGCCATGCCTGAGGTTGCGGTCCATGCGGCCGGCCGTCTGATGAGTCTGGGCGGCGATGCACTGCAAGCGCGCCAGTGGCTCGATCAGGTTTGGGATGCGATGGTCGAGCCCGGGGCCGTCGTGCCTGAGGATCTGCAGGTTCGCCTGGTCACCACCTTGGAGCGGGGCCTGGACAGCATCGATTCAGACTGGCTGGCGCGCATTGAGGCGGCCTTGCTTGGCCGTCCGCGCGATCCCAACTTTCAGTACCTGGCCGGCATGGCCTGCCTGCACCGCCAGCTTTGGGGCAAGGCGCAGCAATTGCTGGGGCAAGCGGTGCTGAACCTGCAGGACGCCGGTTTGCAAAGGCGAGCCTGGCGGGCGTTGGCGCAACTGGCCGAGCAGCGCGGCGATGCCGCTGCGGCCCAGCAGGCCTGGCGCAAGCTCAGCCAAGCCTGAGCTAGCGGCTCAGGCGCTAGGCCGAAGGCCACGCAGCAGGCCGGCGGCTAGCCAGGACGCAGGAGCTACTTCGCAGGCGCTGGAATCAGGATGCAGACGTCGGAAATGAATCAGGGGCCCGCAGGCCCCTGATTCATGCGCTGTCAGCCCTTGGGCTGGGACGCCTCGAAGGGCAGTTCCATATTGCGCAGATCGCGCCGCGTCTCGACCAGAATCAAGGGTCCCTGGTCAATCTGCACCACCGGCGGCCGCTCGCGCGGCACATGGACGGGTTTGGGCTCGGCTGCGATGGCAGCCTGGACCTGAGCGATCTTGTCGGCGTCCGAGTTCACCCATTGCAGGCCGGAACCCTGGGCGACCTGCAGCAGGTCCTGAATCGGCAGCTGGTAGGTCTGCACCTTGGGCAGGGCAGGCTTGGCTGGTGACGAACTTGTGCTGGCCACCGGTGCTTTCTCAGCGGTGATCACAGTCTGCGCTGGCGCAGCTTCAGCCAGCGGCAGGCTGGCTTGCACCTCGCTGGCGCTGGGCCCACCGGGGCCTTCGGCGGCCGATGTGTGTCCCTCGCCGGTCTCGGTACGCTCACGACGGTCACGGCCAGAGCGGCCGCGGCGTTCGCGGTTGGGGCGCCCATCGGTGCCCTCTTCGCGGCCCGCCGGTGCGCCCGCCGACTCCTGGCCTTCGGCAGCGCCGACTTGCTCAGCGACAGCGCCCTCGCTGGAAGCCTCGCGCTCGCCCCTGTCGCTGCGCTCGCGGCGTGGTCGCTCGCTGCGCTCGCCCCGTTCACCGCGCTCACCTCTTTCACGACGGCCTTCGCCTTCGACGCGGTTGCCCGAGCCTTGTTCTGCGGCCTGCATCGCGGCCAGATTGGCCGCTGCCAGTTCCTGCTGGCTGACTTCATCGGCACTGGGCGATGCCTGCTCATTGCGATCGGCCCGCTCGGCGCGCTCGCCACGTTCACCACGTTCACGCCGACCGCGACCGCCTTCACGGCCCTCGCGCGGCTCACGCGCTTCCCTGGGCTCACGCGCTTCACGCGGTTCCCTGATCTCGCGGGCTTCGCCGCCATCGGCTCGGGCTTCACCGAGTTTTTCTGCAGGGCGCTCAGCCCCGCGCTCAGCGCTCCGTTCGCCTTGCGGCCGACCCGAGCGTCCACCGCGGCGGCCGCCTTCGCGCCCTTCCTGGCCCTCGCGTTGGCCATCACGTTGGCCATCCCGTGCTTGCGCGTTATCGCCGGCCCCCGGCGCGCGGGCTTCGCCGCTGCGCTCGGAGCGCTCGCCACGGCCACGGCCGCCGCGGCGGCCACGTTCACCGCGTTCGCCTCTTTCGGAGCGCTCGCCGGGGCGGGCTTCGCGCTTGTCTTCGGCTTTTTCGGCCATCGGCGTAGACGCCGCTGCCGGTGCCGGTGCCGGGCTGGCGGGGGCGCCGCCAAACAGGCCTTTGAGCCAGGAAACAAAGCCTTTTTCTGCCACCTGTGCAGGCGCTGCGGCCTGGGGCGCGGGGGCCGCCGGGCGCGGCTCAGGCGCCGGCTTTCTGGCCTCGACCGGTTTAGGCGTCTCGGGCACGATGGGGGCGGGCATATCGGGCAGCACGCCCTTGATGACCGGCTCCTGTTTGTTGTGCTTTTCCTGGCTGCGACGGGTGACGGTGGTGGGGTCCTCGAACTCTTCGGCCGTCTTGTAGCTGGCGGCCATGCCATCAAGGCGGGCATCATCGTGCTTGAGGCGCTCGAGCTTGTAGTTGGGCGTCTCCAGGGTCTTGTTGGGCACTAGCATCACTGCGATACGCTGCTTCATCTCGATCTTGGCGATCTCGCTGCGTTTCTCATTGAGCAGGAAGGATGCCACCTCGACCGGCACCTGGCAGTGGACTGCGGCGGTGTTGTCCTTGAGGGAGTCCTCTTGAATGATGCGCAGGATCTGCAGTGCAGAGCTTTCGGTATCGCGGATGTGGCCGGCACCGCCGCAACGGGGGCAGGGAATGGAAGCGCCTTCCGAGAGTGCCGGGCGCAGGCGCTGGCGGCTCATCTCGAGCAGACCGAATTTGCTGATTGAGCCGAACTGAACCCGGGCACGGTCCTGGCGCAAGGCGTCGCGCAGGCGGTTTTCCACCTCGCGGCGGTTCTTACTTTCCTCCATGTCGATGAAGTCGATCACGATCAGGCCGCCAAGGTCACGCAAGCGCATCTGGCGGGCCACCTCGTCGGCCGCTTCCAGATTGGTGCGGGTGGCGGTTTCCTCGATGTCGCCGCCCTTGATGGCGCGCGCCGAGTTCACGTCCACCGAGACCAGGGCCTCGGTATGGTCGATCACGATGGCCCCGCCCGAGGGCAGGTTGACCGTACGGGCATAGGCCGACTCGATCTGGTGCTCGATCTGAAAGCGTGAGAAGAGCGGCGTGTCGTCACGGTAGCGTTTGACCCGGTGTTCATGCTCGGGCATGACGTGGGCCATGAACTGCTTAGCCTGCTCGTAGATGTCGTCGGTGTCCATCAGGATGTCACCGATATCGCTGTTGAAGTAATCGCGGATGGCGCGAATGACCAGGCTGGACTCCTGATAGATCAGGAAGGCACCCTTGCCGGCCTTGCCAGCGCCGTCAATCGCATTCCACAGCTTGAGCAGGTAGTTCAGGTCCCACTGCAATTCGGGCGCGCTGCGGCCGATGCCAGCCGTACGGGCGATGATGGACATGCCATTGGGGTATTCAAGCTGGTCCATCGCCTCCTTGAGCTCGGCCCGGTCGTCGCCCTCGATGCGCCGGCTCACGCCGCCGCCGCGCGGGTTGTTGGGCATGAGCACCACATAGCGGCCGGCCAGCGAGATGAAGGTGGTCAGCGCAGCGCCCTTGTTGCCGCGCTCTTCTTTTTCGACCTGAACGGTCAGCTCTTGGCCTTCGCGGATCACATCGTTGATGCGGGCCTGGCTGACCGAGACGCCCGGTGCAAAGTACTGTTTGGAAATTTCCTTGAAGGGCAAAAAGCCGTGGCGGTCTTCACCGTAGTCGACAAAGCAGGCCTCCAGCGAGGGCTCGACCCGGGTGACCACTGCCTTGTAGATGTTGCCCTTGCGCTGCTCGCGCCCTTCGATTTCGATTTCATAGTCAAGCAGCTTTTGGCCGTCGACGATGGCCAGGCGGCGCTCTTCGGCCTGCGTGGCATTGATCAGCATTCTTTTCATAGCAATTTCCTGTCGTTCGCGTTCACATGCCCGAAATGGGCTGGGATGCCTTGAAGCAGGCGCGAAGCGAACGGGGGAATTGCCGGAGAGCCGGCACCGACCAGGCAGACCCTTGTCAGGGTCAACTCAGTAGGTGGGGCGTGGGCGCGTGGACGAGGCGAGCCAGGGTCCGAGTCGGAGGGTGCGGGCCGTCAGCGGCCCGCTGTGCCGGGATGAGCGCGCGCAGATCGGACCCGGGGCATGTCTGTGGCAGCCAAAAGCGCCACAGGCCCAGCAGTCCCAAAAGCAGTGTCATCGAGAGCATTTCCGAGTAAGACCTTGTGCTCACCTGAATCCGCCAGCAGCCTTGAAGTAGGGGCTGCCAGCTGGGGTATTCCGTGTGTGTTCGTATCGCGTCGACTTGACCGCACCGTCGTTGCGAGTGGGGGCGTCTGGGCCGGGTCCCTCGATGGCGACGGTCGGCGGGCACCGACCTCCAGTGGGGCCGTCACGGATTGGCTTGCATGGTCTAAACTGCCAGACAAATCAATCACTTACGGCGCGTCTCTGGTGAAATCCATTATAGGGGCAGGACCCGTGTCAGCCAAGCAGCCCGCAGGCACCGGGTCGGCACCGCCGAAAATGCCGGCTTCTGTTGCGTCGAGAGCCGATGGCGCCGGCGAGCCGCCCCAGGTCAGCATGGTGACCGTCGATGCGGACTGGGCCGGGCAACGCTTGGACAACTTCTTGCTGCGCCTGCTCAAGGGCGTTCCCAAGACCCACGTCTACCGCATCATCCGCAGTGGCGAAGTGCGCATCAACAAGGCCCGTGTTTCGGCCGACACCCGGCTTCAAGCCGGCGATCAGCTGCGCCTGCCGCCGGTACGCACCTCGGCGCGGGCCGAGCTCAAGGCCCGCGAAATCAGCCGGCATGGCGCCATGTCCTCGACCGGCCTGGTGGCGCCGGCGCGCCAGTTTCCCCTGCTCTACGAGGACGAGCAGCTGCTGGCCGTCAACAAGCCGGCTGGGGTGGCGGTGCATGGCGGCAGCGGTGTGGCCTTTGGCGTGATCGAACAATTGCGCATGGCCAGGCCGGCCGAGAAGTTCCTTGAACTGGTGCACAGGCTCGATCGTGAAACCAGCGGCGTGCTGCTGGTGGCCAAAAAGCGCATGGCGCTCAAGAACCTGCAAGAGCAGTTCCGCGAGCGTGATACCGACAAGGTCTACTTGGCGCTGGTCCAGGGCCATTGGCCCGATCGGCTCAAGGTGCTCGATCAGTATCTGCTCAAGGTCACCCGTGAGGATGGCGAGCGTCGGGTGAGCATTGTGAGCAAAGACCATCCCCAGGCGATGCGGGCCCTGTCGCTGGTCAAGGTGCAACAGCGCCTGAACCTGGCGGAGGTGGGCGAGCTGAGCTTGCTGCAGGTGACGATACGCACCGGCCGCACCCACCAAATCCGGGTGCACCTGGCCGGCGCCGGCCATCCCATCGTCGGCGACGACAAATACGGCGACTTCGAGCTCAACCGGCGCTTGCAAAAAATGCCGGGTCAGGCCATGCTTTCGCGCATGTTTCTGCACGCTTGGCAGCTGCAATTCAACCATCCCGTCGACCGTAAACGCATCGCCCTGCAGGCTGCTTTGCCGGCCGAACTTAAACAATTCATAGACCATGCCAGCCCTCCAATTTGACCTGATTGCCTTCGATTGGGACGGCACCTTGTTTGACTCGACCGCCCTGATCGTCAAGTGCATACAGGCTGCGGTTCGCGATGTGGGTGGAACTGTCCCCAGCGACCAGGATGCCGCCTATGTGATCGGTCTGGGCCTCATGCAGGCGCTGGCCCACGCAGCGCCCGATGTGCCGCGCGAGCGCTATGCCCAGCTGGGCGAGCGTTACCGCCATCACTATGAGCGCGAGCAAAACCGCATCAGCCTGTTTGAAGGCGTGCTGCCCATGCTGGAGTCTTTGCGAGAGCGTGGCCATCTGCTGGCGGTGGCCACTGGCAAGTCACGCCGCGGTCTGGACGAGGCGCTGCACTCCGTGGAGTTGCAGGGGCGCTTTCACGGCTCGCGCACGGCCGACGAAACCGCAGGCAAGCCCCATCCGCTGATGCTCATGGAGTTGATGGCCGAATTCGGCACCTCGCCCGAGCGCACCTTGATGATCGGCGACACCACCCACGATCTTCAGATGGCCTTGAACGCGGGCTGCGCCAGCCTAGGCGTCAGCTACGGCGCTCATGAGCCGCAGGCTTTTGCAGCCCTGCAGCCGCGCGCGGTGCTGCATTCGGTCGCTGAGCTGCAACGTTGGCTGCTGGCCCATGCCTGAGGGAGTGTCGGCGGTGTCTGATCAAGCGCCTGTAGCCGTTTGCCAGAGCGCCGATCTGCTTGAGGCGGGGCGAGCCGTTTCCTTTGATCTGGTCTACGGAGGGCAGACCTGCCGCGCCTTTGTGATTCGTTTTGAGGGCCAGGTGCAGGCTTATCTCAACCGCTGCAGCCATGTGGCGATGGAGATGGACTGGCAGGTTGACCGCTTTTTTGACGACAGCGGTCGTTGGCTGCTCTGCGCCAGCCACGGCGCCGCTTACCGGCCCGATACGGGCGCCTGCGCGGGCGGCCCCTGCAAGGGTGGGCTGATTCGCATCGCGGTTTCCGAGGTGCGGGGCGTGGTCTTTTGGCACCCCACCTACATCGCCCGACCCCTTGAGTTCTAATATTCCGTACTCCTATTGAACACGGCGTCACAAATATGCAAGACCCCTACAGCTCGTCGCAAGGCGTTCCTCCAGCCAGTACCGAGCCGGGCCAGGCTGTGCCCCCGGCGGCCAGCGGCGCGCAGGCGCAGGCCGGGCCTGACTGGGAGCGCGCCACGCTGGAAAAGCTGGCTTTTGCGACGCTGCATGAGCAAAGGCAGGCGCGGCGCTGGCGCAACGGCCTGAGGCTGGGCTGGCTGCTGTTTCTGGTGGTGCTGGCCTGGGTGCTGCTTTCGCGCAGTGCAACGCCTACCGCTGTGTCTGCGCCTCACACCGCCATGGTTTCTGTTCTGGGCGAGATTGCGGCGGGGTCGCCGGCCAGCGCCGAGGCGGTGACCGTCTCGCTGCGGGCTGCCTTTGAAGATGAGGCGGCTCGGGCGGTGGTGCTGCTCATCAATTCGCCGGGCGGCAGTCCGGTGCAGGCGGGCATGATCAATGACGAAATCCTCAGGCTCAAGGCCAAACACAACAAGCCGGTGTATGCGGTGGTCGAGGAGACCTGCGCCTCGGCTGCTTACTACATCGCTGTGGCTGCCGACCAGATTTTTGTCGATAAGGCCAGTATCGTGGGCAGCATTGGCGTGCTCATGGACGGTTTCGGTTTTACCGGCCTCATGAATAAGCTCGGTGTGGAGCGGCGCCTGCTGACCGCCGGCGAAAACAAGGGCCTGCTCGACCCCTTTAGCCCCATGGGGGATCGCCAGAGAGCCTATGCCCAGCGCATGCTCGATCAGATCCATCAGCAATTTATCGCGGCGGTCAAAGCGGGCCGTGGTGACAGGCTCAAGGAGGACAGCGACACCTTTTCTGGCTTGTTCTGGAGCGGCCAGCAGGCGGTCGATCAGGGCTTGGCCGACCGTCTGGGCAGTCTGGAGTTCGTGGCGCGCGAAATCGTCAAGGCCGAGGACATCATTGATTACACCCAGCGCGAGAACGTGGCCGAGCGACTGGCCAAGCGTTTTGGCGCTGCGGTCGGCGAAGTGATGTTGCGCGCGGTGCATTCAGGGCCGAGCTTGCGCTAAGCCCAGCCCCGGTTAACGCCCGATCGCAAATACCGTCGGCGCTGCCAAAGCCGGCGCCGGCTGCTTTTTCCACTCTTGGACGCTCAGGCAGCGGCTCCAGCCGCTGGCCAGCGTCAGGCCGCAGCTCAGGGCCAAGCGGGGGTTGCCTTGCAGCGTCTGCAGCAGCGCCGCATACAAGGCCGCATTGCGGTAGGGCGTCTCGATGAACAGCTGAGTCTGACCCGTCTTGAAGACCAGCGTCTCCAGGGCGCGCAGGCGCTGGCTGCGCTCGGCGGCGTCTTGCGGCAGGTAGCCGACGAAGGCGAAATTCTGGCCATTGAGGCCGCTGGCTGCCAGCGCCAGCACCAAGCTCATGGGCCCGGCCAGCGGCAAGACGCGCAGACCCAGGCCATGGGCTGCACGCACCACCGAGGAGCCAGGGTCGGCGATGGCGGGCATCCCCGCCTCGCAGACCAGGCCGATGTCCTGGCCCGTCAGGGCGGGCGCCAACAGGCCGCGGGCGTCAAACTGGCCGTCATGATCGCCCTGCTTATGCACCTGGCGCGGCAGTTCCTGAATCTGCAATTGCTGCAGCGGCAGGGCCAGTGGGTGGGTCTGTCCGACCCGTTTGAGGTAGGCGCGGGTGCTGCGTGCGTTCTCGCTGATCCAGTGCTGGAGCCTGGCCGCAAGCACCAGCGTGCCCTCGGGCATGACCTCGGAAAGTGGCGTCAGCTCCTCGCAGCCAAAGTCCAGCGGTGCCGGCACCAAATAGAGCGTGCCCAGACTCATGTGGCCAGCAGATCAATGCCAGCGGCGCGCAGCAACTCGCAGGTGCGGATCAGGGGCAGGCCGATCAGGGCGGTCGGGTCGTCGCTGTCTATAGCCTGCAGCAGGGCGATGCCCAGCCCCTCGCTTTTGGCGCTACCGGCGCAGTCATAGGGCTGTTCGGCGCGCAGGTAGTTTTCGATCTCGGCATCGCTCAGGTCCCGAAATCTCACCCGTACCTCGGCCAGGCGCTCATCGGCATAGCCCTGGGCTTGGCAAACCACGGCCACGGCGGTCTGAAAAACCACGCTGTGCCCGCGCATGCGGCGCAGCTGTGCCACGGCCTTGTCGTGGGTGCCCGGCTTGCCCAGGCTGTGACCGTCCAGATCGGCGACCTGGTCCGAGCCGATGACCACGGCCTGCGGGTGCAGTCTGGCCACCGCCTGCGCTTTGGCCAAGGCCAGTCGGCGGGCCAGCGCTGCCGGCGCCTCGCCGGGCAAAGGGGTTTCGTCAACGCCCGGGGCCAGTACCTGGAAGGGTAGGCGCAGGCGTTCAAGCAGCTCTCGGCGATAGCGCGAGGTTGAGGCCAGGATCAGGCCCCGATCAGTGCGGCCGGATCCGGCGGAAGAGCTCTGGTTCATGGCCCTGATTCTCTTACACTGCGGCGCATGTCCGACGAAACGTCCCCGCGCAAACTCAATCTGACGGCTTGTGCCCAGACCGGGCAACTGGTCTCGGGCAAAACCGATGTTCTGGAGCTGCCGCGACTGCGAGCTGATCTTGATTTATCGGGGCCAGCAGCGCCGCCGATCCAGTGGCAGGCGCGGGTGCAGCAGCGTGAGCAGGCAGGCGGGCCGCCGCAACTGTGGCTGCATTTGCTGGCTCAGGCCCGGCTGCCGCTGAGCTGTCAGCGCTGCCTCCAGCCGGCCGAGCAGACCCTGGAGCTTGACCGCTGGTTTCGCTTTGTGGAAAGCGAGGAGGTGGCGCAGGCCGAGGATGACGACAGCCTGGAGGACTTGCTGGTGTTCGAGCCTCAGTTTGACCTGCTTGGCCTCCTGGAAGACGAATTGCTGCTGGACCTGCCGCTGGTTCCCATGCACGAAACCTGCCCCCAGCCGCCGGTGCTCGGCCGCAGCGATCCAGCGGAGGTGGTGGCCGACAAGCCCCATCCCTTCGCGGCGCTGGCCCAGCTTAAGAAAAAGTCCAACTGAGCTCTGCCCGGTGGCGGCGAGATGCCATCCGAGCCGAATCTGAGCGCTTGCCATCTTTTCAGAGGACTGCTCAAGGTTTTCGGCGTGTGCAGTCTTGCCAAGCTATAATCTCTGTTTTCGCGTACATCCCGCCCGGCCGTTTTTGACGACCGAATTCGTGGGAAAGTCCCAGAACCTGAGTTCGGGGGCAGGCCGGATTCAGGTCAACGCGCTGCCCAGCAAACACTACCTCTCAATTTAAGGAGCGGACCATGGCCGTTCAGCAGAACAAAAAATCTCCTTCCAAGCGCGGCATGCACCGTTCGCACAACGCCCTGTCCGTGCCTGGCATCGCTGTCGAGCCCACCACGGGCGAGACGCATCTGCGCCATCACATCAGCCCCAATGGTTTTTACCGGGGTCGCAAGGTTCTCAAGACCAAGTCTGAAGCCTGATTGACCACGCTTGACGAGGCCCGCACTCATCCTGCGGGCCTTTGTTTTGTCTGACTCTTTCTTTTCATCCGGGTTGACCGCGTCATGATCCGGCTTGCTGTGGATGTGATGGGCGGGGATCACGGCGTGCGCGTCACCCTGCCGGCCTGCCTGGCCTTTCTGCACCGCCACGAGCAGGCCCAGTTGCTACTCGTAGGTCTGCCGGCTGCTATGGCCGAGGTGCCAGCATGGGCCAGTTTGGCCAGCCATCCTCGCTGCCAGTTGGTCGAGGCTCAGGAAGTGGTGGACATGGACGACCCTATCGAGGTCGCCCTTCGTCGCAAGAAAAACTCATCCATGCGTCTGGCCTTGCAGCAGGTCAAGGACGGCGCTGCCGATGTAGCCCTGTCGGCTGGCAACACCGGCGCGCTCATGGCCATTGCCCGCTATGTGCTCAAGACCCTCGATGGCATAGATCGACCGGCCATCGCCACTCAACTGCCCAATGCCGCTGGATCGGCGACCACGGTGCTGGATCTTGGGGCTAATGTGGACTGCAGCCCAGAGCATCTGCTGCAGTTTGCGGTGATGGGGTCGGCCCTGGTCTCTGCGATCTCAGGCCAGGAGGCACCCTCCGTGGGGTTGCTCAACATCGGCGAAGAAGTCATCAAAGGCAATGAAATCATCAAAAAAACCGCTGAATTGCTTCGATCTGCTGCTAAAAACGGTGATTTGAATTTTTACGGGAATGTCGAAGGCAACGACATTTTCAAGGGGACGACGGAGATTGTGGTTTGCGATGGCTTTGTCGGCAACGTCGCCCTCAAGGCCAGCGAAGGCCTGGCAAAAATGATCGGTGATTTCATCAAGGAAGAGTTTTCTCGCAACATCTTCACGAAAATTGCTGCCATCGTTGCTCTTCCTGTTTTAACTTCCTTTAAAAATCGAGTGGACCACAGGCGTTATAACGGTGCGGCCCTGCTTGGGTTGCGCGGACTGGTGTTCAAGAGTCATGGCTCGGCTGATGCAGTGGCCTTCGAAGCGGCACTGACTCGCGCTTATGATGCGGCCGTTCACGGCTTACTTGACAAGGTCAGGCAGCGCATAGCGCATGCCGCTCCTTTGTTGGGTTCTGCCGCAGCTGCGCCTCAAACGCTGCCGGGTCAAGTTGGCTGATTTGGCTTTGAGCTGCATGAGCGCTTGTTTTTTACTTCGGATCTGAAACCATGAGCCGCTATTCCCGCATCGCCGGCACCGGCAGCCACCTGCCGCCTCGGCGCCTGAGCAACGCGGACCTGGCTGCTGAGCTGGCGGCGCAGGGGGTGGAAACTTCCGACGAATGGATTGTCGAGCGCACCGGCATACGGGCCCGGCACTTTGCCGCAGAGGGCGTCGGCAGCAGCGATCTGGCCGTGCAGGCTGCTCGCCACGCCCTGGATGCGGCCAGTTGGCAGGCGCAGGAGCTCGATCTGATCATCGTCGCCACCTCGACGCCCGACATGGTGTTTCCCTCGACGGCCACCATGGTGCAGCACAAACTGGGCATCGCCGGCTGTCCGGCGTTTGACGTGCAGGCGGTGTGCACCGGTTTCATATACGCCTTGTCGGTGGCCGACGCGATGATCCGCGCCGGCTCGGCAAAAAAAGCCCTGGTCATCGGTGCCGAGGTGTTCAGCCGCATCCTGGATTTCAAAGACCGCACCACCTGCGTGCTGTTTGGCGACGGTGCTGGCGCAGTGGCTCTTGAGGCATCTGATCAGCCTGGCTTGTTGGCCACCGACATCCATGCGGACGGCAAGCACCGCGATATCTTGTGCGTGCCTGGTCATGTTTCGGGCGGCTCGGTCCTGGGCGACCCGGTGCTCAAGATGGACGGGCAGGCGGTGTTCAAGCTGGCCGTCGGCGTGCTGGAAGAAACCGCCCGCACCAGCCTGGCCAAAGCTGGCCTGGAGGAGAGCGCCATTGACTGGCTGATTCCGCACCAGGCCAATATCCGCATCATGCAAAGCACCGCTCGAAAGCTCAAGGTGCCGATGGAAAAAGTGGTGGTCACGGTCGACCAGCATGGCAACACCTCGGCCGCCTCGATTCCCCTGGCGCTGGATCTGGCGGTGCGCGACGGTCGCATACAGCGTGGCCAGACCCTGATGCTCGAAGGCGTGGGCGGCGGCTTCACCTGGGGCTCAGTGCTGGTCAAGTATTGAACGCCCAACGATGGAATTGAACAAAGCTGGCGGGGCTGCAGGCCTGGACCTGATCGGAGCACACGAACCATGACAACATTTGCATTTGTATTTCCCGGCCAAGGCTCGCAATCGGTGGGCATGCTGGACGCTTGGGGTGAGCACCCGGCGGTCAAGCAGACCCTGCAAGAGGCCTCGGACGCACTGGGCGAGGACATCGCACATCTGATCAAGGAAGGCCCCAAGGAGGCTCTGGCCCTGACCACCAATACCCAGCCGGTGATGCTGGTTGCAGGGGTGGCCGCTTACCGCGCTTGGTTGGCCGAAGGCGGCGCACCGCCTGCCGTGGTGGCCGGTCACTCGCTCGGCGAATACAGCGCGCTGGTGGCCGCTGAGGTCCTGACCTTGGCGCAGGCCGCCCCGCTGGTGCGCTTGCGCGCGGCGGCCATGCAAGAAGCGGTGCCGGTGGGCGTGGGCGCAATGGCCGCCATCCTAGGGCTCGATGCAGACCGGGTGATCGAAGGCTGCTCCCAGGCACAAGCCACTTTTGGTGCTGGTAGTGCCGAGGTGGTCGAGGCGGTCAACTTCAACGATGCCGCACAAACCGTGATTGCCGGCAGCAAAGCCGCCGTCGACAAGGCCTGTGAGATGCTCAAGGCCCTGGGCGCCAAGCGGGCTTTGCCCCTGCCTGTCTCCGCCCCCTTTCATTCCAGCTTGATGAAGCCGGCCGCCGAAAAGCTGCGCGATAAGCTCGCTGGAGTGAGCCTGGGCGCGCCGCGCATCCCGGTCATCAACAACATCGATGTGGCGGTGGAAGACAGCGCCGAGCGCATCCGTGACGCGCTCTACCGCCAGGCTTTCGGGCCGGTCCGGTGGGTGCAGTGCGTGCAGGCGATCAAGGCGCGCGGCGTGCGCAACTTGGTCGAATGCGGCCCCGGCAAGGTGCTGGCTGGGATGACCCGCCGCATCGACGCCGAACTGACCGGCGTCGCGCTTTACGATCCAGCTACCTTGGTAGAAGTTAAAGGACTCCTCGCATCATGAACGACAAGCAAGTGGCCCTGGTCACCGGTGCCTCGCGCGGCATAGGCGCGGCCATTGCACGCCAACTGGCGCAGGACGGGTTTATCGTCATCGGTACCGCCACCACCGAGGCCGGTGCGGCCAAGATCAGCCAGGCGCTGGCCGGTTTTGCGGGCAGCCGCGGTGCGATGTTGGATGTCAACGACGCCCAGGCGGGGGCCGCCTTGATCGACGCCATTGTCAAGGACCACGGCGGACTTCAGGTACTCGTCAACAATGCAGGCATCACCCGCGACACCCTGGCCATGCGCATGAAGGACGAGGATTGGGATGCGGTGCTCGACACCAATCTCAAGGCGGTGTTTCGCATGAGCCGTGCCGTCATGCGTCCCATGATGAAGCAGCGCCACGGTCGCATCATCAGCATCACCAGCGTGGTGGGCGCCTCCGGCAATCCCGGTCAGGCCAACTATGCGGCCGCCAAGGCAGGCCTGGCCGGCATGACCCGGGCGCTGGCGCGCGAGTTGGGCAGCCGGGGCATCACCGTCAACTGCGTGGCGCCGGGTTTCATCGAGACTGACATGACCGCTGCCTTGCCCGAGGAACAGCAAAAAGCCCTGCTCGGTCAGATCCCCCTGGGCCATTTGGGCAAGCCCGACGACATCGCCCATGCGGTCGCCTATTTGGCCAGCGCGCACGCCGGCTATGTCACCGGGCAGGAAATCCATGTCAATGGCGGCATGTACATGTAAAGTCTGGTCCCGCCGGGTCGCTCGAGCGCAGCCCGTCGTCAATGGCTAAAATCACGGTTTACTCCACCACCCTACGAGGGATTTATGAGCGACATCGAAGCACGTGTTAAGAAAATCATCGCCGAGCAGCTTGGCGTCGAAGAGAGCCAGGTCAGCGGCGAGAAGGCGTTTGTGGCCGACCTCGGCGCAGACTCCCTTGACACCGTGGAGCTGGTGATGGCCCTCGAAGACGAGTTCGGCATCGAGATTCCCGACGAGGACGCCGAGAAGATCACCACGGTGCAAAACGCGATCGACTACGCCACCACCCACCAAAAAGCCTGAGCGGCTTTTTGATTTCTTCAGCCCGCGCGAGGCCAGGCGGCCCGCCCGGGCTTTCTTTCAGGATTTGCGCATGAGCCGTCGCCGCGTTGTTGTCACGGGTTTGGGTTGCATCAGTCCGGTGGGCAACACCGTCGCCCAGTCTTGGTCGGCTTTGCTCGCCGGCCGCTCGGGCATCACCGCCATTACGAAGTTTGACGCTTCGGCCATGGCCTGCAAGATTGCCGGCGAGGTCAAGAACTTCGACCTGGAGTCCTACATCAGCGCCAAAGAAGCGCGCACGATGGACACCTTCATCCATTACGGTATAGCTGCCGCCGATCAGGCGGTGCGCGATGCCGGCCTGGCCGTCGGCGATGCCTTGGACGAAGAGGCAGCGACCCGCATAGGCGTGGTGATCGGCTCGGGCATAGGCGGGCTGCCGATGATCGAGGAAACCCATACCGAATACACCAACCGGGGGCCGCGGCGCATCTCGCCGTTTTTCGTGCCTGCTTCGATCATCAACATGATCTCGGGCCATGTGTCCATGCGCTTTGGCTTCAAGGGCCCCAACCTGGCGGTGGTCACCGCCTGCACCACCGGCTTGCACAGCATAGGCGAGGCCGGGCGCATCATTGAATACGGCGACGCCGATGTGGTGGTCGCTGGCGGTGCCGAATCCACCGTCTCCCCGCTGGGCGTGGGTGGTTTTGCTGCCATGCGCGCCCTGTCCACCCGCAACGACGATCCAGCGGCCGCCTCGCGTCCCTGGGACAAGGACCGGGACGGCTTTGTGCTGGGTGAGGGCGCAGGCGTAATGGTGCTCGAGGAGTACGAGCACGCCAAAGCCCGTGGCGCCCGTATCTACGCCGAACTGGCCGGCTACGGCATGAGCGCCGATGCTGGACACATGACTGCTCCCAATATGGACGGCCCGCGCCGGGCCATGCTGGGCGCCATGCGCAACGCCGGTGTTGCGGCCGATCAGATCGACTATCTCAATGCTCACGGCACCTCTACACCGCTGGGCGATGTCAATGAAACCAATGCCATCAAGGCGGCCCTGGGCGATCATGCTCGGCGCATCGTTGTCAGCTCGACCAAGTCCATGACCGGTCACCTGCTCGGTGGCGCAGGTGGCATCGAGTCGGTGTTTACCGTGCTGGCCTTGCACCACCAGCAGATCCCGCCGACCATCAATCTGGTCAACCCGGATCCCGAGTGTGATCTGGACTACTGCGCCAACCTTGCCCGCGACGCCAAGATTTCGGTGGCCTTGAAGAACAACTTCGGTTTCGGCGGCACCAACGGCTCGCTGGTGTTCAAGCGCCTGTGATCTTGCCGGCACCCGGCTGCCGTACGCACGCTTTGCTTGTGCGTCCATGAGTCGGGCTCCTCCTGTCAGCTATCCGGTCGAACGTGGCTCGGCTGTGACCGTGTTGCTGGCGACGGTCTGGGCCTTGGCAGCTGCCTTGAACCTGGCCTGGCTGCAGGCGGCTGGCTCTGGCGACAGTGCGCCCTGGTGGGGCCTGGGCTGTCTGGCGTTGGCCACCCCCGGCTTGCTCCTGTATTGGCGCCGCGTACCCGCCGGCGAGCTCAGCTGGGACGGCGAGCAGTGGCTGTGGACCAGCAGTGCCTATCCAGCAGGCGTCTATCTGAAGCGGCCACAGATCGTCCTTGATCTGCAAGGAGTCGTCATTGCGCGCACCCGCAATTCGGCCGGTGCCGGGTGGACCCTGTGGCTGGAAGCAAGATCGAACCCGGCGGCCTGGCACGGGCTGCGCCTGGCCTTGCACGGCCGGCCTTCGGTTGGGGCGCTAGGCACGGAGTCCGGTTCTCCGCATCCTTGAGTCCATGTTTTCTTCGGGTATCTTGAAGTCAAGCCTGAAGTCCCCATGTCGCACTGGGTTGGTCTGTTTGCCTTAGGGTAGGGCCCGTTCCACAATAGCTGTGGTTTGCCAGCGTCCAATCTGGCGCTGTTGATCAGGGAGTAGCTTGACGATGTTCACATTTGAAGGACTGCGCGCCCGCACGCTGGCCGTGTTCGGTGCCTTGTTTTTGGCCTGGGTGTTCGCTGTGCCCCCGGCCTTGGCCCAGGTCAGAGGTTTGCCCGACTTCACGGAGTTGGTCGAGCAGGTCGGGCCTTCGGTGGTCAATATCCGCACGGTTGAGCGCAGCCGGGGCGCTTCGGGCTCAGGCGGGCAGGACGAGCAGATGCTCGAGTTCTTCCGCCGCTTCGGCATTCCCCTGCCGCCCAATGCCCCTCGCGGTCAGCGTCCAGATCGCAATGAGGAGGAGACGCCGCGCGGCGTGGGTTCGGGTTTCATCGTCTCGGCCGATGGCTTCGTCATGACCAACGCGCATGTGGTCGAAGGTGCCGACGATGTGATCGTCACCCTCACCGACAAGCGCGAGTTCAAGGCGCGCATTATCGGCAGTGACCGTCGCACCGATGTGGCGGTGGTCAAGATTGACGCTACCGGCTTGCCGGCCGTCAAGCTCGGCGATGCGACTCGGGTGCGGGTGGGCGAATGGGTGATGGCCATTGGTTCGCCCTTCGGCCTTGAGAACACCGTCACCGCGGGCATCGTCAGTGCCAAGCAACGCGATACCGGCGACTATCTGCCCTTCATCCAGACCGATGTGGCCATCAATCCAGGTAACTCGGGCGGCCCGCTCATCAATATGCGCGGCGAGGTGATCGGCATCAACAGCCAGATCTACTCGCGTTCTGGCGGCTTTCAGGGCATCTCCTTTGCCATCCCGATCGACGAGGCGGTGCGGGTGGCCGACCAACTGCGTTCATCGGGGCGGGTCACCCGCGGCCGCATCGGGGTACAGATCGATCAGGTCAACAAGGAAGTGGCTGAGGCCATCGGGCTGGGCCGTCCACAGGGCGCTCTGGTGCGTGGGGTCGAGGCGGGTGCGCCGGCTGAAAAGGCCGGCATCGAAGCCGGCGACATCATCCTCAAGTTTGACGGCAAGGCCATCGAGAAGTCCAGTGACTTGCCGCGCCTCGTGGGCAACACCAAGCCGGGATCGCGCGCCTCTGTGACCGTCTTTCGGCGGGGCAGCCAGCGCGAGCTGAGCGTCACCGTGGCCGAGCTCGAGCCCGAACGCAGCAGCCGGCGCGCTCAAGCGCCCGAGCCCCGTCCCTCGGCCAGCAGCCAGGTGCAGACTCTGGGCTTGACCGTCTCCGAGCTGAGCGAGGCGCAAAAGCGCGATCTCAAACTGCGCGGTGGCGTGCGGGTCGATGCGGCCGAGGGTGTCGGTGCGCGCGCCGGCCTGCGCGAAGGCGATGTGATCGTGGCGGTCGGCAATGTTGACGTGAACACGGTGCGCGAGTTCGAGCAGGCGGTCACCCGTGCCGACAAGAGCAAGCCGGTGGTGGTGCAGCTGCGTCGGGGTGAGCTGGCCCAGTACGCGCTGATCCGTCCCGCCCGCTAAGGTGCATCTTTGGGGCAGCCCGTGTCAGTTGGGCAGGGCGCCCCTGCCAAGGGTGGTGGGAGCGCTGATGGCTCAGGGCTAAAGGCAGCGCCCCGTTCTGTCAAGACGGATCGTTCCGGTACCTCGGTAGAAACCCTTTTTCCGACCGGGGCGAAAAATATTTTCTGGACCTTGGTTGGCTAAATGTTTGCACACACTTACTTTTTTGATGTCCCATCATGACTTTTGGTAGAATAGTGGCGCAACTGCAGGGACGTGCGGCATAAGCAACTCGCTCCAATTGACACTCTTTGGGGTTATGGACGGCAATCTCAGTCCATCCACAGATCGCCCACAAGTTGTTCAGAACAATTGGGAAATTTTTGTGGATAAGTTGTTGATAAAATTCTTGTTGCTGCCCGGCAACGGGCCAAAACCGGGCCTTCGCGGGCTATGCGCCACCGGCTTTTTGCCTACAATGAAGTCCCAACTATCGCAGTTGCCATAGATTGTTGGTTCAGGGCGCGTCGCACCACGACGCGCCCTTTTTTATGGTCTGAGCCTCGCGACACTGCGCTGCACACAATACTTTCAAGCACTTAGGCGTTCCCCTTGATGAAGCACATCAGAAACTTCTCGATCATTGCGCACATCGATCACGGCAAATCCACGCTGGCCGACCGTCTGATTCAGCGCTGCGGCGGATTGCAGGACCGTGAGATGAGCGCTCAGGTGCTCGACTCCATGGATCTGGAAAAAGAGCGTGGGATAACCATCAAGGCGCAGACTGCGGCGCTGCAATACACCGCTCGCGATGGGCAGGTCTACAACCTCAATCTGATCGACACCCCGGGCCATGTCGACTTCTCTTATGAGGTGAGCCGTTCACTGTCGGCCTGTGAGGGTGCGCTGCTGGTGGTCGATGCCTCTCAAGGCGTCGAAGCACAAACCGTGGCCAATTGCTACACGGCGCTCGATCTAGGGGTCGAGGTGCTGCCAGTGCTCAACAAGATGGACCTGCCGCAGGCCGATCCTGAAAACGCGATGCAGGAAATCGAAGAGGTGATTGGCATCGACGCTTCGGGTGCAGTGCCCTGTTCGGCCAAGACCGGCATGGGTATTGATGACATATTGGAGTTGGTGGTGGCCAAGGTGCCGGCCCCGCGCGGCAATCCGGATGCGCCGCTGCGCGCCATGATCATCGACAGCTGGTATGACGCCTATGTGGGTGTGGTCATGCTGGTGCGGGTGGTCGACGGCCGCCTGGCGCGCGGAGACCGCATCAAGCTGATGGCCACCGAGGCCACCTATAACGCCGAAAAGCTCGGCGTTTTCACCCCAGCCAATCTGCCCATGGACAGCCTCGAAGCAGGCCAGGTGGGCTATGTGATTGCCGGCATCAAGGAGCTCAAGGCGGCCAAGGTGGGCGATACGGTGACGGTGATCAAGGCCTCCAGCGGCGCCAATCTGCCCTCGGCCACCGAGCCACTGCCCGGCTTCAAGGAGGTGCAGCCGCAGGTGTTTGCCGGCCTGTATCCGTCAGAAGCCAGCGAGTACGAGGCGCTGCGTGATGCGCTGGAAAAGCTGCAGCTCAATGACTCAGCCTTGCGCTACGAGCCCGAGGTCAGCCAGGCGCTGGGTTTTGGTTTTCGCTGCGGCTTTCTCGGCCTACTGCACATGGAAATCGTGCAGGAGCGGCTCGAGCGTGAGTTCGATCAGGACCTGATCACCACCGCGCCCAGCGTGGTCTACGAGGTGGTGCGCGGTGACGGCGAGGTGCTGAAGGTGGAAAACCCTTCCAAGATGCCGGACATCGGCCGCATCCAGGAAATCCGCGAGCCCATCGTCACTGTCCATCTCTACATGCCGCAGGAGTATGTGGGCCCGGTCATGACCCTGGCCAACCTCAAGCGCGGCAGCCAGATCAATATGGCCTACCACGGTAAGCAGGTGATGCTCACCTATGACATGCCGCTGGGCGAGATCGTGCTGGACTTTTTCGACAAGCTCAAGTCGGTCAGCCGCGGCTACGCATCGATGGACTATGAGTTCAAGGAGTACCGCGCCTCTGATGTGGTCAAGGTCGACATGCTGCTCAACGGCGATAAGGTCGACGCCCTGTCCATCATCGTTCACCGCAGCCAGTCGCAGTACCGAGGCAGGGCGGTGGCTGCCAAGATGCGTGAGATCATCAGCCGCCAGCAGTTTGACGTCATCATCCAGGCCGCTATCGGCGGCAACATCATCGCCCGTGAGACAATCAAGGCCTTGCGTAAAAACGTGATCGCCAAGTGCTACGGCGGCGACATCACCCGCAAACGCAAGCTCTTGGAAAAGCAGAAAGCTGGCAAAAAGCGCATGAAACAAATCGGAACGGTGGAGGTCCCGCAGGAGGCCTTCCTGGCCATCTTGCAGGTCGAAGAATGAGCACCCTCACCGCCTTTGTACTGGCCGCTTTTGTAGGCTACGGTGGTGCCTGGTACCTCGGCCATATCGACGGCAACTTCGCGCTGCTGCTGTTCATGGCCACGCTGGTCTCGGGCATTTACTGGCTGGCCGAGCGGTTTTATTTTCTGCCGCAGCGGCAGGCTGCAGTTCAGGCCTTTGAAGACAGCCAGGCCCAGCGCCGTGCTGAACTCGACCGGCTCGGTGTGCGCGCCGACGAGGTCGACCTGGAGCAGACCAAGGTCAAGCTCCTGATGCAGCCCTGGTGGTTGGACTGGACCGCTGGCCTGTTTCCGGTGATCGCGATCGTTTTCATCCTGCGCTCGTTTCTGTTCGAGCCGTTCAAGATTCCCTCGGGCTCGATGATCCCGACCCTGCTGATCAATGACCTGATTTTGGTCAACAAATTCCACTACGGCGTGCGCCTGCCGGTCATCAACGCCAAGATCATTGACAACCACAGTCCCGAGCGCGGCGACGTCATGGTGTTTCGCTATCCCCCCAAGCCCAGCCTGGATTACATCAAGCGGGTCGTGGGCTTGCCCGGCGACGAGGTGGCCTACCTGAACAAGCAGCTGACGGTCAACGGTAAGCCGCTGGTGCAGCAGGCTTTGCCCGACTTTTTTGATGCCGATGCTCTGCGTTACTCCAAGCAGTGGGAAGAGCGCACCGCTGACGGCACGCGCAAATACCGCATTCTGGTCGAGGCAGACCGGCCGGCCTTCATTCCGGCTGCCGAGCAATTCAAGTTTCGCGAGAACTGCCGCTACAGCACCGAGGGCGTGGTGTGCAAGGTGCCGGCAGGGCACTATTTCATGATGGGCGACAACCGCGACAACTCGCTCGATTCGCGCTTCTGGGGTTTCGTTCCGGAGCAAAACATCGTGGGCAAGGCCTTCTTTGTCTGGATGAACTTCGGCAACCTCAAGCGCATAGGCTCATTTGACTGACGTGCGCCCGGCCGCCTCGCCTGAAGACCTTTCCGGCCTGCAGCAGCGGCTGCAGCACATCTTCAGCGAGCCGCGCCTGTTACAGCGCGCGCTGACGCACCGCAGCTTCGGCGCCGACCACAACGAGCGGCTGGAGTTCTTGGGCGATTCAGTGCTCAACCTGGCGGTGGCCAGCCTCCTTTATGAGCGCCTGGGCGGCAGGCCCGAAGGTGATTTGTCGCGGGTGCGTGCCAATCTGGTCAAGCAAGAGACCCTGCATCAATTGGCGGTCGGCCTGGGGCTGCCAGCCTTGATACGGCTGGGCGAGGGCGAGGCCCGATCGGGCGGCCACAAGCGCCCGTCCATCCTGGCCGATGCGCTGGAGGCCCTCATCGGAGCGGTCTTCATCGATGCTGGCTATTCAAGTGCGCAGGAGCTGGTCTGGCGCCTGTTCAGTGACGTTGAAATTACCCCCCGCATGGCCGCCATCGGCAAGGACCCCAAGACTGAGTTGCAGGAATGGCTGCAAGGGCGCAAGATGGCCCTGCCCATGTACAAGGTGGTGGCCACCTCGGGCGCCGCACATCAGCAGGTTTTCGATGTGGAGTGCGAGGTTGCCGAAATCGGCCGGACCGAGCGCGGCATCGGCGGCTCGCGCCGCGCCGGCGAGCAGGCCGCCGCTGCCGCCATGCTGGCGCATATCAGGACTCTTTAAACGCATGACGAGCAAGGACACCGACCAGAGCCCCCAGGATCTTGAGGCCATGCTCGCGCAGGCATTGAGCAGCCGTCCTGGTGCGGCTGCCGCCGCGCCGGTGCAGGGGCAGCGCTGCGGCCTGATCGCCATTGTCGGAAAGCCCAATGTGGGCAAGTCCACCTTGCTCAACGCGCTGGTCGGCCAGAAGATCAGCATCACCTCGCGCAAGGCGCAGACCACCCGACACCGTATCACCGGGGTGCGCAGCGAAGGAGCGGTGCAATACGTGTTTGTTGACACGCCCGGCTTTCAGACCCGTCACGGCAACGCGCTGAACCGCTCGCTCAACAAGACGGTGGTCGGTGCGGTCAGCGATGTTGACCTGATTTTGATGGTGGTGGAGGCCGGCCAGTTCAATCTGGCCGACGCGCAGGTGCTGTCGCTGCTACCCGCTTCGGTACCGGCGGTCTTGCTGGCCAACAAACTCGACCAGGTGCACAGGCGCAGCGAGCTTGCGCCCTGGCTGCGCGATATGCAGCAGCGCCATGACTTTGCCGAATTCGTGCCGATGTCGGCCAGGAACGCCAAGGACATTGAGCGCCTGCTGGGCATCTGCCAGAAATACCTGCCCGAGCAGCCCTGGATGTACGGCGCTGATGAACTGACCGACCGCAGCGACCGTTTCATGGCCGCCGAGATCGTGCGCGAAAAATTGTTTCGCCTGACCGGCGATGAGCTGCCCTACACCTCCACCGTCATCATCGACAAATATGAGGAAGAGGGCGAGCTGCGCCGTATCGCCGCCACCATCGTGGTTGAGCGCGACAACCACAAGGGCATGGTGATCGGTGAGAAGGGCGAAAAGCTCAAGCGCATCGGGACCGAGGCCAGGCAAGAACTGGAATCACTGACCGGGCACAAAGTCTTTCTCGAAATCTGGGTCAAGGTGCGTTCGGGCTGGGCGGACGACGACGCCCGGGTGCGCTCCTTCGGCTACGAGTAGCATGAGCCTGCAAGGCGGCCAGGGCCGCGCCTGCGCAGCGATGTCTGCTGTCAAGTGAAGTCCACAGGGTGATCTCTATTCCAGCTACACCAGAGCTCAGCAAGGCTCGCAAGCGCGGGGCGCCGGTTGCCAGAGTCAGCGACGAACCAGGCTTTGTGCTGCACCGCTACGACTGGAGCGAGTCCAGCCTGATTCTGGAAGTCTTCACCCGTCACCATGGGCGTATCGCCCTGGTGGCGCGCGGCGCCAAAAAGCCCAGCTCGGGCTTCAGGCCTGTGCTGCTGCCCCTTCAGGGCCTGAGCCTGGCTTTTGGCGGCGATGCCGAAATCCGCAACCTCAAGAGCGCCGAATGGCAGGGCGGCCACATCATGCCCACCGGCGAGGCGCTGCTGTCGGGCTACTACCTCAACGAGCTGCTGATGCGGCTGCTGGCCCGCGACGACCCCCATCCCCGGCTTTTTGACGCTTATGGCGCTGCGGTACGGTTATTGGCCACGCCTCAGGCCGATGCCTTGCAGTGGGCCTTGCGCACTTTCGAGCTGTGGCTGCTGCGCGATATCGGCTTGCTGCCCGCGCTCGACCGCGAATCAGCCAGCCTGCTGCCTTTGGTACCGCAGGCCACCTATGTGCTGGTGCCCGAAGCGGGCCTGCGCCCGGCCCATGCCGATGACCGCGTCCGCCTCAGTGGCGACCAGTGGCAGGCTTTGCATGTGAGCCTGCAGGAGGGCGCCAGTTTTTCCAGTACCTTGCAGGCTGTGGCCGAGGTGGCCACGCCCCTGAAGATCCAGCTGCGGGCGCTGCTGCACTACCATTGCGGTGTGAAAATGCTCAAGACCCGCCAGATGTTGCACGATCTGCAGGCCTTGACCGGTCTGGATAGGGCTTGATGCGGGCCGGCCCGCGCTTACTTTTTTCCCATGTCTCAGTCTCCCACTTCGCGCACCGCGCTGTCGGTCAATGTCAACAAGGTGGCTTTGCTGCGCAACAGCCGGCATCTCGATATTCCGAGCCCGCTGACCGCCGCCCGGCTGTGCCTGCAGGCCGGCGCGGCCGGCATCACCATTCATCCGCGGCCGGATCAGCGCCACATCCGGACCCAGGACGCCCATGACATCGCCGCGCTGATGAAGCAGTGGCCGGGGCGCGAATTCAACATCGAGGGCAACCCCTTTCACAACCTGATGGATCTGGTGCGGCAGTTGCGCCCGCATCAGTGCACCCTGGTGCCCGACAGCCAGGACCAGTTCACCAGCGACCACGGCTGGAGCCTGCCACAGGACGCGCAGCGCCTGCAGCCGGTGATCGACGAGCTGCATGCTTTGGGGGTCAGGGTGAGCTTGTTCATGGACCCGCTGCCGCAGGCCATGGCTGCCGCTCGCGCTTTGGGGGCCGACCGGGTCGAGCTCTACACCGAGGGCTATGCCAGAGCTTGGGGCAGGCCCGAGCAGGCTCAGGTGCTGCAGGCCTATGTGCAAACTGCCCGCGCTGCCCTGGACGCCGGGCTGGGGATCAACGCCGGCCACGACCTGAACCGTGACAACCTGGGCGCCTTCCTGCGCGCCGTGCCCGGCGTGCAGGAGGTCTCGATAGGCCATGCCCTGATTGCCGATGCGCTCGAGCTCGGCTATGCCGCCACGGTGCGGGCCTATTTGGCGGTCATGGACGCGGCTTCCGACAGCCCATGAGCCCGGCCTTGAACGCCCGCATCTACGGCATAGGCACCGACGTCTGCGACATCCGGCGCATACGCGCCAGCCTCGAGCGTCATGGCGACCGATTTGCCGGCAAGATCTTGGGCCCGACCGAGATGGCCACCTGGCGCCAACGCAGCCAGCGCTGGCCTGAACGCGGCGTGCGTCACCTGGCTACCCGGTTTTCGGCCAAGGAGGCTTTTTCCAAAGCCATAGGCTTGGGCATGCGCATGCCCATGACCTGGCGACTGTGCGAGGTGGCCAAGGCCGCCAGCGGCCAGCCCTTCATCGTCTTGCACGGCCCCCTCAAGCTCTGGTTTGAAGAGCGAGGCCTGAACGCCCATGTCAGCGTCAGTGATGAAACCGATTACGCCACCAGCTTTGTCATCGTCGAACAAAACCAGCCATGAGCGCCACCATTTTTCCGCACAGCCCTTTGATCATTGACGTCGCGGGCCTTTCGCTCAGCGCTGTCGACAAAAAACGCCTGAAGCATCCACTGGTCGGCGGGGTCATCCTGTTCGCCCGCAATTGGCAGGACCGGGAGCAGCTAGGCGCCTTGTGCCGGCACATCAAGGCTGTGCGGCAGGACCTCCTGATTCTGGTCGATCATGAAGGCGGCCGGGTGCAGCGCTTCAAGACCGATGGCTTCACCCACCTGCCGCCCATGCGCGTGCTGGGCCAGATGTGGATGCGCCCCGACGAGGGCCTGCCCGGCGCCAATGCCCTGGCGGCCAGCAACGCGGCCACGGCCTGCGGCTATGTGCTCGGCGCTGAGCTGCGCGCCTGCGGCGTCGACATGAGTTTTACCCCGGTGTTGGACTTGGATTACGGCAGCAGTGGTGTGATCGGCGATCGCGCCTTCGACCGTGACCCGCGCATCGTCGCCGCCCTGGCCAAGAGCTTGATGCATGGCCTGCTGCAGGCGGGCATGGCCAATTGCGGCAAGCACTTCCCCGGCCACGGATTCGTCAAGGCCGACTCCCATGTCGACATCCCGGTAGACCGCCGCAGCCTCAAGGCCATCCTGGCTGACGACGCTATGCCCTATGAATGGCTCAATACGGTGCTGAGCAGCGTGATGCCGGCGCATGTGATCTATCCCAAGGTCGACGCCCGGCCTGCCGGTTTTTCGGAGAAATGGCTGCAGTACATTCTGCGCGGCCGCTTGGGTATTGGCGGCGCCATTTTCAGCGACGACCTGAGCATGGCCGGCGCGCGCCTGATCGACGGACGCCAGGTCAGTTACACCGAAGCTGCGGTGGCGGCCCTCAATGCCGGCTGCGACCTGGTGCTGCTGTGCAATCAAAGCCTGGACGGCGGCGCGGCGGTGGACGAGCTGATCGCCGGCATGAGCCAGGCCCAGCTCAAGGGGCAGTGGGAGCCCATGGAAGCCAGCGAAGACCGGCGCCTGGCCCTGCTGCCCAGCAAGCCCTCGCCTATTTGGGACGATTTGATGCTTGAACCTGCCTATATGCATGCGGTGGGGCTGGTGCCCTGATCTGTTTTGATTTGCTGAGGTTCTGGGCGACGGGGGTGGCGGGGCTGGGGGGTGTCCGGCCGGCTCATGCTGTGGGTACACAGAAATCGCCACCCGGACACCCCCCAGCCCCGCTGGTCAGCGCTTAGCATTGCCTTGATCTAGCATCGCGCTCGCGCATTCAGTGGAGGGGAGGCGGAGGCCGATTGCTGTGTACCCACAGCATGAGGCCGCCGCCTCCCCCCCACTGAATGCCCCCAGGTCGCCAAAACTGGACGGGTAAACCCAGGCCTCAATCAGTCAGACCAGCCAGACCAGCTAGACCCTCAGGCCTCGCGCCGCAGCGCCGGGAACAAGATCACATCGCGGATGCTGGGGCTGTCGGTCAGTAGCATCATCAGGCGGTCTATGCCCACGCCGCAGCCGCCGGTTGGCGGCATGCCGTATTCCAGGGCACGCACGAAGTCGGCGTCATAGAACATGGCCTCATCGTCGCCCGCATCCTTGGCCTCGGCCTGGGCGTGAAAGCGGGCCGCCTGCTCCTGCGCATCGTTGAGCTCGGAAAAACCGTTGCCGAACTCGCGGCCGGTGATGTAGAGCTCGAAGCGCTCGGTCACCTCGGGGCGTTGGTCGTTGGCCCGGGCCAGCGGCGAGATTTCGGTCGGGTGCTCCATGATGAAGGTGGGTTGCCAGAGCTTTTCCTCCACTTTCTCTTCGAAGTACATCACCTGCAGGCTGGCCAGCGTCCGGGTGGACAGGCGGTCCTTGTCTTCGGAGAGCCCCAATTTTTTAAGCGCATTCGTCAGCCAGGCGGCGTCATCGACATTCGTGCCCGCTTCGGTGTGCTTGACGATGGCCTCGCGGATGGTCAGGCGCTCAAACGGTGCGGACAGGTCCACGGCTTTGTCGGCATAGCTCAGTTGCAGGCTGCCGCAGGCTTTTTGCGCCGCATCGCGGATCAGCTGCTCGGTGAAGTCCATCAGGTCGCGGTAGTTCCACCAAGCGGCGTAGAACTCCATCATGGTGAATTCCGGGTTGTGTCGAACGCTGATGCCCTCGTTGCGGTAGCTGCGGTTGATCTCGAAGACCTTTTCAAAACCACCCACGATCAAGCGCTTCAAATAGAGTTCGGGCGCGATGCGCAGGTACATCTCCTGATCGAGCGCGTTGTGGTGGGTGATAAAGGGTTTGGCGTTGGCACCACCGGGGATGGGGTGCAGCATCGGTGTTTCCACTTCCAGAAATCCGTGCTCGACCATGAACTGGCGCATGCCGCTGACGGCGCGGCTGCGTGCCACAAAGCGCTGGCGGGCCTTCTCATCGGTGATCAGGTCCACATAACGCTGGCGGTATTTGAGCTCTTGGTCGGCCACGCCGTGGAATTTATCGGGCAGCGGGCGCAGGCTCTTGGTCACCAGCCTGATGCTTTTGGCGTGGACCGACAGCTCGCCGGTCTTGGTCTTGAACAGGGTGCCGCTGGCGGCCACGATGTCGCCCAGGTCCCAATGCTTGAAGGCTTCATGTGTGCCTTCGCCTACGCCGTCATTGCTCACATAAATTTGAATGCGCCCGCCCGAGGCGCCCAGCGACGCGTCTTGGACAGTGGCAAAGCTGGCCTTGCCCATGACCCGCTTGAGCATCATGCGGCCGGCCACGCTCACCTCGATGGCTTTTTCCTGCAGCTCTTCTTTGCTCAAGCTGTCGTATTGGGCGAACAGCTCGGCCGCACGGTGCTCGGGCTTGACGTCGTTGGGAAAGGCGATGCCTTGCTGGCGCAGCGCGGCGAGCTTGTCGCGGCGCTCGGCCATCAGCTGGTTGTCGTCGGAGGGGCTGTGTTCAGTGGTGGACATGGGGCCGGTCGGCACGCCCGGGGCGCGCGGTGTTGCAGGTCGCGGCCGTCGCCCCTGCAGCAGCGGGCAGGAGTTCTAGGCCAAACCGACGATTTTACGGCTCAGGACCAGCCGCTGCGCTCGAGCAGGTCGCCCACCAGTTCGAGTCGAACCAAAGGGTTGTCCAGCGCCATGAGCTGCTGCTTGACCTCGATCGGCACCGGTAGCATCTCGCACCAACGATTGGCCACCCAACTGCAGTCCTCAAACTGGTAGGGTGCCAGCAGTGGGATCTGCTCGGCCGGCACCTGCTGCTCCTGCAGTTGCTGCAGCAACTTGCGCAGCATCTGTACGCTGTTTTGCAGGTCCGGCGGCACGGGCACCTCGGCGTCGGCCGGCAGCAGTTCGGCGTCGGCTACCCACAGACCGTGGCGCAATTTTTCGCTGCGCTGCACCGAAAAGCGCTGCTCACCCTGGCAGCGTATGAGCAGCAGGCCGGCCTGGGGCGAGCTCAGATCAATGATGCGCGCCAGTGTGCCGACCCGGTTAAATCGCTCGCCGCCGCTTCCGGGATGCTGCACCTGCGAGCCTTCGGTCAGGCTGACCACGCCAAAGGGCGTGCTGCTCTGGTGACAGCGCTTGATCATGTCCAGGTAGCGCACCTCGAAGATGCGCAGCGGCAGCAGCCCCTGCGGGAACAGCACCGTGTCCAGCGGAAACAGGGGCAGCTCGAGGATGTTCATAGCAGCACTCATGACGGCATCATGCCATGCGGGCCTTAACCCACTGCCTTGCGTGGGTAGCGTCTTTGCAAGCCTGCAAACAGCAGCGCTCCGACCAGCAGGGCGGCGGTGGCCACCCACAGTGCCAGGTCAAAGCCGCGCGCCGGCTCGGTATGGTGCAGCAACTGGGCCACCAGCAGCGGCCCTAGCACCTGGCCCAGGCCGTAGGTGGCCGTGAGCAAGCCCATGAAGCTCGCAGCGGTGCCGCCGCGCAGGCGTCTGGCCTCCTGCATCGCAAAAAAGCTCATCGCGGTAAAGGGCAGACCCAAGGCAAAGCTGCCCAACACAAAGCCGGCCACGGTGGGGCTCAGTTGCCCCAGGCCCAGCCCCGCAGCCTGGATCAGGAAACCCATCCACAGCAGCATGCGCTTGTCCAGATGGCCGGGCAGTCGGGTCGACAGCAGCGCGCCGGTGAAGACGCCGGCGCCAAACGTTGGCCAGAACAGATCGAGCCAGACCGAGCCGGGCAGGAACTGCCTGGCGATCACAGGCAGGAAGGTGGCGCTGATGATGTAGCCAAAGCCAGCCAGCCCGTAGCCCGTGACAGTGAGCACCTGTTCGCTCAAGGGGTGGCTGGGGGCTGCGGCTGATGGACCGGCGGCCTGCAGCCGAGCCAGACGCTCGAGATGGGCCTGCGGCCCGCCCAGGGTCGCCCAGGCCAGCGCGCTGCCCAGCACCGCCAGCAGGGCCATGGACAGCCAGGCCCAGCTGGCCGGCCAACCGTGTGCCACCATGGGGCTGACGGCCAGTCCGCTGATCACAATGCCCGCTCCCGGGCCCGCGTAAACGGCGCCGGCCCATTGCGGCCGTCCCAGGCGGCCCAGTTGCGACAAGCACCAGCCTGAGGTGTAGACAAAGACCAGAGCGCTGGCCAAGCCAGCGCCAAAACGCAGCCAGGCCCAGCTCCAGCTCAAGGGGGCTTGCATGGCCCAGGTCAATGCGATGGTCGACAGCAGGCCCAGGCGGATCAGCTGCGCAAAGCTGGGCGCGAGCTGCCAGCCCAGGCGCGCCCATAGCCAGGGCTGCAGGGCGCAGGCCAATGCGCCGATGAGGTAGCCCAGGTAGTTGCTGCTGGCCAGCCAGCTTGCCTGCTGCAGGTCGACCAGCCCGCCCTGCAGCATCATCGGCATGATGGGGGTGAAGGCAAAGCGCCCCAGGCCCATGGCGACCGCCAGGCACACCAGGCCGGTCAGGGCAATGCGCAGGGCCTGTCTTGCCTCGGTCGCAGCCAAGCTCAAGGTCTAAGGTCCCTGAAGCCGTCCCGGCCGCCCCGCGGCTTGTCGCGCAAGCTCACGGGCAGACCCCAAAGCTGATGTTCAAGCGCTGTAGATAGCGTCTGTAGGCTACGGACAGGCGGTCAACAGAGGTGTGCAGTTCGCTGCGCGAGCCGATGGGCAGGCGCTTGGGCTGCTGCGATTCGAGCACCGGCTGGTCTTGGCAGAAGATGGTGTGCTGGAAGGCCACCAAGGCTTCATCGCTGCTGTCATGGTCGGCCATGGCCAGCCTGAACCACACCCGGCAGCTTTCGGGGCTGATGGGGCAGATGAACAGAGCGATGGCTTCGTGCCAATCGGAAATCCGCGTGCTGCCAGGCTCTGGCACCTTGGTCAGAACGGCGCTGTAAGGGCTGAGGACCTCGTAGGTGTATTCGACCTGCGCGGCGCCCGTGGCATGCACGTTCGAGCGAGGCTGCCAGGCGCGGCAGCCGGTGGCTTTGAGGCCGGTGGCTGTCTCCTGCACCTCGTAGGGCTCGATCTCGGGATGGTCGCTGGCGCCCAGCCAGCCTTCGTGCACAAAGCTGAAATGCGCCATGTCGAGAAAGTTTTCCACCACCCGGGGCGCACTGCTGGCCACATCGTAGGGGCCGCAGTTGAGCAGGCGCAGGCCGCTGCTGGCGTCGGGGAAGGGGGGAGCCGGCGAGGCCGGTTCGGCTGCATTGAGCCGCACCCAGATCAGGCCGTGCTGTGCCTGCACCTCGAAGGCCTGGGCGCAGTAGCTGGCCGGTACCTCCAGCTCGGGCAGGGCCGGGATGCGCCGGCACTGCGCCTGGGTGTCGAACTGCCAGCCGTGGTACGGGCATTCCAGACGATCTTGTTTGATCTGACCGAGCGAGAGCTGCGCGCCCCGGTGCGGGCAGCGATCCAGCCAGGCGTGCAGTGCGCCAGCACTGTCGCGCCAGAGCACCAGATCCTGTTCGAGCAGCCGGACCGGCAGCGGGGTGTTTTGCAGCGCGCCTTCGAGGGCCACCGGATGCCATAAAGATTGTTCATGCATGGTCAGGATCATCGCTGAAAACCAGGGCGATCGGTCAGCTTGCCCGTCCCGCAAAGGACGGCCGTCCTGACCCTCGTCGACCATGACAGGCGAAAAAAAGGCTGCCCGCAGACAGCCTTTCGGTGAGCCGGGGCCGACTTACTTGCCAGCCGGCACCTTGCCTTCGACGCCCTTGACGTAGAAGTCCACCTTGTCGAGCCAGGCCTGATCGGCCTTCTGGTCTTTGGCCAGACGCTCTTTGCCGGTGTTGTCGACCACGGGGCCGGTGAAGGGGTTGAAGCTGCCGTCCTTGAGACCAGCCTTGATTTCATCGACCCGCTTCTTGGCATCCTCGGGCACCACATCGGCGATCTTGATCAGGTCGTTCAGGCCTTCTTTGACGCCCCAGACCGTGCGCTCGGTCTTCCAGCTGCCAGCCTTGACCTCTTCGATGGCCTTGATGTAGTAGGGTGCCCAGTTGACGATGGCCGAGCCCAAGTGGGCCTTGGGGCCAAAGCTGCTCATGTCGCTGTCCCAGCCGAAGGCGTACTTGCCATTCTTCTCAGCCGTTTGAAGCACCGCAGTGGAGTCGGTGTTTTGCAGCAGCACATCGGCCTTCTGGTTGATCAGGCTTTGTGCCGCCTCGCTCTCCTTGCCCGGGTCATACCAGGTGTTGACCCAGACCACTTTGGTCTTGATCTTGGGGTTGACGCTTTGCGCGCCCAGGGTGAAGGCGTTGATGTTGCGCAGCACCTCGGCGATCGGGAAGGAGCCCACGAAGCCCAGGACGTTGGTCTTGGTCATCTTGCCCGCGATCACGCCGGCCATGTAGGTGTCTTGGTAGAAGCTGGCGTCGTAGATGCGCATGTTGGGCGCGGTCTTATAGCCAGTGGCGTGCTCAAACTTCACATCGGGGAAATCGGCCGCCACCTTCAACATGGCCTCCATGTAGCCAAAGGAAGTGGCGAAGATGATTTTGTTGCCTTGTTGCGCCAGGTCCCGAATCACTCGCTCGGCGTCCGCGCCCTCAGGCACTTTTTCAATGAAGGTGGTCTTGACGGCATCACCAAACTTGGCTTCGACCGCCTTGCGACCCTGGTCGTGTGCAAAAGACCAGCCGGCATCGCCGACCGGGCCGACGTAAATCCAGGCCGCCTTCAGCGGTTCGGGCTTGGCCGCTGCAGGTGCAGCGGCCTTGGGCTCTTCTTTTTTGCCGCAGCCAACCAAAACCGCGGCAGCTACGGTGCTCAGGGCCGCCAGCTTCAGAATGGAGCGCTTGGACACAAGGGTCATGTCTATTCCTTCAGGGTGTAAAAAAAAGGGGTAAAAAGGCAAGGGCGGATTATTAACCGGGATGAAAGGGCTTGCCCAGAGAGGCAGGCATGTTGACCCGGATCCATGTAGGGTTGCGAGAGATCAGCACCAGCACCACGATGGTGGCCACATAGGGCAGGGCGGTCAGCCACTCACTGGCGATCTGCACCCCCGCGCTTTGCAGGTGAAACTGGAGCATGGTCAAGCCTCCGAACAGGTAGGCACCAAGCAATACCCGGGCCGGCCGCCAGGTGGCAAAGGTGGTCAGGGCCAGCGCGATCCAGCCGCGCCCGGCGACCATGCCCTCAACCCACAGGGGCGTGTAGATCACCGACAGATAGGCGCCGGCCAGACCACACAGGGCGCCACCGGCCATCACGGCGAGCAGGCGGATGCCGCGCACCGGATAGCCCAGGGCATGCGCCGAATGGGGGGATTCGCCAACCGCGCGCAGCACCAAGCCGGTGCGGGTTCGATAGAGCAGCCAGACCAGTGCCAGGGCCATGGCGATGGTCAGGTACACCACCGGGTGCTGGCGAAACAGCGCGGGGCCCAGCCAGGCCATGTCACCCAGAATCGGCCAGCTGAAGGACAGGCGCTCGGGCAGCTTTTCCTGGGTGTAGGCGATGCCCACGAAGGCGGAAAAGCCGACGCCGAACAGGCTCAGCGCCAAGCCGGTGGCGTACTGGTTGGTGCCCAGCCAGATCACCAGCACACCAAAGACCGCCGCCAGCGCGGCACCGGCGGCCATGCCCGCGGCAAAGCCGGCCAGATCGCTGCCGGTGTGGACCACGGCGGCAAAGCCGGCGATGGCCGCGCACAGCATCATGCCCTCGGCGCCGAGATTGACCACACCGGCCTTCTCATTGATCAGCAGACCCAAGGCGGCCAGGGCCAGCACGGTGCCGGCGTTGAGCGTGGCCGCCAGCAGCAGCGCATAGGTGTCCATCAACGGCCCCCTTTCGGCATCCAGCGCAGGCGGTAGGCCACCAGCGTGTCGCAGGCCAGCAGGCAAAACAGCAGCAGGCCCTGGAAGACGCCGGTGATCGAGCGCGGCAGGCCCATGCGCGATTGGGCCAGCTCGCCGCCGATGTAGAACATGCTCATCAAGATCGCCGACAGCACCATGCCGCCCGGATGTAGGCGACCGACGAAGGCAACAATGATGGCGGCAAAGCCATAGCCTGCGGGCACGTAGGGGGTGAGCTGACCGATCGGTCCGGCCACTTCCAGGGCGCCGGCCAGGCCCGCTGTGCCGCCGGAGACCAGCAGGGCGACCCACAGCGCGCGGCGCGAAGAAAAGCCGGCGTAGCGCGCTGCCGCCGGTGCCAGGCCGCCGACTTGTTGGGCAAAGCCGGCTCGGGTGCGAAACAGGTAGATCCACAGCACCACCGCCCCGGCCAGAGCCAGCATCACGCCGATATTGGCGCGCGAACCGCTCATGAGTCGTGGGATTTTGGTGACGGACTCGAAGGTCTTGCTTTGCGGAAAGTTAAAGCCCGCCGGGTCTTTCCAGGGGCCATGCACCATATAGGTCAGCACCATGATGGCCACGTAGACCAGCATAAGACTGACCAGGATTTCGTTGGCATTGAAGCGGTCACGCAGCAGCGCCGTGAGGCCCGCCCAGGCCATGCCCCCGAGCACGCCGGCCAGCAGCAGGGCCGGCACGATCCAGGCGCCGGTGTCTTTGCTGGCCAGCAGGGCAACGCCACCGGCGCAGACCGCGCCGATGACGAATTGGCCCTCGGCGCCGATGTTCCATACGTTGGAGCGAAAACACAGCGACAGCCCCAGCGCAATCAGCAAGAGCGGCGTGGCCTTGACCATCAGCTCGCCGATGGCATATTTGGACTTGAGCGGCTCCCAGAAGAACATTTGCAGCGCACGCACCGGGTCCTTGTCGAGCGCCAGAAAGATCAGCACGCCCAGGCCCACCGTCAGGGCGATGGCCAGCAGCGGCGAGGCATAAGTCCACAGGCGCGAGGCGCCAGGGCGCGGCTCAAGCCTGAGCATGATGACCCTCCGCTGCGGCCTCGGGCCAGAGCCCGCTCATCCATTCGCCGATGAGCTCGACGCTGGCTTGATCGCGCGCGACCCCTGGCGACAGCCGCCCTTTGGTGATCACATGCAGGCGGTCACAGATTTCGAACAATTCGTCGAGCTCCTCGCTGACCACCAGCACCGCGCAGCCCGCATCGGCCAAGGCCAGGATCTCACCGCGGATTTGCGCCGCCGCACCGACGTCCACGCCCCAGGTGGGCTGGGAGACGATCAGCATTTTGGGCCGGGCCTCGATCTCACGCCCGACGATGAACTTTTGCAAGTTGCCCCCAGACAGCGACTGCGCCAGTGCCTGTGGCCCGCCGGCCTTGACCCGAAAGCGCTCGATCAGTCCGCGTGCCTGCTCGGCCAGCGCGCCGGTGCGGATCCAGCCGGCCATACCGAGCGATTCGCTGCGGGTCAGCAGCAGGTTGTGGGCCAGGCTCATCGAAGGCACCGCCCCGCGTCCCAGTCTTTCCTCGGGCACAAAATGCAGGCCCAGCCGGCGCCGTCCGCCCGGGCCCATGCCGGCAATGTCCTGGCCATGTAGCAGCAACTGCCCACCTGCCTCGGGGGCGCGTTCGTCTTCGCCCGACAGCGCCCACATCAGCTCACGCTGGCCGTTGCCCGACACCCCGGCAATGCCCACCACCTCGCCGCCGCGCACCTGCAGGCTGACTCGGTCAAGGTCGACGCCAAAGGGCTCGGCCTTGGGCAGACTGAGCCCGCGCACCGACAGTACCGGCGCTGTGGGCTGGCGCTGGTGCACCTGCAGCGGCGGCGGCTCGGCGCCTATCATCATCCGGCTGAGCGAGGCGTTCGATTCCTCGCGTGGGTCGCACACCCCGGTGACCCGTCCGCCGCGCAGCACGGTGCAGGCCGTGCACAGCGCGCGGATCTCATGGAGCTTGTGACTGATGTAGAGCAGGCTGCAGCCCTGGCTGACCAGCAGACGCAGCACCTCGAACAATTTATCGACTGCTTGCGGCGTGAGCACCGACGTGGGCTCATCGAGGATCAGCAGCTGCGGCTCGCCCAGCAGGGCGCGGATGATCTCCACCCGCTGCATTTCGCCCACGCTCAGGGTGTGCACCGGCCGCTCGGGCTCGATCTCCAGGCCATATTCGCTGGCCTTGCTGCGTATGCGCTCGGTCACCTCGGCCAGCGAGAGCGATTTGTCCAGGCCCAGCCAGACGTTTTCGGCCACCGTCAGCGTGTCGAACAGGCTGAAATGCTGGAACACCATGCTGATGCCCAGGGCGCGCGCCTGTTGCGGGTTGCGGATCTGGACCGGCTGTCCGTTAAAGCGGATCTGCCCCTCGTCGGGCTTGACCGCGCCGTAGACGATCTTCATCAGGGTGGACTTGCCGGCGCCGTTTTCGCCGAGCACGGCATGGGCTTGGCCAGGCAGTACCTGCAGATCAATCCGGTCATTGGCCAGCACCGCAGGGTAGCGTTTGGTGATGCCTCGCAAGGCCAGGCGCGGCGCGGCAGGGTCGGTGGCAGCAGAGGCACTCATGGGGTCATCCTTGGGTCGGTGCTCAGGGCAGGCTGGCACGGGCATCCGGCCGCAGCGCAAGCGCTACTGCGCGCACCTGATCGCGCAGCCATCGCGATGCTGCTGAAGCATGGCTGCGCTCATGCCAGAGCTGGTAGTACATCATGCGCGGGAAAGTCACAGGGCAGGGCAGGATTTTCAGGGGCAGGCCCTCTGTAAAACGTTCGCAGTATTGGCGGCCAGTGGTCAGCACCAGCAGGCTAGAAGCCACCATGGACGGAATCAGTCCAAAGTGCGGGCACCGCACCGCGATGTGCCGCGCCATCCCCAGAGAGGCCAGGTGTTCGTCGATGAAGCCTTTGGCGCCCGGGTGGGTGGGCGTCGGGGCCACATGCTCGGCCTCGAGCCAGCTTTGCTCCGACCAGGGGCGGCGTGCCGCCGGATGTTTGCTCGAGACCAGGCAGACCACCTCGTCGCCAAACAGCCGGCCCATGTGCAGCTCGTCGGGCGGGCGGGCCCAGTTACCAATCACGATATCGACCTTGCCCTGGGCCAGATGCGCCCGGTAGTCGCCGTCTTCGGACAGGCCGCGCAGGTCAATCCCGGTTTGCGGCGCCTGGCTTTTGATGCGCGCCACCAACTGCGGCAGAAATTGCGGGTCGAGGTAGTCGCTGGCGGCCAAGCGGAAGACTTCTGTGCTGCTGGCCGGGTCAAAGCCGCGGGCATTGCGAAACAGGCTCTGCGCCTCGCGCAAAATGCTGGCCGCCGGCTCGACCATGCGCAGGCCTGTGTCGGTCGGCACCATACCCGAGCCCGAGCGCACCAGCAGCGCATCGCCGGAGAGCTCGCGCAACCGGCGCAGCGCGGCACTGACGGCAGGCTGGTGCATGCCCAGGCGCAACGCTGCCTTGGAAACACTGCGTTCTGTCAGCACGGTATGCAAGATCCTGATGAGATGAAGATCGATCTTGTCGAAAACGGTCTGCTCTGTCATATCGGTCGGGGCATGCTGGAGATACGGGGAACCATATGATCGCGTTCTATATACCCTCTAAGCTCGCGCGCATGACTGAGTTGCCACCGATCAGGACCCTTCGATTTTTCAGGCGCGGCCAGAGCGTCGCGCTCAGCAATGTACCACCTGAGCGCACGCTGCTTGAGCTGCTGCGCGAGGACCTGGGCCAGTGCGGTACCAAGGAGGGCTGTGGTGAGGGCGACTGCGGCGCCTGCACTGTGGTTCTAGGTGAACCGGGTGACGATGGGCTGCGTCTGCGGGCCATCAACAGCTGCATACGCTTGGCCCATTCCATTGACGGCCTGGCTTTGTGGACGGTCGAAGACCTGTGCGCCGATAGCCTGCTTGGCGTGCCCGCTGGTCAGTTACATCCAGTCCAGCAGGCCCTGCTCGACAGCCATGCCAGCCAGTGCGGCTTTTGCACGCCTGGCTTTGTGATGAGCTTGTTTGCCTTGTATGAGGAACACGGTCCATCGAATGCGGCCCTCAGCCGGGAGCAGGCGCAGCGCGCGCTGTCGGGCAACCTGTGTCGCTGCACCGGCTACCGGCCGATTTTGGAAGCGGCCGAGCAGATGCACACCTTGGCGCCGGTTCCGCTGGATCGTCAGGCAGTGCTGGCCGGCCTGGCCAGTTTGCCGCCCCAGCCGCCTGCGCAGGGCGCATACTTGCAGCCGACCCAGCTTGAAGAGTTGCTGCGCTTGCGCGCAGCCCATCCGCAGGCGCAGCTGGTGGCCGGCTGCACCGATGTGGGGCTGTGGGTGACCAAGCAGCACCGCCGCTTTGAGCAGGTGCTGGACCTGACCCGAGTGGCTGAGCTGGCCCGCCTGCGCAAGATCGGCGAGCGCCTGCGCATCGGTGCGGCGGTCCGGCTCGAAGACGCCTATGCCGCCCTGTGTAGCCATTGGCCCGAGCTCCAGACTTTCGCAGGACGTTTTGCGGGCCTTCCAGTTCGCAACTCCGGCACTCTGGGCGGCAATGTGGCCAACGGCTCGCCCATTGGCGACTCCATGCCCCTGCTGATCGCCTTGGGTGCCAGCGTGGTGCTGGCCAGTGTGCGTGGTGACCGGCAGATGCCGCTGGAAGACTTCTACAGCGGCTACCGCAAAAACCATCTGGCCGCCGATGAGATCCTCGCCTATATCGACGTTCCCCTGCCGGCTGCTGGGGACGAACAGTGGCTGCGGGTCGACAAGATCTCCAAGCGTTTTGACGATGACATCTCTGCCGTCTGCCTGGCGGTGCGTCTGCAGCTCCATGGCGGGCAGGTCGCCGATGTATCGATAGGCGCAGGCGGAGTAGCGGCCACGCCGGTGCGCGCGCGGCGCACCGAAGCGGCGCTGCGCGCTCAGCCCTGGAACGAGCAGACCCTTGCCCGGGCCATCGAGGTGCTGCGGCAGGAGTTTGAGCCCATCTCTGATATGCGCGCCTCGGCAGGCTACCGCCGCCAGGTCTTGGGCAGCTTGTTGCAGCGCCTGTGGCTGCAAACCCAGGGCCACAGCGGCCTGAGCCTGGAAGCGTTCGAGCCGGGAGTGTTGGCATGAACGCGCCGCTGCACAGTGCCGCTGGCAACTCGCATGCCCATGAGAGCGCTCGCGCCCAGGTGCAGGGCGCGGCGCCCTATGTGGACGACATCGCCGAACTCAAGGGCACGCTCTACGCCGCGCCGGTGACCTCCAGTGTGGCCCATGGCCGGCTGCGCGGTATCGACGGCAGCGCCGCGCTCGCTCTGCCCGGCGTGGTGGGCCTGGTGCTGGCCACCGATATCGCCGGTGATCCTCTGTTTGCCACCTATGCCCACGACGAGCCGATCCTGGCGCAGAGCAAGGTCGAGCATGTCGGTCAGGTGGTGGCGCTGGTGGTGGCCAGCAGCGTGATGCTGGCCCGCCGTGCGGCGCGCCAGGTCCGGCTCGACATCGAGCCCCTGCCTGCCATCTTGAGCGTGCGGCAGGCGCTGGCCGAGGGCAGCCAGGTGCTGCCGCCGGTGACAGTGCGCCGCGGCCAGCCCGAGGCGACGATCGCCAGCGCTGCCCATCGCCTGAGCGGTAGCCTGGAGGTAGGCGGCCAGGAGCATTTCTACCTTGAAGGCCAGGTGGCTTATGCCATCCCGCAGGAGCAAGGCCAGTGGCTGGTGCACTCGAGCACCCAGCATCCGGGTGAGGTGCAGCACTGGATCGCGCACGCCTTGGGGCTGGAGAGCCACCGCATCACGGTGCAGTGTCGGCGTATGGGCGGCGGCTTCGGCGGCAAGGAAACCCAGGCGGGCCATATGGCGGTTTGGGCCTGCTTGGCGGCGCGCAAGTTCTCGCGACCGGTCAAGCTGCGGCTCGATCGCGACGATGATTTCATCATCACCGGCAAGCGCCACCCCTTTGAGTACGACTACACCGTCGGCTTTGATGCCGGCGGACTGATCACCGGCCTGCAGCTGATGATGGCGGCCAACTGTGGTTTTTCAGCCGACCTGAGCGGGCCGGTGGCCGACCGTGCCATCTTTCACGCCGACAACGCGTATTTCCTGTCCGACGTAGAGATCGTCTCGCACCGCTGCAAGACCCATCTGCAAAGCCAGACCGCGTTTCGCGGCTTCGGCGGGCCGCAGGGCATGATCGTCATCGAGGCCATCATCGGCGACATCGCCCGCCACCTCGGACTGGACCCCTTGGCGGTGCGGCGGCGCAATTTTTATGGCATTGGCAGCCGCGATGTGACGCACTACCAGATGAAGGTCGAGGACAACATCCTCGAACCCTTGGTCGAGGCGCTGGCGCGCAGCAGCGACTATGCGCGCCGGCGTGCCGAGCTGCAGCGCTTTAACGAGAGCAGTCAACTGATCAAACGCGGCATGGCGCTGACGCCGGTCAAGTTCGGCATCTCCTTTACCGCCACCTTGTTCAACCAGGCTGGCGCCCTGGTGCATGTCTATACCGACGGCAGTGTGCAGGTCAACCATGGCGGCACCGAGATGGGTCAGGGCCTGCACACCAAGGTGGCCCAGGTGGTGGCCGACGAGCTGGGTGTGCCCTTGGCTCGCGTGCTGGTCACCGCCAGTGATACCAGCAAAGTACCCAATGCATCAGCCACGGCGGCCTCTGCCGGCACCGACCTCAATGCCCGCGCTGCCCAATATGCGGCCGCCCAGGTGCGCTCTAGCCTGGCCCAGTTCGTCGCCGGGCTTGACGGCTGTGGCGCCGGCGCGGTGCAGTTTGCCGGCGGGCGGGTCAGCTCGCCCAAGCAGGAGCGCGACTTTGACGAAGTGGTGCGCCTAGCCTATGCCAACCGCATACAGCTGTGGAGCGATGGCTTTTACCGCACCCCCAAAATTCATTACGACAAGACCACGCTCACCGGTCGGCCCTTCTACTACTTCGCCTACGGCGCGGCCTGCACCGAGGTGGCCATTGATACCCTGACCGGCGAGAGCCGGGTGCTCAAGGTTGACATCCTGCACGACGTGGGTCAGAGCATCAACCCGGCCATAGAC
>Ga0222712_10000802_pt1 | contig 40158 bp, 29 predicted proteins | sample C33_657DmetaG_FD_165043 | JGI IMG/M metagenome (GOLD analysis project Ga0222712, IMG submission 165043) | Estuarine water microbial communities from San Francisco Bay, California, United States - C33_657D | ecosystem: Environmental > Aquatic > Marine > Unclassified | place: USA: California... | reverse complement strand
ATACACTTGATTGGAACCAAAGCCTTTTGAAAAATGGAGATTTGATGTTAAATGCCCAGGCAGGATATGAAAGCCAAGAGTCTCAGGGTTATTTTGGGTCATTGCAAAACCAGCAATTCCCTCCAACTTTGGCACTTACATGGCCTGCATCTGGTGCAAGCCCAACAACTGCATCTGCATCAATTTCTGAATACACTTTCACTTCAACTTTCGCATCTGGTAACTTGAATTACAAGAACCGTTACGTTGTGTCTGGAAGCTTCCGTCGTGATGGTTCTTCCCGTTTTGGACCCAAGAACAAATATGGTAACTTCTGGTCAGTGGGTGGAAGCTGGAATGTAGACAATGAGGCATTCATGCAGAATGTCAAGTTGATCAGCCAGCTGAAATTCAGGGGTTCTTATGGTGTGAATGGTAACGCTGGTATCGGTAACTATGACTGGGCTCCTTCTTATGGATATGGTGCCAACTATAACCAGCAGCCAGGTAGTGCACCAGGAAACGTTGGTGATTCCAGCCTTACATGGGAATTGAACAAGCCCCTGGATTTGGGTCTTGATGTCAGCATCCTGAACAACCGTGTGAATGTATCTTTTGACTGGTACAAGCGTACTTCAGAAGACCTGTTGCTGGGTGTTCAATTGTCCCGTACAACTGGTTTCAGCAGTACCACAAGGAATACTGGTTCAATGAGCAACCAAGGAGTAGAAATCACTTTGAATCTAGTTCCTGTAAAAGCAAAGAATTTCAACTGGACGGTTGATTTCAACTTTGCTGCAAACAAAAACAAAATTCTCTCTTTGCCCAATGGTGCTGATATCGCTTCAGGAAACCAGATCATCCGTCAAGGCCAGTCATTGTATTCTTATTTCTTGAGGAACTATGCCGGTGTAAATCCTGCAAACGGAGATCCACTTTGGTATTCTGATACCACGCTCAAAGCAACTACGAATGTATATCCTGGAGCCATTTCCAGGACCATTTCTGGAAACAGTCTTCCGAAGTATTTTGGTTCTTTCACGAATACTTTCAATTACAAAGGATTCAGCCTTGAGTTCCAATTGTATTATAACCTCGGCAACTACCTCTATGATTCTTGGGGAAGTTATTACCTCGGATCGGGATTTGGTGGTACCTACAACAAGGTTCAACGTCAGTTGGACAGGTGGACTACAGCAGGTCAGGTTACAGACGTTCCAAAGTATATCTATGGTGGAAACAAGAGCTTCCAAAGTGCATCAACTTTCTACCTGGTTAAAGGTGATTTCGTGAGGTTGAGGAATTTGCAGCTTGGTTATTCATTGCCCAAGTCTGTACTCTCAAAGTTGAAGATTGGCAATGCTTTCTTCTACACAAGGGGAACCAATTTGTATACATGGGTTAAGGACAAGAAAATGCCTTTCGATCCTGAACAAGGAACCGGAAGTGCTACCAACCTTAACGTATTTATTCCAAAGACCGTTACCGTGGGATTGAACGTTACCTTTTAACCTAAATTAAAATTCAAATTATGAATCAGATAAAAAAACCAATTTGGATTCTTCTGCTGGCGGGTGTTGCTACATTCTCGTCTTGCAAGAAAGAGTTCCTTGAATTGAATTCCCCAACCTCTTTGGTTCCTGCAGTTGCTTTGGGAAAAGAAGCAGATTTGTTGGTTGCTTTGAGAGGAGCCTATGCTTCACTAAGGAACGTAGACCATATGGGAAGGACTGTACCCATGATCGGAGACATCATGGCCGACAATGCTTACCAGTCTACCCTCAATACCAATCGTTACACACTGTTCAACAACTATACCTACAATACACTTGATGGTAATGTTGCTGGATTGTGGTCTGCTGCCTACAATACCATTTTGAGGTGCAACAATGTGATCAATACTACAATCACTCCCAATACAGCAAATGTTGACCAATACAAGGGTGAAGCATATGCAATTCGTGCACTTTGTTATTTCAATCTGGTAAGGTATTTTGGTAAGCCTTTTGCCGAAGATCCTAATGCGCTGGGTGTTCCCATTGTAACAACCTACAATCCGGATGACAAGCCAACGCGTGCCAAAGTAAGCGATGTTTACAACTTGATGATTGCTGACCTTGAAAAGGCCTATTCACTGATGACCAAGTATACCAATTCTTCCCAGTTCAGTAAGTACGCTGCAAAGGGTCTTCAGGCAAAGGTTTACTTGACAAAAGGTGACAATGCCAATGCGTTGACAGCGGCCTTAGATGTAATCAACAATGGCGGTTTTACACCGATAACTGCTGCTACTCATGCTTCTTATTGGTCCAATTCAACTGTAACCACTTCCAAGCTTGAAACATTGATGGAAGTGTCTTCAGACGCAACAGCCAACCTCGCATTTGATGCCTTGTCCTATCTTTACAGCCAGGCTGGAAACTATGGAGATTTTCTCGCTAATGATGAGTTGATTTCTAAGTATGCAGCAGCTGACGTCAGGCTCGGTCTCTACCCAAGGGTGACACGTTCAGGTGTACAGGTATACTCGGTGAACAAGTATCCTGTTATTTCTGGAGATTACAGTGATACCAAGGTTTTGCGTTTGAGTGAAATGTATTTGATTGCCGCTGAAGCTTCAGTCGCAAGCAATGAGACCAACGCCAGAACATATCTCAACTTTATCACCAGCAGAAGGAATGCCAATCCAATTACTTCAACTGGTGCTGCGTTGACGGCTGCAATCATCGAAGAACGCAGAAAAGAACTTGCATTTGAAGGTGACCGATACATGGACATGTTGCGTTTGAAAACCGATGTGGTACGTGGTGCTAACTATCCAGCTGCAGCGCGCAGTTTCCCGGTTTCTAATTTCAGAAGGCAGCTGCCCCTGCCTCAAGGAGAATTGGATGCCAATGCAAACATTCGTTCTCAGCAAAACCCAGGTTACTAATATTTGATTATTTTATGTAAAAGGCTGCGATTTATCGCAGCCTTTTTTTATACATTCACGTAAAGTTTTGTGCATGTTCATCAGGTGTATTTTTTCAATTGTATTCATTTTGTCTGGATCAGTTTCATTCACACAGGTTCAAATTCAGGACCCTTTGAGTGGAAAACTGCTGAGTGTCTCAAAATATGGGGGAATTAGTGGTAATCCATTTTTGTCAGATCAATGGATGTTAGGAGAGGTGATCATGAAGCAGGGCAAATACACCAATTTGGAATTGAAGTATGATGCATTTTCAAATACCCTCTATTTCAATAGAAATGGGGAGCTATTCGAGTTTCAGGATGAGGTGATTTCATTTTTGCTCATGCCCAATAAAAAAGAGGAATCGAAGCATCAGTTGTTTGTCAAAGGACTAGAGAGTGGTGATTTGGGGAAAAATCAATTTGTTCAAACGTTGTACAATGGAAGAATTGGGCTCTATAAGTTGACTGTGGTTTTTGTGTCTGAGATGAACAAAATCAATGAAGGGGTAGTGAAAACTTTTCAGAAATCTGAACGGTACTATTTAAAGGTGAATGATCGGCTTGAATCAATAAGGTTCAACAAAAAAGATATCATGGTTTTTTTGGCTGATCAATCTGCGGAAGTTGAAAATTATGCAACAGCTGCTGGATTGTCTTTTAAGAAGGAGGCAGATGTTGTCAAGATTCTTGAATTCTATGCATCCTTAAAGAAAGCCCAACTCTAACTTTGCCTCTTCACTCATCAGGTCTTTGGTCCAAGCAGGTGACCATGTTATCTCAACGAATACATCATTGATGCCTTCGATTTCCCTTATTTTTTGGTCCACTTCATGGGGAAGTGATTGCGCTGCAGGGCAACTGGGTGCAGTCAGGGTCATGATGATTTGGACATTGTTGATGGGGACAACATTGACCTCGTAGATCAAGCCAAGCTCCCAGATGTTGACAGGCAACTCAGGATCAAAAACGGTTTTGATCTTTTCGATGACTTCCTGCTTTATTTGTTCTTCTGTTTTCATTTTGTGTTTTTCTCTAGCCATTATCCGCCATCCCTTTCCATCATCCCAACACCCCAGCATCCATCTTCATCTGCTTGATCATGGCCCTCAATCCATTTGATCTGGTTTGAGCGAGATGAGAACTCAAACCAATCGTATTGATGAAATCCAGTGGGGCATTGACGATTTCTTTTGCGGGTTGTCCATTGAGGACGGTGATCATCAATCCAACCAATCCTCTGACAATGATGGCATCACTGTCTCCTTCAAAATATATCAGGCCATCTTTGGCATAAGAATGAATCCATACGCTTGACTGACAACCCTTGATTTTGTACTCTTCTGTTTTGAAAGCAGGATCCAATGGCGCCAGTTTTTTTCCGATGTCTATCAGGTACTCGTATTTTTCCTCCCATGTTTCAAAGAGGGAGAAATCATCGATGAGTTCCTTTTCTATGTTTTTTATGTTCTTATGATCGGTCATTTATAAAAGCATCTTCAAGGATTTGTTAAGCGCCTGTATCAAAACATCGATCTCCTCAATGGTATTGTATGCAGCAAAGGAAGCCCTGGTTGTTCCAACAATCCCGAGCCTGTGCATGAGGGGTTGTGTACAGTGGTGACCTGTTCTGACCGCAACACCCTGGTTGTCCAGCAGGATCGCAAGGTCTTGTGGATGAACGCCATCAATGATGAAAGAAATGACGCTCACTTTGTTTTTTACGTCGCCGATGATTGTCAAGCCTGTTATTTCTTTCAGTTTGGCTGTGGCATATTCCAGCAGCATTTCTTCATGTTTTCTGATAACAGCCTTGCCAATATTGTTGATAAAATCAATTCCAGCTTTCAGTGCAATGACATCTGCAATATTGGGTGTTCCCGCTTCAAATTTGAAAGGAAGTTCATTGTAGGTGGTGTGCTCAAACCTGACTTCTTTGATCATTTCTCCTCCGCCTTGATAGGGGGGCATGGATTCAAGCAAATCTTTTCTTCCATAGAGCACTCCTACACCAGTAGGGCCGTAAATCTTGTGTCCAGAAAAAGCATAAAAATCGCAGCCCAGTGTCTGCACATCAATATCCAGGTGAACGCTTGATTGTGCTCCATCAACCAAGACCAATGCATTGTGCAGATGGGCAAGATGGATAATTTCTTCAACTGGATTGATGATGCCAAGGGCGTTGGAGACATGAACTACAGAAACAAATTTCGTTCTGGGACCCAGCATTGATTTGAACGCCTCCAAGTCAAGAATACCATTATCATCAATGGGGATAACCTTGAGGACGGCCTTTTTCTCTGCAGCAACCATTTGCCATGGAACGATGTTCGCATGGTGTTCAAGGGAACTGATGATGATTTCATCTCCTTCCTGTAGAAATGATTTTCCCCATGCATTCGCAACGAGATTGATGCTCTCTGTGGTCCCTTTTGTAAAGATGATTTCGTCTGTGGATGAAGCTCCAACAAAGTTCATTACAGCCAACCTCGACGCTTCGTAAGCAGCTGTGGCTTCGTCTGCAAGGGTATGTAAGCCACGGTGGATATTGGCATTGTAGTGAGAATAGTAATGCACAAGTGCATCAATGACAGCAGTTGGTTTTTGTGCAGTTGCTGCATTGTCCAGATAGACAAGGTTTTTTCCCTTTACTTTTCGGGAAAGGATGGGGAATTGAGCCCTTATTGATTGTACATCATATGTTCCTGCTGTTTCCATGGATTAAATGCTGAAGGATAAACGCTCAGCAACCAGTTGTTCTGCATATGCCTTGATCGTGTCATTCTTGATTTGCTCGAGGATATCAATGGCAAATGCATGCAGCAACATTGATCTTGCATTTTCTGCGGAAATACCACGGGCCCTCAGGTAGAATAGAGCGTCCTCATCGAGTTTCCCGATGGTGCATCCATGTGAACACTTGACATCATCTGCGAGGATTTCAAGCTGAGGTTTGGTATTGGCTGCAGCATTTTCTCCGACCAGGATATTTTTATTGGACTGGTATGCATTGGTTTTCTGGGCATCTTTTCTGACAAAGATTTTGCCATTGAAAACACCGGTGGACGCATCATCCATGATGCCCTTGTACAGCTCGTTGCTGAAACAATGTGGCATGGCATTGTCTACGATGGTATGGTTGTCTGCAAGGGTATTCCCTTCGAGCAGGTAAAGGCCATACATATGGCTTTCGCCATGTTCTGCTTCCATCACCATGTTGAGGTTGTTCCTAACGATGGCACCACTCAATGTAATGGTGACAGCATGAGTAAGGCATTTTCCTGTTTGCCTGATATGGGTAGTACCTGCATAATTTGTTTTCTCTCCTTCGTTTTGGAGTTTTACATAATGCAGTACTGCATCCTTTTCTGCTGAAATCTCAACCACTTCATTGGTTAGGTTTTCGCCACCACCTATGTTGATGTATGTTTCAATCAATTCAACCTGCGCAGCTTCCTCTATGTTGACAAGGATGCGGGGTTGGCTGAACCTAAGGCCATTGCTTGAATCTGCAACATGGTAAATGATGATTGGGTTGTTCAAGACTGCGCCTTTGTTTACCCTGATGTATACGCCGCCATTCGCAAATGCAGCATTTAAAGCATTGATTCCATCACCATGGTAGCGCTGGCTGTGGCCAAGGTTGAGGTTCACAAAGTCTGCATCTTCATCACCGGCTGCTGTTTCGAGTGGCTTGATGCAGATGGCTTCATTACTGTCTGTGGTATTGGACAATGTTTCAAGAAACCGGCCATTGAAAAAAACAATGCGGTTGGCTTTTTCTGTTCCCTTCAGAATCAAACTATTCAATGTATCCTCGCTGAGATGGCTATCGTTATTGATGATCAGTTTGTCCGTAAACACATTCCTGATCCTGGTGTATTTCCACTCCTCGTGCTTGATAGCAGGCAGCCCCAGACCAGAGAACAATTTCCAGTTCTCTTGTTGATACTCGGCAAGGTTTCCACTCGCGCCATTTTGCCTATCAAACGCTTCTTTCAATATGTTTGTTGAATCCATCATTTTCCATTTACACTTTTCGGGTTACGCCAATTCCTGATCCACTTCGGCCTTGATAAAGTCATATCCTTTGACTTCCAATTCCTTTGCCAGTTCTTTCGTGCCGGATCTGACTATTCTTCCTTTGTACAGTACATGTACAAAGTCTGGCACAATATAATCAAGCAGGCGCTGGTAGTGCGTTACCACAAGGAATGCATTGTCTTTGTTGCGCAGCTGGTTTACACCATTGGCTACAATCCTCAGGGCATCAATGTCAAGACCTGAATCTGTTTCATCCAAAATGGCAAGCTTGGGTTCAAGCATGGCCATCTGAAAAATTTCATTTCTTTTCTTTTCTCCGCCAGAAAACCCTTCGTTCAATGAACGGGAGAGAAGTGACTGGTCAATCTCCACCAATTTCATTTTTTCCTTCATGTTCCTCAGGAACTGGGCTGCATCCAGTGGTTCCAATCCAAGGTATTTTCTTTTTTCGTTCACCGCAGACTTGATAAAGTTTGTTGTGCTGACACCTGGTATCTCGACTGGATACTGAAAAGCAAGAAACAGTCCTTCTTTGGCCCTGTCTTCAGGAGAAAGCTCCAATAAATCCTTTCCCATGAATTCCACCGATCCGCCAGTTACCTCGTAGTCTGCCCTGCCTGCAAGAACAGAGGCCAGTGTGCTTTTGCCTGAGCCATTGGGGCCCATGATGGCATGAATTTCACCGGGCTTGATGTCAAGGTTGATTCCCTTGAGGATTTCCTTCTCTTCAATTCTGGCTTGCAGATTGTTGATCTTTAACATATTTTTCTTTTGACTTTTTAAATTGAATTTATCCTACACTTCCTTCCAGGCTGATGGCAAGAAGCTTTTGGGCTTCTACAGCGAACTCCATGGGCAGTTGATTCATCACTTCCTTGGCGAAACCATTTACAATCAAAGCAACAGCGGTTTCTGTATCGATGCCGCGTTGGTTGCAATAGAAAATCTGGTCTTCACCAATCTTAGATGTTGTTGCCTCATGTTCTACAACAGCAGTATTGTTTTTAACTTCTATGTATGGGAAAGTATGTGCGCCACATTTGTCTCCCAGCAACAATGAATCACACTGGGAAAAGTTTCTTGCATTGCCTGCATTCTTTGAAACGCTCACCAAACCGCGGTAAGAGTTTTGGCTCTTGCCCGCAGAGATACCTTTGGACACAATCCGGCTTTTGGTATTCTTTCCGAGGTGAACCATCTTGGTTCCTGTATCGGCTTGTTGAAAATTATTGGTGACGGCAACGGAATAAAATTCTCCAATGCTGTTGTCCCCTTTAAGGATTACGCTGGGGTATTTCCAGGTGATGCTGGATCCGGTTTCTACCTGGGTCCAGGATATTTTTGAATGGTCTCCGGCACAGATTCCACGCTTGGTAACAAAATTGTAGATACCACCCTTACCTTCTTTGTCTCCAGGGTACCAATTCTGCACAGTGGAGTATTTCACCTCAGCTTTTTCCATGGCTACGATTTCAACCACTGCTGCATGCAGCTGATTCTCATCACGCATGGGTGCAGTACAGCCTTCAAGATAGCTTACATAGGCTTCGTCTTCCGCCACAATCAGGGTTCTTTCAAATTGGCCGGTATTGGCTGCATTGATGCGGAAATAGGTAGAAAGCTCCATCGGGCATCTTACCCCTTTGGGGATGAAGCAGAAAGACCCATCACTGAACACTGCTGCATTCAATGCACTGAAAAAATTGTCAGTGGCAGGAACAACAGAACCCAGGTATTTTTGGATCAATTCGGGATGGTCCTGAATGGCTTCGCTCATGGAGCAAAAAATCACCCCAACTTTTGAGAGTTCCTCCTTAAAAGTGGTTGCCACAGAAACACTGTCAATTACTGCATCTACAGCTACTCCTGTGAGCCTTTTTTGCTCATTGAGTGAAATGCCGAGCTTTTCAAAAGTTTTTCTGAGTTCTGGGTCAATATCATCAAGGCTGTCAGGTGCTATTTTATGCTTGGGCGCTGAGTAGTAAATGATGTCTTGGTAATTGATCGGGGGATATTCCACGTTGGGCCATTTGGGCTCTTCCATGGTAAGCCAGTGCTTGTATGCTTTCAGACGGTAGGCCAACATCCATCCAGGCTCATTTTTTTTGGCAGAGATGAACCTCACGGTATCTTCACTGAGTCCTTTTGGCGCTTCATCAGCCTCAATATCAGTTACAAATCCGTATTTGTATTCTGATGAGGTAATCTGTTCTAAAATATCATCATTTTCCTCGTGCATAGTGCTCATTCTTTTAAAAACGCAAAATTCAGCTTTTTAAACCTTTGTAAAAAACGGGGGAGGGGTTATCTTTACTATATCCCTTCTTTTTTCCCTATTTCGTAACAACGGCAGAATGTTTTGGTTCATTCAGCTGCACATTCACCCTGGCAAAGCCCAATGATGCTGCAGGAGTGTTGATTCGCTGCAAAATATTATATTGCAGTTTCGGGTAATGCAGCCTGATAACCAAACGATTGAAATGAAAAAACTGCTTGTCATTTTACAAATGCTTCTCCTTGGCTTCTCCTCTTGTGTAATTGAGCCAGAAAAAAACAACAAAACCAATGCTGATATGGAAATGGAAAAGGCTTTTACTGACACCCTTAACGGGGAAAAAGTGCAGATGTTCCGATTGTCAAACAAGAATGGCATGTCTGTGACTTTTTCTAATTACGGTGCAACCATTTTGAGCATCCAGGTGCCCAACAAGGAAGGAAACGAGGAAAACGTTTTATTGGGATATGACAGCGCCAAGGATCTTTTTGCCGGTAAATCCTATTTTGGTTGTATCGTGGGTCGCTATGCAAACCGCATTGCCAATGGGAAATTTACCATTGACGGACAAACTTTTACCGCTCCCCAGAACAATGGCATCAACTCCCTTCATGGTGGGGTCAACAGCATTGACAAGCAGGTATGGCAAGTGAAGCAAATGAATGATGCCATCAGTTTTTCAATCAAAATAAAGGATGGTGAAAATGGGTATCCCGGTGAGATGAACCTCAATGTAATTTATTCCCTTCGGGAGGACAACAGCTTGGTCATTGACTATGCCGCTACAACTGATAAGACAACTGTTATCAATGTGACCAATCATGCTTATTTCAACTTGACAGGCAATCCTTCGAATACCATTCTCGATCATGATGTAATGATCAATGCTTCGCGGTATACTCCGGTCGACAGTACCTTGATCCCTACAGGAGAATTAAAATCTGTGAAGGGTACGGCATTTGATTTTACAACGGCAAAGCCAATAGGGAAGGATATTGCAGCCAGTGAGCAGCAATTGAAATATGGTTTGGGTTATGACCATAATTTTGTGCTGAACTCAAGTGATGTCAAAATACCTGCAGTTGTGGTCACAGAAAAAACTTCCGGCAGAAAAATGGAAGTTTTTACCACAGAACCCGGTGTTCAGTTTTACACTGGTAATTTCCTGGATGGTAATGAAAAGGGAAGGGGTATGGCTTATCAATACAGGACTGGATTTTGCCTGGAGACACAACACTTTCCTGATTCTCCCAACCAGCCTTCGTTTCCAACCACTATGCTGAAACCCGGCGAAACCTGGAAAAGCCAGACCATTTATCGTTTTTCGACAACCAAATAATTTCTCAGTTTGCTTGGTTGTGTTTTCAACCAGCGACAATTTAAAAAATAGAAAATGAAGTATTTATTGGGCGTGGATATTGGTTCCTCTTCGGTGAAATGCGCCTTGATCGCCATTGAGAATGGCGAATGCGTCGCTTCGGCATTCTCCCCCTCTTCTGAGATGAGAATTGTTTCCCCAGAGAACGGATTTGCTGAGCAGGATCCCAATCTTTGGTGGGATGAACTTTGCAATGCGATGAGCTTGTTGGCCAATGAATATACCTTTGGCAAAGACGAAATTGCGGCCATTGGCATATCCTACCAGATGCATGGATTGGTGGCAGTGGACAGGGATGGTATACCGGTGATGCCTTCCATCATCTGGTGCGACAGCCGCGCCGTAGAAATTGGGAATGCGGCATTCAAATCATTGGGAGAGGCATTTTGTCTTGAACATTATTTGAATTCTCCGGGCAATCTTACCGCTTCAAAATTGAAATGGGTAAAAGAAAACAGGCCTGAGACTTTTGCAAGGATTCACAAGATCATGTTGCCCGGAGATTATATCGCTTTTCGCATGACAGGCGAAATGAGAACAACTGTTTCAGGTCTTTCCGAAGGTATTTTGTGGGATGCAAAAAATGAAACCATTTCCCATGATTTGCTCAAGCATTATGGCATCAGTGAAAGCCTGCTTTGTTCAACTGTTCCCCAGTTTGGTGAGCAAGGTTTTGTTACGCCCCAGGCTGCTGAAGCATTGGGGATTTCAGCCAATGTTCCTGTTGCCTACAGGGCAGGTGATCAGCCCAACAATGCATTTTCTTTGAATGTATTGCAGCCTGGTGAAATCGCTGCAACGGCTGGTACTTCAGGTGTGGTTTATGGGGTTATCGATCAACCTTCTTATGATCCCCAATCAAGGGTAAATACTTTCGTTCATGTCAATCATACTGAAGCGGAAAAACGATATGGAGTTTTGCTCTGCATCAATGGTACAGGAATCCTGAACAGCTGGCTGCAGAAAAATGTATTCAGTGGACATTCTTATCCAGAAATGAACAGGCTTGCCTCTGCTGTTCCAGTGGGATCGGAAGGATTGCTTTGCTATCCTTTTGGTAATGGTGCGGAGCGGGTGCTTGAAAATCGGGATCCCGGTTCCATGATCAAAAACCTTCATTTCAATCGCCACAACAATGCACACCTCGCAAGGGCATCACAGGAAGGGATTGTATTTTCCCTTTTTTATGGCATTGAGATCATGATGAAAATGGGCTTGAACATCAATACCGTCAGGGCAGGAAAAGCCAACATGTTCCAAAGCGAAATTTTTACTGAAGCATTTGCCAATACTACCGGTGCTACCATAGAACTGGTCAACACGGATGGTGCACAAGGTGCTGCAAGAGGAGCAGGGCTGGGAGCAGGTATTTACAAAGATACCAAGGAGGCATTCACAGGTTTGAAGGTCTTGGGCAAGATAGAGCCAAACGCAGGACTGTCCTCACAATACAAAGATGCCTATGGTACATGGTTGAATAACCTTCAATTTTGATCTTTCAATCAATTTCAATTCAGGCAAACAGCAATATCTTTAACTTTATACATCATTAAAACAAAATCGTATGTCTATTACATTGGGCAACAAGGAATTTTTCCCTGGCATTGGCAAAATCAATTTTGAAGGGATTGGGTCAGACAATCCATTGGCCTACAAATGGTACAATGAAAACCAGGTCATCGCAGGAAAATCAATGAAAGAACATTTCCGTTTTGCTGTTGCCTATTGGCATAGTTTCTGCAATACAGGTGCTGACCCATTCGGCCCTGGTACCAAGCAATTTGCATGGGATACAGCATCCAATGCGGTAGACAGGGCAAAGGAAAAGATGGATGCTGCCTTTGAATTCATTACCAAGCTGGGCGTACCCTATTATTGCTTTCATGACATTGATTTGGTGGATGAAGGCGCCAATCTTGCCGAGTATGAGAGCAACCTTTCTGCCATTGTAGATTACGCAGACCTGAAGCAAAAGGCGAGTGGGGTGAAATTGCTCTGGGGTACTGCCAATGTATTTTCCAATCCACGCTACATGAATGGTGCCAGCACCAATCCTGATTTCAATGTATTGGCCCATGCGGCAACACAGGTAAAGAATGCCCTGGATGCCACCATTCGTTTGGGTGGTGAGAACTATGTATTCTGGGGTGGTCGCGAAGGCTACATGACCCTGCTCAATACCGACATGCAGCGCGAACAGGAGCATCTTGCGAAGTTTCTTCATACCGCAAAAGACTATGCCAGGAAGAATGGTTTCAAGGGTACTTTCTTCATTGAACCCAAGCCCTGCGAACCCACCAAACACCAATATGATTATGACTCAGCTACTGTAATTGGGTTCCTGAACAGGTACGGTTTGCAGGATGATTTTAAATTGAACATTGAAGTGAACCACGCAACCCTGGCCGGACATACCTTCCAGCACGAGTTGCAGACTGCAGCTGATGCCGGCATGTTGGGAAGCATTGATGCCAACAGGGGAGATTCCCAAAATGGATGGGATACGGACCAGTTTCCGATGAACCTGAACGAATTGGTAGAGTCCATGTTGATCATCCTCGAAGCAAAGGGATTTGCCGGTGGCGGTGTCAATTTTGATGCCAAGACCAGGAGAAACTCCACCGACATGGAGGATATTTTCCATGCCCATATCGGTGGAATGGATGCATTTGCAAGGGCATTGGTAGTGGCGGACAACATCCTGCAAAAATCGCCTTACAAGGAATTCAGGAAAAACAGGTACGCTTCCTTTGACTCCGGAGAGGGTAAATTGTTCGAGGAAGGGAGGCTGAGCCTGGAAGATTTGAGAGCCTATGCCCTCAAGTCTGGCGAGCCCAAGCAAATCTCAGGGCGTCAGGAGTGGTTGGAGAACATCATCAACCAATACATATAGGACCTCTTTTTTGTTAGAGATTATCTTGTGAAAAGGGGAAATTTAGAATAAAATCTAAATTTCCCTCTTTTTTTGCCTTGACTCTTGCGTTTTATAAAACATCATAAGAAAATCTTAATATTTTAATAAAAAATGTTAATATTGACGTTGATAACTGCGCGCAATCGGTGTAATTATCAAATATTTAATAACCATAAAACTCGTCTACATGAGAAAATTGGCCTCTGTGCTGGCGATCTGTCTGCTGTTTTGCATGACGGCTTTCGCCCAGACAAGAACCGTTTCCGGCGTGATCAAGAATGACAAGGGTGAAGCAGTTCCCTTTGCAACGGTTACGGAAATGGGAACTCAAAATGCCGTTAAAGCTGACGCAAACGGTAACTTCAAAATTTCCATCAAGGAAAAGGGACAACTCAGTGTTTCTGCCACAGGATTCACCGGTAAAGTTGTTTCAGTTGCTGGAAACAACACAACTGTAATCCTGGCCACAAGCGAAGGCCAAATGCAGGAAGTTGTTGTAACAGCCCTTGGTATACAGAAGCAGCCAAGGCAACTTGGTTACTCTACTGCAAAAGTTTCCGGAAAGGAAATCACTGCAGCCAAAGCCGTCAACATCCAAAATGGTCTTACCGGTAAGGTTTCAGGTCTGAACATTGCCACAGTAAACAACGGTGTGTTTGCTGATACCAGGATCACCCTCCGCGGTATCCGTTCATTGACTGGTAACAACCAGCCTTTGTTGGTTATTGACGGGGTACCTGTTTCTCTTGGATTCCTCAACCGCCTGAACCCTAATGATGTTGATGATATCAACATCCTGAAAGGTGCCTCAGCGGCTTCTTTGTATGGACCAGATGGTGTGAACGGTGTAATCATCGTAAAGACCAAAAGGGGAACCAAAAGTGGTAATCCTGTAATCAATATCAGCAATACCACTCAGTTTGAGCAGGTTGCATTTCTTCCCAAGTTCCAAACCCAGTTTGGTCAAGGATCAAGTGTAGACCAAAATGGTATTGGTGTTTATGATCCTATTGAAAACCAACAATATGGTGACGAATTTGACGGTTCTGAAAGGGAATTCGGTCGTCCTAACGACAAGGGTGAAGTTCAGAAAACTGCTTATGCTGCTATGATCGGAGAAAAAATGAAATATTTTGAGACTGGTATCACTTCTCAAAACGATATCTCCATGTCTGCAAAGGATTTCTACCTGTCTTTCCAGGATGCCAACATCTCTGGTACTCTGGCTGGTGACAAGAACAGGAGAACCACTTTCAGCTTCAAAGCTGCAAAGGAGTACGGAAAGTTCAATGCTGACTTCACCATTACCTATACTAAATCACAGTATGATGTAGCTTCAAACGGAGCATATTGGGAAGTATTCAATACTGCCCAAAACATTCCTTTAACCAGGTACAAGAACTGGAGGACTGATACATGGGCAAGCCCTAATCATTACTACAATGATTATTACACCAATCCTTATTTTATCAAGGACAGGGCACGTTCCAGGGGTACAACCCATGACCTGATTGGTACTTCAACCCTTTCTTACAAGATTCTTCCTTGGTTGACTGCAACCTACCGTTTGGGTACAACTGTTAACTCTAACTACTCTAAGGGTATTTACGAGGCCTTTACCTTCTCTGATTATGCCAAGCATTCAGGAAAGTACAACTCTGTGAACGATCAGTTTGCAAGTGTATCTGACGGACAAAGTATTGGAACCAGGATCACTTCTGAGGCATTCCTTGCAGGCCAGAAGGATTTCGGTAAAATTTCCGTTGATGGTTTGATTGGTCAGTCTTACCGTGAAACATTCTCCAAGTCTATGGGTGTTTCTGGTGGTAACCTTATCATCCCAACACTGTTCAACGTTGCCAACAGAACTGGTGAGCCAGGAGCAAGTGAAAGTTTCTCTGAGACCAAGTTGATGGGTGTATTTGGAAAAGCTTCTATTGGATATGACAACTGGGCGTTCCTTGAGGTTACGGGTCGTAATGATTGGGATTCTCGTCTGCCTATCACAGGACGTTCTTTCTTTTATCCTGGTGCAGCAGCTTCAGTAGTACTGAGCGATGCGATCAAGGCCATCAAGAACAGTGATGTGATTTCTTATTTGAAACTAAGGGGATCCGTTTCCAAATCCGGTAACGTAAACCTTGGTGCATATCAACTTGAACCCATTTATGGTGTTGCAGGTGGTTTCCCTTATGGAAGCCTTCCCGGTTTCACTGCTAGCTCAAGTGTAAACAATCCTGGTATTAAACCTGAGTTTGTATTGTCTAAAGAAGTTGGTTTCGAATTGTCCTTGTTCAAGAACAGGGTGAGCATTGAAGCCACTGCCTATACCCAAGACAACTCTAACCAGATCCTGAGCATCCAGTTGAGCCGCTCTACTGGTTATTCTTCTTCATTGGTTAACGCTGCAGACTTCACCAACAAAGGTTTGGAGTTTGATCTTCGTTTGACACCAGTGGTTGACCTTGGCGAATTCAGGTTCAATTTCAAAGGAAACCTTACACTCCAAGACAGCAAGGTTAACTCAGTTTATGAAGGATTGAATGAGGTAGGTATTGGTAATGGTAACTTTGCGATTGTAGGGTATCCTGCATTCATGTTCAAACTCACTGATTACAACCGTACTCCAGAAGGAAAAATCATTGTTGATTCCAAAACTGGTTATCCTTCCCAGAATCCTGCTTTGACCATGTTCGGAAGGACAATGCCAAAGTACATCCTTGGTGTTACCCCTTCATTTGAGTGGAAAGGTCTTAGCCTTACCGTAACTGCAGATTACAGGGCTGGTCACCAGGCTTACCATGGTTCGGGTCCAGATATGGACTTTACCGGTATCTCTGCCCGCAGTGCCACCAACAGCCGTATGCGTTTTGTAGTGCCTAATTCTGTATACGCAGATGCATCAGGTAAATATGTTACCAATACAGATGTTTTGGTTCGTACAGGTGGTTATGGTTTCTTTGAAGCAACTGCTACAAACAGGGGCATCAATTCAAACTATATTACAAGTGCAGCAGCTTGGAAGATAAGGGAGATTGCACTTTCTTATGACATTCCTTCTTCTTTGCTCAAGAGCGCAAGATTCATCAAAGGAGCTTCAGTTAGCTTGGTTGGCAGAAACATGTTCATGTTCCTTCCTGTATCCAACGAATGGACTGACCCAGAATTCGCCAACACCACAGGTAATGCATTGGGTGTGAATGGAACTGGCCAGCTTCCTCCTTCAAGGATCTTTGGTTTTAACGTTAACCTGCGTTTCTAATTCAATCACACGTAAAACCACTACCATGTTTAAAACAAAATACATAATGATCGCAGCCTTCGCAGGATTGATCCTGTCAGGCTGTAAGAAAGATTACCTGAACATCAATACAAATCCGAACCAGGCTACTGAATCTGCCATCACGCCGGATTTGACCATCACTGCTCAAATGACTTCCACTGCAGGCCGTAATGCCAGCAGCTGGGATTTCCTTGCCCGCTGGCTGGGATATTGGAGCGCTGCCGGTTCTTATTCACGTTCTACCGTAGAAATGAGCTACAACATCACAACAGATTTTGCAGCTGGAATTTGGGAAGGCAGTTATTATACCGCCGGTCAATACAGGACTATTGAAAAGAAATCCAAGGAATTGGGTTGGACATATTATCAAGGAATCGCCAAGATTCTGGGTGCCTATGAAATGCTCAATGTTGCTGATATCTACAACAACATGCCTTATACTACAGCATTTGATCTTGTTGGCAACATCCGCCCAACCTATGACAAGTGTGAAGACGTTTACAAGAAGCTTTTTGCACAAGTGGATTCTGGACTTGCCCTGATCAAGGCTGCAGATGTCAATGTCAACAGAAACATCCTTACAAGGGATATCATGTTTGGTGGTGACAAGGTCAAATGGGCAAAATTTGCCAACACCATCAAGTTGAAAATGCTGATCCACACGGTTAACACCAGCACATTCAATGCTGCCTCTGAGATCGCCAAGATCAGCAGCGAAGGCTCTGGATTCCTTGGTAACGGTGTAAGTGCAAACGTTCAACCTGGCTACACTGCTGACAAGCCCAACCCTTTCTATAGTGCACACATGTTCAATGCCATCAATGGTACTGAAAATGACAACTACAACAGGGCCAACAACTTCAGCTTGAGCATTATGAACTCAACAAGCGATCCTAGGGTTTCCTATTTCTATCGTGCGCCTAAAAATGGTGGTGCTTTGAAAGGAACTGATTATGGCTCTGATCCTTTGACTGCCAATTCATCAGACAACACTTCTGGTGTAGGACCTGGTGTAGGAAAGTCTTTCACCATGCCCATGTGGGTAATGACCTCTGTAGAGGCTGCATTTTATGTAGCTGAAGCTACTGCAAGGGGCTGGATCAGTGGTAATGCCCAGACTGCCTACAATTTGGCCGTAAGGGAATCATTCAGCTGGTTGGGTGTTACCAACGCAACTGCTGCTGCAGATAACTACCTGCTCAATCCAAACGTAAGGATTGCTTGGCCTGCAGCTGGTACATTGAATGAAAAAATTGCTGTAATTGCTTGGCAGAAATACCTTGCATTGAACGGCATTGGAATCCTCGAAACATGGAATGATGTTCGCAGGTTGAAAGTTGTAGCACCTGCACTTTCAATTGCTCCTGAAAGAGGAACCAATCAGATTCCAGTAAGATTGCTTTACCCAACTTCAGAGTATAGCTACAATGCTGCCAATGTAAAAGCAGAGGGAACTGTAAGTCAGTTTACTTCTAAAGTTTTCTGGCATAAATAACTTCAATGTATTCAAACACAAAAAGTAAAGACATGAACAATATTTTTTCAAAATACAAGATCCCCGCGCTGATCGCTTTCGTTATGCTCAGCCTTTCTTCTTGCCTAAAAGATGAAGGTTTTGAAAACGGAACCTATGGCATGAGTGGTTTCGCAGGTGGAGCATTTGTTTCAGCACCTGCCGCTGCCAGCAGCCCCAATGCACTCGCTCTTGAGTCAAAATCAGGAAACCAGCCCCTTTCTCTGTTCCAAGTGAACTATGAGAACGTTGACAAGGCTCCTGAAGACATCACCGTTACATTTACAAAAGATGATGCAGCCGTTACTGCTGCAGGTGGATTGACCCTCATTCCTGCAGGAGTTTTGACATTCTCTGCTGCTAACCCTACTGTTACCGTTGCAAAGGGTACAAGGGTTTCTCCAAACTTCGTTTGTCAAATCAATACTGGTTCGCTGGATCCAACCAAAACTTACGGAGTAGCCTTCACCATGACCTCAGTGAGCAAGTCTGGTGTTGCCATTCCTGCCAACCTTAAGACTGTGATTTACAAAATCGCTCTTAAGAACAAGTTTGATGGCGTATACAAGGTGACTGGACCAATGGTTGACTACGCAAGTGCCGCTTTGACCAACTGGCAGCCTTTCTGGACTGCACACCTAGAGACAACTGGTCCTAACAGTGTTGCAATAAGAGACATGACCTATACAGGTGGTATTTACCATCCGATCATGAGTGGTGGAGCCGCTTCATACTATGGTACATTTGGTATGTATCTTACCTTTGACGGTGGCACCAACAAGGCAACCGCAATGGTTAGCCCTTACGAGCCAGGACAGGTTCCTGGTGGCGCAACCAATGGTAGGACTGCAAGGCTTGATGCTACATTTGACAGCAAATGGGATCCTGCTACCAAAAACATTCGCATCAGGTATCACATGTTCCAGCCAAGTGTAATTACTTCTGGTCCACGTGTTGTTTTTGATGAAACCTGGACATACCAAGGTCCTCGCAAGTAATCTGAACATTAACATTACTTATAAAAGCCGCTTCAGTATATTTGAAGCGGCTTTTAATTTATACAGCATGAAACAAATCCTGTCATTTTTCGCAATTTTGAGTGCATTGATGGTCAATGCTCAACCAGATCCTGTAGGCAATTTCAACAAACATGTCATCGAAAAATGGACACATGATTATATCCGTGTGAGCCAATACAGGGTAAAGGGCAGCCCATACTTGTTAGGGGAATCATTCAATGGTGATATTACCATGAAATCTGGTGTGGTAACCGTTGACAAGAAAATCCTCTATGATATTTATGACCAGAAAGTAGGAGTAGATCTAGAAAAGAAGTTTGTGGCTCCTGATGGAGAGGTCTCAGGTTTTTTTATCCAGCTCTCAGAAAATTTCGGGGGTGAGAAACTCAATTTCATCAATGCAGCCAATCTTCCCAAAGTCAATCTTAAAGGTTATTTGAATGTGATCGCAGACGGATCCAAATTTGCCTTCCTGAGGCAGTACAGAATCAGGCTGGTAGCTGATCCTGCTGAAATGTATTCAAAAGACATCAAGTTGTTTGAACAGTATTATGACTACTATATTTACAATCGGGCTACTGCTGAACTGAACAAGATCAAACTAAAAGATAAGGATGTATTGGAAGCGCTTGGGAATCCGGGTTTGCCTGAAAAGTTTGACCTGCATACAGCGTTGGGCGTCAGGCAGGCAGTTGAGGCCATGAACAAGTAATGGTTCTTTTATCATTGCTGCTTTGAAAAGCAAGTTCAATCAGCCTGATCACATGATATCCATCCAGTGGCGTCTCTTTCAAAGGAGCGCCATTTTTTATGGTATTGTACAAGTTTTTGTAATAGTCTCCGTAACTGGCCTGTAAAGATGGGTAGGACCCTCTTATAATTTCACCATTCAATTCAGTATGGAGCAGTCCATGAATAGAGGCATCCTCTTTGCCCCAGTCTGGTCCTGTTGGTTTGATTCCCGCTTTGAGCATCTCCTCCTGCGGATCTTCCCCGGATTTGATGTAGGAACCTTTTGTTCCATGAATCATGTACCGTGGTCCCATTTCACGAACCAGCATGCTGGCATGCAGTGTTACAATCAGGTTTTCATACTCAAGCCTCAGGTCAAAATAATCGTCCACTTTCGAATAGGATTTCATTCTCCTGATGTCAGCATTGATGGATGTCGGCATTCCAAACAGCATCAGGGCCTGGTCAATCAAGTGTGGGCCAAGGTCATAGAAAATGCCGCTACCTGGAAGCTCCTGCTCTCGCCAAAGCCCATAGGTCCTGGGATCTGGTCTGTATCGATCGTAATGCGCAAAAAACTCCCTTGGTTCTCCAAGCAATCCATCTTCGATGATTTTTTTCATGGTCAAAAAATCAGTGACGTACCGGCGGTTCTGGTAAACGGAGCAAACTTTCCCTGTTGAAGCGGAAAGGGAGATCAGTTCTTTTGCCTCTGCTGAAGTATTGGTAAAGGGTTTTTCAACAACAACATTTTTCCCTGCCAGCAGTGCAGCTTTGGCGTAAGGGAAATGGGTCTCGTTGGGGCTGCAGATGACTACCAACTCTATCTCCCGGTCATCCAATACCTCTTGGAAGGTTCTTGCTATTTTGATATTCGGATATTGTTTTTGTGCAGTGTCACCTGACCGCTCAAGGATCATGTCCAGTGAAAATCCTGAGTCAGCAATGATGAATGGAATATGAAAAGTCCTGGCAGAGATTCCATGGCTAATGACTGCAGTAGAGATCATTTTATTACTTTTGCCAAAAATACACATATGGAACTTAAAGATTCGATACTTGCTGCCTGGAGCGACCGTGAATTGCTGAAGAACGCTGAATATGCTGATGCTGTCAGGGCTGTGATTGAAGAGGTGGACAAGGGCAGGCTGCGTGTGGCTGAAAAAGTAGGGGATGATTGGCAGGTGAACGAGTGGGTAAAGCAAGCCATCCTGATGTATTTTGGTATTCAGCAAATGCAAACATGGGAACTTGCTCCTTTTGAGTTCTATGATAAGATGCTATTGAAAAAAGATTACAAATCATTGGGTGTTCGTGCTGTGCCGCACGCTGTTGCCCGTTATGGTGCCTATCTGGCCAAGAATGTGGTTTTGATGCCATCCTATGTAAACATTGGTGCTTATGTAGACGAAGGAACCATGGTGGATACCTGGGCGACTGTTGGCAGTTGTGCACAGATCGGCAAGGGCGTACACCTCAGTGGTGGTGTTGGCATTGGCGGAGTGCTTGAGCCTCTTCAGGCCAACCCTGTGATCATTGAAGATGGTTGCTTTGTTGGAAGCCGTTGCATTGTTGTGGAGGGAGTGATTGTTGAGAAAGAGGCAGTGCTCGGTGCCAATGTGGTGTTGACAAAATCTACCAAAATCATTGATGTCAGCGGTCCTGAGCCCATTGAGTACAAAGGCCGCGTTCCTGCCCGTTCAGTGGTTATTCCAGGAACCTATACAAAGGAGTTTCCTGCGGGAAATTATCAGGTGGGATGTGCACTCATCATTGGCCAGCGCAAGCCTAGCACAGACCTTAAAACAAGCTTGAATGATGCGTTGAGGGATTTCAACGTAGCTGTGTAAAAGATTGAAGGAGTTTAAGGGGTTGAAGTAGTTAAAGTAAATGTTTAATATACTTCAACCCTTTTTCTTTTGGCAGAGAAGTTCAACCGATTAAAGGGCCTACAACTATATCAGTTTTCGAACATGACTTTCCTACCCCCAAGCGTAAGGTATCTCGGTGCCATGGATGAGGTAGCTTCCTCATAGATGCTGCTGAGGTCATTGGCAAATGCTTTGCCTTCATTCCCCTTTGTGTCATTCTCTGCATTCAGGAACTGGTCAAAAGCAAAGCCAGTCTGTTCAATGATCAAACGGGTGAAAGCTTCATGTGTGATGCCATATTCAATCCAGTTGCTGTTGAGCAAGGTAAGCGGTTGGCCATTTGCTCCTTTCGCAATGAATGCGGTCATCATGAAATCCATTTCTGATGATGCAGCCAGCTGAATGGTCAGGTTGAACCTATTGTCCAGAACAAGATTTTTCAGTTGCTCTGCTTTTTTCAGCCAAGCCGATGTGGGTTGCTTGAGGTTTCCGCTAAAATGGGAAAATAGTGCATTTGGGTAGTCCGCATCCATAAAGAAATCCCTGATTCTTGATTCGGCGTCTTGGGCTGCTTCGGCAAATTGCGATGATTTCCCCCTTATGCTGAACATGGCAACCGGAGCATCGTCATTTGGATGAACAAATGCTGCTGAAGAAAGCTTGTTTGGGATTGAGGTCTCATCGATAACTTTTGCAATCAGGTGTGACCCCGGCATGGTGATGATGACCACTGCGATATAGCAGATGGAAAAACGGAGTATTGTTGAAATCCTTTTGGATGGAGTCGCGATCATGATAGTGTTTCGTTTAAGCGAAAATTATTTGATGCGGCTCTTCACTAGAAATTGGAGTGGTTTGGTTTTTTTAGGATATTGAACAGATACTTCTGCGAATATATAGGCCGAAATGGTCAAATGCAAGTTTGAACCCTTTCAATTTTGTTAACTTTGCCAATATGCATTTTTCTTTAGAGAAGCCAGAAGCCTTCATTGTGGGTAAAATAGCGGAATCTGCTTCATTCCTTGGCGTAGAGGCCTTTGTAGTGGGGGGATTTGTGCGGGATAAATTGCTTTGCCGGCCTTGTAAAGACATTGATGTTGTTTGCCTGGGCGATGCCATCGCATTGGCAAATGCCGTCAGCGAATTGTTTGTTCCACAACCCAAGGTTTCCTGGTTCAAGAATTTTGGGACAGCCCATTTCAATGTCAAAGGATATGATGTAGAGTTTGTGGGTGCAAGAAAGGAGAGCTATCAACAAGAGTCCAGGAATCCCATCGTAGAACAAGGTACGCTTCAAGATGATCAGGAGCGGAGGGATTTTACCATCAATGCATTGGCCTTTTCAGTGAAGGATTATCTGCCAAAAGAACATGGGCAATCCACAAGCCATGCTGCAACAGTTGCTGGCATGGATCATCATGCCATCTCAATTGTTGATCCATTCAAGGGAATACAAGACCTCGAAAAGGGCATCATCAAAACACCGCTTGCGCCGGAAAAAACATTCAGCGATGATCCGTTGAGAATGCTCAGGGCCATTCGCTTTGCCGCTCAGCTGGGCTTTACCATTGAATCCAATACCTTGCTTGGGATTTCAGATGCATCACACCGCATATCCATCATTTCACAGGAAAGGATCACCGATGAGCTCAACAAGATTTTGCTTTCACGCAAGCCCTCCATCGGATTGGATCTTTTGTACAAGACCGGATTGTTGAAAATCATTTTTCCTCAAATGGTTGACCTTGCTGGTGCAGAATACATCGATGGCAAAGGACACAAGGATAATTTTTACCATACCCTTCAGGTGATTGACAATGTTGCTGAGAATACCCATAACCTCTGGTTGCGATGGGCAGCCTTGTTGCATGATATAGCAAAGCCTGCCACCAAAAGGTTTGAAGAAGGCACGGGCTGGACATTCCATGGTCATGAAGTGGTGGGTGGCAGAATGGTGCCAAAGATTTTCACCAAGTTGAAACTTCCCATGCAAGAGAACATGCGCTATGTCCGAAAATTGGTAGAGCTCCATTTGAGGCCCATCAGCCTTACGAAAGAGAACATCACAGACTCTGCTATTCGCCGGCTTTTGTTTGATGCGGGTGATGATTTGGAAGATTTGATGACCCTTTGTGATGCAGACATCACGTCCAAGAATGAAGCAAAAGTGAAACGCTTTCGCAACAATTTCGAGATGGTACGCATTCGTTTGAAAGAGGTGGAAGAAAAGGACAAAGTGAGAAATTGGCAACCACCCATTACTGGAGAGCTCATCATGGAAACCTTCAAGCTGCAACCTTGTAAGGAAGTGGGATTGATCAAGACAGCCATCAGAGAGGCTATACTCGATGGAATCATAGAAAACAGTTATGATGCTGCTTTTGCCATGATGATGGAGCAGGGCAGGCAACTCGGATTGGCCGGAAATTGATCAGCCTACATTCAATCAATGCGTAACCTGCTGAACCATGTGATCTGACGCTTGGCATAATTTCTGGTATGCTGTTTGATTTTTTCAACTGCCTCCTGCCTTGAACATTTTCCCTCAAAAAAATCAAACAGTTCCTTGTATCCCACCGTTTGTAAAGCAGGCAAATGTTTGTATTCAAATAGAGACCTTGCCTCATCTTCCAGACCCTCGGTCATCATCATCTCTACCCGATTGTTGATCTTTGTATAGAGCTCTTCCCTTGGTAGTTCAATTAATTGATAGCGAATCTTGAAATTTCTTTTGCCAACAGTACTGTATTGTTGCTCTTCGCCAATGTTTTTTGCTGCACGCCCTTTTTGAAAATGGGCAATTGGGAATCCAGTATGCAGAATCACTTCCAGCGCCCTCATCATGCGGTTGGGATTGTGGATGTCTCCAAGGAGGGCAAATCCCGGGTCGAGGCTGAGCAAGGCATCTTTAAGGCCTTCCACCCCTTTGTCATTGTGGATGTCGATGGCCTTGTTGCGCACCTCGATGGGCACTTCAGGAATATCGTCCAGCCCTTCAGCAAGCGCTTTGATGTAAAGACCGGTTCCGCCGCAGACAATAGCCTGGTCATGGTGTTGAAAAATAATGTCAAGACAGGCGAGAGCCTCTTTTTCAAAACTGGCAGCTGTAATGTTTTCGTGAATGGAATGGTTGGCAATGAAATGATGTCTCACTGAAGATAATTCTGCATCTGAAGGCCTTGCTACACCTATTTTCATTTCCTTATAACACTGCCTTGAGTCTGCAGAAATGATTTCAGTTTTCAGGGCTGTTGCAATCTTGATGGCCTCAGCGGTTTTTCCTACTGCAGTAGGGCCAACAACGATGATGCATTCTTTTTCGGCCATGCTAAAATGATGTGTCCTCTTCGGTGCCTTCTGCTTCTTCACCTGCATCGTCATTGTCTCCGGCTTCTTCACCTTCGTCTGAAAACCCGTCTCCAAGAGAAGCCAGATCGTATTTCTCTTCTACATCGGCAAAGCGATCACCAAGGATGCTTTTGATGCCATATTGGCTAGGTCCTATGCCTTCTTTCCTTGTAATGGAGGGATAGGTGATTTTTGAATTTTCCTCTTTTGAAACACTGATCAATTGCACCTTGAAAGACCAGTTCTTATTGAAGTCGTAGAGGTAAATGAATTTTTGTTCCGTATCCCGGATCTCGGATCCAATGGTCGTTTCAAACATGTCCAATGGCTCTACCCTGTATTCAACATCGTCATATTTTTCCAGGCTGATTTCCCTTCCCCTTTGCCAGCTTTCATTGCTCCGGAAAAAGGTTGCCTGGTGAATGCTGTCGAATTCGTAAGCAGACAAAATCATTTGGTGCAATTCAAAAAAAGACTGGTTGTGCTTGATGACGATGTCACGATAAATGGTATCGTCCTCTTCAAAATAGACACGAAATTTAAGAATGGCCATGATGCAATTTAATCAAAATTAGGGATAAGCAATATGCCCCCGCCAAGTTGGTGCAGGAATATACTTTTCAAAAACAAGGGTTTAAAACTTAAATCCGACAGTCAGGAAAATATTGCCATTGCTTGCACGCACATTGCCCGGTTCATAAAAGCCATTGTCAAGCCGGTAGGGGAAACTGGCATCTTTGATCAGCTGTTGTACATAAGTCAGGTCAACAAAAAAGCCCATGTTCCGGTATCCCAATCCACCACTGATGTTCATCTGCCTTGCTTTTAGTGGAGCACTGGCATAAGCATTGCCCATGTAATTGAAGCCAAGCCTGGTCATGATGGTCTTGAACTTGAGTTCACCACCCAAACGCATGTTCAAGGCAGACCTGAATTGTTCTTTGATGGCATCATTTACTTGGTTCAGGTAACTGTCGTCACTTGTTGTGGCACCACTGAACTTTGCAGTTGAATAGTCTAGGTATTCGATGTCAGCACTGATGAACCCTTTTTGCATGTTGACATCGGCCACTTCATTCAAGACATAGGAAATGCCGGCCATGAACCGCATTGGGTTGGTGAAATTGTATTGAAACTGGCCGAGTTCGCCATTGTTGAAATCAAGAGAACTCTGCTTGAGCACAGCATTTCCCTGATAGCCTTCCAGGTCTGTGGTGATCTTGCTGCTGTATTTGTCATCCATGTTGTACAAAACAGGGGAGTGGAATGCCAATCCAATCCTGAGCCGTTCAATGGGCTTTACAATCATTCCCAATTTTACACCTATGCCTACTCCTTCACTGATGAGGTAGTCTTCGGTTTCAAAATAATTGAAATTGTTTTTCTTATTGGAAGTGGCATCAGATTCTCTGTAAATAGAGGTTCTTTCAAACTTGAGCTTGCTGAAGGTGATCCCACCACCGATAAAAAGCTTGTCAAGATAGTTTCCGCTGGCTGAAAAATAAATATCATTGATGCTGCCCTTCGTGGTAATGTCTTGCTGTTGATTCACTCCTGTTTGTGGCGTGGCAAGACTTCTGTAACCCTTGATGCTGCTGCCAGGGCCTGCAAGGGTGTCAATGAGATAGGTGTTGAAGGCTAGGCTGGATCCGTAAGGAAATTTTTCTGCTGCTTGATTGGGATCAGTAATGTTGTTGTTGATCAACTCCTCAAGATATTTTTCAGAATAGGAGCTTTCCGTATTGGTTCCTTTCAGCCTCGTGGTATTACCAAAGTTTACAGTTTTGTTCATCCCAATTCCATAGGTAAAGTTTCTCCAATTGCCATTCCATGAGCCGGGTCTGGGCAATACCAGTCCTATGTTGCTGAAATCAGGGGTAATCTTGTTTGCCTTGCTTTCTGTATTGAGGTAGTTGATTTTGGTAGTGTTGAGTGCCAGTGAGGGTGTAAAGGTGAACTCCCCGCTTTTATAAAGTCCAAGGCCTGCAGGGTTGATGAAAGCTGCAGAAATATCTCCACCCAAAGAAGTCATCGCCCCGCCAATTGCCCTTGCCCTTGCAGTTCCACCGTGCCCCATCAATGAGTAACGGAGTGCATCAACAGGTTCCTGCGCTTGCAATTGTATACCTAACAAAAGGCCAAATAAAATGGGTAGTTGCTTCATGCGAAATGATTTAGGGAACAGTCGTTTAGCCATTCAGGTATTGAAAAGGGCGCGAAAACCAATTCATCTAACCCTGACTGAACAACTGGATTAGTTTCCTCCTTTGGGAAATGTTCTTACTGGGGCAGATCCACTGCTGGAAGAGCTGCTGCTAGAACTTGAACTGCTGCTTGAGCTGGAACTTGAACTTGAACTGTTTGAGTTTGAGCTGTTGGAGAAAGTTCTAGCAGGGCTTCCATAAGATTCACCACTGCTGCGGGGGTTGTATCCACCTCTTGGAACATTGGAATCGGAATTATTGGATTGTCCGCCTGAGCGCAAAAATCCACCGCCCATTTTAGCATCAGCACTGCTGGATTTCATGGGTGTATAATTGCTGAGTGAGTAGGTTCTTGGCCCGGTTGACTTAGAAACAATTGACTTGCCAGTGTTGTACACAATTACGGGTTGACCATAATAGTTGGGAGAGAATGGATTCAGGTAGTTTGAAATACCATAAGACATGGGCCTTCCAAAATACAGGCTGTTCATACCTGAGTATCCATATGATGGGTATACATTGAAATAGCTGCTGTTGTTCCAGTGAGGATTGTTCCAATAGGCATAATCATCATCAAATGAATTCCACCTTGAACCGCCAAATGCCTTCATCCGCATGTACCTGTCGGTCATGGGAACTTCTGAAGCCCTGTATTCATCATTTTCTTCCACATTTACATATTCTGCGCCTGGCCTAGCAGGAGAAAAATAGACATCATCAACGGTCTGTCCAGTTCTGTAGGCTGTGCTGCAACCCATCATAACGGAAGCAAGCGAAATGGCAAGAATGATTCTGTTCATACGATGCGATTTAAAGATTAATCCGAAGTTACTACATTTGCGCAATCCTGTTCCATAAATTAGACGAACGGTAACTGTTAAAGTTGCAGCGGAATAAATAAAAACTGTTAAAGCATTTATAATATGGCAAACGAACTGACATCAAGGGCTACAGACTACTCACAGTGGTACAATGAACTGATTTTGAAAGGCGGATTGGCAGACTATTCTGCTGTGAGAGGCTGTATGGTGATCAAGCCCTATGGATATACCCTTTGGGAGAACATGAGGGATGTTTTGGACAAGATGTTCAAGGACACAGGCCATGTCAATGCCTATTTTCCGCTCTTTGTTCCCAAATCCTTTCTTGAGAAAGAAGAGGGACATGCCGAGGGCTTTGCCAAGGAATGTGCTGTTGTTACCCATTACAGGTTGAAAACTGATCCCAACAACAAGGGAAAGCTGATGGTTGATCCTGATGCAAAGTTGGAAGAGGAATTGATTGTACGCCCAACCAGTGAAGCCATCATCTGGAATGCCTATAAAGACTGGATCCAATCTTACCGTGATTTGCCACTGCTGATCAACCAGTGGGCCAATGTGGTCAGGTGGGAAATGAGAACCAGGCTTTTCTTGCGGACAGCAGAATTTCTTTGGCAAGAGGGCCATACTGCCCATGCTACTGCAGAGGAAGCGATCGGTGAGGCTGAAAAAATGTTGCATGTGTATGGAGATTTCGTGGAAAATTACATGGCACTCCCAGTCATCAAAGGCATCAAAACTCCGAATGAGCGTTTTGCCGGTGCTCTGGAAACCTATTGTATTGAAGCCTTGATGCAGGATGGGAAGGCCTTGCAGGCCGGCACTTCCCATTTCCTGGGCCAGAATTTTGCCAAAGCCTTTGATGTAAAATACCTGACCAAGGAGAACAAACAGGAATTTGTTTGGGCCACTTCCTGGGGTGTTTCAACCAGGCTGATTGGCGCATTGGTGATGGCCCACAGTGATGACCAAGGACTGGTCATTCCTCCCAGAATTGCCCCCTTGCAGGTGGTGATTGTTCCCATTTACAAAGGTGCTGAGCAGAAGGCCTTGGTGGATGAAAAAGTGGATGCGATTGTTGCTGGCTTGAAAGCCAACGGGATATCCGTGAAATACGATGATTCTGAGAACACCAGGCCAGGATGGAAATTTGCAGAGTACGAACTCAAGGGTGTACCTGTCAGGATTGCCATTGGTCAGAAAGACATTGAAAATGGGGTGGTGGAAGTGGCCAGAAGGGATACCAAAGAAAAACAATCCATCCCCGCTGCAGACCTGATTGAGCATGTCAAGTTCTTGATGACAGATATCCAGCAAAACCTCTACAACAGGGCGCTGGAATACAGGAATTCCCACATAACAGCAGTAAACAGCTGGGAAGAATTCAAGCAAGTCTTGAATGAAAAGGGTGGATTTATCTCAGCCCATTGGGATGGAACGGCCGAAACCGAAGAAAAAATCAAGGAAGAAGCCAAGGCTACCATTAGGTGTATTCCCTTGAACAACCAACCTGAAGAAGGGGTCTGTGTGTTCTCAGGAAAGCCGAGCACGCAAAGGGTGTTGTTTGCGATGGCTTATTAAAGGATGATAGTGTCTCTTGCGGTGAGACATGCGCCAATAACGCCGGCTTTTTCTCCCAATTGAGAGATCTTGAGTTTGGTATCATTGTTGACCAGACTCAAGGAAAGTTTGTTGAGGGTGCTTCTGGCTGGGAGCCGGATGTAGTCGCCAGTTTCAGAAAGGGCACCGCCAAGGATAAGCATTTCAGGGTTGAAAATATTGACCAGTACCGCCAGTCCCTTTCCCAGTTTTTCACCGATCTCAGAAATCAACTCAATGCTGAGTTGGTCCTCGTTCACAGCTGCCTTGATGATATCATTCATAGTGATGTCTTCAATGGACATGTTTTTTTTCAATGCACTCGAGGTAAATCCTTTTTTTATTTGCTCTTTGAATTTCCTGACAAGTGCATGTCCGGAAGCTTCGGTCTCCAAACAACCTTTTTTACCACAATGACAAATGATTTCATTTTCAAAAAGGGGAATATGACCGAACTCTCCACTGAAACCTGATTTTCCATAATACACTTTGCCATCCAGCAGGATGCCCATCCCCATTCCATAGTCCATGTTGATGAATAGGATATTGTTTTCCTTTCTCAGTTCATTGGACTGAAATTCGCCATAGGCCATTGCCCTGGAATCGTTTTCCAGAAATGTTGGGATGCCCACTTCATTTTGAATGATCTCCGCCAAGGGTTCTTCTTTAAAATGAAAAAAGCTGAAACTGTGCCCTGTTTTATGGTTGATTCTTCCAGTAAGGTTGATGCCCAGCCCCAGGATTTGTGCCTTGTTGCTTGGCCCCTCGCCCAAAAAGGACTTGATGAGATGGATGAGATTTTCCAGTGATTCTGGCGTGTTTTCGAGTCGAAAAGGTACTTTTTCCTTCTGATAGATCATTTTCTTGGTAAAATCCATCAATCCGAAATTGATGTGGAATTTCTTGACATCCACCCCGAGAAAATAACAGGCATCTGGAACCAATCCGAACATGCTGGCCCTGCGTCCACCTGTTGAATCAAGCTTCCCTTCATCTTGGATCAGGCCATCCTGGATCAGTTCATTGATCAGGGAAGTCGTTTTGGGCACGCTGGTGCCCAAATCCTTGCTCAAATCAGTGATTGTGCTGTTACCAGACTGGTTGATATGCCTAATGATGGACTTTTTCAGGGACCTGTTTTTGAAAACCACCCCTGAAACTGCTTCGTCGTTGAAAATATCGAGATTTGTTTTTTTCCTTTTCATTGCTTCGAGTGTATCAAATCTATGATTTATATGTTTTACTCTAACAATTGATTTATGGGTTTATTTCTTGCCAGACAAACATGTAAATAAGCTTGATCAAGGAGGAAATAACCAAGATTTTTGTTTATTGAGTAGTCAAGTCAGATAATAAAAAAATTAACAAAGTTGGGTGAGTTTAGGAATAATTGATAAATTGTTAAAGTTTTTTAATTATTGTTTGTCCAATAACTGCGCTTCCAAATGATTCCAGCTGCTGAAACTGGTCTGATCCCATGCATGCATATACCTGGGAGGAACGTTGAGATGCTGAAAATGTGGAGTGGCTCGGTTATTTGAATTGGCTAAAATTTTTAATTACTCCAAATATCTAAGAAGCATCAACAGAACCATTTTAAACAAAACACAATCATGAAAAAGCTAACGCTTATCCTAACCATGCTCTGTACTACCTGGTTATTGGGTTTCTCCCAACAATCCAGGATCAGCGGAAAGGTTACCAGCAGCGAAGGAGGGGCACCTGCAGAAGGTGTTTCCGTTCTTGTCAAGGGAACCAAGAAGGGCACGAGAACCAATTCCGCAGGTGAATTTACCATCAACGCTTCCACCGGACAAACACTGGTGCTTTCTGGCATTGGCTTTTCTTCCAAGGAGGTCCTTGTCAATGGCAATCAGCTGGATATAACACTGGCTTCCACATCTTCAAGTCTGAATGAAGTGGTTGTGGTAGGATATGGTACACAGAAAAAAGCCAATCTTACCGGATCCGTTGTAGCGCTGAAGCAAGAGGACCTCTTGAAGCGTCAGGTAGCCACTGCGAGCAACCTTTTGCAAGGTCTTGCTCCTGGTGTTACTGTAACCCAGCAATCAGGACGCCCCGGTGCTGACGGTGCTTCCATCCGGATTCGTGGTTTGAGTTCAATCTATGCCGGTCAGAGTCCATTGATCATGGTAGATGGCGTTGTTTCAAGCTTGGATGCTATCGATCCCAATGCCATTGAGAGCATTACCATTCTCAAGGATGCAGCCTCAACAGCCATTTATGGAACACGTGCAGCCAATGGTGTTATCCTTGTAAAAACCATTCGTGCAAAGGGTAAAGGCGTTAAGGTGAGCTACAACAGTTTTGTTTCCAAACAGATTGCAACTGCAATGCCTGAAAGAACAACTGCCATTGAGCACATGGAATTGAGCAATGTAGCTGAACAAAACAGAACAGGAAGTCCCACAGCATTCCTTTTTCAACAGTCATTGATTGACAAATACAAGACCACAAAGGCAAACAACCTTGATGTGATTGACAACGATTGGGTTGACCTTCTGTTCACCAATTCTGCCTTGATGCAGAACCACAACGTAACACTGAATTCTGGTGGTGAAAACACCAACGTTTTCACTTCTGTAACCTACCTGGATCAGCAGGGCCTGATTCCCAACAACAGTTACAAGCGGTATGATATCCGTTTCAATCCTGATTTCAAACTCAGGAAAAACCTGACCTTGAGTGGGGTTTTCAATTATAATTTCAGCAAGAATACTTCTCCCTCTACCTCCAGTCCTGAGTTTATTATCCGCCAAGCCATTGGATTGCCAGCAATCGGTGCTGCCAAATTTGGGCCAGGCATGTATGGCACTGCAGGGCAGACCAATAATAGAAATCCGCTGGCACAGGCAGAAGCTGCTGGTACATCCGTTTCCGAAAACAATTCCTTCCTGAGTAAAATTGCACTCAACTACAAGCCCATAGAAAGCCTTGAATTGGAAGCCTATTGGTCTCGCGAACATTGGACACCCCATGGCAAGACTTTTACCAAGAACGCAGATATTTATGTGCCCAACCTTGTTACTTCAGCATACGATAAAATCAGCCAATGGCCTGGTTCTACAAGCCTTGGAGAGTCCTATTCATCGAATACAAGGAATACCATGCTCGCACAAGCAACCTTTACTCAAAACTTTGGCAACCACCGTCTCAAACTCTTGGCGGGTGGTCAATCAGAGGAGTTCTTGTATGAGGGCATTTCCGCATCCAGAACAGGTTTCAACAACCCTGATCAACCCTATTTGAATCTTGGTGCTGCCGACAGGAACAATGCCGGGTCTGCTTACCAGACCGCACTGGCTGGTTTCTATGCAAGGCTGAACTACAGTTTCGATGATAAATACCTCTTGGAAGTAAACGGCAGATATGATGGCTCATCAAGGTTTTCACAGGCCTTGAACAAGCAATGGGGCTTTTTCCCGTCTGCTTCAGCGGGATGGATATTCTCCAAAGAGAAATTCTTTGATGGCCTCTCAGACCTGATCAGTTTCGGAAAAATCAGGGCCTCCTATGGCTTGTTGGGAAATCAGGCATTGCCTGAAATCTATCCTTTTGCTGTCAATTACCAAACATCAACCTATTCCAATCCCAACAATGGAACAAGCACCTATTTGAACAATGTCACCACGCTGGGATATGCTTTGTTGGACGCACCCAATCCGGGCATCACCTGGGAAAATTCAGCACAAATGAACGTGGGGGTTGATCTGACGGTGAAAAGAAACCTTACCCTGACATTTGATTATTACAAACGCACCATCAGCGATATTCTTTTGGTGAGGCCCATCCCTTCTTACATTGGCTTAAGTGCTCCTTTTGTAAATGCCGGAGACATGACCAATACAGGGTGGGAGGTAAGCGCCAATTACAAAGCCAATATCAGCAAGAAGTTTAAGCTTGATGCAACCCTGATGCTGAGTGATGTGGTGAATGAAGTAACCGCTTTGCCAGGTGTCCCATACCTGGATGCAGGATCTGAACGGTCCGCGGTAGGTCAGGCATTATGGTCTTATTTTGGCTATCAGTCCATTGGATATTTCAAGGATGCCAGTGATATCACGAGCTCACCTGTTCAGTTTGGTGTTCCCTACAGTGCCACCACTGCTAACGGACCCAAGCCTGGAGATGTTAAGTATGCAGATATAGGTGGTCCTGACGGGAAACCCGATGGAATAATTGATGCATTTGACAGGACCTTTATCGGCAATAGCTTTCCACGCTATGAGTACAGTGTAAACCTCAATCTTAGCTATGCCAATTTTGACCTCAACCTGTTTGGGCAGGGTGTAGGGATGAGGAAAAATTATCTCAGTGGCACAGGTGCCATTCCTTTCAACAGCAGTGATTTTGTTGCCTCATTACTATCTATCCACAAGGATTATTGGACGCCGACCAATACCAATGCAACTTTCCCCCGCTTGTTGCCTTCCGGTTCTGGTGGAACAAATTTTGTTGCGTCAGACAAATGGATCAGGAGTGCTGCTTATTTCAGGATCAAGAACATCAATCTTGGATACAGGCTGCCTTCATCCGTTATCAACAGATTGAAGATTACTGGTGCAAAGGTTTATGTCAGTGGTCAGAACCTCCTGACATTCACAGATACCTGGAATGGATTTGATCCTGAAATCAACAGCCAGACAGGCCAGTTTTATCCTTTGATGAAAACCTTCACAGTGGGCGTGAACCTCAACTTCTAATCCACGTAAAACATTTAACATGAAAAAGATTTTTACATACAGTTTCCTGATCTTGCTTGTGGCCCTTGGTGGTTGCGACAAGTTTTTGGACAGGCAGCCACTCGACAGTATTTCATCAGAAACTTTCCTTGCTACTGAGCAAGAAATGGAGCTTGGTTTGAATGGTGTTTATGCTGCTTCTTTTTGGGCATTGGCCAACAACACGCCACTTCATTTTGCGATTGAATCTGCTACCGACCTGGCCATCAAGCGCACTGGAAATTCAGAAGATCAAGTTGCAATGGGAGATGGTGGTCCTTTCCTTGTGGGCAATGGACTGACCTCAACTGCCTGGAGCCAGGCATACAAACTGGTATCAAGGGCCAACTACCTTTTGGATGGAATGAAGAAGGGACAGGCTGCTGCTGCTCCCAAAACCTACAGCCGCATCAGGGCAGAGGGTCTTGTGCTCCGTGCCTGGGCTTATTATCACCTGATCGGATGGTTTGGTGATCCTATCTTCTACACAAAACCATTGTTGCCTTCAGAGTATGAGACCTTGTCAAGAACTCCTGTTGCTACTGCCGCTCAAGAATTGTACAAGGATCTTGACGAGGCGGCCTCATTGTTTGATGCTGCAGGCGCCAGTCCCATCATTCTCTATGGCAGGGTAAACAAGGGCGTTGCACTTGGGCTCAAAGCCAAGCTGGCCATGCTGATCAAAGACAACAAGACCGCTGCAGCTGCATCCAAAGCTGTCATCGACATGAATGCTTACGGGCTGAATCCTCGCTATACTGATTTGTTCATGCTGGCAGGTCAGCGCAACAATGCAAACCGTGAAATTCTTTTTGCCCAGACCTATCCTACCGATGTGTTGGATCCTCAAAACTGGCTCGCCGTTTTAACGATTCCCCGCCAGGTGGGAACTTCACAAAGCAGTCATTTTCCCTCACAGGCATTGTTTGACCGCTACGAAATGAAGGATGGCAAAAGGATTGACCAGTCTGCACAGTATGATCCTAAAAATCCTTCCGCCAATCGTGACAACAGGTTGAAATGGACCATCTATTCCCAAGGCGATACCATGGTGCACAATACAGCAAAGTCACCTTCACTGCCTTATGTACAGCCGAAAGAGCGCACCATCTACAACATCTATACCAATGTGCGCATCAAATGGAATTGGAGCACCAACAAATATGACAATGTTGCCAGTAACATCGATTGGATTGGGTTCCTTAACTCTCCATGGTTTGCAGGATCCACAGGATCTTCAGGTGGTGTTGGATATGTATGGAGCAAATACATTGATTCAACGCAGTACTCCTGGGAAACCAAAACAGGTTATATCCTGATGCGTTATGCAGACGTTTTGTTGACCTATGCTGAAGCCAAAATTGAACTCAATGAAATTGATCCTACTGTTTTTACTGCCATCAATGCAGTAAGGGCTCGCGCAGGTCAACCCGCTGTTACAACCGGTACACAAGCGGCTTTGCGGGAATTGATCAGAAGGGAGCGGGCAGTTGAGTTGGCTGGTGAAGGGGTAAGGTTGATGGACTTGCGCAGGTGGGATATTTACAACAAGGCCATGACAGGACCGGTCGTGGGTGTCTCATTGAATCTCACTGATCCTGCAGCCGCACCAAGCTTTGACGCAGATGGTGTTCCCAATTATACCGCAACTCTGGCCAAAAGGCTGAAAACAAGAAACCAGACGAGAGAAAATACCAATGCCAAATACAAGCTCTGGCCCATACCGCAGGGTGAGTTGGACAAGAATCCTAACCTGAAACAAAATCCAGGTTGGTAAGATTGGATTGAAACGATTGTGCAAGGCCGGACCAGTTCCGGCCTTGTTTATTTTATGAAAGGGTATTGGCCCTGAAACCAGGACAATGATTCCTTCACACCTTCATAGAAAAAAAATACTTCACCCTTGAATCCGTTGTTTCGGTTTCCTTGGATCATTTGAGACAAAAATCCAGGAGAAGCCAAATAGGTGCCTGATTTGATGAGCACTCCAGGGTAAATGGGGATATTGTTGTTCCTGTAGTATGATTTCTGTTGCAAGATGGTTGCATTGTAAGCAGCTATGTCATAGCGATAACATTGTGGGATGACGGCATCCACCCAACTGCTGTCTACCCATGTTGGCCAGTCTTGCAAATACTCTTCCAATGACCATGGATAGGCACTTGGCGACATGGTTACCTGAATACCGGGCTTCAAGGTTTTCATTTCCTTGTGTAGCCGTTTCATGAATGCGTTCAGTTTTTTTGCCCGCCAGTTCAGCCATCCAGCATCCTTGATGTTGGTGGGAGGCAAAGCACCATTGTTTTCAAGCTTGTATTGTGCGATGGTATAATCATCATATCCTGCAGAGGAAGGAAGTGCGGGCAGCCTGTCATCTCCCTGAACGCCATCCACATCGTAGTTTGAAACCACTTCTTTGAACAGATCAATCATGTATTGTTGTACCTCTGGATCAAATGCATTTAGCCAATCAAAACCATTTTTGACAACCAGGGCACCATTTTGGTCCCTGGCAGCCCATTTGGGTTTTGCTGCAATGATGGATCCTCCTTGGGCACTATAGGAGGAAGAAAAACCATACTCAAACCATGCATGCACCTTGATGCCTGCAGTTTTGGCAGCGGTGATCATTTCTTTCAAGGGATCCCTTCCCTGGAATTTTTCCAGCTGCCTGTTTCCTGTGAGTTTGAACATAACCTCACTGGGATAGATGGTCCTGGCATTATTATACACTACCACGAATATGTTGTTGATGCCGGCTTTTTTGCAGTTGTCTACCGTCTGTAAAATATTGTCGTTGTTGTCCAATGCAGTACTTGCTGTAGTGGTGATCCATACCCCCCTCATGGCATTGACATCCCAGACTGGCGAAGGTGGGGGATTGGGTGTGGGAGTTGTACCTCCAGTCCCTGTTCCTGTATTGTTTTTTTTGCAGGATTGCAGTGCCAAAAATCCAATGGAAAACACCAAGGCCAGGCTTACAATCCATGTATTGTTGAATGCTATATTCAGCATGCGTTTCTCTTTCAAAAGCTTCGTTTTAGTTTTTAAAAATAATTAATAAATTGATTTGGGTTTATAAAAATGATAATAAATGAATTATCTTGAAGCATGCAACTGCACTGGCTTGATTTGTTGATCATCATGGCCTATTTGGTCATGACACTTCTATTGGGATTTTATTTGTCCAAACGGGCTTCAAAGGACCTGGCATCTTATTTTCTTGGTGGCAATACCATGAAATGGTACATGCTTGGACTTTCCAATGCCTCTGGCATGTGGGACATCAGTGGTACCATGTGGACCGTCATGATCTTGTTTGTGTACGGGCTCAAAAGTGCCTGGATTCCCTGGCTCTGGCCTGTATGGAACCAGGTTTTTGTTTTCGTATTTCTTGCTGCCTGGATGCGCAGGAGCAATGCCATGACCGGAGCACAATGGATCAGTTTCCGTTTTGGAGAAGGCAAGGGCGCAAAACTTTCCTACATCATCATTGTGGTTTTTGCATTGGTAAGTGTGGTTGGTTTCATGGCTTATTTTTTTGAAGGGATCGGTAAGTTTTGCACATCTATTCTGCCCTATGATCTTTCTTTTCACCTGGGTTCTCTCCTGATTTCAAATGAGCAATCCTATGCACTGTTGATTTGTGGCATCACCACCATCTATACCGTTAAAGGGGGGATGTACAGTGTTGTGGCTACAGAAGTATTGCAGTTTTTCATCATGACCCTCAGCTGTTTTGTCATTGGATATATTGCGTATACCACAGTTTCTGCAGCGCAAATAGCTGCTGTAATTCCCGAAGGCTGGGGCAACCTCTGGTTTGGCATGGATCTCGGATTGGATTGGTCGTCAACGCCATATCCGCTTGTGAATGATAAAATTGACGGCGATGGTTTTGGATTGTTTGGTGCCTTGTTCATGATGATGTTGTTCAAAGGTATTTTTGCCTCACTTGCAGGACCTGTTCCCAGCTACGACATGCAAAGGGTATTGAGTACCCGCACCGCTGCTGACGCTGCCAAAATGAGCATGAGTACCATTTTGGTGATGTACATGCCCCGTTACCTGATGGTAGCTGCTTTTGCAGTCTTGGGCCTGGTTTACCTCAAGCCTGAGATTGTTGGAATGGGTGCCAATATTGATTTTGAAAAAGTCTTGCCATTGGCCATCAATAAATTTGTACCCATCGGTTTCAAGGGCATTCTGATTGCAGGACTCTTGGCTGCTTTCATGGGCACTTTTTCTGCAGTGGTCAATGCGGCTCCTGCCTATATTGTCAACGATATTTACAAGAAATACATCAACCCCAATGCATCCTCAGAAAAACTAATACGGTATAGTTTGTTGTCTTCTATTTTGTTGGTGGCCATTGGTATTGTTTTTGGCTTCAATGCTGCTTCGTTGAACACGCTTACCCTCTGGATTACCTCTGCATTGTATGGGGGATATGCCGCTTCCAATGTGTTGAAATGGATCTGGTGGAGATTCACTGGTTATGGCTATTTCGGGGGAATGCTGGCAGGCCTGATCATCAGCACCTGCATCCTTTTTTTCAAGCAGCCCATGTTGGATTTTGCTGGAATTGAAGGAGTCGTACCCGATATTTATCTTTTCCCCTTGGTCCTGGTATTTTCAATGATCGGTAGTATTGTCGGTACTTATATCATGCCACTTGAAAACATCGAAGATGTAAAAAACTTCTATAAAAAAACCAATCCCTGGGGTTTCTGGGGGCCAATAAAACAAGCCGTCATGCAGGAAGACCCTGGGTTTGTTCCCAACAATTCATTTGGAAGGGATGTTTTCAATGTATTGGTTGGTATGGTATGGCAGATGGCGCAGGTTGTCATCCCTATTTATTTTATGATCAGGGATCAGCAACAGTTGGCCATTTGGGCCATGCTTTTCTTTGTGAGCAGTTGGTTGTTGAAAAAATATTGGTGGAATAAACTGGAGAACTAGATGCAGATTACAGGTACATTTTTGGATGAGATAAGCCATGATATTCCACACCAAAACTGGGGTGAGAAAGAGTGGGAAAAGGACTTTGAGCACATGAAGCGGGCAGGTATCAATACGGTTATTTTGATACGGTCTGGCTACAGGAAATTTCTCACCTATCCATCAGCCTACCTGATCAGCAAGTACAATTGTTTTGCGCCACCAGTTGACCTGGTTGAACTGTTTCTTTCTCTTGCCGACAAGCATGGGATGCAATTTTATTTTGGCCTCTATGACAGTGGCATCTATTGGGATACCAACGACATGTCACACGAAATTGAAGCCAACCAATTTGTGGTGGAAGAGGTTTGGAGAAAATATGGCCATCACCCCTCATTCAAGGGCTGGTACCTGAGCATGGAGATCAGTCGAAAAACTAAAGGAGCCATTGCCGCATTCAGTACGCTTGGCCAATTGTGCAAGGACATGAGCGGTGGTTTGCAAACATTGATCTCTCCCTGGATTGATGGGCCCAAAGCT